>Ga0137367_10003362_pt1 | contig 12914 bp, 16 predicted proteins | sample SagtaG_14_FD_104939 | JGI IMG/M metagenome (GOLD analysis project Ga0137367, IMG submission 104939) | Vadose zone soil microbial communities from Sagehorn Ranch, Mendocino, California, USA - Sage1_L_80_16 metaG | ecosystem: Environmental > Terrestrial > Soil > Vadose zone | place: USA... | reverse complement strand
CAATCTTGAAATAAGGTTCCTCGCCAACACCCATATCTACAAAATTATTTTGCAGGCGCGCCAGGTTCACGCACTTTGCCCGCAGTGCCTCTAGTTGACCGCGCGCCCACCAAAGCTTTCCACGCCCGATGGCAGTGACGAAATGAGACATTTCATGCCAGAACCAATCAATGTTATGACGCAATTCTTCTAGTTGACGAGCAGGATCAGCGACCTCTTCAGAAAAGACAGCTTCTGCTAAGACGTTCTTCTTATCCAGCAAGGTTCGGAACGGTCCGCTGTGGATCTGATCGAGATGACCCTCACTACCGAAATTCAGTTCACCCTCGGTTCCATCTGCGAAGATGAAGTATGCAATATTGGGAATTCCAAAATCTTCAAAGAATACCAATTCACCAAATGATCGCAGAAAAGCTTCACGCTGGTTGTAAAAATCCTGGCGCGCATTATCCGTTGTGATGACGCAGAGGTCAATATCGGAGAATTGATCGGCTCTACCCTTCGCGTTGGAACCGCCAAGGAACGCTGCCACGACACGTTCGTCTGTTTTGCAGGCGTCTACGAAACGATTCACGAATGCTAGCTGATTTGGACGAAGTCGGATTCCCTCGAGGTTCATCATGGCAATATTCCTTCGTGGCTTATGTTTTCAAAGTTTCTTTATAAGATCACCGACATGAATAATTCCCGGCTGAAACACTCTGGTATTGATGCCTCTCAAGTGAAGTCGCTTGCCCTCCGCTGAGCTGATAAACTTCAATGCCTCCACGCCAAAGCGCGTCGAGAACTTGTTGCATCCTGTATGCGGCTTTGCCGAAACTTCGATGACTGCCGAGCCAATGGCAAGACGCGTACCTGGTGGAATATTGTCCTCGCTTAGATCAAAGTCCACATAAAACTGATCGCCAGCCAGCGGCCAACGCCTTTCCTCTTGTGCCAAAAGAGCAACTAATCTTGCGTTCGTCAATGTGATTTGGGCTTCGATATTTGCGGAGCCATCGGGTGCGTGATTACTGCCGCGTGACTTCCAGTTATCGCCGACCAATCCCTCGGTCAGACTTAGCTCCGCTTCGTTTACGACCTCGCGTTCATCCACGCTGGGACGGCGAACAATCATTCTTACAATACCTTGATCCCTGGGCGACTCACGAATGTATTCCATCCCTGCTTCGAGTTCTGCCTGCGATACATATACTGCTGTGTCCATTAAAGTTTCTCCTTGATAAAAAATACCTATATTTCTGCCTGATAATACAATCATACAATATTTCAAGAGATGCAGTGACAACCAAAATATTGACGACGGGCTTATATCTTTTTCCACCTTGATAACAATACTTTCATTCGAACTCGGACGCGGCTGTCTGCATCGCCGAGTGCCCAGGCAGAGCGCGTCGCTCTTTTTGCTTCTTCGCTTAGTTGAGCAAAGTCTGTCCATTCCTCAGAAATGAATTCTTCCATTTCGCTCGGTGTATCCCATACATAGAAAAATGGAAAGAATCCGTCTTGCTCGTGTTTGAACCAGTTGCGTGATTCGGCTTCCCGCATGGCTTCGTTGGAGGATGTATCTGCATTCAATTGATCTGGGAGATCGTCAGCGCGGCCTGTCTCTTCAAATCCGTGCCCTGATATCACCTCGACGGGCCAATGATTTGCCAGCGGACGCATATCGATCAAAACCCCATCTGGCATAAGCACACGATGAATTTCACTCAGAGCATGAACCATGCTCGCCGTGTCAATACATCAAAGTGACCAGGCAAGGATCGCAATGTCGAACTTTTCTTTTGAAAAAGGTAAATCATGCGAGTCAGCGCAGGCAAGATGAACGATTCGCTCAAGATCATAGGGACGATCCACTTTTGCAACCCGCAACGAATCATGATCGAGATCCATTGCAACAATCGAGGCTGTCCACTTCGCGTATTGCCAGGTTAAGCGCCCTTCGCCGCATCCAATTTCGAGCACGCGTTTATCGGCAAGGTCTACAACCTTGCGCAGGTGTCTGATTTCATTTCGTTCAGGGTCTTTTTGAAGAGTCATGTTTTACGAGAAGGTTTGAATCGCCTCAACGACTTTTAGAATCTGAGATATGCAATACTTTTGATCCGCGAATCTTTCCCTGCTTCAATTCCATGAGCGCCTGATTTGCATCCTGCAATTCATATTCCTGAAACTCAGGTTTGATATTTGCCTCGGCTATCACTTGCAAGAACTCACGCACATCGGCGCGTGTCACATTTGCGACTGATTTGATTTCCTTTTCCATCCACAATTGCGAGGGATAATCGAGCTTCAACAGGACTTCTTTATCCACTTCTTCTTTGCGGATGGCGTTGATAACGAGTCGTCCGCCCGGTTTGAGATGTTTCATCGCTTCGCTGATCGGACCCCAGACGGGCGTGGTGTCAATGACCGCGTCCAACCCCTGGGGTGGATTCTGATCGATCGCGCCTGCCCAGGAGGCTCCGAGGGAAAGGGCGAACTCTCGCTCTGATGGATTTCGTGAGAAAACGAGAATTGGAGTATTGGGGAATTTGTGTTTCGCAGCTTTCAATACCAAATGATTTGATCCACCGAATCCCATCAGGCCCAAACTCTGACTATCTTGTAGATTGCACAATTTCAACGAGCGATAACCGACCGCTCCCGCGCACAATAACGGTGCAGCTTCTGAGTCAGAAATTGAATCCGGGATCGGATGTACAAAATCCGCGCGGACTTTCATATACTCGGCATATCCGCCGTTGATGTCTCGCCCGGTCGCTTTGAATTCGGGACAAAGATTTTCCTGTGCCGATAAGCAATACTGACAATGCCCGCACGCCGACGCGATCCACGCCACGCCAACGCGTTGCCCAATTTGGAGTGCAGGAGCTCGCTCCTGCATCGGCGGCAAGCCGCCTGACTCCATAATGTTTCCAACAACTTGATGCCCCAACACAACCGGCAAATGGGGAGGTGGAGTCCGCCCTTCGATTTCGTCTAACTCCGTGTGGCAGACGCCGCAGCGAGTAACATGAAGAAGTATTTCGCCTTCGTTTAATTGAGGTTCTGCAATCTGTTGAAATGATAGCGGAGTGGAGTTTTGACTAAGGGATGCGATCTCTCGCAAGAGCATTGCTTTCATAACACATGTGGAAGAAACATTTTTGTGATTTTCCTATATTCGACATATTCTATACCGAAGAAGTCAGTGCATTCCGCCTCGTCCGCTTTGGCGGTAAGAATCAAGAAGATCGTAGCGAAGACTGCTATCCCTGTTCCAGGCAACGAAGGGGATTTGAAGTAAATGCCCCATGTGAGCAAGAATAGTGAGCTGTAAAGCGGATGGCGAATGTAATGATAAATGCCACTTGTGACGAGGGCTGTTGTTTTTTCAAATGCCAGCATTGCTTCCCAGGCAAAGAAGCGATAGGAGCCGTGCGAACGCGGGCGTCCTAGTGATTTCCACGAGATTGTTATGATTAGTAACGAAGCTGCTACAAAGATAATCCACTGGAACATTGAACACTCGCTTATTTGGGTGGTAATGTAGACGCAAACTCAACCCCTTCCTTTATCCATGTGTTGAGCTGCTTGTCTGATTTGACGCCCTCTGCTTCGACGACGAGCCAGCCCTTCATCGGCCGCCCTGTCATATCAAAGGGGCGTACGTGTGATATCTTAAGTAAAGCGTTATGCTTTGCAGGGTCAACGCGCACGATGAGACCATCCTTGTTGACTCCGCAAGCCATATTGCCATTTAATAGGAATCCAATGCCACCAAACATTTTCTTCTCGACAAATGGAATGCCCTCCAGTTGAACCCGGATACGTTCAGCGAGTTTGATGTTGTAAGCCATTGCTATTTCTCAACTTGGCGCTTGAAATAGGAGTAGGTCGTCGGTGGGCGAACCGCTTCAGAGTGTCCTGATTCGCAGGGCGGAATGAGCATATGATTCATATTTCACTCTTTTCACTGACTACTGAACACTGATAACTGAATACTACCTGCTGGCTATCCTGTTCCAAACTGACGATCGCCCGCGTCGCCGAGTCCGGGCACGATATAGGCGCGTTCGTTGAGATGGTCGTCAATTGCAGCGAGGTAAATCGGAATATCGGGATGCTGATCCTGCATCGCTTTGATACCTTCGGGCGCTGCGATCAGACCTACGAACTTGATTTTCTTCACCCCCCAGCGTTTGAGGATATCGGCCGTCGCAGTTGCCGATCCGCCAGTTGCCAGCATGGGATCTAAAATCAGACAAACCGAAACTCGCGGCTCGAGAGGCAGTTTGTTGTAATACTCGACCGGACGCATGGTATGTTCGTCGCGGTAAAGACCAATATGCCAGACTTCAGCGCTGGGCATCAATCCCCAGACGCCTTCGACCATGCCCAAACCTGCGCGCAGGATGGGAACAAGACCGATCTTTTCCTGAAGTTCGGCGCCGACCAGATGAGCGAGGGGAGTATCCAATTCACGCGGCACGACCGTCAGGTCCGCGGTTGCTTCGTATGCCAGTAATGCGGCAATTTCACGCACCAGCTCCCGGAATTTCTTGGGTTCAGTTTTGATATCTCTCAAACGGGAGAGTTTGTGTTGCACGAGTGGATGAGTGGAAGCGAAGACGTTGGACATGGCATTCTCCAAATGGATTATTTTGAGGCGATTATAGCGCCAATCCTTTCGCCTTTGTCGTGATTCATACAACCGTGTGGACAGTGACAAATGTCAATTGCCACTGTCTGGTGAAGATGTCATAATCACGGATGTGGTGCTCAACTTCGAAAATCATTGGAAGTAAATATGCTCAACTGGATAAAACGAAACTCGCTCATCTCGTACTTCATCATAGCCTATGTGGTTTCGTGGAGTTTTGAAATCCCTCTTGCGCTGTCCTACAGAGGAATGATTTCGGCGCAAGTCCCTATGTGGCTGCATTATTGCGTGGCACTTGGTCCTTTCACGGCGGCTCTGATTGTCACATTTCTTACCGAAGGCAATGCGGGGCTTCGCAGTCTGATGGCTCGCATTTTTAGATGGCGCCTCGACATACGCTTTTATATCTTCGCCATTTTTGTTCCCGCAGGCATGTTTATGTTGGCCTGTATATTGAATCGCGCCTTCGTCGGCAACTGGCCCCGCCTGACTCTGCTGGGCGAAGTAGATTATCTTCCTTATCTCACTCCATTGGGCGCTCTGGGAATATGGCTATTCACCTTTGGACTGGGCGAAGAGACGGGCTGGCGCGGTTACGCCTTGCCTCATTTGCAGAAGACACGCTCGGCGGCAAGTGCCACATTAATCCTGGGTATTCTATGGGCGGGCTGGCATTTGCCGATGTTCTTCTACCGCGATACTTATATCCAAATGGGAATCATGGGCTTCCCGATGCTAGCCTTATCCCTGCTCTTCGCGGCGATGATCTTCACCTGGCTGTATAACAGCACAAATGGAAGTTTATGGATTGTGATCATTTTTCATGCCGTGTTCAACTGGTTGACATCCAATGAAGCCGGCGGACAATTCGCAGCAATCCTGCTGAGCGTAGCGGTCATTTTGTGGGCGCTTTATATCCCGCGCAGATATGGTCTGGAAAACGCTGCGCCTATCGCAAGGCAAGTAGCCTAAAGGAAGTGTGCAATGTGGTTCAATCCCTTCATAAGTTGGCTTTTGAAATCCCCATTCCATGGAATGGTCAGCAAAAGCATGATGCTTATTTCCGTCACGGGTCGCAAAACCGGTAAAACAATCTCTACTCCGACAAATTATTTGCGTAACGGGAATAATTTGTGGATTGTCAGTTGGCGCGATCGAAAATGGTGGAAAAACCTTCGTGGTGACGCAGTTGTTCGGGTATTGCTGGCGGGCAAAAAGATGGAAGGATGTGGCCACGTTATTGAAGAAGAAAAGGCTGTGGCGCAAAGTTTGCTCGATTATTACAACCAGGTACCGCAGTACGCGAAATATGTAGAGATTGGTCTTGATAAACAAGATCAACCTCTGTACGCCGATTGTGAGCGCGCGGCACAAAAGATCGTCATGATCCGAATCGACATGTAATTTTCAATCCCCCGTGTTTAACAGTAGAGCCTCATCCATAGAACTGTGAAATATAGAAATCTAAGCTTCTTGTAAGGAAAGCATGGGGATTAACCCTTATTGACCCGGCTTTTTTCTTGCGCGAGAATAAAAGTCTCTCCGACAAAAAGCAAACCTGAGGAAACTCAGCGGCGCAAAGTCATGGATCTACAGTTTCAGTAAGTTTAGAAACTATGATTGCCAGACTACCGATAATAGCAAAGCCGCACAAAAGCGGTGGCGCAAAGCCAGGCATCCGAAAACTAACTGATGAGTAAGATAGATGTTGGTCAGGATCGGCCGGCTAACCGAAAGGCAAACACAGGGAAACCTGTGGGCGCAAAGTTATGGGTCTAAAGTCGGATGACTAGGACTGCCAGACTGCCGAAGAGAATATTTCTGGGATGACCTTAAGTGGTCATCCCAGAACATTTAAATTAATGGAGTGGTGGGCAATTGTCTACCACTATATTTCTCTTATTACGGTTGCACCACGGGGGGCAAACCTTTATAATCCTCCGTATGGCAAATACCAAAAATCATCCTCTTGACCCTGAGTCCAAGCCTGATGATCGCGTGGATAATGCTCTACGTCCACAGATGCTCAATGATTTGATCGGTCAGGATCAGGTCAAGGAAAATTTATCTATTCTGATCGCTGCCGCCAGGAAGCGTGGCGAGGCGTTGGATCACGTTTTATTCTATGGACCTCCTGGTTTGGGAAAGACTACGCTCGCGCATGTTGTTGCAAATGAGATGGGCGTCAATGTCAAGGTGACGGCAGGTCCTGCGATTGAACGGGCGGGTGACCTGGCTGCAATTCTTACCAACTTGCGTGCAGGCGATGTCCTGTTTATCGATGAAGTCCATAGATTGGGACGCGCTATAGAAGAGGTACTCTATCCGGCAATGGAAGATTACGCCCTGGACATCGTGATCGGCAAAGGACCTTCGGCTCGTTCCATCCGTCTGAAGTTGCCGCGCTTTACCGTGGTGGGTGCTACAACCAGACTGGCACTTGTCACGGCTCCGCTGCGGGCGCGTTTCGGCGCGGTCTATCGTTTGGATTATTACGATCTTCCGGCCATGCGAGCGATTGTAGCGCGCGCCGCCAAGATGCTCAAGGTGGAAGTGGATGAAGGTGGCGTGGCGGAAGTCGGCCGCCGCGCCCGTGGAACTCCGCGTGTGGCGCTGCGTCTACTACGCCGGGTGCGCGACTATGCCCAGGTCCGCGCGGATGGCAAGGTGACGCAGGATGTCGCCAAAGAAGCACTGGACTTGTTGCAAGTAGATCCGTTAGGACTCGATGAGGTGGATCGCCGCGTCCTCAGAACGATCATCGAAAAATATGGCGGTGGACCTGTCGGCTTGAACACGATCGCCGCCTCCATCAGTGAAGAGCAGGATACGATCATGGACGTGGTCGAACCATATCTGCTGCAGCTCGGCTTCCTAGACCGCACGCCGCAAGGACGCATTGCAACGAAATCTGCATATGAACATCTCAAAATGCCGTTCTCGGAAGAGAGGCAGCAAAGGCTCTTGTAATTGTTGGAAGGTTTAAGGTTGCGGGTTGGAATGTTCCCCAACTTTAAACCTTGAACTTTAAACCTAAGCCCATGGAAAATATTGCTCGTTTTTTAATCATTGGAGGGATCATCTTAATTCTGCTGGGTGGGGGAGTCTATCTCGCCGCAAAGTTTGGAATCCCCTTTGGAAGATTGCCCGGTGATATTCACATTGAGGGAAAGAATGGATCATTTTATTTCCCAATTGTCAGTTCCATTGTCTTATCAATTCTGCTCACACTGATTTTGAATGTGATTATTAGATTCCTCAATAAATAAGATCGACACCCCGTCGTGAAAACATCTGACTTCAATTACAACCTGCCTGAATCCTCCATCGCGCAGACTCCTGCCGAGCCGCGCGATTCATCGCGTCTGTTGGTCTTACATCGCGATACTGGGAATATTGAACATCGCTTCTTTCGTGAGATTGGAAATTATCTGCGCGCGGGAGATTTATTAGTTCTAAACCAGACGCGCGTCATCCCAGCACGAATCTGTGCGCGCAAAGATACGGGTGGACGTGTCGAATTGCTTCTCCTCCGCCGCCGTGACAATCTAACCTGGGAAGCTCTGGTGGGAGGAAAAGGTCTGCGTATAGGCAAAAGAGCGAAAGTGGAAAATGGTCCCCAAGCGGAAATCATAGAAATTTTAGAGGGTTCAGAACGTGTCATCAAATTTGATGAACCAATCGAACCCTATTTTTCTAAAGTAGGGAACGTACCCTTACCTCCATATATCCACGAGAAGCTAAATGATCCCGAGCGCTATCAAACGGTCTACGCGCGTGAGCCTGGTTCCGCCGCGGCACCGACGGCGGGACTCCATTTCACGCCGCGCTTATTGGAAGAGTTGCAGGCAAAAGGCGTAAAGATCGCCTATGTCACATTGCACGTCGGCTTGGATACATTTGCCCCGGTAACGGAAGAAAATCCCGAAGAACATAAAATCCACACGGAATGGTGTGAACTCCCGCAGGGAACGGCTGACCTGATCAATCAAACGCGTGATAGCGGCGGAAGAATTATTGCCGTGGGAACAACATCTGTGCGAACATTGGAAGCGGCGGGACGATATTCGTTAGTAGATAATTCGCTAAACGATGAACGAATATCGAATATCGATTCTCGCATATCACCATTTATCGGACCAACCGATCTCTACATTCTCCCCGGCTATCAATTTCAAGTTGTGGATGTGATGATCACGAATTTCCATTTGCCAAAGTCCACTCTACTGATGTTGGTCAGTGCATTTGTGGGAAGAGAGAAGATCCTAGACACGTATGAAATTGCAATCAGGGAAGGCTATCGTTTTTATTCCTTTGGCGATGCCATGTTGATCGTTTGAACGTTTAAACCCTTCGACAAGCTCAGGACAAGCGTTTGAACCTGTAAACGTGCTAACATTGAGCCATGTCCAATAAATCCAAGCTGGAACAATTAAATAAAGAGATTATCCAATGCCGAAAATGCGCGCGGTTGGTGGAGTGGCGGGAGGAAGTGGCGCGCCTCAAACGCAAAGCATATATCGATCAGGAATATTGGGGCAAGCCTGTGCCGGGCTTCGGTGACCCGAATGCGCGCGTAGTTGTAGTAGGACTCGCTCCCGGCGCGCATGGCTCCAATCGCACGGGACGAAACTTCACCGGTGACGCCTCGGGCGGGTTTTTATATCCGGCGTTGTACCGGGCTGGGTTTGCGAATCAGCCCACGGCTGTGTCCAGAGACGATGGTCTCGTCCTTAAAGATTTATACTTGACGGCATCTGGTCGTTGTGCACCGCCCGAGAATAAGCCGACTCCCGAAGAACTAAATAATTGCCAGCCATTCCTCGAGCGCGATCTGGAAATACTGAAACCAAAAGTAATCGTCTGCCTGGGGTCGATAGCTTTTGCAAGAGTGCTACGGATATATTCCGTTCGCAATTCAGCGTGGAAGTTTGGGCACGGTGCGTTATACCAAATGGATGACGGAACGTGGATTTTATGCTCCTATCATCCAAGCCAGCAGAATACATTGACCGGCAAATTGACCGTGAAAATGTTCGATGAAATTTGGGAAAAGGCAAAATCATTGATCGGAGAATTTGGGATGGGATTATGATACAAGAGAATGCAACAGTGTTTGGGAAGGGCGATGGAATGAGCAAACTGATTACGCCGGGGGACATGGCACCTGATTTTGCATTGGAGGATGTTCAGGGGAAGCGTGTCCGTCTCTCCGATTATCGCGGCAAGCCTGTGATATTGGCTTTCCTGCGCGGCTTTATGTGACCGTATTGCCGCGCGCAGTTGGCGCGCTTGCGTGATGAATATAATCAATATACCCGCCGTGGCGTAGAAATTCTCGCAATAGGACCAAATGCACTGGCGCCTTTTAAGGACTATTGGCGTAATGAACGGATTCCTTTTATTGGGTTGCCTGATCCAGATCATAAGGTTGCCTTGCTCTACCGGCAGGAAGTGAATCTTTTCAAGCTGGGTCGTATGCCATTAAATTGCGTTGTAGACGGCAACGGCTATATCCGCTTTGCGCATTATGGTTCTTCCATGCGGGATATTCCCTTGAATGAGGAATTATTTCAAGTAATAGACGAGCTAAACAAGTCATCCAACTGACATGGCACTCGGCAAAATTGCATTTCTAGGTTCCGGCGAAACCTCCCTTGCGGGAGGTCGCATTTTTGAGTCTCTAGCACGCGACATTCAGGATCCGTTGCGGATTGCATTAATGGAAACGCCCGCCGGTTTCGAGTTGAACTCGGCTCAGGTAGTGGGACGCGTCGGCGAGTTCATGGCAAATCGTTTGCAGAACTACAAGCCGGTTGTCGATGTGATCGCAGCACGCAAAAAGGATTCTCTGTTTGACCCGAATGATCCCGAGATCGTCAAGCCCCTGTTGTATGCCAACATGATCTTCATGGGACCCGGCAGCCCGACTTATGCCATTCGTCAGTTGAAAGATACTCTTGCATGGGATGTGATCCGTGCGAGACATCGGCTCGGCGCAACGCTGATCTTTGCTTCCGCGGCGACGATCTCCGTCGGCGCACATGCGTTACCCGTCTATGAAGTTTATAAAGTAGGACAGGATATCTTCATTGTAGATGGTCTGGATTTTTTCAAAGATTTCGGTTTGCATCTTTCATTCATCCCACATTGGAATAATGCAGATGGCGGTGTGGATCTGGATACCAGCCGCTGTTTTGTTGGCATGGACCGTTTTGCACAGTGGTGCAAGCAGGTCCCAGATGAAAACACCACCGTGGGCTTGGATGAACATACCGGTATCATTCTCGATTTCGACAAAGGCAAATGTGAAGTCAGCGGCGTCAGTTCCATTTCGCTGGTGCGAGAATGTGATCCTGAGCCGGAAATGCACACGGCCGGAACAACGTTTGATCTAAAGAAGCTAGGTGATATTCAAATTCCGAATCCCGTTGAAAAGAATATTCCCCCTCAGGTTTGGGATATGGTCTGCAACGCGCCTCCACTGGAAGATGTTCCTCCTGATGAAGTCATCGCTCTCGCTGAAAAACGCCAACAAGCGCGCACGAATAAACAATGGAGCGAGTCGGATCAACTACGAAATGAGATCGCTGCACAAGGCTGGATGGTACAAGACTCAAAAGAGGGATATAAGTTAGCAAAGATTGGGTGAAGTATACGCGTAGGAAAGTAGACACGTAAACACGTAGAGGGGTGACTTGCCTACGTGTTCACCTATTTACCTGTGTACTTTTTATGTACCCAAAGTGGGATAAAATAATCACGCAAAATCTGAGTGAGGAGATTTTCATGCGTGCTGTAGATATCATCATCAAGAAACGCGATAAGCAAGAATTAACTCTTGAAGAAATTGAATTCTTCGTGCGCGGCTTTACCAACGGCGATATTCCCGATTATCAAACATCCGCTTTTGCGATGGCAATCCTGCTCAACGGCATGACGCCGCGTGAAACTACAGACCTCACACTGGCGATGGCGCACTCCGGTTCCATGCTGGATCTCAGCGATGTGGTTGATCTGGCTGTAGATAAACATTCTTCTGGCGGAGTGGGGGATAAGACGAGTCTCTCCGTTCTTCCGATCGTCGCGGCGTGTGGATTACCCGTCGGCAAAATGTCTGGGCGCGGACTTGGTTTCAGCGGCGGCACGCTTGATAAACTGGAATCGATTCCCGGTTACCGCGTGGATTTATCGACAGAAGAATTCAAGCAACAACTCAAAGAAAAAGGAATCGTTTTGACAGGGCAATCGCTTGATCTGGCTCCCGCGGATGGAAAACTCTACGCATTGCGGGATGTCACTGGAACGGTGCAGTCGATACCTTTGATTGCTTCTTCCATTATGTGTAAGAAACTTGCTGCCGGCGCGCAGGTAATCCTGCTGGATGTCAAAACTGGCTTGGGCGCGTTCATGGAAACCCTGGAGGATGCACGCGAGCTTGCGAATCTCATGACCGATATTGGCAAATTGGCGAATCGTGAAGTCGTTGCATTGCTTTCCGATATGAACCAGCCCCTTGGAAACGCGGTCGGCAATTCGCTGGAAGTTGTCGAAGCGATTGATATGCTCAAAAGTCGCGGACCGGAAGATTATGCTGAGCACTGTTTGTACGTCAGCGCGCATATGCTGGTCTTGGGAAAACTAGCCAGGGATTTGAGCGAAGGTCGGGCGATGGCGGAAAAATCCATTGCGGATGGGAGTGCATTCCAGAAATTGCGCATCCTGGTTGAGGCGCAGGGTGGCGATGTCTCCTACGTGGATGATCCGTCCAAGTTTCCGAAAGCGGAGTTTGTAGAGGTGGTGATGTCGCCTCGAAGCGGGTACTTATCCGAGATCCAGGCGAGAACGGTGGGAGAAGCAGCAGTTACGCTGGGAGCCGGGCGCGCCAAAAAGTCTGATCCTGTCGACCATGCAGTCGGTTTTGTCATCCATCATAAAGTGGGCGATAAAGTCGAGGGTGGGGAAGCGTTATTTACTATCCATGCCAACGACGAAGGCAAGCTTGCCGATGCTCGCGAAGCGGTCCTGTCCGCACATAAATTTAGCGAGCAGCCGGTCGAAAAACTGCCCCTGTTCTACAATTGATGTGGATTCCGCTCGTTTGAGCGGATTTTCGTCTGAATACTTGCAATATTCATCGGATTGGGGCATACTTGCTATAGGAGTATATAGATTCATGGCGAAAGTTTCTTTGCGCGCTTACAACCGAGAAATCGAAACAATGATCGACCGCGGGCAGCTGGATGAAGCCATCGCGCACTGTCAT
>Ga0137367_10003358_pt1 | contig 12923 bp, 7 predicted proteins | sample SagtaG_14_FD_104939 | JGI IMG/M metagenome (GOLD analysis project Ga0137367, IMG submission 104939) | Vadose zone soil microbial communities from Sagehorn Ranch, Mendocino, California, USA - Sage1_L_80_16 metaG | ecosystem: Environmental > Terrestrial > Soil > Vadose zone | place: USA... | reverse complement strand
TTTCAATTTGTCCAGCGTCGCGACCGTCTCGGCTGGTCCCGCGATCTGGTAACAGCGCCAAATGATGTCGCTCAGTTGTTTCTTGCCCGCAGCCTTGTTGAAAAATCCAAGCTGCTTCGGCCAAATTTCATTGAAGACGACACGGCCCGCCGTGGTCTCGATAACTATGGCCTCAGCATTTCCGTAGATCGTTTGCCGGCCAGAATCAGGGTTCTTAATCCGGATACGGTCGTGTGTATGAATACTGCCTTCTGCCATGGCAAATTCCACTTCGGCCGCATCGGAAAATAGCGAAAGACGCCCGTCGCCATCGCTCTTGGCGGCCCGGCGCGGATTTTGCGTGAGATAATAACAACCGAGCGTGATGTCCTGGGAAGGCGTAGTAATCGGCTTACCGCTTGAAGGCGAGAAAATATTGTTCGGGGCTAGCATGAGCATGCGCGCTTCCATTTGCGCTTCCACGGAGAGTGGCACGTGCACGGCCATCTGGTCGCCGTCAAAGTCGGCATTGTAAGCGGTGCAGACCAGCGGGTGGATTCGAATCGCTTCGCCCTCGATCAGTTGCGGCTCAAAAGCCTGAATTGACAATCGATGCAAGGTGGGCGCGCGATTCAGCAAGACCGGATGACCCTTGGTTACTTCATCCAGAATGTCCCAGACTTCAGGCGTCTGGCGCTCGATCATCTTTTTCGCGCTGCGCACCGTGTGCACGTAGCCCAGGTCCTTCAAGCGCCGGATGATGAATGGCTCGAAAAGAACCAGCGCCATCTTCTTCGGAAGACCGCATTGATGAAGTTTCAACTCCGGGCCGATGACAATAACGGAGCGCCCTGAGTAATCGACCCGCTTGCCAAGCAAGTTTTGCCGAAAACGTCCGCCCTTGCCTTTGAGCATGTCACTCAGCGACTTGAGCGGTCGATTGCCAGCGCCCGTGACCGCGCGACCGTGCCTGCCATTGTCGAACAAAGCGTCCACTGCTTCCTGCAACATGCGTTTTTCGTTGCGAATAATGACGTCTGGGGTCTTGAGCAGGAGCAGGTTTTTGAGCCGGTTATTGCGATTAATAACCCGGCGATAAAGATCGTTTAGGTCCGAGGTCGCGAAACGTCCGCCTTCGAGCGGAACCAGCGGACGCAAGTCCGGCGGGATAACCGGCAACACATCGAGAATCATCCATTCGGGACGTGCGTGTGAATTCTGAAAGCCTTGAACGAGCTTGAGACGTTTCGCCAGTTTCTTGCGAATCTGTTTGCTCTTCGTGGCGCCCATTGCTTTTTCGAGCTCTTTGTTGAGCTTGTTGAGGTCGATCTCGACGAGAAGTTTTTTGATCGCTTCCGCGCCCATGCCGGCGACGAAATCTTCGCCATACTGCTCTTGCGCCTCGCGGTATTCGACTTCGTTTAAGAGCTGCGCCTTCTGTAGCGGCGTCTTGCCTTAATCGATGACAATGTAATCTTCGTAATAAATGACGCGTTCGAGCTGACGCGCGCTCATATCGATCATGAGCCCGATGCGCGAGGGCATGCATTTGTAGAACCAGATATGCGAAACGGGCACCGCCAATTCGATGTGGCCCATCCGTTCGCGCCGGACGCGCGCGAGCGTGACCTCGACGCCGCAACGGTCGCAAATCACCCCTTTATGTTTGATGCGCTTGTATTTTCCGCACGAGCACTCCCAATCGCGCGTAGGACCAAAAATTCGCTCACAGAAAAGACCGCCTTTCTCCGGTTTAAAGGTGCGGTAATTGATTGTCTCGGGATTTTTGACTTCGCCTTTGCTCCACGAGCGCATTGTGTCGCTAGACGCGACGCCAATCGCAACTTGATCGAAACCCACGGGGCGTTCTTCGCCCACTAATTCACGCCAGGAATGTTCGTTCATGATTTATCCAAGTAATTTGCTGATTCAAAATTATGCGACGTTCTCGAGAAAGCTGCTGGGCGCCTGGCCGCCGACCTTTACGTCGAGACCGAGGCTCTGCATTTCTTTGATGAGCACGTTAAAAGATTCAGGCGTACCCGCTTCGAGTGAATTGTCGCCCTTGACGATCGATTCATAAATACGGGTCCGGCCTTGTACGTCGTCAGACTTCACCGTTAGCAACTCCTGCAGGGTGTAAGCGGCCCCGTATGCTTCCAACGCCCAGACCTCCATTTCGCCAAAGCGCTGTCCGCCGTATTGCGCCTTACCCCCGAGCGGCTGCTGCGTAACGAGCGAGTACGGTCCCACCGCGCGAGCATGGATCTTGTCCGCCACTAAATGCCCAAGCTTCATCATATAAATGTAGCCCACCACCACATCCTGATGGAAAGCATCGCCTGTGCGCCCGTCAAAAAGCTGGGCCTTACCGTCTTCCTGCACCCAGGTAAAACCTTCCTTCTTCTTGGCATCATGGAGATATTCGCGAATCTTTTTCTCCTTAATTCCGTCGAACACCGGTGTCGCGACTTTGAATCCGAGCGCCTTCGCTGCAACCCCCAGGTGAGTTTCCAGAACCTGCCCGACGTTCATTCGGCTCGGTACGCCTAACGGATTAAGCACAATTTCAACCGGCGTTCCATCCGCCAGGAAGGGCATGTCTTCCTCAGGCACGATGCGTGCAACGACGCCTTTGTTGCCGTGGCGACCAGCCATCTTATCGCCGACGCTCAGCTTGCGCTTGCTCGCGATATAAACCTTTACCTGCTTGATGATTCCGGGGTCGATATCATCGCCACTCTCTACCCGATCCATTGCGCGCTCGTGTTCGAGCTCTAACTCCGCGAACTTGGGCTCGTACGAGCCAATGATTTCGCGGATCTTATTGCGGATCGGGCTGGGATCGATCTCGATGTGATCGTGCACCATCGCCAGCTTTCGCAGCAGTGTTTTCGTGATTTTACGATTGGCCGGAATGATTATTTCACCAGTCTGAGCGTTGACCACGTCGAGAGGAATTTTTTCGCCTAGCAGGATATTTGAAAGCGAATCGGTCAGTTGTTCGGTCAGCTCGTCCTTTTTCCGCCTATGTTCTTCACCGATGGTTTTGAGCTGCCGCCTGGTCTCCGCCGGCGTGAGTTTTTCTCGCGAGACTTCGCGGCGCGAAGAGACCTTTACATCCATCACGATTCCGTAAGTCCCCGAGGGAACGGTGAGCGAGGTGTCTTTGACGTCCGCTGCCTTCTCGCCAAAAATCGCGCGGAGTAGACGTTCTTCCGGCGCCAGTTCGGTCTCACTCTTCGGCGTGATTTTACCGACCAGGATGTCGCCCGGCTTCACCTCTGCGCCCACTCGTACTACGCCATCGGAACCCAGATTGCGTAAAGCTTCTTCGCTGACATTGGGAATGTCGCGGGTGATTTCTTCCGGTCCGAGCTTGGTGTCGCGCGCTCCGATCTCGAATTCGTCGATGTGGATGGAGGTGTAAATGTCCTCCTTCACCACTTTCTCCGAGATCATGATGGCATCTTCAAAATTGTACCCGTTCCATGGCATGAACGCGACGAGCACATTCCGTCCCAGCGCGAGCTCGCCATAATCGGTGTTTGGACCGTCGGCGATGACTTGACCGCGCTTCACATGCTGCCCCTTGTGCACGATCGGTTTTTGATTGACGCACGTGCCGGCATTTGAACGCATAAATTTGCGCAATTCGTAAACGTGAATTCCCGCCCCGGGATCGGTCTTCAGCTTCTTTTTACTCTCGGGCAGATGTCCGTCTTTGGTGATAACAATCTGGTCCGCAGTTACTGACGCGACTTTGCCGCCCTCGGTCGCCAGGAGAACGGCATGCGAATCTCGCGCTACTTTTTCCTCCAGCCCGGTTCCCACGAGGGGCGCCTCAGAAACAATGAGCGGCACGCCTTGGCGTTGCATGTTAGAGCCCATCAGCGCTCGGTTGGCGTCGTCGTGCTCAAGGAAAGGAATGAGACCCGCTGCCACCGACACCAATTGCTTAGGCGATACGTCCATGTAATGCACCTTCGATGGATCGACTTCGAGGAAGTCGCCACGGTAGCGCACGGAGACCTTTTCCCCGGTGAAATGGCCTCGTCCGTCAATGGGAGCATTCGCTTGCGCGACCAGGAAATTCTCCTCGCGGTCGCCAGTGAGATAATCAATTTGATCTGTCACGCGACCCTTTTCAACTTTGCGATACGGCGTTTCAATAAAACCGAATTCGTTGATGCGAGCGAATGTGCTCATCGAGCTGATCAGACCGATGTTTGGCCCTTCCGGCGTCTCGATCGGACAGATGCGGCCGTAATGTGATGGATGCACGTCGCGCACTTCGAAGCCAGCACGCTCTCGGCTCAGGCCCCCAGGTCCGAGAGCCGACAAACGGCGCTTGTGCGTCAACTCCGCGAGCGGATTGGTTTGATCCATGAACTGCGAAAGCTGCGATCGGCCAAAGAAATCGCGGATAACCGCGCTGAGCGCCTTCGGATTGATCAATTTTTGCGGCGTCATCCCGTCCACGTTGATGTCAAACAGCGTCATGCGCTCTTTGACCAGACGTTCCGTGCGAGCAAGACCAACGCGGCACTGATTCGCCAGTAATTCGCCGACCGTGCGTACCCGGCGGCTACCCAGATGGTCGATATCGTCAAGCGTGCCTTCGCCCCGACGCAAATTGATCAAATACTTAATGGCCGCGATAAAATCTTTATCCGTCAAAATCCGCTCAGTCGCATCGACGTTGATCCCCAGTTTCTGGTTGATTTTGTAGCGGCCAACCCGCCCCAGATCGTATTTCTTCGGATCGAAAAAGAGCCTCTTGAGCAAAGCGCGCGCATTCGCCACCGTCGGCGGATCACCGGGGCGAAGACGGCGGTAAATATCCTTGAGCGCTTCTTCCTGGTCGTGCGCCGGATCTTTCCTGAGTGCCTTCACAACTGTGTCATCGTTCGAAATATCGATCACTTTCACTTCGTGAATCTTCAGCGCCATGATCTGGCGAACGGTCGCCAAAGTGAGCGGTTCGAACGCGCGAGCTACCGTCACTTCTCCGTCACGGATCTCCGCGGTGAGTACTTTGGTGGCCAGCATCTCTTCGTCGAGTTTCTCGCTCAGCTTCAGATTCTCGATGTTGTAGAAGAGCTTGATGACGTCTTCGTCAGGGCCGTACCCGAGTGCGCGTAGAAAGGTCGTGGCAAGAAATTTGCGGCGCCGTTTGCGCCGATCGAGGTAAATGTAAAGAAGATCAGCCGTATCAAATTGCACCTCGATCCACGAACCGCGGTCCGGGATGATGCGGAAGCTGTAGAGCACCTTGCCGTTCACGTGAACGGTCGATTCGAAAGCGATGCCCGGGGAACGGTGCAACTGGCTCACCACCACACGCTCAGCGCCATTGATGACGAACGTGCCTTGCGGTGTCATGAGCGGGATTTCGCCCATGTAAACCTTTTCTTCCTTTGTGCCTTTTTCCTCGCGCAACTGGAACGTGACGTGCAATGGTGCGCTGTATGTCTGGCCTTCGCGCTGCGCCTCCAGGGCGGTCAATTTCGGCTCGCCGATTTCATAGTGACTGAAATCGAGCACTGCTTTTTCATCATAGCTCTCGATCGGGAAGACCTCCTTGAAAACAGCCTGGAGCCCTTGATTTTTCCGCTTTGAGAACGGCACATCTTTCTGGAGAAAATCGATGTATGAATTGAGCTGAACCTCAATCAGATTCGGTGGTTCGATGCCTTCCTTGATACTTCCGAAGTAAATGCGTTCCGACATAATCAATAGGGCCAAGAGCTAAGCCTCGCAACGGCCACACCAAATCGCGGCCGACACGGGCAAGATTTTACGGGATCAGCGACGAGCGAGAGGCGTAAAAATGGCACCAAAACAGCGGCCTGTCAAATTGACGACCACCATTTTGCTGCCAGTCCTGTGCTTTGGCTTTGAGCGCTGGGTTAAAAATACGTCTGCCTGCTTTTAACGAAAGTTACGTTAGACAAAAACGGCCGCTGCGCAACCTTTTTGTGCGACAGCGGCCGCATAAAATCAGTTTATTTGATTTCGACCTTCGCACCAGCGGCCTCGATCTTTTTCTTGATCTCCTCCGCCTCCTCCTTGGTCACGCCTTCCTTGATTGTCTTGGGTGCCCCTTCCACAAGCGCTTTGGCTTCCGCCAAGCCTAATCCGGGCACAGCGCCGCGAACCTCTTTAATCACAGCGATCTTGTTCGAGCCCATCTCTTTCAGGATGAGATCGAATGTGGTCTTTTCTTCAGCTGGCGCTGCTGCTGCGCCTCCCCCGGCTCCCGCCGCAGGAGCCGCGACTGCCACCGGTGCGGCTGCGCTCACACCCCATTTTTCTTCGAGCTGCTTAACCAATCCAGCAATCTCCAGCACGGACAAGTTGCTGAGCTGATCTACCAATTTATCTGTATCTGCCATTTTTGTTTCCTCCCATTGCCGCCTCCGAAGGCCTTCGTAGAATTAAGGCTGATAGCCATCAGCCCGGGCAGTTTTCGTTTTTGTTTTCTGTGATTGTAGGACAACCGCTCCGGTTGCCGTTCGGCAGAGCCTGCCTTGAGTTAACCGAAGGGCGAAGCGCCTGCCCTACAAAATCATGCCATTGCCTCCGCTGGTCTTTCTTCCTTGTGCGCCTTTGCATTGAGCAAGCGCGCCAATGCCGCGCCGGGCTCATTCAGCAAACGGACCAGGCGCGTTGCGGGCGACAAGAACAGTCCCAGCAATTGCGCCTGCAAAACTTCGCGCGGCGGCAGTTCCGCCAATGTTTCCAATTCCGCCGGGGAAAGAACGGCGCGATCGACAAAACCAATCTTGAGCACAGCAACCTTGAATTCGGTCGCGAACGTCTTAAAAATCTTGGCGACCGGCGCCACATCTTTTTCTCCCGTAACAACTGCCGTCTGGCCAACCAGCTTGTCGCCGACATCCGGAAAACCGGAATCGGTCATTGCGCGCTTTAGGAAATTATTTTTTACCACGTGCACTTCCGCACCCGCTGGCGCAAGCCGGTTCCGGAGTTCGCCAAAGTCGCCCACTTTCATTCGCTGATAATCGGTCACAAGCACGAAAGGCGAGCGCTTCAACTTCTCGGAAAGATCGGAAACAATGCTGGCTTTTTCTGGTCGCATATTATCGGTCTAATTGTTGTCGATCTAAACCTCACACACTCAAATACGGGGCTGGATCGACGCGAACTCCCGGGGACATCGTCGCACTAATTGTTACGCCTTCAAGGTAACGGCCTTTCGCCGTCGCCGGACGCGCCCGAACAACCGCTTCGATCACCGCATTTCCATTTTCCATTAGCGATTGTTCGTCAAAGGAAAATTTTCCAACCGGTACCGCGACATTGCCATTCTTGTCGAGCTTGAATTCCACGCGGCCCGCCTTTACTTCCTGCACCGCTTTCGCCGTGTCGTCGGTGACCGTCCCGGTCCTGGGATTGGGCATTAAGCCGCGCGGTCCAAGCACTTTTCCAAGTTTTCGCACTTCCGCCATCGCTCCCGGCGTGGCGACGGCAACGTCAAAATCCTGAAAACCCTCCTGGCATTTCTGAATCAGATCTTTCATTCCGACAAATTCTGCGCCTGCCTCCCTGGCTGCTTTCGCCGCCTCACCCTCCGCGAAAACGAGCACGCGCACCTGTTTGCCGCTGCCATGCGGTAGCGGACACGTCCCGCGCACCATTTGGTCAGACTGCTTTGGATCCACTCCAAGCCGAAATGAAACCGTCACCGTCTGATCAAACTTTGTCGGGGAAAATTTCTTCAGTGTCGCGATTGCATCGGCAAGATTATAAGCCTTTGTCCGATCCACTTGCTGAGCGGCAGCGCGATAACGTTTGCTTCGATTTCTTTGCATTTTTCTATGCAGTTCAAACGCCCGGTTACTTGCTGCAGCAACAAGGCTCCTGCTTACGTATTAGGCCGCTCAGTCCAGCAGCGGGACGTGGAAACTAGCGGCATTTCATGCGTTGTCAAAATCAACTTCCCCCGAGTAATCGCAGCGGCGGTCAGTCAACGGGGGCCACAACGTCTGTCGGCTCTGTCGGTTTAGCGCCCGTGTACACAATCGGCGGTCCGTTCCTGACGATTTTCCCCTCTTTCATCACGAAGAAAACGCGCTCGGTCGCGGTGATGTCGGAAGCCGGATCGCCCGGCATTGCGACGATGTCGGCCAGTTTCCCTTTTTCCAGCGTGCCGACTTTTTGCGCAATCCCCAAGAGCTCGGCGTCATTTGCCGTGGCTGATTTCAACGCATCGATCGGCGTCATCCCAAGATCGACCATTAACTTAAACTCTTTCGCGTTCTGGCCATGCGGAAAAACAGCCGCATCAGTCCCAAAAGAAATCTTCACGCCTATTTTTACGGCGTTGCGAAACATGTCCGAGCGGGCGGCGGCCGCCGCTTTGGCTTTGGCCTGCAATGCTGGCGGATAATGGTCGAGCTTGCTCATGATCCATTCTGTGGCCATGAGCGTCGGCGTGAGGAACGTGCCTTTGTTTTTCATCCGAGTGAGGGTTTCCGGTTTCATGAAGGACCCGTGCTCGATCGAATCAACACCGGCCTCGATCGCTTCGCGCGCGGCTTGATCGCCATGACAATGCACGGCCACTTTTTTGCGCAACCGATGTGATTCATCGACCAGCGCCGCCATTTCCGCGGGAGTCAGTTGGGGAGTATCTACTTCGTCGACCAACGAAAGAACGCCGCCCGAAACCGCGGCCTTGATGACGTCCGCACCGTTCTTGACCTCAAAACGCACAGCCTTCCGGATTTCCTCGGGTCCATCTGCAATGCCGTCGGTATAATCCGGCTCGCGCCCGAAAAGAAAATCGCGGAATCCGCTGGTCGGATCGAAGTGGCCGCCCGTTGCGCCGACCCCCTTCGTCGCTACTAGCATGCGCGGACCGACGATTACACCCTTGTTAATCGAATTGCGCAGCGCCACATCGACAAATTCGCGACTGCCAACAAACCGGCTACCCAGGTCGCGCACGGCAGTGAAACCGGCTTCGACGGTCGCGCGTGCGAAGGTTGTCGCTCGGATTGCTTGCTCGGAGACGTTGAGATCAAGCTCGTGCAGCCGGCGCAGATTGTAATCGCCGGAGTAATCGAGCGTGAGATGCGTGTGTGCATCCATGAATCCTGGCGCAAGCGTTGCATCGCCAAGATCGATCACCTTCGAGCCATCCGGCGCCGGCAAATTATTGCCGACGTTCACAATCTTATCGCCTTGGATGATGACGACACCATGTGGCACCAGTGTTTTCGATTTTCCATCGAACAGGCGCTCAGCTTTAAGCACGACGATGTTGTCGGCGGCGCGGGTTGGGATCGCGCAGGTGGCAAACGTAAAGACGGCGAGAACAAGCCGTGCCCAAAATCGACAACAAGCCAAGACATTCATTCCCGCGATATAGAAGTTTCGCGCGAACAAAGCAAGACGTGGAGGCAATGATTGTGCCGCTATGGGTTTCGCAGCTTAGCCGTACTTTCCGCAAGCCCCTGTTGCGCCGCTGCGAGGCCGGGATCGAGCGCGAGCGCCTGCCTGAAGGCCTCGATGGCGCGCTCGTGCTGATTGAATGAAGCGAGATAGCGCCCCCGATTGATAAGCATGCTCGTAAAGACTGGTAATATCTTTAGATTTATTACGTCATCTTTCTCAAACCGCACGGTCCCGTCAGTCAAACCACGCGTCTGGAGGCGCAGATCGGGCGAATCGTGAAAGCTCTGGTCGCCCGCGAGATTAAAAACCAGTCCTTGCGGAACAAGTTGATAGTTTTGAGTGAGCCACCTGGTCAGCTCGCCGTTAGTTGAGTCGGCGAATAGCAAGTCTCGGGTAACATAAACTGGCGCGATGTTCCTCTCGTTCGTCACAATTGAATGGATCATCTGCAGAAATGCCTCGCTGATCCTTTGAGTAAGCGACTGGTTCCTGGCAAATGCCCCAGGGTCACGTTCCCATTCCTTAAGATTCTCAACAAATGCGTCGATCTTCTCGCGCGACCGCTCGATCAGACCAGGATAAGCGTGTCGCAGATAATCGAAATACCACGACCGACGCAGAAGATTAATGTCCACAATTTTGACGTCGCGCCGGCGCTGTTCCACCTCCTGCGCATAAAACATTGGAGACGCGGCCTGCCAGTCGAGCGTAAGTAACAGACCGTTAGGCTCGATCGTGCTGAGGAGATTTTCCACATAATCGTGCGCAATCAAGTAATGCCTGCGATTATTGAAGGGCCAGTTCGCCGTGAGAGCTGTTGCTGAGGTAAGCAGAACAGCAATTGCAGCTACCCCGTGCGGCCTCCCAACGGGCATGGCCTTGGAAAAAGCGAGTTGGATCAACCAACGGATTCCCAACCCAGCGGCAATCGCGATCGAAATAAACGTGGGCAGATAGTACGCATCCTTGTCCTCCGCGATTTCGTAACTGAGGGCATAAGCCAAATCGGCAATGACGATAAACAGTAGAAACCAGAAGGTTGTGTGGTCCCGTTTGAAAGCGCTGGCGAAACCCGCAAAAGCCAGGGCGAGCGGCAATGGCAGCCAGGAAACACCGAATTCGCGCAAGACAATTCGGCAGAATTCAACAAACTGCTCTCCCATTATCTTCGGTGTAAAGGAGAAGTACACCTGATACTGCCGGCCGGTGACATGCCACCAAATTTCCTGCAGCGAACGTGGATTGCCCCAGTTGATGACAGGCGAGTGCGACGCCGCAAGCGGCAAGTAGGTATAAACAGCGGCCAGAGCCCCAATCGAAATCAGCGCAGCATATATCAGGCGGCGGCTCGTGAAGAACCTCAGGCCCTCCGTCCTGTAAACGATGACGCCCAACGCCGGAAGTATCAGCGCCACGGTGACGTGATGAACGCCTAGCGCGAGCCCGAATACGAGCGCAGCGGCATAAAGAAAACTGTCGTGAGCGTTGATCTGCCTATGGCGGATGATTTGGCCAGCGTCCGAGGCGATGCCGATACTTTTTCTGTCTGCGATGATGCACCGCCGCCACCGGAGCATCAAAAAGAAGATAACGAGAATAAGGAACGTGTTGAGAGCATAGACCTCGGTAATGGTCGCATAAGACCAAAGCGTGCGGGAGAATGCCATGAGCAGCCCCGCGCCGGTCGCAGGCGCAAGCACCAAAAGGCGGCTAACGCCTGAATCCTCGCCCCTTGTTCGCGAAGCAGCCTTTTTACTCCGCTGCGCGCCCTTCTTCTTTCGCTTCGATGCGGCGAGATATGAAGCCGTAATCATTAACTCCGCCACAACAAGAGTAAGCATCGCGGAAGCAAGCGCGGCAAAAAGAGCGGAAGAAAAATTGGTTCGCGCCGCAATGTTTCCCAAGGGCACGAGCGATGCGAGATGGGCAAGAAGAACCCATAGAGGGACGCCGGGTGGGTGCGCGATTCCCAGGCCATAGGCGACCACAATAAGCTCGCCGCTGTCGGTCAAGGTAACCGTCGGAGCAAGCGTCCAGGCATAAAGAATAAGCGCCGCAATAAACACCGTGCCGGCGCAAAGCGTCAGTGTCCGGGACGAAGGATTTGTCCCAGTATTCATTAGCCGGGCGAACTTTCATCCAGGCCGGCTGGAGATGGGCGTGAAAATTTCGCGAAAAGATTCATTCTCGCGGTATATCGGGGCTCGCTTGGATAAAGCAAGATTCTCATTCGCTCGACAACAGCACATGTCATCGCGAGTCCGGCTGCCGGACGAGCGATTTACAATCGACGCAATCGGTACCCGATCTAGCCAGCATGCTCCTTATCCTTCGAGAGATGCTTCACTCCGTTCAGGATGACTACGCCAAGGCATTTGTCCGTTGTTTATCTTGTCCGGATTCGCTTCAATACTCGCATGACGAAATCACGCATGACCATCTGCGGTGCCTCATCGTGCCTCATTCTTGCGATGGCCATAGCCATCTTCGGAACGCTCCAAGCGCAAACTCCGACTCCCGCGCCATCGCCATCACAGCCGCCTGCCGACTACGATCTCCGATGGGGTGTAAAGATTCCGATTCGCGACAAGGTCGAACTGAATGCGACGTTGTATTTGCCGAAAACCCCGGATGGATCGCCGCCGAAGACGCCGGTGATCTTCACGCTCACGCCCTATATTTCAGACAGCTATCATGCGCGCGCCGCGTACTTCGCATCACATGGTTACGCGTTCGCACTTGTCGATGTTCGCGGCCGCGGAAACTCCGGTGGCGAGTTCGAGCCGTTTGCAAATGAGCCCCGCGATGGACACGACGTCGTGGAGTGGCTGGCAAAACAATCGTTCTGCGATGGCAAAGTCGCGATGTGGGGCGGTTCCTACGCGGGATTCGATCAATGGGCGACGGCGAAAGAACTCCCGCCACATCTCGCGACGATCGTTCCCGCCGCAGCCGCTCATCCACCGCTCGATTATCCTTCGTACCACAATGTGGGCGAAACCTACGACGTGCAGTGGTTCACGTTCACCAGCGGCCGCGCCGGTCAGCAAAATCTTTTCGCCGATCAAAAATTCTGGAACACAAAATTCCTGGACGCTTACAAGAAGCACATCCCTTTTAAGTCACTCGATTCGTTCGTCGGAAATCCCTCCGCCAATTTTCAGCGCATCCTCAAGCATCCAGTGGCCGACGCGTACTACGATGCGATGGTGCCGACGCGCGAGCAGTTCCAAAAGATCACGCTGCCGATTCTCACAATCACGGGTCAGTATGATGGCGATGAACTAGGCGCCCTTTCCTTTTACCGGGATCATCTCGGAAATGTTTCTCCAGAGGCGGGCGCGAAACATTTTCTGATTATTGGCCCATGGGACCACGCGGGCACGCGCACGCCGACAAATGAGGTCGGTGGCGTAAAGTTCGGATCGGCGGCCATTGTCGATCTTAACGATCTGCATCGGCAGTGGTACGACTGGACAATGAGGAACGGCCCGAAACCGGAATTCCTTAAGAATCAA
>Ga0137367_10003355_pt1 | contig 12930 bp, 13 predicted proteins | sample SagtaG_14_FD_104939 | JGI IMG/M metagenome (GOLD analysis project Ga0137367, IMG submission 104939) | Vadose zone soil microbial communities from Sagehorn Ranch, Mendocino, California, USA - Sage1_L_80_16 metaG | ecosystem: Environmental > Terrestrial > Soil > Vadose zone | place: USA... | reverse complement strand
CGCAAAAGCACCGCCTTCGCCGCCCAGCAGGTCGCGCAGGATGCCGCCCGCCAGGCCATGTCCCACGGCATGCGCGAAGTCGAAGTCCGCGTCAAAGGCCCCGGCTCCGGCCGCGAATCGGCCATCCGCGCTCTCCAGGCCATCGGGCTGGAGATCAGCATGATTAAGGATGTGACCCCCGTGCCGCATAACGGGTGTCGCCCGCGCAAAAAGCGCCGCGTGTAATCCCGCGACCCGGAACTGGTAAATCGTCATCGTCAACTTTTCCTATGGCTCGTTACACTGGTCCTCGCGTTCGCATCAGCCGCCGTTTCGGCGTGCCTATTTTCGGCCCGACAAAGTACCTGGAACGCCGCAACTATGGCCCCGGCGTGCATGGGCCCAAGTCCCGTCGCAAAACCACCGACTACGGTTTGGGTCTGCTGGAAAAGCAGAAGCTTCGTTACTATTACGGCCTGCTCGAACGCCAGTTCCGCGGGGTCTATGAGCGCGCGCTGAAACGCCGCGGCGTCACCGGCGAGCAGATGCTCCAGATTCTGGAGACCCGCCTGGACAACGTCGTGTATCACCTCGGCTTCGCCAACACCCGCGCCGCCGCCCGCCAGATGGTCGGGCACGGTCATGTCCGGGTCAACGGGCGCAAAGTCAGCATCCCCTCCTACGCGCTGCGGGTGAACGACGCGGTGGAAGTCCGGGACAACAGTCGCTCGCGCCAGATGGCCAGCAAGAACCTGGAATCGGCCACCAGCCGGGCCGTGCCCGATTGGCTCTCCTTGAGCCGCGATGCCTTCAAAGGCGTCGTCATGCGCATTCCCACGCGCGACGAGATTCAACCCATCGCCAACGAACAAGCTGTCGTCGAATTTTATTCCCGCTAAATCCAACCCGCTCTCTCGGGAGAGTCGGGGCAATTATACGGACCGGTCCCCACCGCGGGAATAAATAGGGGACAGGTCAGATTAAAATTGCGAACCAGAAAGTTATGCCAGTACGTCTAGGTCGGTTTGAAATGCCCAAGCGGTTGCAGAAAGAGGAATCTTCCGCAACCTCCACATACGCCCGGTTTGTCGCTGAACCGTTCGAAACCGGTTACGGCCATACCATCGGCAACTCGCTCCGCCGGGTGCTGCTTTCCTCGCTGGAAGGCGCGGCGATCACTTCCCTCAAAATCGACGGAGCCATGCACGAATTCACCACCATCGATGGCGTGGTCGAGGACGTCACCGAAATCGTCCTCAACCTCAAGAAAGTCCTCTTGAAGTGCCACGTGCGCGAGCCCCAGACCTTGCTCCTCTCCGCCAACAAGGAAGGACAGGTCCTCGCCGGCGACATTCAGCTCAACCAAAATACCGAGCTGGTCAATCCCAAGCAGCTCATCTGCACCCTCGACAAGAAAAAGAAATTCGAGATGGAACTCGAGGTCAAAGTCGGCCGCGGCTTTTGCCCGGGCGACGAAAACAAAAAAGTCGACCAGGCCATCGGCGTCATCGCCATTGACTCCTTGTTCTCCCCCGTGACGCGCGCCCGTTACTCCGTGGAGAGCGCCCGCGTCGGCCAGCGCACCGACTACGACCGGCTCATCGTCGAAATCTGGACCGACGGCCGGATGTCCCCCGACGACGCCCTGACCCAGGCTTCCGCCATCCTCCAGCATCACCTCGATGTCTTCGTCGGTTACGACAAGAACGCCGTCGAGTTCGAGGAGGCCGAGAGCCGCCAGGACGATGACAAGTCGAAGATGAAGAAGTTGCTCAACATGAGCGTGAATGAAATCGAGTTGAGCGTGCGCGCCGCCAACTGCCTGAACAACGCCAACATCACCACCGTCGGCCAGTTGGCCATGAAGTCCGAACAGGAAATGCTCAAATACCGCAACTTCGGCAAAAAATCGCTCAACGAGATCAAGGAAAAGCTCTCCGCCCTCGGCCTCAGCCTGGGCATGACCTTCGAGCCCGAGTTGCTGGAAGCTCCCAAGGAAGAAGTCAAAGTGACCCTGTGACGGGCGCCGGATGGGGATTGTTTTATGCGACACCTGAAACGCACCGCCAAGCTGGGCCGCCAGTTCGAGCATCGCAACGCGATGCTGGCCAACCTGGTTTGCAGCTTGATCAAGCACAAGCGCGTCACCACCACCCTGGCCAAGGCCAAGGCCGCCCGTTCCGTGGCCGATAAGATGGTTACCCTGGGAAAAAGCGGCACCCTGCACGACCGCCGCCTGGCGGCGTCGCGCTTGCGCCAGCACAGCCGCTCCCACTTCAAGGGATCGCCCAAGCATAAAGGGGCGCCCGTGCGCACCGCCTGGCGCGAGAAGGAAGACGTGGTGCACATCCTCTTCGATCAGATCGCCCCGACGTTTAAAGAGCGTCGGGGCGGCTATACCCGCATCATCCGCCTTAACCAGCGGCAGGGCGACGCCGCTCAACGCGCCATCCTCGAGTGGGTCGATCTGCCCGTCGAAGCCGCCCTCGAGCCGGTCAAAGAGGAGAAAAAAGCCGAAGCGGCCAAGTAGCGCATTTCATCCGCCACTCGCGTCCCACCCCTTTGGTCAACCTCTTTTGAAACCCCTAATCTACGCGAATCTTCGCTAACTAGACCAAGAGCATTTGGCGGTGAGTCCGATTGCGTGGGAACGTGCGCGACACCGCGTCCCTGATCTTTGTTCCATTAGCGTTTATTAGCGCTGATTAGCGGTTCAACCGGCGAGAGTGTCGATAGTGAGGACTGACTTCCAGTCTCGCTAGTCCAGCAATTCGACCGTGTCACCCTTCCGCAGCGTCCCCTCCACGAGGACCGCACCATAGACTCCGGCCATGCCTTCGTGGGCTTGGGCGACCTTCCGCAATAGGTCCGGGTTGGATTTGCCTGTCTCGGGATCCAGTGTGATCATCGCGCAGCGCGGATCGCGCTCCAGGATTGAGACGACCGCCTTTGATCCAATGCGCAGAGATCGGCCAACAAACTGATTTTCATGTCCGTGTTCCTTTCGCTGGCTGGGGTGCGTTGGTCGGGTTACTTGCCCACGACAATGTCACCGTAGGTGCTCTGGACAATCGCTTTTACTTCCGCCTGCTCGGCGGCAGGAACTTTGAACTGGTCGAGCGTCTGCTGGACATCATCCATGAAAGCGTCCCACTCTTTGGGCGTGATGTTGAGATGCTGATGAGAGTCGCGCATGGAGCGACCCGTGTATTTCTGCGGGCCACCGGCCGCCCAGCAAAGCATTTCGGTGACGTGATACTTGAAGCCGGCTGGCGGCACCTTGTGGTGGGCTTCATCCACGGCGGGGTTCGCATTGAGGCGGGCGTCGGCCATGACGCGGTCAATGAGGTGATCAACGACCGTGGCGATGCTGAAGGCGCCGCCGAGGCGTTCGTAGAGGGAGGGCTTGAGTGTTTCTGCTGACATGCCTGGTGCCTTTCTCTTTTTCTGTTTCCTGTTCTGGTTGCCGTCGAAATGTTCTCCCCGCCTAACGATGGAACTGAGCCACGCTGGGCCGATGACGAAGGACAAGCCGCGAGTTCACGGCAAACCCGGGACGCTCCCCGGCGTTGGCTCAGTGAGCTGGTTCGGCAATGCAACGTTCATCGACTCAAGAATCTCCGGCTTGGTCAACGACAATTAGTTTCCCCCTGGATAAGGGGTCACTCCTCACTTTTGACACTTCAGCTCGGAGTCTGGCGGTTTCCGGCCAGGCCACGCCATCGAGGACGGAGGCGCGATTTACCACTTCATGTCTCGAACCTGCTGCGGGTCGAACCGTCGTCCCGCAGAAGAAAGCGATAGTGTCGAAAGGAAGCACTGACGACTTCGGCGTCGGTGGTTCGAGAGGAAGCGTCAAAAGTGAGGATCCCTTTGCGGTCGCTATCCGTGCAATCCGAGTAATCCGTGGTTAACCTCAGCAAGAAAATTCGGAGAGGACCACGGATGGCCCGGATTTCACGGATGATCAGATGGCGAGGTGGTCGGTGGTTCGCGCTATTCTTTGGGAAACGAGCCGGTGTGGCAGTTGTTGCAGGAGAAATCTTCGTTGATCGCGTCGATGTGGAAGAAGCTGTAGCCTTTCGGGTTCAACTTTTCGAGCTGTTCACCGCTGCCTTGCGCCAGGATGGTGTGGCAGGAGTTGCAATCCAGGTGTTTCGGAATTCATGAGTGATGTGTCTCGAAAGAGACGCCATCCTAACGTTCCAGGCTGCGTAGCTTGAGATAGAGGGTCAGCATGACCAATCCGATCAGAGCGATGCTTGCGACCAGACCCATTTGGCGCAAGCGGTATTCTTTCTGCGCTGCTTCAACCAACAGGGAGATGCTCTGGACCGCTTTTTCTCCCGGAGCGGCCACGCGCTCGAAACCGTTTTTGCTGAAAGCATGAATGTGAGATCGCGTTTGTTTCAAGCTGTCGGCCAATTCGTTGAGCTTGTCGTGGATCGGGTCCACGTCGAGGCCTTTGGTGGCCAACAACTCGGCGGTGTCGCCGAAATGATGCCAGGCGCGGTCCATGTTGGTGATCGAGGCATAAAAGTAAGCGGCGGTGGCGCTGCACTCGGGGTGGTCCTTGGCATATTGCTGATGACACTTGGTGCACAAGGCTTCCGGCCCGGCGGCTAAGAGCGCATCGCTGGCTTTGGCGATGCCATGGTGTCCGTGGCACTGCCCGCACTGGGGCCATTTGTGCTCTTCGAAAGCCTGTTTGTGTTTGCTGCCGTCAAACAGGCTGGCATTGCCGGCATGACAGAGACCACAGCTTTGACTGACGCTGGACAAACCGACCGGCATGGCGGCGTGATTGCCGTGACAGTTGTTGCACGCCGGCGCGCCCAAATCGCCCCGCTCCAGCCAGGCGCGGCCGTGCACACTGGCGCGGTATTCCGCCAGTTGATTGGTGGGGATCGGTGAACCGTCGGGCAGGGTCAAGCCGGCCATGATGGTGGGATTGGCATGGCAGGCGCCGCAGGTTTCGGGAACGCGCTTGCGGTTGACCTTGGAGAGCGGGTTCTTGGCGTTACGAATGCCGTGGACTCCATGGCAGTTCAGGCAATCTGGAGCGCGCGGATTTTTTGTCTCGAGCAGCAACTTACCGTGCGGGCTGTCCTTGAATTTCGCCAGTTGGTCGGTAGGCAAGGAGGGATTAAACCGGTTCATGAAGTCCGGATCGGCGTGGCAGCGGGTGCAGAACGAAACAACCCAACCGCGATCCTTGTCACGGCCAATGCCGGGCCATTCCTTGACAAAGGAATGTTCGATCTTGTCGTTGGCCGGATCCCCACCGTGGCAACCGGCACAGGACAGTCCGCGACGCAAATGAACGTCATCCACCAAATCGCGCAGATTCAAGTGCGCGGAAGCGCCGGATGGCGCCGGGGAAAAGGAAAAAAGCGTCTCGGGTTTCTGGACTTCGGGATCGGTATGGCAAAGGACGCAATTGTCCTGCAAAACGAGCTCCATCTTTTGCGGACGCAACCCCAGCGTCAGGATGGTAGCGAGGTGATCGGCCCGGGTGATGATCTCCGCCTCTGCGGCCTTGCCGAGGAGTTCCTTGAGATGGTCGTTCAGGCCGTCAAAGTAAGCCCGCTGCTCCGGGGTGATCGCAGGCTTGCCGTCCTTGCCCTGGGCGGCGAGCAATCCCGCCAGTTTTGGGGGAATGACAAATGGCTTTTCGTCTGCCGCGTTGGCCGCGGCAAGCAGGCCGACGAGTTGGCAGAGGATCAAGATTCTCACGGCGAACCTCCCTGTTTAACCCGGGCGCCGCCGTTTCGGAAAGTGATCACCGTGAGGCTGATGGCCGCGAGGACAGCCGCGAGGAGGCCGGCAGCCAGGTAGGAGAGTCCAAGGAAACCATGCAAGACGACGTGCAGGAGGGCCGCGCCGGTCAAGAGGAACAAGCGATGACCATGGACCAGGAAGCGAATGGCAATGATGGCCGCGCCCGCGCCCAAGGTCCACCAGGCGCACGTCCAGGATATGGCTTGCAACGATGCCGCGGCTGAAGCGGGCTTGGTGGCGCCAATGTCCCACGCCTTGAGCGTGAGGAACGTCAAAAACAAAATTGCGCCCCAGCCGAAGTCACTGAAGCCGGGTGAGGGCTGTTCGCGTTGCGCCCGGCGGTCCAGCCACGGGATGATGGCCCAGATGCCCAGGAGCAGACTCACGACCAGCAGACACAACTGCGGACCTTCCATCCCCAACACGTGCGGCGGAAATTCTTTGAGCAATTGATATTCCCACAGGAAATACCACTCCGGTTTGATGCCCGGAAAAGCCGGCGCCAGTGCGTCGGCCTTTTCGCCCAGTTCCCAATCCATCCCCGGGATCCCCGGGCCGTAAGGGATGAAGACGGCGAGGACCAGCAACACCATGAAACAGGCCAGCCATAACAACAGGTCGCGCAGGGCGAAGCTGGGGAAAAACTTGATTCCCCGGGGCGCGCCTTTGGCGCCAAGGGGCGGGGCCATTCCCTGGCGTTGCACAAACAGAAGATGAACGCCGATGAGCGCCACGAACGCCAGCGGCAGGATGACGACGTGCAAGGCAAAGAAGCGGTACAAAGTATTGGCGGTCACGTCCGGGCCGCCCCGCAATACTTGCAAGAGCCAGTTCCCGGCCAGCGGCACCGATTTCACCAGGTCAGTCCCGACCGAAGTCGCGAAGAAAGCCAGCTTGTTCCAGGGCAGCAGATAACCGGAAAAGCCGAAGCCCAGGGTGAGGGCAAACAGGATGTAGCCCGTGACCCAGGTCAATTCCCGGGGCGGCCGGTAGGCTTTCAGCATCATCGTGCTGAACATATGGGTCACCAATGAAATGATCATGAGATGCGCGCTCCAACAGTGGACCGAACGCATCAGCCAGCCAAACGGCACCTTGATCGTCAGGTAACGAATGCTTTCGTAAGCCGTCGCTTCGCCCGGTTGGTAGTACATGAGGAGGAGCACGCCGGTGGCGATCTGGACCACGAAAAAGAACATGGTCGTCCCGCCAAGGTAATACCAAACCATCGAGTGCGGTCCCCTGGGCACTTCCTTGTGACGCAGGAATTCGATCAGGGGCGTGATTTGGTAACGCCGGTCGATCCAGCCACGCCATCCGTGGCCGTGGCCGGAATTATTCACCCTGCCTCCTCTCCGCGACCAGCAGGATACCGCCGTCTTCCTGGCGCTCGGCCGCGTATTTCGGCAGGGGCCGTGGGGGCGGCCCGGCCACGACCCGGCCGTCCAGGTCGAAGCGGGCGTTGTGGCAGGCGCACCAGATCGCCGCTTCGGCGGGCAAATACTGAACGGTGCAACCTTCATGGGTGCACTTCGCGTCCACGGCCAGGATTTCCTGGGCGGCATTCTGCAGTACCAGGACCCGCTTGCCGCTGGCCGGGACGATGACAAAATGGTCTTTCTCCAATTTGGCCAATTCCTCTTTGGTCAGCCGGGTCGGGCCGACGGCGCCGGCACGCGGCAGGGGTTTGAGGTAACGAACCACGGGGTAGACAACGCATGCCACCCAGGCCAGGCCGCTCGCGGCCAGGAGCAGGTCCAGGAAACTTCGCCGGGTCGGTTTCGGATCGAGTTCGTGGCCAGGCATGATTCGAGAATTGATCAAGAAGGCTGCGGTTGATCCGCTCAATGGCGCGAGCAAAGCATCGGGGCAATGCGCCGGTTTTGCCGCGGCCGCCCGCGAAACTTACGCCATCTGCAACCCGCGGATGGCCCGGATGAGATCACTGCTTGAGCCCGCGAACGAACGACACCAGGGCTTTGATCTCGTCGTCGGACAGCATGCCACCGAACGCCTTCATTTTTTCCTTGCTGTTCTTGTCCTTCAATCCCTCCTTGATTTGTTTGAACATTTGCTCATCGGTGAACGACGCCTGATAAGCTGCATCGGTCAGGTTCTTGACGTCGGCTTTTCGGCCGGCTTTGGTTTCGCCTTTGCCGTCTTTGCCATGACAAGAGGCGCAATGCTTTTCCCAGTTCTCCTTGATCTCCGCCGCCAGGGAGGCGCCGGCGAAAGCGGCCAGCAAACCGGCGGCGAGCAGTGTTGTTTTGAGGCGTGCTGCTTTAGTTATCATAGTTCATCATGGGGTCGAGCTGCCTCCGGCACGGCCGATGGACCTGGCGCATTTGATGATTCCGGGAATCGATTGATCCAGGGGGGAGGGATCATCGGCCAAAGGCCAGCCTGGCTTTGAATCATTCATCGCTTCAAGCCTCCGGCTTCGCCGAAGGTTCACTGGACTGAAGGCGGTCGGCATCTTTCACGCAACGCCCGGTCCGCGCAAGAAAATTTTCAAGTCAAGGGGTCCTCACGGTCGCATCTCTTTTGGGGGAGCGGAGTCGAAGGCGTTAGCTGCGGAGCAGCGCCAGAAAGTAGCCCACGGCGCCAGCCGTGGGGGTCGGCGTTGAAGGGCAAGAGCCGCGGAGCGGCGAAAGAATTGCCAGCCTTCTTTCTGTCGCCCCTGCCGGGGCTTACCAACCATTGCGCCACCTCCCACGCCTCACGGCGTGGGCTACTCTCTGACGCCACTCCGTGGCTCAAAGCTTGCGTCCTTGAGATATAGAACCGCGCGAAAACTGGGATGCGCCCAGTCCTCATTATTGACGCTGCAGCTCGGATTCTCTCAGCTTCGGGACATGCCACGACCGTTGCGCAATTAGCACCAAGGGGTGATTTCCCACGTCATGAATCGCGACGACCCCCGTCAGCCCAACTTCCCGGATGAAGTGGATCGGCAGTGCTTTCTCGAAACTGACGGGAAGACGTGCGCCTGGACCGATTGGCAGGTCCCTGGCCCCTGCCTGATGGGCTCCCATTTCATCTGTTGGTCGAGGCGCCCAAAGAGGATCTGGTCGCGGGCACGGAGTGGTCGCTGGGCACGCACATGGGGCGATTTCACCGGCGACACAAGATTTCCTCTACGAGAGGTCAGCGGGAGCGACAAGGCGTCAGGAGGGCGGCGAGGAGGAATGGGCGGCCATCCGCGGGGATAGCTCTTGGGGGCAGAAGAGTTGAAAGCAGAACCGCTGGCGCAGGCCTGGCAGTGCTTGGGAAGGCAGCGATCCGGAGCGGAACGATAGGAGAGCGGGGAGGCGAAGGCGGAGCGGTTGGCGCGTGCAGAAGTCCAGAAACGGCACTGGACAGAGAACGAGTTGGCGAGGTGGCGCAAGGGCAATCCTGGGAAGATGCGTATCGCCTGGCGGCTGCAGCAACGCAGACCAGCAAGCGGGACGCTGCAAGGTGGAAAACCCGGACCAGCTCAAGGAAGCAACGCTGCGCGGTAGAATCGCGACACGTTGCTCGAAGCATTCGTGTCGCGCCATAATTTCGCGCTCACGTCGTCAATCAAAAGCAATCCCGCTGGTTGCCATGAGGCAGTGAGGGCTGGGCTGTCGGTGACTTCAAGCCGAACCAACCCTCCTTGCGGTCCAGTAACGCTTACCGTGGCGAATGGAACGTCGAGCAACTCAAGATAAAGAAGAGGATCGGATTGGACGATCGTGCCGTCGTCTCCGACTGCGAGAAAGCTTTGGTTACCGTATGCGACGCTGAAAAGCGTTTGGCTTGTGCCCGAATCCTGCAGAGTCCAATCACTGCCGTTTGTCGATGTGAAAACCGCACCAAAAGTTCCTACGGCAACGAAATAGCCGGCACCGTACGCGACGTCCGTCAAGACCACAGGTACACCGGTGTTCCCAATATTCCAATTTACGCCGTCAGGTGATCTTAGCGCTGTTCCTTCCACCCCCACAGCCACGAAAATGCCGTTCCCGTGTGCCACGGAATTGAGGTGAATCGTAGTGGCTGACACGCTCCGACTCCAGGAAAGGCCGTTGGTGGAAGTTATGATCTGCCCTTGAGTTCCCACTGCAACGAACTGACCGTTCGCGAAAGTTACACTGTTCAGGTCTAGACCGACTCCTGATTGCTGACGCGTCCAATGGTAAGCGTTCTCAGAAGTCCAAATGTTGCCGCCTATTCCTACGCCCACCCAACGGTCTGAGCCATACGCATAGCCGTTAATGCCCGCGCGTTCACCAGGTTCCACTGGGAGCAGTGACTCCGTCCAGTTGGCTCCATTAGTTGAAGAATCAATAACGATCCCAAGCGAGGCGTGGTAGTAGCCATTGGCGTAGTTGATTTCAGAGAACCAAAAGGGTTGTTGATTCCGGAGTGTAATCCAGTCGACCCCATTGGAAGACGTGATCACTTCTTGCAGCCATCCCGCCGCGGTCCACTCCCGTCCGGTATAAGTAACGGAGAAAAGATCCTCTATAGTCCCGCGACTTCGAAGAACCCAATCAACTCCATTGCTGGAGGTCGATACCGCGCCACGCGATCCCACTGCCACAAAGACGCCATCACCAAAGGCGATGCCATTGTAGGAAAAGGCGATTCCAGGAGTGTGCGGAATGACCCCGCCTGACCAATTGACGCCGTCCTCCGATACGAGATACTGGCTAACCTTTCCCACCGCGACGAACCTTCCACCGACGTACACGATATCATTGTAATCCCCTCCGGCGTCGACGACCTTTTGATTCCAATTACTGCCGTTTGTCGAAACCAGCACTCCTGCGAACGTCCCGACACTTACGTACTGGCCGTTGCCGTAGCAAAGCCCGTAGCAGGCGAACCCGGTTCCTGTGTCACTAACGCGCCACTCCTCTAAGTCTGCAGAAGAGTAAAACCGCCCGCTATATCCACAAGCGAGGTACTGTCCGTCGGCATAAATGACCTGAGTAATGTTCCCAGGAAGAGACCCATGCCGAGTCCAGCCCGTTCCGTCTGGAGAGGAATAAATCCTGAACTCTGAGCCGGTGTAACCGCCTCCAACAAACTGACCATTCGCGAATCCAATGCCCTCGAATCGGATGGGCGCATCAGCCTCGGCCCAAGAGATGCCGTCGGTGGACAGCAGATTTGTGCCGGGGTTAGGTACCGCCTGCACGGCCACGAACCTCCCGTTGCCGAACGCCAGATCATAGATGTGCGGTTTTTCAATAGAATTCTGAACGGTCCATGAGATGCCGTTAGACGATGTCATGGTCACGCCACCATATCCGACTGCAACAAAAATCCCGTTCCCATAAGCTATGTCGAGCATATCAGTTCCTTGGGGTTCTGGGCTGCGGTGGTGCCAGTGAGCCAGAGGGTTGCCACCAAGCGACGGGATCGAAATCAGGCAGGGCGCCGCACACACCACAAAAAAATAGACCGCCTGAAGTAAGCGTTGTGCGCTCATTGTTCGTTGGAAAGTCCAAGATTTCATTAGCATAGAAAACAAGTCGTGCCAACTCCAAAGTCATCGTAACCGAGCAGGAAAGGCGGACTTCGCCATCGTCAGCTTGCTTGATTATAACGCCAAGACCGGGGCGGTTGGCTGGCGCACGCATTCCGCTTGGGGAACGCGAAAGAGCTGATGTTGCAAGCACTAGAAGATCCGGATTTGTCTCCCCTGCCGCCTCCAATCGCCTCTCCAACACCGAGTTCCTCGAACTGATTGTGCACGACGAACTCAACGTGCGCCAACAGCACCGACTGGCCCGGCGCACCCAGGCCGATCGCACGCTGCGCAAATATCTCAAGCCCGAACTCGTGATCATTGCCGCAGTCCCTGACCGACCACGCCACAGGACTGTTGGCGTACGTGGTGACGAGTATTGCCCTGATGTTCAGCGGCTATCTTAGCTCCGGCAACCCAACCTGTCTTCGGTGCTGGATGATATACTCTTCTCGCGTGTTCCTATCAGCGGTTTCCTGAATAATCTTGATCCTCCAACGCCAGTACTCATTCCAATCTTTCTTATGCCCACCAGGCTTGTCCCCCGCGATTTCGTGTTGAATGTCCCTGTCAACTGAATCGCGAAACACGTACCAATAGTAGGGATCCCGCTTCCATTTCGGTATTGAAGCATCACGAGCGCTAGTTGCCTTTTTACCACATTCGCAGCCGACATGAACGAACAGGCCTGCTAGCACAATACTGAGGTACCTTAGGTGTTTCATGGCCCGTAGGCCCTTGCCCAACTGTGGGCGTAGGGTGTCATAAAAATTCCGGGCAGTCCAGAGAGAAATTTTAACGGATTGAACGAAGGTGCGTAAAGAGCACTGACATCGAAATAGTTCTGGCGATATATCACGTTGAGGCCCCTCAGCCCTCCAAGCAGACCAGAATGGAGGCGACTGATTGGCGGGGCTGCCAAGTTTAACGTGCTTCCCCTCGGATACTCAACATAAGATGCCGCGTTAACTACTGTGATCGCCCCTTGGCTATGGCCGTACACGGTGATCGGCCCTGGAGCTAGTTGTCTGACACCCTCTGCAAACTGTCTGGCCAAAGAAGCGCCAAATCCAAACAAAACCTTCTGCCAAAATGATTGCGCAACGTCGTTGATCGGTCCATGAGATGGATTGTAAAGCACCGGTCCACCGATCTCATTTGCCATCAACTGTGCGCTTTCTCGAGTATCCCTGATGCCGCCAGTGCCAATTCTGTCATAGTCCCCAAAATCTCTACTTCCTCCCTCTGGAAAGTACCACTCGCCCATTTCAGTAAGATAGGTGGCGAGCCCGTATCCCGCCACGGAAACTCCCAACGCTGCTCAGCCCAACTCTTCCGACAACTCCCGATCTCCGGCGTAACCCGCCGATGCGGATGCTATGGAAAGCGCCGCACTTGCGGCAATGAGCACCTGCTGAATAGTGGACACACTGCTCAGACCGAATCCACCAGAAGCGCCATAAACGGCAAGGAATACCGCACCTGCGATAGTCGCTGCAAAGGCGGCATCATTTCCTATCTCAGCGCCGAAAATATAACCCAATGAGGCGCCGATTTCGGTAGAAGCATGGCCAACCGCAAACGCGCCAACGGCACCAGCCCACCATCCTAAGGCAAACCCTATGCCAACATTTTCCCAAGTGCTGCCCGAAGTCCAATAGCGCGCT
>Ga0137367_10003354_pt1 | contig 12931 bp, 10 predicted proteins | sample SagtaG_14_FD_104939 | JGI IMG/M metagenome (GOLD analysis project Ga0137367, IMG submission 104939) | Vadose zone soil microbial communities from Sagehorn Ranch, Mendocino, California, USA - Sage1_L_80_16 metaG | ecosystem: Environmental > Terrestrial > Soil > Vadose zone | place: USA... | reverse complement strand
CCTCCTGCCTCCTGCCTCCTGCCTCCTGCCTCCTGCCTCCTGCCCGCTGCCCCCTGCCCCCTGCCCCCTGCCCCCTGATTCCTGAGTTGCCTTTCCCCCGCGTGTTTCTAATTCTCGCCGCATGGGTTTAGCGGAGAATCTTCTCTCGGTGCGGCGCCGCATCGAGGCGGCTTGCCAACGCGCCGGCCGCGACGCGGCGTCCATCCGACTGCTGGCGGTCAGCAAGGGTATGCCGCCGGAAGTGGTGCGGGAAGCGGTCGATCTCGGCCTGGGCCTCTTCGGCGAGAACAAGGTGCAGGAGGCCCGGGCGAAAATTCCGCTCTGCCCAAGCCGGCTGCATTGGCACATGATCGGTCATTTGCAATCCAACAAGTGCCGGGAGGCGGTGCAACTGTTCGAGATGATTCAAGGGGTTGATTCCCTCAAGCTCGCCCGGGAGCTCGACCATTGGGCCGGCCAACAGGGCAAGACCATGCCGATCCTGCTCGAAGTGAACCTGGCCGGGGAATCGACCAAGTTCGGTTTCCCGCCGGACTGCGTTCTGGATGAGGTGATGGCGATCAACTCGCTGCCCAGGCTCGAAATCCACGGCCTGATGACGATCGCGCCGTGGTCGCCCGATCCCGGGAAGGCCCGGCCGCTCTTCCGCCAACTGCGCGAGCTCAAGACGCAATGTGAACAAACCCTCGGTGCGCCTCTGCCGCACCTGAGCATGGGCATGAGCGGGGATTTCGAACCAGCCATCGAAGAAGGGGCGACCCTGGTGCGCATCGGTACGGCGTTGTTCGGTCCGCGGCCGAAGGCGCGGGGGTGATTTGCAATTTGTGATTTGCGATTTGCGATTTGCGATTTGCGATTGCCGATTGGAAATCGCAAAGGGGTGGACTGTACACGCCGTGAAAGCAGTGCGGCCTTGGTGAGTTTCGTTGGTACTCGAGAAGCGCTCCGGGCCGGCCAACTTTGAACTTTTAACTTTCGCGCGGAAACTTCTAAGATAATGCCGTGACTGCCGACACCTTCAAGCATGAGATGGCCGAAGCGCTCAAGGCCTACAACAAGTATATCGTGTGCATCGACAAAGTGCCGGAGGATTGCGAAGGTTCACTCCGCTCGCTCATGGAGAAGGCGATCAAGGCTTATGAAAATCGGGGCCCGCATCTGCGGCATGGCATCGCCCTGGACCGGCAGGTCACCATCATCCTCAGCCAAACCGACGGCGAGCGCCCTCTCTGCGGAATTTATTTCAATCTCCATTCGCCCTACCAAAAGAAATCCTCCAGCAAAGCCGCCAAATCGCCCAGTTGATTAATTGTCGCGCACTTCGTCCCCGACCTGGCATTCGCCGGCGAGGATGTCGGCGATCAGGTTCACGTCCATCCGTTCCCGGCTGACTTTAACCTCGGCCACTTTCAGTCCGGCGCGGTAAATGTTCAGGTGTCGTTCGATGGCGGGCAACGGCAGTCCCACCGGGTAGGTGATCACGACGTGGCGGGCGGTGGAGTTGACCGAGGCGATCCGGCCCGGCGCGCTCTGCGCCGGCGTCACGATCGCCGCCGGCGCCCCGGGCGCGTCGCTTTTGCCAGGGGGCGTTGATTGAACCCAATCGCTCGACGGTTGATGGGCGCAACTCGCCGGTCCCAACGCACCCACGATCAGCCAACGAACCCATCGCATGAATCCAGTTAGTAGTGCAGCCGCGACGCCGTTTCGAGAAAAAATTTTGAAGGTTTACAAGATGGCCCCCACCTCCTTTACTGAGGGTGGAATCAATCAAAGTTATGATGACCAAGAGCTCATTCACCCGCATGGCGGCGGTCGCTGTGCTGTCGCTGGCCGCCAGGCACCAGGGTTGGGCTTGGGATTACGCCGGTCATCGGATTGTCAACCAGCTGGCCCTGGCCTCGTTGCCGACGAACTTTCCATCGTTCACCCGGACACGCTCGGCCCACGAGCGCGTGGCCTTCCTCGCGGGTGAGCCGGATCGATGGCGCAGTCTGTCCGATCCGGTGCTGAGGCATTGCAACGCCCCGGATCATTTCCTCGACATCGATTTGTTGGAGCCGTATCGGCTCGACCCGACCCGGCTCGGTTCGTTCCGTTACGAGTTCACTGCGCAACTGGCGCTCGCCCGGGCGGGGCACCCTCAGGAGTATCCCCCGATCGACCCGCACCAGGACCTGGATCGAACCCGCGCGCTGATCGGGTTTCTGCCTTGGGCCATCACGGAATATGAATTGAAATTGGAATCGGCGTTTTCCTATCTCAAGGAGTACGAATCAGCCGGCACAGCCGAGGAGGTGGCCAATGCCCGGGAGAATGTCCTCTACCTCATGGGCCTGATGGGCCACTACGTCGGAGACGGTTCGCAGCCCCTGCACACGACCAAACATCACCACGGTTGGGTGGGCAAGAACCCTCACCACTACGCGACCAATTATTCGATCCACGCGTGGATCGACGGCGGCTACATCCAGGAATTCGGCGTCACCGCCGAAAAAATCCGCGGGAACTTGCGGCCGGCGCGACCACTGTTGCTTCCTCAGGCTGGAGCCGGATCGACCAACCTGTTCCAGGTGGTGATGGCTTATTTGCTGGAGCAACATCGCCAGGTGGAACCGCTCTACCGCCTGGAAAAGGCCGGAAAACTTTCCGGTCACCACGAAATTTCCGAGGAAGGCTTCCGTTTCATCACGGGGCAATTGCTCAACGGCGCGCAGATGCTGGGTGACCTCTGGCTCACGGCCTGGGAACAGACCACCCCTGATTTGGTCTTAAGATCCTTCCTGGCCAAACGAAAAACCGCCGCGGCCAATGGCACCGAACCGCCGGCCCCACCGGCGCCTTGATTGGTATTGAGGGGTTGCCAAACCGGACCGAAAATGGTTACAAGATCACGCCCATGTTCAACATGCTACTGAGACCGCTTCGATCGAAAACGGGTCGGCCGGCCGCTCGCGACTTGGCTCCGTCCCGGGCGGGGATTTCGCCCGCGCCCAGCCGCCAGGCTGCGCGCTGGCGCGCCGTCATCGTCACGGCCGGTGGCGCCACCGCCCTGAGTCTCATCGGATGGCTGCTCCAGTTGCGCGCCAGTGACGTCGCGACGGGCCCTCTGAAGACGGACAAGAGCCTCTCTTATCAGAACGAGCGGATGGCCTCGATCCCGTGGTCGATTCACATCGCGAAGATTGACCGGAGCGACTCGAGCCTGGAAATCCATGCGACGCTGGCCAAGGGCACGGTCCTGGGGTTGAGCACGCTGAGCGAGCAGGCGGTGTCTCTCCCGCCGTCCCTGGGGACGCCGCTGGCGGGTGTGAATGGCGACATGTATCAACGCGAGAACAGCGCCTATCCCGGCGACCCGCGCGGTCTGCAAATCGTCGAAGGCGAATTGGTCAGCGCGCCGGCCAGCAGCGCCGCCTTTTGGATCGACGCGGAGGGAAACCCTCACGCGACCAATGTTCAGTCTCGATTCAAAGTCACCTGGCCGGAGGGCCAGAGCTTCGCCTTCGGCCTGAACGAGGATCGCCATGGCGGCAGCATGGTCCTTTTCACTCCGACGCTGGGCCGGGCGACGCGCACGCGAGGGGGCAAGGAGTTCATCCTGGAAAGAAATGAGGCGGGCCCCTGGCTGCCGCTGCGCGTGGGCGAGACTTACCTGGGGAAAGTCCGCGATGTGAAAGACAGCGGCAACACCCGCCTGGAGGCTGGCCTGATGGTATTGTCGGTGGGCGATCAACTGGCCGCGAAACTCCCGCCGACTTCGCCCGGCACCATTCTCAAAATCTCCACCGCGACGTGGCCGGCGCTGAACGGGGCGAAACTGGCGATCGGCGGTGGATCGGTCGTGACCCGGGGCGGAACGATGCTCGCGCCGGAGAAGCCGGTGGCGGGCCGGTTCGTCAACGACTATACGTTCCGGTCGATGTTCGAGCGCCATCCGCGTTCGGCGGTGGGGTGGAACAAGACGCACTTTTACCTCGTCGAGGTGGACGGAAGACAACGTGGCTTATCGGTCGGGATGACGCTGGAGGAATTGGGCCAGTACATGGCCAAGCTCGGGTGCGAAGAAGCGATGAGCCTGGACGGAGGCGGTTCGTCCACCTTCTGGTATCACGGACGTGTCATGAACACTCCCTGTGACGGCACGGAGCGGCCCGTGGCCAACGGCCTGGTCGTGGTGCGCAAAGGCAAATCGGCTGCGCCCTGATTGCGTTGCGGCGGAGGGCGCGGCGGGATGGGAATCTTTTTACAAAAAACTGTGGTAACAAAGCAGGGGTCGCGGTGTCTATTGTAGTGCTCAGGCAACAATTTGACCGGTGAGCTGTTCCGGCGAACTGGTTCCAGAGAACGAAGAATGCACCGCTATGAAACCGGGATTGACTGTGATGACCTGTCGAGCCGCGGGAAGGACAATTCGCCGCGGAGGTGTTGACGGTTGGCCGGCCGCCTGCCTGGTCTGGGTCTCGTTGCTCCTCGTCGCGTGGGCGACCGGCGCGGGGGCGGCGCCCGAGGAACATCGCAATGGCAAGGCCGTCTCCTACCAGAATGAAAAATTGGCGGATGGTCCATGGTCCATCCACCTCCTCAAGATCGACCGCGCAGCGCTCGAACGGGCGGAGGCGGAATATGAATTGGACACGATGCTGGCCAATGGGACGATCTCGGGCATGACCACGCTGAGCGAGCAGGTCAAAGCTCTGCCGGGGGAACTGGGCCGCCCGATCGCCGCGATCAACGGAGATTTTTACCGAAGCGATCCGAAGCCTTACGTGGGCGATCCTCAAGGCCTCCAGATTCTGCGCGGCGAGTTGGTGAGTGGTCCGACGGACCATGCTTGTTTCTGGATCGACCCCGCGGGCCGACCCCATACGACGACGGTGCAATCTCTCTTCCGGGCCACCTGGCCGGATGGCACCACCATGCCCTTCGGTTTGAACGAAGAGCGTCCCGGCGACGGCGCGGTGTTGTACACACCCACGCTGGGCGCTTCCACAGGGACGAAGCACGGGGGCCGCGAACTGGTCCTCGAGGCGGTCGAGCCGCAGGATTGGTTGCCGTTGCGCATCGGGGCGAAACTCCAGGCGCGCGTTCGCGAAATTCGGGAAGCGGGCGACACCCCTTTGCGACCGGGCCTGATGGTCCTCTCCCTGGGCCCGCAACTTCTGGTCGACGCGCCGGTCGTGAAAGCGGGCGAGATTGTGTTGCTCTCCACCGCCACGGTGCCGGACCTGGCTGGATGCAACACGGCCTTGGGCGGCGGACCGCGCCTGGTTGCGGACGGCAAGGCCGTCAATGGTTGGAAATCGCCCACGCAGCGGCATCCGCGCACGGCGCTCGGTTGGAACGACGAATACTTCTTTTTCGTGCTGGTTGACGGGCGACAGCCTGGTCTTTCGGTGGGCATGAGTTTTCAAGAACTGGCGGCGTATTTTCTCAAGCTCGGTTGCACGCACGCGGTCAACCTGGATGGCGGCGGGTCGGCTTCGATGTGGGCTTTCGGCCAGGTGGTGAGCAGTCCGTCGGAAGGCCAGGAACGTCCCATCGCCAACGGGCTTGTGCTGGTGAAGAAACCGAAGAAGGATGCTCATTGACCGGCGCCTTCCCCGGGGCGCGGGCGGTCCCCGCCCGCAGCACTCGACCACGGACACCATCCAAGGTGGATCTGCGATCTCAGGGAGGGCCTTGCGCTGCGGGCGGGGACCGCCCGCGGCACTCGACCACGGACACCATCCAAGGTGGATCTGCGATCTCAGGGAAGGCCTTGCGCTGCGGACGGGGGACGGCTCGCGGCCCGGACGGCGCGCGGACGGTCCCCGTCCGCAGCGCGTGGCCGGAACCGGCGGCGTGGAACGGTCCAGGGTCTCGGCTTCGGGCGAAGCGCTGCGGGCCGGGACGGCCCGCGGCCCGGGCGATCAGGCCAGTGCTTCCGCGATGACTTCGCCGTCGTTGATCGTCGGACGCTCGTCGCGCCCGTTGTGGAGGTAAGTCAACTTTTCGTGATTGAGGCCCATGCAGCGCAGAATGGTGGCGTGGATGTCGTGCACGTGCGCGCGCCGTTCCACCGCGCGCAAGCCGATCTCGTCGGTTGAGCCGACGACCGTGCCGCCCTTGATGCCGCCCCCGGCCATCCACATGGTGAAGCCCCATGGATTGTGATCGCGACCGTCTCCTTTTTCGTTGAACGGCGTGCGGCCAAATTCCCCGCCCCAGACCACGAGCGTGCTGTCGAGCAGACCGCGGGCCTTGAGGTCGGTGAGCAAGCCGGCAATCGGCCGGTCGGTTTGCCCGCAATACTTGCTGTGGTTGCCCTCCAGGTCGTTGTGGGCGTCCCATAAATTGCCGCTGCCCGAATAGCACTGCACGAAGCGCACACCGCGTTCCACCAACCGGCGGGCGAGGAGCAGGTTCTTGCCGAACTTTTCGGTTTCCTTGTGGCCCAGCCCGTAGAGGTCCTTGGTCGCCTGACTCTCTCTGGAAAGATCCACGGCCTCCGGGGCGGCGGCTTGCATGCGCCAGGCCAGCTCGTAGGAGTTGAGCCGCGCGGCCAGTTCGGTGTCGTCGGGTTTGTCTTCGGCGAAGTGCCGGTTCAACCGCGCGAGCAAGTCGAGCTTGCTCCGTTGCCGTCGCTCGCTGATCGAGCCGGCGGGTTGCAGATGAAAAATCGGCGCTCCTTCATTGCGGAATTGCGTGCCTTGATAAATCGCCGGCAGGAAACCGGAACTCCAATTCTTCGGACCGCCATTGACTTCGCCATAGTCGGTGAGGATGACGAAAGCGGGCAGGTTGTCGTTCTCGGTGCCCAGCCCGTAGACCGACCAGGCTCCCATGGCCGGGCGCCCCGCCAGGATGTCACCGGTATTCATCTGGCAGACCGAGCCGACGTGGTTGAGCCCGTCGGCCCAGCAGGAACGAATCACGCAGAGTTGATCGGCGTGCGCCGCCAGGGTTGGAAACCAATCCGAAATCCAGAGGCCGCTCTGGCCGTGCTGGCGCCACTGCCGCCTCGACGGCATGAGGGTGTTGTTCGCCGTGCCCATGGCCGTGATGGGCCGCCCGAAGGACTCCGGCATCGGCTGGCCCGCGAGTCGTTCGAGTTCCGGTTTGGGATCGAACAGATCGAGGTGACTGGGCCCGCCTTCCATGAACAGCCAGATGACCGATTTGGCCTTCGCGGGCAGGTGTGGGGTCCTGGGCAGGAGCGGATGGAGCGAGGCGGGCGGACTGGACGCCCGCGCTAGCGAGTCGAAGCCGAGCAAGTAACTCAAAGCCAGCGCGCCGAATCCGCCGCCGGCTTTTTGCAGGAATTCGCGGCGCGAGGCGAGCGGACCGAGCTGCGGGAACTTTCGATTCATCGGTGAAAGATTTTCGCGACGGAGATTTTGTAGTTCGGGAATAACTGAGACAGGAAGGACTGCCTGGCCTTGTAAACTCCGGCCGGTTTTTCGGCGGACTGGGTCAAATGATAGACTTGAACCTCTTGCAAGGCCGGGTCGGCGATCCACAGTTCCTCCACGCCGGCCCGTGCATAGATTTCGCGCTTCACCCCTTTGTCGAGCTTTGCGGTCTTCGGCGACAAGACTTCGACGACCAACTCCGGAGCGCCTGCCAGACCCTCCTCCGTGAGGATGGACGACCTCGACTTGGAGATAAAGACCAGGTCCGGCTGATAGACGTTGAGATCTGTAAGGAAAACGTCAATCGGCGCGAAGTAAAACTCGCCAATTGGCTTGCGTTGGAGAAATTCAAACAGAATGAAGGAGATGTTGCGCAGGATTCGCTGGTGACTGCGGTTGGGGGCGGGCGACATTTCGAGATCCCCTTCGATGAGCTGGTAGTAGGGCGGCCCTTCCGGCAACTTCCGGTAATCACGCGCTGTCAGCGGCCTGAAAGCAGTCTTAAGCATCGGGTCGACCATCGTTAATTTCGATAAACAAACTCGCTGGCGTTGATCAGGGTGTGACAAAAGTCCACCAGGGCCGCGACCTGGGTCGAGGCAGCGTCCCCCGGGCCGGTGGAGGAACGCGCCGGCGTCTGGCCGCGGCCGGCATTTTCGGCCAGGATCGCGGACTGGCTCTCGAAGAATTCCCTGGCCATCTGTTTCTCGGCCGTGTCTGGAAGACGTCCATAGGCGAGGCGGAAGGCCATTTCGATCTGCCGGTTGGGATCGGTCCCGGCCGCCTCGAGCACGCGGCCGGCGAAGCCGTGGGCCCACTGCAAAGTCCATTGGCTGTTGAGCAGGGTCAGCGCCTGGAGCGGACCGGTGGTGACGTTGCGGCGGGGACAACTCTCGTGCGGGTCGGGCATGTCGAAACTATCAAACATTGGGTAACGGGTATTGCGGCGAACGAAGACGTAAATGCTGCGACGATCTCGTTCGCTCGCATTCTCGTTGACTTTCCAGCCGCCCCGCGGCGTGGGCATCCCGACGGGCAGTTCGGGGAACACGCTGGGCCCGCCCATCTTTGGATTCAGCATTCCGGCCACGGCCAGGGCGCAATCGCGAATGGCTTCTCCTTCGAGTCGCTGCCGCGGATAGTGCCAGAGCAGCTTATTCTCCGGGTCGGTTCGGAAGCCTGCTTCCCGGTAGGCGGAAGACTGCCGGTAGGTATTCGAAGTGAGAATGAGCCGGTGCAGGTACTTCAGACGCCAACCGTGGTTGACGAACTCGCTGGCCAGCCAGTCGAGCAGTCGGGGATGAGTGGGACGGTCACCCTTCACCCCAAAATCGCTCGGCGTCCCCACGATGCCGCGGCCGAAGTGATACTGCCACACGCGGTTCACCAGGACCCGCGCGGTGAGCGGATTTTCCGCGTCGGTGAGCAGCGAGGCCAGGACGGTGCGCCGTCCGGTCGTCCTTCCATCCTTGGGCCCCGGGAGCCTGGCCGGCTCCGGATAGAGGATTTGCAGCAAGCCAGGCGGGACTTCCTCCTTGGGTTTGTCGAAGACACCCCGGTTGAGCAGGAAAGTCGCCGGCGCTGCGGCGCCGAGATCGGTCATGGCGCTGCCGATGGGCAACGGGCCGGGATGCAAATCGGAAAACTCGTCGAGTTGTCTTTTCAATTCCTGCCAGCGCGCTTTGGCTTCCCCCTTCAGTTTCGAGACCACGGCGGCGGTATCGGCGATGTATTCGTGGGAAGTCGGATCGAGGTATTGCCTGGCCTTCCAGGCCATCTGGCGCTCGAAGGGATTTCGATCGGCCTCCGGCTTGTTCAGAATGGCCTGAATCTCCGGCGGGTATTTGTCGAAATAATCCTGCACAATGGCGTGGCGGGGTGGGGCCTCGATGGCTGCCATTTCGTCGCGGATGGCGCGCGTCTTTTCCTCCCAAACGGACATTTTCTCGTGATGGCGGCGCAGTTGCTCCGGGGGGACGAGAGCCACGTCGTCCCTGGCCGCGGTATTGGCGAAGAACGCCTGGAGCCGGTAATAGTCGGTCTGGAGGATCGGATCGAATTTGTGGTCGTGACAGCGGGCGCAACCGTAGGTCAAGCCGATGAAGACGGCGCCCACCGTGTCCGTGATGTCGTTCAGAATTTCCTGCCGGCGCTGCCGGAGGTTGCGGGCGTTGCTCTCGTCCGGGTAATGCCGGTTGAAGGCGGTGGCGGTTTGCGCGTCCGGGTTGTCCGGCCACAGTTCATCACCGGCGATCTGTTCCTGCACGAAGCGATCGTAGGGTTTGTCGAGGTTGAAGGACTGGATGACGTAGTCGCGATAACGCCAGGCGTTGGGCCGGGTCTCGTCCGCTTTGAACCCTTCGCTCTCCGCGTAGCGCGCCAGGTCCAGCCAATGCCGGGCCCAGCGCTCGCCATATGCCGGGGAAGCGAGCAGGCGATCCACGACCCGGGCGTAGGCGTCCGGTGAATTGTCCGCGAGGAACTGGTCGATCTCGCGCAGGGTGGGAGGGAGGCCAGTCAGGTCGAGGCTGGCGCGGCGCAAGAGCACGACTTTATCCGCCGGCGCCGCGGGCGGGATACTCTTCGCTTCGAGTTGAGCGAGAACGAAAGCATCGATTGGGTTGCGCACCCAATGGGGATCCTTCACGGCGGGCACAGCGGGACGAACGACTTTCTGGAAGGCCCAGTGGGATCGATCCTTTTCGTCGAACCCGTCTTTAGCCGAGGCGGCGTGACCCCGGCCGGTTTGCAGGAGCGCGAGCCACAGCAGCAGCCCAGTCGTGATTCGCACTCTGTTTCCGCTCGTCATAGCCTCAGCACGTTCACCTGGCAAAACGTTTCCGCATGAATGCTCAGATTGCCCAAGATACTCGGCCTAAAGGCGGGACGACAAGCTCAATCCAACTGCACGACGCGAAAGAAACAGATGTCGGCGCCGGGAGCGGCGAAATCGCTCCAGGAAGTCGTCGCGCCGGTGGCCTGGATGTCGTTGCTGACGGGAACCCAGTCGGGATGTTGGAGGTTGGTGGCTTTTTCCACCCGGTAGGTGCGGCCCCGGAGTGATTTCCACCAGGCCGAGACCTGCCCTTCGCCGGTGCGGAAGGTGGCGAAACGGACCGGTTCGGCCGGCGGGCCCTTGAGGATCGTGAAGTAATCGTCAATCGCGCCGGTTTCACGGAGGAATTTCGCGTCGAGCCGGTTCCCATTGATGTCGATGACCATCGACCCCACGCGCAAGATTTGCGTGTAGATGGCCGGATGGCGTCCAGTCGGAAACGTGGCCCAGCCGGAGCTCCCGGCCACGATATAGACGGTGCCCAGATTGGCGACCGGCCCGGTGCTGGGTTTCAAGTACGCGCCGGTGTCGTCGGGCCGTCCGCTGCCGGCGTCGAGGATCATGGATGGGGTCAGGCTGGTCGAAAATCCGTAATGACCATTGAGGAGATAGGATCGCTCGTAATTGTGGCTGTGGCCGCACAAGACCAAATCCACGCCGTAACTTTCCAGGATCGGCACGATGTTGGCGCGCATGTCGGTCAGGTTGCCGAAGTTGTCGAACAGGTTGTCGCTATCATGCGAACCCTTGGAATACGGCGGGCTATGCCAGAAGGCGATGGTCCAATCGCTGGTATTCGCCGCGAGATCTTCCTGCAACCATACGAGCATCGGGGTTCCCGGCTGGCGTCCGGACAACTCCGAGTCCAGGCAGACGAAATGGATGTTGCCGTAATTGAATGAATAATAATTCTCCGTGCCCGAGGGGACGCCGCCGGCTTCCCCGCCGGTGGGCATCGAGAAGATTTGAAAGTAAGCGAATTGTCCGTTGATTTGCGGTCCGTAAGTTTCGTGGTTGCCGATCGTGGACCAGGCGACGGTCTGACGCAGCATGAGTTGAAAAACGTCAAAGATGGCCGCCTGGTATTCCGAATCGGTGCCGCAATAGTAGGCGTTGTCGCCGAGCAGGAGCCAGAGGTCGGTGGGCCGTGAACCGGCGTAGGCATAATAGGCGTCGCGCATCTGCACCGCCTGGCCTCCTACGGCGGCTGTGCCGCTGTCGCCCATGGCCCAGATGCGCGTCGGTTTCCCCGCCAGCGGCGCGGTGACGAAATGATAATCGGCCCCGCCCGCCAGCGTGACCCGGCTCGTGCCGATCGCATAGTAATACTTGGTGTCGGGGGCCAAGTTGGTCAGGGTGACGACGTGCTCGCTGGTCAACAGGGGATCGAACACTTCCCAATCCAGGGCCCCATCGGTCAGGCCGAACTGCACGCGGCTCTCGACTTCCTCCAGCGTGCGCCAGCGGACGATGAGGTTGGTCGTGGTGCCGCTTTGCAGGTAAGGGCCGCGCACGAGCGTGACTGGCTCGGCCGTGGGATCCACGTTGGCCACCAGTTCGAGATCGAAGCTCAGGTCGTCGGTGGCGAAGTCCACCTGGTGAATCTCCACGGCGAGGAGGTTGATGCCGTTGACGAGCAAGCCGGGATCAATGCTGCCTGTGAAATAGCGCCTCTCGTCGGCTCCGGAAGCGCCGGGCCACGCGGCCAGCGTTTGATAATCGACCGGACCGTCCGGCATCCCGCTGCGAAAGGCTTCGATGCCATTCAGATAAACGATCCCCCCGTCGTCTCGCAGCAGGCGCAGGATCACATTAGTGAAAGCGGTCACGTCCGACACGTAGAAGAACCTTCGGAAATACGTCGTGATCGTGGGCTCGTCGGGGTCCGGCCCGGAGCTGATGATGGTGGTTTCGGGCCGGCCATCGACCGCGTCGCCGTAGCCCAATTCGGCGTGGCCGAAGCCCCAGGCGTCATCGTCATACCAAAGTTCCTGCCAGTTTGTGCCCTGGTTGGAGCCGTTATCCAGATAGCGCCAGCCGGCGCCTCTGGGGACAAGAACGGGCTCACCTTGAGCTTCCTGGCCGGCTTGAAACCAACTTGCCAATGCGAGCGCCACGAAGAGGCATTTGCAGCTCCTCGAAGCAACAGATCGTGTATCCATACCCTGATTCCGGTGATTGGTCCGATGGGAATCGCCTCTAAGGAAGCACAGGTGCAGGGCTTGAGCAAGCCCAGCAGGTTCTGAATCACACGACGGCAATGCGGCTGCGCCGCGCTCGGTTCAACCAGGTTGAGAGTCGATTGATTACCGTTGCGGCAACGCCGGAAAATCATCTCCGAAACGGCAGCAACAGCAGATGCGCCAGCAGCCAGACCGGAACCGCGAATGCCAGAATAATCATCACCCGCTCCCAGGACCAGTCGAGGTAACGCGATTGCATCGGGAAAATCGCGATCATGAAGTAATTGCTGAACCGGGTGTGGCCCAGAAATGAAGCGTAGGGAGGATACTTCCGACGCAGGCCGCTGACCAGCGCCACCAACCCTACCCCCGCCACCATCAGAGTGACGGCCACATTGACCGCGAGCAAAGTGTTCACCGAAACCGATGGGTGAGTCTGCGGATGCGCCTGGAAATACTGGTAGGTCCATTGCGCTGCCGCCCACAGGAAACTGAAGCCGGTCTGAGTCGCGGTGCGG
>Ga0137367_10003348_pt1 | contig 12936 bp, 9 predicted proteins | sample SagtaG_14_FD_104939 | JGI IMG/M metagenome (GOLD analysis project Ga0137367, IMG submission 104939) | Vadose zone soil microbial communities from Sagehorn Ranch, Mendocino, California, USA - Sage1_L_80_16 metaG | ecosystem: Environmental > Terrestrial > Soil > Vadose zone | place: USA... | reverse complement strand
CTAGGGATCGCCAAGCCACTTGGCGCACTCGCGTTGCTCGCTCCGGGTTTTGCCCGGCTCAAAGAGTGGGCCTATGCCGGATTCACTTTCGCGTGGATATCGGCATTTGTAGCTCATTATCTCGCCAAGGACGGCCCGGAAGCATTCATGCCGGTGGTACTGCTGGTGCTTCTCTTCGTCTCGTATTTCACGCGCCCCGCTACTCACCAATTGCCATCGTCCGCGCTCAGGTAACCGAGAGTCAATGGATGCAATGATTGCTGCAGTGCCACACGAGTTCATGCAGATTTCTTTTCTTGAGCAGGAGGTGGCGGGTGGCCCAGTCTTTTGATCTCGCTAGCATCACCAATAAGGGTGGGTGCCCCGTCCTTGCGTTTTTTGCAAGGGCGGGAACCACGGACGCTTGAACGATGAGCTTAAATCCGCAGCGCCGGAGAACTGGCCACCGCCTTGTCTCGAAAAGTTCTTTGTCAATCGGCTGCGGAAGTATCGTTCTCGCCCGCCGCACCCGTCATCAGCATTCGTTTCAGGCGCATCTTCTCCTCCATGAGCGCCTTGATCTGGGCGGCGTCCAGCGCCTTCATCGATTCCAATTGGCTCTGAATCTGTTCCAGGCGTCTCTTGATTTGCATGCGCCGTAGCGCGCGGGCTGCGCCCTCGACCTTCTCCGCCGTCAATTCTTCGTCATGCTTCATCAGGATCGCGGCAAGCAGGCCACGCTCGCTGTCGGAAACCGGAAGATCCATCGGCTCGGTTCCTTCGGGCGCAGTCAACAGCGCTTCCATCAGCGACTCGGTGCCAAGTCCCACATGCAGCCATTCGGAGGAAAGCACGTATCCCGCCTGGCGCGCGGGATCAAAAGCCTCGTCGGCGCCGGAGCGGTCCGAAACGGAATCTTCCAAATGAAACTGATTTCCTGAAGCCAGCGCGCGAATCAGAATCTTCTCCGAGTCGGTCACTTGCGCTTCCGGCGCGGCTTTCACAATGGAAGTCTTGCGTGTATCAGCCGCATGTTTCAATTCCTGGCGCAAGACAGCCGAATCGATGCTCAGCTTCTGCGCGATTTCCTGCGCCAGTTCGTCGCGAATAATCCTGCTGGGTACGCGCTGAATGTGAGGCAGCAGATAGTTCACCGCCTTGAGCTTGCCCTCGCCGCTACGCACCGGAAATTGCGCTCGCGCCCGCTCGATCAGGTAATCGAAATAGCGCTGCGACGTTTTCAGCGCCGCCGCATACGCATCTTTCCCTTTGCGACGAACGAACAGGTCGGGATCGAATCCCTGCTCCAGCGTGAGCACGCGAATGTCGAACTCTTCCTCGACCAACAAACCCAGCGTGCGCTCCGTGGCCTTGGCGCCCGCCGCATCGGGATCGAAGTTGACCACCACCTGCTTGCTGAACCTGCCGAGCAGCGCGGCTTGCGCTCCGGTGAACGCCGTGCCGGAGCTGGCAATCACGTTGTGAAATCCGGCGGCGAAAACCGAGATGCAGTCCATCTGCCCTTCGACCAGAATCGCGTAATTCAGCGCACGAATGCCTTCCTTCGCCTGATCGAGATTGAACAGCACGCGCGACTTCGAGTAAATCGCCGTCTCCGGCGAGTTCAAATATTTCGGCCCCGCCTTTTCGTCGGCGGAAAGCGTCCGTCCCGTGAATGCGATCACCCGTCCGCTCTCGTTGGCAATGGGAAACATCACCCGGTTGCGGAACTTGGAGTACATGGACGAGAGGCTGGTCGTACGTCGTTGGTCGTTGGTCGTTGGCGAACCCCGGTCGTACGTCGTACGTCGTCCGTCGTTTGCAAAATCGTCGTCGGCCGTACGTCGTACGTCGTCCGCAGAACGACTCCCATCCCCCCCCACCCTGTCATCCCGAGCGACGCCGGGCGATCCGCTTGCGGATTGTCCGGGGGAGTCGAGGGAGCTGTTGTTCGGCGCGGACTCCCCAGTTCCATTAACTGGGTTGCCCCACCCTTCCGCGTTCTCTGGGGATGTTGAACCTGCGGACGATGTAGGACGTGCGCCTGACGTCGGATCTTGGGCCGACGACGCACGACGGACGACGGACGACGGGTTTTGGGCCGACGACCGACGACCAACGACCAACGACGTGTTTTGCTCTTTCCACGACATTAGCCCGCTCTCCCGCAGCACCTCTTCGCTGAACTCGCTCTTCAGCCGATCCCGCAGCAAGAATCCGGAATCGGGCGCAAAGCCAATACGAAATTTGCGAATGGTCGCTTCGTCCAGCCCGCGTCCGGCAAGATACTCACGCGCCCTCGCCCCATCAGATCGCCACAGGCATTCCTGAAAGAAGCTGGATGCGCGTTCGTGGATATCCACCAGAGCCGCGCGGATCTTTGCGTCCCGAGCTTCAGCCTCAGTGTTGAAGGTCTGTCTTGGCAGCGGCACGCCCATCTTCTGCGCCACCGCGCGAATAGCCTCAGGGAATGAGATGTTCTCGATCGTCTGGACAAACTTAAATACGTCCCCAGACGCGTGACACCCAAAACAGTAGTAGAACTGCTTCGTAGCGGAAACCGTGAACGATGCTGTCTTCTCTTTGTGAAATGGGCACAGTCCCGCGTAGTTTTCCCCGCCTGCCTTCTTCAGGCTGACGTAGTCGCCCACCACGCGGACGATATCCGCCTGCTGCTTAAGCGTCTGCGCGAAATCGGAAGCCAGCGCCATACTTAACCAAATGCATTTCTACGATCTGAGACGAGAGAGAGCCGACATCTCCTCCGATCGCGATTCGTATCACGGCACGTCTTCAGACGTGCCGCAATAGTCCACCAAGATTGCCCCTTTAGGGGCTGAGCTGCGGTCGCCCTCGCCCGTAGCCAGGCGAGCACTCGCCGTTTCAGCTCACCCTAGATTGTGAGCTACGACAGGAGTATTGGAAACAGTGGATTTCCGGTGGAGCTGTGGGAATCGAGGGTTTCTCCCGCCACGTCGGGCGTCGACTTGTGCGGGTCTGGCATGCCGTTCCCCTGAAACTAAACCCCTGCCTTTGCCATCTAATTAATTGAACGGCGGGGACATAGGGCAAAGTGTCTGGATTCCCAGATGGGGGCGCGACAAACCAAGCTCCGGATCAGAGAAGCGCCTTTAGGCTTCCAGGAAAAGCAAAACGGGTCAAGGCTTTCGTGGTTCCCACCTTCCCATAATCGGGATGGGACGCCTCGGATGAGGCAGCCGAAAGCCGACGACCGAGGTTCTCAACTAGCGGCTAAGCGCTTGTTTCTGTTAGAATTTTAAGGTTTGTGCGGCGTCCAGCTCCAGCTCGCCATTGCACTTCCCACCGTTAACTAAACATCTTATTTTCGTCCCGGCGGATGCAGCGCCATCCAAAGGAGCGAAGAAGAGGACAATCCGTCTTGGCCCTTGAAGATAAATATGACGATATTAAAAAGCTGATCGATACCGGGAAAGAGAAGGGATATCTCACGTATGACCAGGTCAATGACCTCATACCGCAGGATGTGCAAAGTCCCGACGACCTCGAAGATCTGCTGACTACCATCGGTACGCAAGGAATTGATGTACTTGAGGGGCCGAAAATGCCCTCGGCCGCTCTGGACAGAGAAGACGAAGAGCTCGGCGAGGACGTAGAACTCGACCTCACGCCTGGTGCACTCGAAAAAACCAATGATCCCGTTCGCATGTACTTGCGCGAGATGGGAACCGTTCCGCTGCTCACGCGCGAAGGCGAAGTTGAAATCGCCAAGCGCATTGAGCGTGGGCAAAACCGCGTCCTGAAGGCGCTTTCGCGATCGCCAATCGTGATTCGCGAACTGCTCGCGATGGGCGAGGACCTGAAGAAGGGCGTTCGCTCGATCAAGGAAGTGGTCACTTTCGACGAGGAAGAGATCACCGACGAGATCGTGCAGGCGCGGCTGAACGAGTTCACCGGGAAAATCGACGAACTTGCCAAGGCTTACAAGAAAGCCATGCAGGTGCAGGAAAAGTTCGCCGAGCTCTCGCAGAAGAAGAACCCAAAGATCTACCGCCGTGTGCGCATTCATCTGGCCCGCGCGGTGGTTGGCGTTTCGCAAGCGGTACGCAAACTCGGCTTCACCAACGTCGAACGCAAACGCCTGATCGATCGCCTGAACAAGACGGTTGACACCATGCGCTCACTCGACCGCCAGACGCAGAATCTGGAAAAGAAAGCCGATGCCACACGTTCCGAAGAGCAGCGCAAGGAATACAAGCGGCAGGCGCGGACCGTCCACGCTGAACTGGAAAAACTTGAAGGCGAAGCCGGCGTCGCTTTCCTGGAGCTCAAGCGTACGCAGCGGGAGCTGATCCAGGGCGACATGGATGCCGAGCAGGCCAAGCGCGAACTGATCGAGGCCAACCTGCGACTGGTGGTTTCCATTGCGAAGAAATACACCAACCGCGGACTGCAGTTTCTCGACCTGATTCAGGAAGGCAACATCGGCCTGATGAAGGCGGTGGACAAATTCGAATACCGCCGCGGGTATAAGTTTTCGACTTACGCCACGTGGTGGATTCGGCAGGCCATTACGCGTGCCATCGCCGACCAGGCGCGTACGATTCGTATCCCGGTACACATGATCGAAACCATCAACAAGCTGATCCGCACTTCGCGGCAGCTGGTGCAGGAACTGGGACGCGAGCCGACGTCAGAAGAAATCGCCAAGCGCATGGACATTCCGGTGGCCAAGGTGCGCAAGGTGCTGAAGATTGCTCAGGAGCCGATCTCGCTTGAAACGCCGATCGGCGAAGAGGAAGATTCGCATCTTGGAGATTTCATCGAAGACCGAGCCGTGGTCTCGCCGGCCGAGGCGGTGATCAACGTCAACCTAAAAGACCAGACTTCGCACGTGCTGCGGACTTTGACTCCTCGCGAGGAAAAAGTCATCAAGATGCGGTTTGGTCTGGAAGACGGCAGCGAGCACACGCTCGAAGAAGTTGGACAATCGTTCGCAGTCACCCGCGAACGCATCCGGCAAATCGAAGCGAAGGCGCTGCGGAAGTTGCGGCACCCGTCACGTTCAAGGAAGCTAAGGGCGTTTCTCGATGGAGTAAGAGACTAAACCTTTTCACCACAGAGACACAGAGCCACAGAAAAGACAGTAGGGCGCGAGCAATCGCGCCCTTTTTACTCACCACCGAGACACCGACTTGCGGAGAGAATTTAACAAATCAGAATGCAGAAACTTAAGCTCTGCTGCTGCCCGGTCTTCGCTTGGGCCAAAGCACCAGACAGGACTCCTGATCCTTTTCGATGAACTGCCGGATTACCTGCACCCGCCGCGGAGAAGACTTTCAGTCTCGCCACTGCTGCAATTTGCAGCGCGAATCCAGATCAGCTTCGGGGGCTGCCCATGGAGAACGCTTCGATCCTGAAAGTCGGAGTCTTTCGAAACAATTGTGCGGCCGTTGTCTTTAGCGTACTGCCAAATGGCTGAGTCGTCTGCGCTTCCCAATCCGCATTCGTGAACGTGAGTGGAATCTGGATATAGATCGGTTCGGTTAACGCTCGCGGCAGGCGAGGAGACAAATTCTCATCGAAGAGGAGCTTCACGCGTTCGAGATTTCCGCTCTGCGCTCGCGGTCAGCGGCGTAGGCGAGGCAGGCACGTATGTCCTCTTCTGTGAGATAGGAAAATTCCCGCAAAACGTCGGCATGGGTCATTCCGCTGGCCAGATACTCCAGAACGTCATAAACGCTGATGCGCAATCCACGAATGCAAGGCTTGCCGCCGCGATTGCCGGGCTCGATCGTGATGATGTCGGAGTAGTTCATAGCGCCACTGTATTGGAAAAACGAATGCTGGGCAATGGGAAACCGAGGGGCTTGAGCACCGAGGAAACTGCTTTGAATGTGGGGCGGGCATTGAGACCGCCCTTTTTGTTCACCACGGAGTCACGGAGTCACGGAGAAGACCGAGGAATGAATGGCCCTCGGTCGTGCCTTTCATGTTGAACCCGCGGGTGCGACGGCGTCCACGTAGTTTGTGAAGACACGGAGTCACGGAGATTCCACGCGCAAACCCGGAATAGCAGTCTCGTCCTTGGGTGGGACGCTGACCAGTCCCAGAGACGTGATCAGCTCCGGCGGGAGATCCTCAAAGTAAATGACTGCAGCTTTCGCCCGACGGCGGTTGAAAGCGTAGAGTCCCACGGCCGCAATGCCGAGGACACACGTCATCAACACGTATCGAAGTGGACTGTTTAGCGCGGGCATTTCGATCTCGGCGCATAGGCGGATGGGGCGGTGAGAGACCCCGGGCCCTAAAGGGGCGCCGATTTCTCTGCTCTCTTACGCGGCCCTTTGACTGCACTCACGGCAAGCATGAAATGGCTGCTGGTCCACGGGATCGTTGGCCGCCCTCAGCGCCTGAAGGCGAAGTCAATTTGATCGTGACGCCGCCCCTTCGACCTCGCTCAGGGCAGGTCCGCGCCACATCGGAATGGCTACTCTTCCACTTGGCCCGCTGTTTCACCTTTGATCGCCCGGATGGAGAGTTATCCTCAAGCAACCATGATTATGTCCAAGATCAACAAGGAATGGCACGCCCAGAACAAGATGCCGAAAAATCCTACGCTCTATCAGAAGATGGAATGGCATACCCAGCACGCGAAGAATTGCGCGTGTCGCGGGATTCCGGGAAAACTTCTGGAGGAAATGAAGAAGCGGCGGCTGGCTTAAATCGGCTCGTATTAGGGCTTCAACCATGCCGCAAGAAACGCAATGCGCTTAGCTTTTGCCTATGGCCCTCAGCGCGTAAAGGCGCGACCGTCTTCTCAATACCTTTTCGACACCCTTCGACTTCGCTCAGGGCAGGCTCCTGAAGACGTGCCCTGGTACGAACCCTTCCCGGTTTCCTTGTGTGCCGTCCCTGAAGAAACTGGCCTCACATTCTGCTCGCTGTCGGGCACTGCCGAGTTGGTGTGAGGACTCAGTCGTGCCATTCGACTTCGCTCAGCCAAGCTCTACGGAACTAGGGATTCTTGCTCCACTTTTCCCGGCGCGGGCTGGCGGATCACTGCCTGGTCGTGGTCGAAGCACTAGCCGCAGTTCTGGTGCTCGTCAGGTCTTCCACCATTTCCTTCGCTTCAGTCAACCCGCATCCGTATAGCTTGCGAGCGGTGTAGATGGCGGCGACGGTCTGGCCACGGGTGGCGAGTTCGCGTAGTTGCTTTTGCTGCTCTTCACGGCTGAGGGATTGAAGGCGGGTGAAGTCCTGCGTCAGGGAAACTGTATCGGCGATGGGAACATACGCGCGCATGGCATCCAGAAATTCCGACGCACCCGGGACCACCGTCCAGCGCACCTGCACGAACGGTGGCGAGGTCATGCGCACCGGATGGTCCTGATACAGAGTCGAGCTGCTTCCGTACCAGCGCTTCTCGCTCGGAGGTTTTTCTGCGGCCTCGGCTTGCAGAGCATTGGCCAGCACGGACACGTCTCCTGCCAACTCAAGTTCCAGATAGCGCAGCGTCTGCGCGGATGTTCCACCTTCGTTATCAGGGAAAGTTACGCTCTCTTTTACCAGCCGTGCCGAGCGGATCTCGCCGAAGGAAAGAAACACGACGGTGAGGTCGTCAGCGGGCAGGTGATAGTTCAGATATGAACGAAACTGGATGAATGCGCCAGAATCGTTTATTCGCACCAGCCAGTTCGACGAGCGAAAGCGCGCAGTGATGAACCGGCGCATGAAATCCAGAAGAAGAAATACCACGGCGGCGATGTAGTAGCCCGGCTTCCAATTTGTGGTGTACCCGCGGAAGACAAGCCATGCGACCGCCGCAAGCGCGACTGCCACCAACAGCAATGCTCGCGTTCGGGAGGAACAGTAAACGCGGTCATTCGGGCCGGTTTCGACTTCATTGAGGCGAAGCAGGCGCATGGCAGTGCTCAGTCGGTTGCGTCAATCGAGTGTAGCTGGAAAGAGATCAGGCCGCGAGTAATGCAGAGTGCTCCTGGTTGTGAGAAATCAGCGAGAATGGGCGGACAATTGCGTTGCTCGGGATTTCGACGTTTTCCGCTATGTGGGTGTGCAAAAGTCCTGAGACATGTTAAAGGTTTGTAATCACAGGACTTAAGGAAAATCGTTCTCGCAATTCTTCGTATGCTTATAACAAATAAGCTGCTTACATCAAGCTACAACTTTAGTGCTATCCAACCGATGGGTCGGTTTGGCTGAAAATTGTTTCTCGCACTGAGGATTCCACAGACTTTCCACAGGTCTGTGGACACCGAAATTGCTAGGGAGAAATGTTCAATCTCCAGGGACAAAGCGGAAATATCTTAACGAGAGTAACCGTCCGAATACCAAAATGAATTAGGGCACGCCCTGGAACAGAGCAGTCACTCTCGGATTGCCGCGGCCTCAATTCGAGGGTTGCTGAACCAGAATACGATCACACGCGAGTCATTGGATACTTCTTCTCCCGCCATTCGCGAACGCCGCCGTCCATCGAGATCACGTTGGTGTAGCCCATCTTCTGCAGGTTGTCAGCGGCCAGGGCAGAGCGGAATCCGCCGCCGCAATAAAGGACCAATTCGGTGTTGGGGTCGGGCACGCGGGCCTCGATGTCGCGCTCAATGACGCCCTTGCCGAGGTGGATAGCGCCGGGCAGGTGGTCTTTGGCGAATTCACTCTCCTCGCGGACGTCCACGAGGGTAATTTTGTCGGCGCGGTCGAGACGGTCCTTCACCTCGTCAACGGTCGTTTCTTTGACGCGAGACTTCGCGTCGTTCACAATTTTCAGAAAGCCGGGAGCGTGTTGCATGGGAACACCTCAGTGGTCAGTGGGCAGTAATCAGTTGTCAGTTGCCAGTTGCCAGTCTATTCGTATTCAGGAATTGACTTCGGATTGGATGCTGGCCACTGAGAACTGAAAACTGGCAACTGCCCACTGATCACTGATCACTGCTGTTCTTCAAACGTGCAATCCTCCGGATTCTTGTCTTCGCGCATGCCCATAAAAACCGGGGCGCGCAACTTGAGGCCGCCTTCGCTGGTTTCGTGGGTCCACTCGGAGAATTTTACTTCTGCGACGCGCACCGGTTTCAACCAATGCGCCTTTTTGGGTTCGGTCGGCCCGGTAAACGGGCTGGCGCTGGACGCGATCTCCTTCAGCACCTCCGCGATCTGCTTCAGCAGAAGCTGATTGAAGCCGGTACCCGCATTTCCGACATGAATCAGCTGCTTTTTCTTGTTGTACAGGCCAAGCATCAGCGAGCCGAAGTATTGCCGCGATCCTTCGGGATCGGTGTATCCGCCGATCACGCAATCGGCCGTCTGTGTGATCTTGATTTTCTGCCACTCGCGGCTGCGGCGCTCCTCGTAGCAGCTGTTCGCTTTTTTCGCGATGATGCCTTCGAGTCCTTTCTGCTTTGCGGCGTCGAACAGCGCCAGACCCTGTCCGGCAAAATGATCGGAGTAGCGCACGATTTCGCCATCTGAAAGAATCTCGCGCAGCACGCGCTTGCGATCCGCAAGCGCCACCCGCCGAAGGTCATAGCCATCGAGGTACAGCAGGTCAAAAGCGTAATACAAGATGGGCAACTCGCCACGTGGGGTGGTCTGACGGCCGTGGCTGCGAAGTCCCGTACGCTGCTGCATCAGGCTGAATGAGGGACGGCCGTGGTCGTCGAGCGCGACAACCTCTCCGTCAACGATTGCATTCTTTGCTCTAACCAGTCTTGAAAGCGCCCGCAGTTCGGAGAAGCGTGCGGTCAGGTCATTATGATTGCGCGACACCAGGCGCGCATCACCGTCGGCGATGAAGGTAACGGCACGATAGCCGTCCCACTTAATTTCGAAGAGCCAGGCGGGATCGTCGAACGGCTTTTCGGAGATTGATGCGAGCATAGGCGTGATTGCGGTCGGCATCGTGCGCTTCTCGGCGCCCTTCAGGGCACTCACCGCAGGGGACGAAGAGGACACCTGCGAAGTCTTAAGACCTTTAACCGCAGAGGTCGCCGAGAGCGCCGAGAAATTCCTAGGATTCGCTGGCTCTGAAGTGTCGTTGGCGTTCGGCTCAGGTCGCGCAGCGGTCTGCCTGGTTGTTTGTTTTACCTTCTTCTTCTCGGCGCTCTCGGCGTGCTCGGCGGTAGATTTCTTCTTCTTATCCACCCGAGCCAGAGTTTCGGCGAGCCAGGCAGCTTTGGCGCCGCCTCGGGATACCTTTTTGCTGCTCTGCCACTCGGCGGAGCCTGCGTCCCCGGCGATCTGCGCCATGGTGCGCTTTGTCAGAACGGACTTGTCGTATTTATCGATATCGAATCCTGGCTCGACATGTTCGTCGTGCTTTTTGATCAGCAGCCACTCGGTGCCTTTGCTTCCGGGGCGACGAGCCTTCATGTGGATGAGAGCAAAATCGCCGTTGAGCTTCAGTCCGTGGAGACGGAACTTGAAGTCACCTTTCTTCAGCATGGCCGATGCTTCGGCGTCGCTGGCCGCTGCATATTTGCCCTTCACGGTTTCCGAGGAGAGCGGCTCCCAGGTGCCGAGGTCCCAAACCATGACAGTTCCGGCGCCGTAGTTTCCTTCCGGGATAATGCCCTCGAAGTCAAAATACGAAACCGGGTGATCTTCGACTAGCATTGCCAGACGCTTGTCGGCAGGATCGAGTGATGGGCCCTTTGGCACCGCCCAGGATTTCAGAACTCCCTCCATCTCCAGACGGAAGTCGTAATGCAGGCGGGTAGCGCGATGCCGCTGCACAACAAAGCGATGGCCCTTGCTCTTATCGAGTTTGGGAGGCGGCTCGGGCGTTTCCGAGAAGCGGCGCTTTCGTTTGTACTCTTCTAAAGCCACGATGGAGATTGTAAATCGGGCGATCGGGTCATCGGATGATCTGAAGACCTGCCAGTTCCGTCCTCCGACCGACCCAAGGAACGAAGTATGATGCTGGTTTGCTAAATTGCGGAGAGCCGAAAAAGCACTACATGCAACGCGAACATCCAAAGCAGCCGCTGGTCGGGGTCGGCGCCCTGATCATCGAAAATGGCCGAGCCGTGCTCGTCAAGCGGGGCAAGGCGCCGCTGTTGGGTGAGTGGTCGATACCCGGGGGAATGCTCGAACTCGGCGAAACACTGCGCCAGGGCATTGAGCGCGAGGCGCAGGAAGAGACCGGGCTGGTTGTCCGCGCGACGGAGTTGCTGGGGGTGTTTGATCGTGTGGTGCCGGACGGTGAAGGCCGGATTATGTATCACTATGTGCTAGTCGACTTTCTCTGCGAGAAGGTTTCAGGGGAGCTGCACTCCGGTGCGGACGCCGCGGATGCCCGCTGGTTCACTCCGGAGGAAATCAGCCACCTCCCCCTCGCGGAGGATACCGTGGGCGTGATTCAGACAGCATTTGCGAAGGCGACTCGCTGATGCGGGCGGGCGGTAGTCCCGGGCTGAAGAGAGTGGCGTGACAACTCGGCCGTCCCTCCGGGACTTGGATCTGTTGCCCACTTTACCCAGCGCCCCCACTCTGGGCTACGCTAGTTCGCCCCTGCGGGGCTAGATTTCTGACGTCGTATTCCACAGCGCTGGGTGAAAGTGAGTTCTCGCGCACACTCTGAGAGCCGCGGGGCCACATGCTAGAATTACCTCAGACCTCTTCCGATGTCCCCTGAAATAGAGCATTTAATCGCGCTGCAGCATGCCGACGCCGAAATCCAGCGGCTAAGGGCGGAAATCGCCGAACTCCCCAAACGCGTTGCCACCATCGAACAAAAGCTTGCGGGGACCAAAGCCGGGCTCGATAAAGCCAAGGCTGCCGTGAAAATCGACGAAACTGCCCGCCGCAAGTACGAAACTGCCATCACTGATCTGCGGACGAAGATTTCCAAGTATCGCGACCAGTCGCTCGACGTAAAGACCAACGAGCAGTACAAAGCTCTGCTGCACGAGATTCAGTTCGCTGAGCAGGAGATACGGGCCAACGAAGACAAAATTATCGAGCTGATGGTCAACGCCGAGGTCCGAGAAAAGGAAGTCAAGGCCGCCGAAGCCGAACTGAAAGAAGAGGCGGCAGAGATCGAAAAAGAGAAGGTTTCAGCTCGCGAACGCACAGCGCAGGACGAGAAAGAGCTGGCCGAGTGGACAGCCAAGCGCGAGGCCGCTCGCGGCGCGGTTGATTCCGATCTGGTGCGGCATTACGACCGCGTGTCGAGATTCCGCGGCTCGGGATTGGCCGAGGTCCTCAACCAAAAATGCATGGGATGTTCCGTAATGCTGCGCCCCCAGATTTATAACGAAGTGCGCGGCGGCAAGATGATCTATTGCGACTCCTGCCAGAGAATCCTTTATTACGATGCTTCGAAGGAAGTTCCTGAAGAGCAGGAAGTGGAACGGCCCGGCAAGCGGCGCGCGCATCCGAAAATCGACGCCAGCAATGCCTGGTATTACCGGCCCGAGTTCGGTGGCGATGGAGAAGTTTTTCTCAGCTTCGCGAATTCTGACGGCAGCGCGAGCCGCCGTATCTACGACGCCGCGAGTGGCCGGAGATTAGGCGACACACTCATCCGCGAAGGCGCCTACCGTCAAGCCTTTCCCGAAGACATCACTGACGCCATTCGCCTGAATGGCAACTGGGGCAACGCCGAGCAGGACGAGTGGGAGCGCGAACTGCCGAGCTCCGTGCTCGACTTGTTACAGCGGGATTTGGACCTGGCACGGGCCGAGCGTGCGGCTCACCACGAGAAAACCCATGCTGGTGCGCCGAGCAGCGTGGCCAGCTAGGGACCCGATTTAGCCCCAGCGTTGCACCTTTGGACCCGCCCATCCTTGCAGGGGCACCGCAATGCACCATAGTGGTGTAAAATGGTGACGTGGCTATCAAGAAAGCTCTCCGCCGAAGTATCAGTCTCCCTCCGCAAGTCGCCACCCAGGTGGACCGCATCGCGAAGCGGCGCCGCCTGAGCGAAAACCGTGTCCTGGTAGAGCTCATTGAAGAGGG
>Ga0137367_10003340_pt1 | contig 12951 bp, 9 predicted proteins | sample SagtaG_14_FD_104939 | JGI IMG/M metagenome (GOLD analysis project Ga0137367, IMG submission 104939) | Vadose zone soil microbial communities from Sagehorn Ranch, Mendocino, California, USA - Sage1_L_80_16 metaG | ecosystem: Environmental > Terrestrial > Soil > Vadose zone | place: USA... | reverse complement strand
AGGTGTCCACGGTCAGGTCATAGCGCATGCCCGCGTGGACGACGTCGATGTGCGCTCTGGCCCAGCCGAGGGTTCGGGTGCGGCGCGCCCGCTCCCGCTCCTCGACGACGGCCAGCGGGCACAACACGCCCACCCGTAGCACGTCCAGGCCCGCCCAGGCCTGTTCGAGGTCGTCCCGCCACGGCGGCTCGCACACCACGTGGTCGACGATGACGGAAAGGCCCGCACGGGCGAGCCCGGCCACGGCGCGGTGCATGCCGCGGACCAGGCGGTCACCGTACGGCTCGATCTCGATCGCGCTGATCCGGTCGCCGTCGTAGGAGTACCGGTAGATCTCCTTCCAGTGTTCGGGGTCGTTGACGTAGCGGCGGGGCAGGGCGAAGACGACCGTGTCGATGCCGACCAGCAGGTACGGCGTTGGCAGCGCGTCCTGCAGGGCCTTGGCCAGCGTGGTCTTTCCCGCGCTGGAGGTGCCGTTCAGCAGGATGATCATCGCAGGTGGCCGGCCGCCTTGATGGCGAGGTCGCGGGCGTACGCCTTGTCCATGCCGGGCGCGAAGGCCAGCAGGGTGAGCAGGTCGCCGACGCGTACCACGGCGATGAGGCGCGAGCTCGGCGTGAGGGGCTGCGACTCGGCGCCGAACGCGAAGGTGGTCTCGAGCACGAGCACAGCCTCGTCGCCCGCGAACCCGGTTTCGACGGTCCTGAGATAGGGGGACACCGGCGGTACGGGCCGTGGCGAGGCGGTTCCGGCGCAGGTGCGCAGCACCAGCCGGGTGTCGTCGAAGGCGCGCACGCCCCACCCGGCCGCATAGCGGGTGAGGTGCTGGTGCACGTACTGCTCGCCCTTGCGGAAGCCGGTGGTCTCCACCTGTTCCATCCGGCGCAGCGACGGGTAGTCGCCGCTGCGGTAGGCGGTACAGGCGCCGTGCCAGTACCACAGGTCGGCCGAATCGAACGGCTCGTACGGCGGGGACACCTGCCAGGAGCCGTGGCCCAGGTCGGCGGGGCGCAGCAGCAGCGAGGCCAGGTCGACCGGTGACGCCGTGGCCAGCCCGCCGGAGCCCGTCGGGCTCGGTACCGCCGACGGGCTCGGCGTGGGGGACGTACTGGGCGCGGTGGTCGCGGAGGGGGTGCCGCCGGGTGGGTAGCTGGGGCCCGAGCCGCGGTACAGGACGGCGGTGGCGAGCCCGACGCTGCCGGCCAGCACGACGAGGACGGCGAAACCCGCGGCCACGGCCTGGCGTACCGCCCGCTGGCGACCCCGGCGGCGGATCGCCTCCGGCCGGGCGAACGGGATCGGCGGACGCTGTCCCCGGAGCGAGTCGAAGGCGGAGGAGAGACGGTCAGACACTGGAGTCCTCCGGCAGCGTCATGTCCAGCAGGGTGGCCAGCGCTCGCCGGCCCCGGGCCAGGCGGGCCTTGACGGTACCGACCGGTACCCGGGTCTCCTCGGCCACCTCGGCCACGGGCAGCCCCACGAGGTGGTGCAGCACGATCGCGGTGCGCTGCGCTACCGGGAGGCGGGCCAGCGCCGCGATGAGGGCCACCGCGTCGGCGTCGGGACCGGGCACGTCCGGCGGCGGGCCATGCCGTCGATGGGCGAGCAGCGCGGACCGGGTACGCCGCCAGCGGCTGACCGCGACCCGGCGGGCTACCGTGCGTACCCAGGCTTCGGGGTCGGCGTAGTCACCCACGGTGTTCCACCGCTGCCAGGCTCGGGCGTACGCCTCGTGCACCGCGTCCTGCGCCTCCGAACGGTTGCCGGTGATCGCGTAGACGCAGTCGTAGAGGCGCTGGTTGCTGCCTCGGTAGAACGCGTCGAAGGTATCGGCATCCGCCACCTCGATCCCCCGTTCTGGCCGGCCCGCTGGCATGTGTAATCACGCCGGGGCCGGTGCGTCGGTTGCCGGTCGGCTTCGGATTTCTTCGCATCTCGCGTCAGGATGGGTGCGTGGCAGGTGATCTCGAGGCGGTGCTGTTCGACATGGACGGCACCCTGGTCGACAGCGAGAAGGTATGGGACATCGGGCTCGCCGAGCTCGCGGCCCGCTACGGCGGGGCGCTGTCCGCTGCGGCGCGAGCCAGCATGGTGGGTACCAGCATGGCCGACTCGATGGAGATCCTGCACGCCGACATCGGGCAGCCGTGGCGCGACCCGGTCGACAGCGTCACCTGGCTGGAGGCGCGGGTCTTCGAGCTGTTCGGCGACGGCCTGGTCTGGCGGCCGGGCGCGCGCGAGCTGCTCGCCGAGGTACGGGCGGCGGGCGTACCGACCGCGCTGGTCACGGCAACCCGACGGAACCTGGTAGAGGTGGCGCTGCTCACGATCGGCGCCGCCAACTTCGACATCGTGGTCTGCGGCGACGAGGTCGACGAGACCAAGCCGCACCCGGCGCCGTACCGCAACGCCGCGACCCTGCTCGGCGCGGACCCGGCGGGGTGCGTGGCGATCGAGGACTCGCCCACCGGGGTCGCCAGCGCCCGGGCCGCCGGTTGCGTGGTCGTGGCCGTGCCGTCCGAGGTCGACCTGTCGGACCTTGCGGGCGTCACGCTGGTCGGCAGCCTCGCCGAGCTCGACCTGGCCCGCCTGCGCAGCCTGGTCAGGTGACCAGCGGGCCGGTCCGCCGAGCGCCGCTGCTCGGCGGACCGGCCGCGATGGCCACCCCCCGTCACTCGTGGGCGATGGCGGCCAGCACGTTGGTACGCGCCGCCCGGATGGCCGGCAGCACCGCGGCGACCACGCCGACCAGCCCCGCCAGGGCGAGGTACACGCCCATCTGCTGCCACGGGAAGGCGAGGTTGGTGAAACCCCTCGTCCTTGAGCGCCCGTACCACCGCCACGCCCAGCCCGGTGCCGACCGCCAGCCCCAGGAGGGCGCCGAACACCGAGATGACCACGGCCTCGACGGTGATCATCCGCATGACCTGAGCACGGCCCAGGCCGATCGCCCGCAGCAGCCCCAGCTCGCGGGTGCGTTCCAGGACCGACAGCGCCAGGGTGTTGATGATGCCCAGCACCGCGATGAGGATCGCCAGCGCGAGCAGCACTTGGATCATCGTGAGGATCGTGCCGGCCTCGGCCTCCTGCTGCTTCATGTAGTCCGTACGGTCGATGACGCTCACCTCGGGGCTGTCCACCAGCAGCTCGTTGACCTGCCGCTTGACCGAGGCCAGGTCGGCACCCGGCGCCAGCTGGATGAAGCCGAGGGCCGGCTGCTGGATCCGGAAGTCGCGGATCACGTCCGGCCCGGCCATCCAGCCGGACCACAGGTCGTTCTCGGCGTAGATCGCTGGGATCGTCATGGTCCGCGGGCCGCCGCGACCCAGCTCCATGGTGACCGTGCTTCCGGCGTGCAGGCCGAGCGCCTTGGCCGTCTTCGCGTCCACCAGCAGCTGGTTGGGCCCGGGGGTGACCAGCGTGCCCTCCGCGGCCCGCAGCGACAGCATCTCCGCCAGCGACGGGGTGTCGGTGATCGCGCTGAGCGCGGTCCGGTCGCCGTTGATCGTGGCGCCGTTGATGTACTCGCCGACGACCGACCGTACGCCCGAGATCCGTGCGGCGCGGTCGAGCACGTTCCGGTCGAACGTGACCGGCCCGTTGCCGCTGCCCTCGCCGCCGATCACCAGATCGGCCTTCACCTGGGTGTCGACCAGGGTCTGCACGCTCTTCGTGGCGGAGGTGAGGATGACGTTCACCCCGGTGATCAACGCCAGCCCGACCATCAGCGCAGCCGCCGTGATCGCGGTACGCCGTGGGTTGCGCCCGGAGTTCAGCCGCCCGAGCTTGCCCGGTACCGACCAGGCGAACAGCCGGCCGAGCAGACCGACCACGGGTCGGCTGATCAGTGGGGTGAGCAGGGCCACGCCGATGAAGGAGACCAGCACCCCGCCGAGGATCGCCCACAGCGTGTTGCCACCGGCCTGGCCGGTGAGCCCGAGGGCCAGCAGGACACTGCCGGCCGCCCCGATCACGGCGCCGCTGACCGTGATCTTCGTCAGTGGGCGGTCCTGAGCCGCCGCCTCCTGCATGGCGGCCACCGGCGAGATCCGCGAGGCGCGCAGCGCCGGCAGCAGCGCCGCCACCACGGTGACCAGGATGCCGACGGTGAACGCGCTGATGACCGCGGCCGCTGGCATCGCGACCGGGGGCATCTCCAGGTTCGACCCGCCGATGTGCCCGAAGACGTAGGCCATCACCAGGCCGATGCCGAACCCGGCGGCCAGCCCCAGGACCGATGCGAGCAGGCCGATCACGACCGCCTCGACGAGCACCGAACCGATCATCTGCCGCCGGCTGGCGCCGATCGCCCGCATGAGCGCCAGCTCACGGGTGCGCTGCGCGACGATGATCGAGAACGTGTTGAGGATCAGGAAGATGCCGACGAACAGCGCCACGGCGGCGAAGCCGAGCAGGACCTTGTTGAAGAAGTCCAACCCTTGCTTGATGTCCGACGCCGTCGCCTCCTGCAGCTCCTTGGCCGTCTTGACCTCGTAGCCGTCGCCCAGCGCGGTGCGCAGATCGGCGCGCAACGCGTCCGCGGTGACCCCGGGCGCCGCGGTCACGTCGATCGAGGAGTAGACGCCCTTCTCGCCGAGCATCAGCTCCTGCGCGACCGGGAGGGTGAACAGCACGACCTGGGAGCCGCCGAGGGTGTCGCGGTTGCCGGCGTACCCGAAGATGCCGACGAGGGTGAACGTCTTACGCGGCTGCAGGGTCAGCACGCCGACCTGGTCACCGACCTTGATGCCGGCCGCCTTGGCCAGGGCCGCGTTGACCGCGATCTCGTTGTCGGCGCGCGGCCCGCGCCCCTCCCGCACCTGGATCAGGTCGTCGTCGCCGGTCCAGTTGCCGCCGAGGCGGGGCGGGCCGAACGAGCTGACCACCTTGCCGTTGCTGCCGATGACCCGCGCCCCGTCGGCCCACGCCATGCCCTGCGCGTCGGCCACGCCGGGCTGGCTCCTCACCTTCGCGAGCAGGCTCTCCGGAAGGAAGGTCGGCTCCGTGTTCTCCTGATACTTCGGCTGCACCTGGACGTCGGTGCTGCTGAACACCGTGGCGAACAGGTTGTCGAAGGACCGTCCGAGGGTGTCGGTGAGCACGAACGCGCCCGAGACGAACATCACCCCGAGGATCACCGCCAGGCCCGACAGGATCAGCCGCAGCTTGCGGGAGAGCACGCTTTTCAGCGTCGCGCGCAGCATCACGCCACCCCGGCCGCTGTCACGTCGAGCCGCTTCATCGTGTCGAGCACCGCCTCGGCGGTCGGGTCGACCAGCTCGCCGACGATGCCGCCGTCGGCGAGGAAGACCACCCGGTTGGCGTACGAGGCCGCGTTCGGGTCGTGGGTGACCATCACGACGGTCTGGCCGAAGTCGCGGACCGAGCGGCGCAGGAAGCCCAGCACCTCGGCGCCGGACCGGGAGTCCAGGTTGCCGGTCGGCTCGTCGGCGAAGACGACGTCCGGCCGGGACATCAGGGCCCGCGCGCACGCGACCCGCTGCTGCTGGCCACCGGACAGCTGCGAGGGCCGGTGGCCCAGCCGGTCGGACAGGCCCAGGGTGTCGATCACCTGGCGGTACCAGTCGCGGTTGGCCCGGCGGCCGGCGATCGACAAGGGCAGCAGGATGTTCTCCTCGGCGGTCAGCGTCGGCAGCAGGTTGAACTGCTGGAAGACGAAGCCGACCTTGTCCCGGCGCAACCGCGTCAGGCCCGAGTCGGACAGGCCGGTGACCCGCGTGCCCCCGATGAACACCTCGCCACGGGTCACCGAGTCCAGCCCGGCCAGACAATGCATCAGCGTCGACTTACCCGAGCCCGACGGCCCCATGATGGCCGTGAACGCTCCGCGGGCCAGCTCCACGCTGACCCCGCGCAGCGCCGTCACCTGTGCCTCGCCGCTGCCGTACACCTTCCAGACGTCCTGGGCCTGCGCCGCGACGGCCGCTTCCGGCGTCGCGCCCGTCCGGGCATCGCGGATCCCGGTCACCGTCAATGTCACCGCTCCTCCTGACCTCGCCTTGTCAACCACGCGATCCATCGTCGAGCCGGGGAGGCTGCCGGTCGTCGGCCCGCAGGCGGAGCGGGTCACCGGTTTGTGGCTGGGGGAGCGCCCCGGGCGGCCGATCAGGGTCAACCCCGAGCGGCGCCGGCCACAGCCACCGCGAGGGGCGGTCCGGGAGCCAAGAGCCGCTCTGGCGTAGGCGGAAGCCGACCCCGGGATCGGGTCAGGGAGCGCGTCAGGGGTGGGGTGCGGCCAGCGGCCGCACCCCGCCTTGGGGCCGCGCCCCGGCTTACTCGTACGCGATCGCGGACAGGACGTTGAGCCGGGCGGCCCGGACGGCCGGCAGGATGGCGGCCACCACGCCGACGATCGCGCCGGCGATCACGTACCCAGCCATCAGCCCCCACGGCAGCGCGAAGTTGGTGAAGCCCTGGTCGCGCAGGGCGCGCACCACGGCTGCACCCAAGCCGACGCCCACCCCGACCCCAAGCAGCGCGCCGAACAGCGAGATCACCACCGCCTCGACGACGATCATCCGCATCGCCTGGCCGCGCACCATGCCGATCGCCCGCAGCAGGCCCAGCTCCCGGGTGCGTTCCAGGACCGACAGCACCAGCGTGTTGACGATGCCCAGGACGGCGATCAACAGCGCCACGACGAGCAACAGCTGCACCGCGACGAGGACGTAGTCGAAGATCGAGGTGCTCTGCGAGACATAGTCGCTGCGGGTCTGCACGGTCACCTCGGGGCTGTCCTTGAGGATCTCGTCGACCGTGTCGCGGACCGCCACCACCGACGCGCCCGGTTTGAGCTTGGCGAAGGCCTGGGTCGGTTGGCGGGAGCGGAAGCCCGCCTGCGCGTCGGCCCACGGCACGACGATCCCGCTGCCCAGCTGCGTCTCGCCGAAGATCCCGGCGACCCGGTATGTGCGTTCCGGCAGCCGGGCGAGCTGGATGGTGACCGTGCTACCGACCTGGACCTTCAGGTTCCTGGCGGTCCTCGCGTCGACCAGCACCGTCCCGGCGTCCAGCGACTGGATGCTGCCGCTGGCCGTGGTCATCGAGGTGACCACGCGGGCCGCGCCGATGTCGTCCCAGGAGAGCACGAACCCCTGCTGGCCGTTGACCAGCGCCATGTCGAAGGCGTCCGCCGCGAGGAGGCTCACCTCGGGCAGGGCGCGGATGCGGTCCAACGCGGCGGGGTCGATCGCCGGCGGGACCGCCGAGGTCTGCTGGCCGGCGATCACCAGGTCAGCCTGGAGCCCGGTATCGACGATCTTGTTGATGCTCGCGGTCAGCGAGGCGAACACGGTGCTGATCGCCGTCATGACCGCGATGCCGATCATCATGGCGGCCGCCGTGATCGCGGTGCGCCTCGGGTTTCGCGCCGAGTTGCGCCGCCCCAGCTGCCCGGGCAGGGACCAGGAGAACAGCCGGCCCAGCACGGAGACCACCGGCCGGCTCAGCAACGGCGTGAGCAGCGCGACGCCGATGAAGGTCACGAAGACCCCGAGCAGGATCGCCTGTACCGTGCTGCCGCGCGCCCGGCCGGACAGCCCGTAGGCGAGGCCGGTCGCGCCGAGCGCGGTGACGATCCCGCCGACCACGGTGATCTTGGTCAAGGGCTTGTCGACGATGGCCGCCTCCCGCAACGCGGCCACCGGCGGCACCCGTGCAGCACGTACCGCCGGCAGCAGCGCCGAGATCATGGTGACGACGACACCGATGGCGAACGACACGACCAGCCCGGCCAGCGGCAGGCCGATACCGGCCACCTGCAACGAGATCAGGCGAGCCAGCCCGGCGCCGCCGGCGGCGCCGACGCCGACGCCGAACACGTAGCCGATCGCCGAGGCGATCACCCCGACGATGAGCGACTCCAGCAGCACCGAACCGATCATCTGGGCCCGGCTGGCGCCGATCGCGCGGAGCAGGGCCAGCTCGTGGGTCCGCTGGGCCACGATGATCGAGAACGTGTTGATGATCAGGAACGCGCCGACCAGGAGCGCGACCGCCGCGAACCCGAGCAGCAACCAGCGCACGCCGTTGGCGAACGGCTTGAGCTGGTCCGAAGACTTCTTCGCCAGGTCCTTGCCGGTGTCGACGTCGAAGCCTTCGCCCAAGGCGCTGCGCACGTCGTCGCGTACCTTCGTCAGGCTCTGCCCGCTCGCGACCTTGACGTCGATGGTGTTGTACACCCCGGTCTTGCCCAACATCAGCTCCTGGGCGACCGGGATGGTGAAGGCGACGGTGTGCTCGCCGCTGATGGAGTCGCGGCCGCCCGCGAACTCGATGATCCCGACGATGGTGAACGTCTGTCGCGACCCCAGCAGCGTCAGCACGTCCATCCGGTCGCCGACGTTGAGCTTGCCCGCCTTGGCCAGGCCAGCGTTGACGGCCACCTCGCCGGCCTCTTGCGGCCCCCGGCCCGTGCGCAGCTTGACCAGCGCGTCCTCGCCGGTCCAGCTCACCCCAAGGCGTGGCGCGCCGAAGCCGGCGGTGGGAACGACCTTGCCGTTCTTGCCGATGGCTCGGGCGCCTTCGGCGAAGACCTGCCCGGTGGCCTTCGCTACCCCGGGCACCGCCGCCACCCGGTCGACGACGCTGGCGTCGAAGTTGTCCAGCAACCCGCCTGGCTGCCCTTCGCCGCCCTTGGGGGTGGCGGTGACCTGGATGTCGGTGTAGTCAAAGACGTTGCTGAACAGGTTGTTGAACGAGCGCTGCAAGGTGTCGGCCAGCACGAACGAAGCGGAGACGAACATCACGGCCAGCACGACCGCGATGCCTGACAGCAGCAGCCGCAGCTTGCGCGACAGCAGGCTCTTCAGCGTCGCGCGTAGCATCACGCCACCTCGGCCGGTGTCACGTCCAGCCGCTTGAGCTTGTCGAGCACGGCTTCGGCGGTGGGGTCGTGGAGCTCGTCGACCACCCGGCCGTCGGCGAGGAAGACCACCCGATCGGCGTAGGAGGCCGCGTTCGGGTCGTGGGTGACCATCACGATGGTCTGGCTGAAGTCGCGGACCGAGTTGCGCAGGAAGCCGAGCACTTCGGCCCCGGACCGGGAGTCCAGGTTGCCGGTCGGCTCGTCGGCGAAGATCACCTCGGGCCGCGACGCGAGGGCACGGGCGGCCGCGACGCGCTGCTGCTGGCCGCCGGACAGCTGCGAGGGCCGGTGGTCGAGCCGGTCACGCAGCCCGATCGTGTCGATGACCGTGTCCAGCCACGCCTGTTCCGGCTTGCGGCCGGCGATCGACAGGGGCAGCACGATGTTCTCCAGCGCGGTCAGCGTCGGCAGCAGGTTGAACTGCTGGAAGATGAAGCCGACCTTGTCGCGGCGCAGCTGGGTCAGCTCCCGGTCGGAGAGCCCGGTGACCCGGGTGCCGGCGATGAAGACCTCGCCGCGGGTGACCGAGTCCAGCCCGGCCAGGCAATGCATCAGCGTCGACTTGCCCGAGCCGGACGGGCCCATGATCGCCGTGTAGCGGCTCTTCTCCAGCTCGATGCTCACCCCGTGCAGGGCGATGACCTGAGCTTCGCCGCTGCCGTACACCTTCCATACGTCCACCGCGCGGGCCGCGATGCCCGCCGCCGTCGAAACTGTCCCAGTCACTGGCTGGCTCCCCCTCTTGTCAGCTCGACTTCGCACCTCGACCCACGGTAGAAGGTACTTGCCCGGCTCCCGTCGTGCTGGCGGACCGTCTTCGGGTACGCCTGACGAAGGAGCACGCCCGGCTCAGCCACCCGGGCGGACCAGGCCGGTCTCGTACGCCAGGACCACGGCCTGCACCCGGTCGCGCAGCCCGAGCTTGGTGAGCACGTGACCGACATGGGTTTTCACCGTGGTCTCGCTGACCCGTAGCTCCTGCGCGATCTCGCCGTTGGACAGGCCGCGAGCCACCTGGACCAGCACCTCCCGTTCCCGGTCGGTGAGCACCTCCAGGGTGCGGGGCGGTGTCGCGCTCGGATCGGGGAGGCTCTCGGCGAAGCGGTCGAGCAGCCGCTTGAGGATGCGGGGAGCCACTACCGCCTCGCCCGCCGCCACCGTACGGATCGCGGCCAACAGGTCCTCGGCGGGTACGTCCTTGGCCAGGAAGCCGCTGGCACCGGCGCGCAGCGCACCCACCACGTACTCGTCCAGGTCGAACGTGGTCAGGATCAGCACCCGTACCGGCAGCCGAGCCTCCACGATGGCCCGGGTCGCGGCGACCCCGTCCAGCCGCGGCATCCGGATGTCCATGAGCACGACGTCGGGTAACAGCCTTCGGGCCAGCTCGACCGCCTCGGCCCCGTCGCCGGCCTCACCGACCACGTCAAGGTCGGGCTCGGTGCCGAGCACCATCCGAAAGCCGGTCCGCAGCAGCGGCTGGTCGTCGGCGAGCAGCACTCGCACCGGCCGGCCACCAGTTGACGTGCTCACCCGCTCCCCGTTCCGCCGCTTGAGTCCAGCGCCTCCGCAGGAATCTTCGCGTACACCCGGAAGCCCCCGCCGGGCCGGGGTCCGGTTCGCAGCGTGCCGCCGTAGAGGGTGACCCGTTCGCGCATGCCGAGCAGGCCGTGGCCGAGCGCCGTCGCGCCGGGCTGGGGACCGCGACCGGTGTCGCTGACCTCGACGACGAGCCCCTGGTGGTCGAAGGTGAGCCGGACCTCGGCGGTGGCCGTGCCGGCGTGCTTGAGCGTGTTGGTCAACGCCTCCTGGACGACGCGGTAGATCGTCAGGGCCACTCCGGGATCCAGCGCGCTGGGCGCGCCAAGCACGGTCAGGGTGACCGGCAGGCCAGCCTCGCGCACCTGGTCGGCCAGGCTCGCCACCGCACCAAGGCCGGGCTGGGGCGTCAGCTCGTCCACGGCCTCCTCGTCGGTACGCAGGACGTCAAGCAGGCGGCGCATCTCCCGCAGCACCGTGCGTCCGGTCTCCTCAATCGTGGTGAGCGCCTCGTGGACGGCCGAGGGGTCGCGGTGCAGCATCCGTCGCGAGCCGGTGGCGAGCACGCCCATGACGCTGACGTGGTGGGCCACGACGTCGTGCAGCTCGCGTGCGATGCGGCGGCGCTCGTCGGCGACCGCTTTGGTGGTCAAGGCATCCCGGTTGAGCTCCGCGGTCCGGGCGCGGTCCTCCAGCGCGGCCACGTAGGCGCGGCGGTTGTACACCGTACGCCCGACGAAGAAGGCGACCAACGCGGCCGCCAAGTTGAAGGCGACGAAGAACGGCACGGGCATGCTCTGGTTCTGCGGGACCCGCCAGACGGTTGCGATGGTCATCGCCGGCAGCCATAACACCGACCAGGCCAGGGCGGCCCGCCGGAGTGGCAGATACGCCGCCGCCGTGTAAGTGATCACCATGATGGCGACACCCTGGGTGCTCTGTCCCCGGAGGAGCAGCGAGGCGAGCGTGTGGGTGGCCATCGCGGCCACGGCGAGCCACGGCCAGCGCCGGCGGATCACCACGGGCGTCATGCCAGCCGCTTGCCAGACCAGCGCCGTCGGCCAGGGCTCCGGCACGAGCCCGTCCGGGCCGAGGATCACCAGGGCGAGCAGCGCGCAGTAGAGGGCGACGGCAAGGAGTGCGTCGGAGACCGTCGGATGGGCACGCAGGAACGCGCGTAGTCTCGCCCACCCGCTCTGGTCGCGCACCGTCGGCCCTCCTCGACCGCACGTTAGCCGCTGCCGGCGGCCGGCGAGTCGTCGCTGATGCGGAGACCTTCTCCTGCCGCCGGACGAGCCGGGCGACTTGCTTTCGGTGGATGTGTTTCGGGGTTGGACGGTTACGGCGGGCGTCAACCGTCGGCGTCGAGGACCGGTCCGGTGTCGGCGGACTCGTCGCCGGGCGCCGGCGCGGGCTCCGGGTATGGCGGCGGGGTGCCGCCGAAGACCGGGCAGCGCGCCTGGTGGCTGCACCAGCCGCACAACCGGCTCGGCCTGGGACGGAAGTCGCGGGTCTGGGTGGCTCGTTCGATCGCCTGCCACAGGGCGAGCAGGGTGCGCTCGAAGCGGGCCAGATCCTCGGCGTCGGGCGCGAAGTCGCAGATCTCGGCGTCTTTGAGGTAGAGCAGCCGCAGCACCCGGGGGACGACGCCGCGCGTGCGCCACAGCACCAGGGCGTAGAACTTCAGCTGGAACAGCGCCCTGGCCTCGAACGCCTCGCGTGGGGCGCCGCCGCTCTTGTAGTCCACCACCCGCAGGTCGCCGCCGGGTGAGACGTCGAGCCGGTCGATGTAACCCCGAAGGAGCAGGCGATCATCGACGATGGTCTCGACCAGCGCCTCGCGCTCGGCCGGCTCCAGCCGGCGCGGATCCTCCACCGCGAAGTAGCCGGCCAGCAGCTCCTCGGCCGAGGACAGGAACTGCTCCGGCGTCATGGGCTCGGCCGGCTGGGTCGCAGCCGTCTCGGCCGTCAGCTCGGCCGGCTGCTCGGGACGCTCAGCCGGGAACAGCTCAGTCAGCTCCGGCCGCTCGGTCAACAGCCGCTGCCACTGGGGCGCGACCAGCTCGCTGGCCCGCTGCGGGGTGCGCTCGCCGGCCGGCAGGTCGAACAGGCGCTCCAGCACGGCATGCACGAGGGTGCCCCGAGCCTGGTCAGGTAAGGCCGGCTCGGGCAGGCGGTCGATGGTGCGGAACCGGAACAACAGCGGGCAGGTCTTGAAGTCGGCCGCACGTGACGGGGACAGCGACGGCAGGCGGGACGCCTCGATCTCGATCTCGGGCGCCTCCACGGGATCGGCCGGCAGGCTCGGCGTCGCGTCCACCATCATGCCCACGAGGCTAGGGCACGGGTACGACGATTCCGCGGCACGCCGCGCGCAACCGGCCGGGATCGGCCGGCAGCCGGCCGGGATCGGCCCCCGGCCGGCTGGCGCGGCGCTTCAGCTGTTCAGCTGAAGGTGAACTTGAGGTTGGTTTGCGAGATGAAGAAGTAGACCTGCGCGTGCCGGTTCTGCTGCCCCAGCCGGT
>Ga0137367_10003338_pt1 | contig 12956 bp, 11 predicted proteins | sample SagtaG_14_FD_104939 | JGI IMG/M metagenome (GOLD analysis project Ga0137367, IMG submission 104939) | Vadose zone soil microbial communities from Sagehorn Ranch, Mendocino, California, USA - Sage1_L_80_16 metaG | ecosystem: Environmental > Terrestrial > Soil > Vadose zone | place: USA... | reverse complement strand
TATTGCACCAAAGATATTGTATAATCAATTAAAATAACTTATGAATAAACTGTTTATCACCCTCATCTTTCTTGCAGGCTATACATTTTGTTCTGCACAGAATCCCACACAGTTAAAGCTTAAGGACTTCAAGCCGCAATCCATTTTTCGGATCCCTCAAACAAACGTCAAAAAAGCAAAATTTCCTGCGATTGATATGCACTCTCATGTGTTTGCAAAGACTGATGAGGAACTTTCAAAGTGGGTGAAAACCATGGATGCGGCTGGAATTGAGAAGACAATAATTTTAACTGGTGCTGTAGGCTCAAAGTTTGACAGTATCTATTCCTTATATTCCAAATATCCTGAAAGGTTTGAACTATGGTGTGGATTTGATCTTGTTGGTTACAAGGAACCGGGATGGATAGAAAAAGCAATTAAGGAACTGGAGCGATGTTTTAAAGTGGGTGCCCGTGGCATAGGTGAACTGAGTGATAAAGGTTCTGGTTTACGCTATTCCGCAGGTTTTGGGCCACACATCAATGACCTGCTGATAAAACCGCTGGTAAAAAGATGCGGCGAATTACACATGCCAATCAATATTCATGTGGCAGATCCGTATTGGATGTATTTAGCTATGGATTCCACAAATGATGGACTCATGAATGCATATACATGGAAGATCGATTCCACGAAAGAAGGCATCCTCGGTCACGCTCAGCTCATTAAAACCCTTGAGGATGTTGTTCGCGATAACACAAACACAACATTTATTGCCTGCCATTTTGCAAATTGTGAATATGACCTTTCCATCTTAGGATCACTTTTGGATAAATATGCAAACCTTTATGCGGATGTGTCTGCGCGTTTTGGTGAAACTTCTACTATACCAAGATACATGACATCATTTTATGAGAAGTACCAGGACAAACTTTTATATGGAACAGATAACATTCCCGAACCCGATATGTACGAGGTTACATTTCGTATACTTGAAACACTGGATGAACACTTTTACTATTACAGGTTTTATCATTGGCCGTCGTATGGATTTGGTTTGAATGACAAGATTCTAAAAAAAGTTTACCAGTCAAATGCAAAAAAGATATTAAAGAATGAAACCGCAAAACAATAATCTATCAAGGAGAAGTTTTATAAAAAATACAATGCTTACTGGCACACTTTTACCCTTGTATGAAAATGTATTTTCGATGTTTAACAACACAACCGCGCGGCTAAAAACTCATATTTTCTCAAAACATCTGCAATTTTTAAATTATGCAGATATGGCTGAAGCTGCGGCAGAGATGGGTTTTGATGGTGTAGACCTTACTGTGCGCCCTAACGGTCATGTGTTGCCCGAGCGAGTTGAAAGTGATTTGCCAAAAGCCCTTGAAGCGACGCGTAAGGTTGGTTTAGCCCCGTTATTAATGACTTCATCCGTGCAGGATGCAAATGATAATACGGATAAAAAAGTATTGGAGACTGCTGTTAAACTTGGTATACAATACTATCGCATGAACTGGTACTCTTACCCTGAAGGAAAAACTATCCCGGAATTGTTACAGAATTTTCAACAACAAATAAAAGAGTTAAGCTACCTCAATAAGGAATTGGGTTTGACGGGATGTTACCAGAATCATGCAGGAACGGGCGTAGGTTCTTCTATATGGGAATTGTGGGAATTATTAAGAGAAGCAGATAAGCAATACATGGGACTGCAATATGACATCCGGCATGCCGTTGTGGAGGGGGCCAGTCATGGCAGAATGGTCTTCGCCTGGTACAACCGCAAATAAAAACAATAGCTGTCAAAGATTTTATTTGGGAAAAGAAAAATGGTGTGTGGGATACAACAAATACTCCAATTGGAGAAGGTATGGTTGATTTTAAAACTTACTTTAAGTTATTAAAGCAATACCAGGTAAATGTGCCGGTGACGTTACATCTTGAATATTCGCTGGGTGGCGCGGAGCATGGAGCGACGAAAATCACTTGTGATAAAAAAGTTGTTTTTGAAGCAATGAAAAAAAATTTACAAAAAGTTCATGAGCTGTGGCAGCAGGTATAAATAAGAGATTAGGATAATAGGATAATACACAAAGCCTGGCGTGCTGTATAACCCACTTAAAAGCAATTACAAGCATCATTAACGGCAGCCGGATATTTATATTCAGGGCTATCCTGTAATCAACAGCAAAAACTATAGCGTGATAATCTTTCGATGCTTTCCAGAAATCGTGTTCCATCCATGGAAGTACGGGGTAACAAAACCGCCGGGATGATATTAAACAATAACAGGTAAACCATTTTGTATGAATTGCATTAGACACAAGCACGTGAGGATAGGATGAGTCCGTTTTAAGCCGCTCATTTTTTATTTGCTCTACAGATATTTTTAGTGAGTTAGCAATGAATTTTGGAGTTTTCTGAGTTTTAAGATTCAATTTATATAGAATGCCTTGCGAATAAGGATTTGTGTAAACAGACAACTGCAAGACATTCTTTTTTGTGGAAAGCCCCCAGATGCTGCATGCAACAGGCTGATATACTTTCAGAAAAAATTAAGGCTTCTTGCTTCCTAATTATTTGATTGAGATTTTATACAATAAGTAGCAATCAAAGCCGTCCACCCTGTTTGATGCGAGGCGCCCAAACCCCTGCCACTTTCGCCGTGAAAGTATTCGTGAAACAAAAGATAATCTATAAAGTGCTCATCTCATTGCATTTTTTCCGAATTGCCAAATGCCGGACGAGAGTCCTCTTCGTTTCGTTCAAAGATTCGGAATACACGGCGGCTCAATTCACCTGCCACTTCGTTTAAAGTCATATACTTGCTCGATCCGGTGGGACATTCCATTTTAAAGTCGCACTACTTGTGCCACTTGCGGAACGAATATTGCAGAGCAGAGGTAATTAAAAACTTATCCTTTCTTAAATTTCTTAACATTATCCAACTTCTTGATGTCATCGAAATAAATTTTGCTAATTTCTCTCCGGATGTTTTCAACATCAGCAAAATTTTTATTCCAAGTTCTATATGATTAGATTCTCCTGTTTTTAAAACTAAGTTGATTTTGACGCTTCATCTTTTTCAGTTTCATTGTAAATAGCCATACAATTTTCCGAGCAGAAAAAAACATCGCTATAAACAGGATGACGTATTGCATCTTTTTCTGAATGTATTACCATTCTGCAAACAGGATCAATCGCCAAAAAGCTTGCTTTATCAGCTATTATTTCAAAAACCTCTTGTTCTTTAGTAATGTTTTTAAATGAATAAGAGCCTCTCGGTTCAAATTGGCAACAGCTTTTATTTTTTATGGCGTCACGAAATTCTTTTGAACACCAGAAAGTACCTGCATTCGCTTTAGCAGCTATTCGTGCAGTAAAGTTGATGGCCGACCCAAAAAATCGATTATTTCTCTCTAATATTTTTCCGAAATGCAGCCCCCCGTGTAGCAGCAAAAAGTTTCTTTCTTTATTGCTTTTTTTAAGAAGCAATAATGCTGTAGATAATAAGTCATCCGGAATTTCAGACACAATCATTACTTCATCACCAGTCCTTTCATGTAACTGACAATCTCCTACCAGACTTCCCTCTACAATTTGTACACATTTATCAATTAAATCGGCAGACATAATAGATCCATGCGCTTCTGTATAAGCAGTATAACCTGACAAATCAGCAATCATTATGGCTGTATCTTTTTCCATTGTTAATTGTTTTCATACGCCCTTAGAAGATAAGTCCTGTAAGTTCGAAAAACGTAGTCAGCACTAGATTAAAGAGTTAAATTACAACTATTTCATCTATCGTAAATCAAATAGCACTGCCAGCGATAGCACTGATTTATTTTTATTGATCCAAATTCAAACTTCATTAAACACCCGGGGTCTGCGAAATACTAAAACAATAATTGAAAGTGATAATTTCGGGTTGAAAGATGGCTTGTTTTCTGAGGATTAATCTGCATAAATTACGGGAAATTCTTTCACTGCCCTGACCGCATGCATTGGAAAGAAACATGAAAGTGTTGAGCAACTCGATGAAGCAGCAAGGCTTGAGGTATTTGAGTACGATGTAGTCCATCATCCTGAAAATACGCCACAAACAGTAATAAATTGTAAGCCTGTGGTATATAAAAAAAATGGTGAATGGGTACTGCGTCTATATAGCTGAAAATCCAAGGGTCGGTCCTAATTTCAAAAGGGAAGACAATTGAAGAATCAATGAAGAATCGATTCAGTGAATGATAAAGAAAAAGAAGAATGCCGGATGTTATAGAATGTGGCAGAGTATATGAGATGTTAAAGTTTGAAGAAGTAAAAACGCTTCTTTGGAAACTTCGCTCGTTCCCTATTTAACCCATACCTAAAGTATGGAACTTTAAAAATAGAATTAAAAGGGGCAGATGACATTAAATTAGGTATAAAAGTGGCTCATAAAAAAGCAGCATGGAAATGCACCTTTCCCAATGTTTTTTCTTTCACTGATTTTTCCTACATAATCAAAATCATAATCAGTTCTGACTAACATCATTTTTTTAAAATAAATTCTGATCGATCTTTATCTATTAAATTTTAAACTTGAAAAAAGATTTGATACAATAGAAAAGCTGTATGAAAGAATAGAAGAACATGAAGGCAAATACAGCTATGCTATTAAAAAGCGGTGCAGAACTCTAAAAAGTACTCGGACACAAATCGGCATCCTTAAAAAAGAATTACACCAATGGCGAGCATTTTAATGCCCGGCTTTATTTTTAATTTAAAACCATCAAAACACTATGGTGGAGATAACTGCAAAACTTATTTTCGCCAAAGACTCTCATAGCACGATGTTTCAACAGTTGAGACATGAAGTTAATGAGACAGTAAAACGGTTAGAACCTAAGAGAAAATTTTTAATAATATTAAAAGCAATTTTGTTTCCCAGCTTATATTTTTTCTCTTATGCTGCAGCATTACTATGGGGAAACACCATTTACATTTTATCTACCTGCTATTTTCTTATTGGCGTTTTGCTTGTTCTTAATTTCCTTAATCTTATTCATGAAGCAATGCACAATACCTTGGTGAAAAGCAAAACACTGAATAGTTGGTATGTAAACTTTTTCGATCTGATGGGAGCAAACAGTTATATCTGGAAAATAAGACATATTTGGCTGCATCATAACTACCCAAATGTAATGGGATGGGATAGCGATTTTGAGCAAAGTAAAATGCTGCGTGCTTTCCCGCACGGTAACCGTTCAAAAATGCATAAGTACCAGCATATTTATTTACCATTTATTTATCCGCTTTTTATTTTTTACTGGTTGCTCATACGATTTCAAAGATTTTTTTTATAAGAAAAACCTGGTTTGGAAAATTACCTCCATACCCAAAATTGAATATGTAAAACTTTTCTTCTTTAAAGCAGTGTTTATTTTTTATACACTTTTTTTACCTATGCTGGTATTGCATATAAGTTTTGTACAAATACTCATTGCTTTTTTAATAATGATGTTCACTGTAAGCAGCCTCCACATGCAAACACGGAAAGCCATTTCCCGTTACCTGATGAAAATGGCAAAATGCCTACATCATGGTTTGTACAGCAGTTGAGTTGCACCACCGATCTAAAAGAAGACAACTGGTTCATACGTTTCTTTATGGGTGGTTTCAATTATCATATTGTGCATCATCTTTTTCCTTCAGTACATCATGTGTATTACCCGGAAGTAACAAAAGTAATTGAGAAATTTGCTGGAGAGAATAATTTGCCTTATAAAAAGTTTCCCTTAATTACTTCCCTAAAGAATCATTATAAGCTGTTAAAGGAAAATGCTTTTCATGAAAATATTTTTGAAGAAATACTGTAAAAGATTTTTTATTCCCGTGTATGCAGAGCAATATTTCCTTTTAAATAAAGAGTGTTTTCGATATAAAGATTATTTGATATTCTCCTTTTCTCATTTTTAAAAAATTCAATGCCTTTTCGGAAAGGAATTTCAGGAAATGTAAATGGACGTACTTCCGGTGCACCGATAAACTCATTCAGGTGCATAGAGAGTTTATTCAAAATCTATTGGATAGTCAAGGCCATAAATAAAGAGAGAACTCAAAAAAATACAAGGACGAGAATACATTAATGTAATAATTTCTCTAATGGACTTTGTGATACCCCGATTAAAGAGCAAAGTTAATGACAATAGAATGAACAAAATTATAGTAACGAGGATACCTTCAAAGGATAATGAAAATGATGTTAGGTAAAGACTTTAGAAATAGAGTCATAAGCGCACTTTGAGGGCAAAAACAGTTTGAAGCGCAATAAATAAAAAAGCAGCACGCGAAATACTGCTCTTAAATCAACGTGTACTCCATTATTCAAAATCACATTTCAATAAATAGAATTAATAACAAACTATAACTCCCGCAGCTCCTTTTTTATTTTTTTCATATTATCCGGATACCTCTAAGCGTGTTATAATTCTTGCGTACTTTAACAGCATTAAAGGATTTCTCCTCTTTCCTGAATTAGCTGCTCTTGCAAGTCTTCTATTTTTCTTCTCGCTTTATTTAACATACTATTACTGCCGCAAGAAATATACCTTTTAAATTGAACAGCCGCCAAGAATAGCGGCTGAGCTTTTATGAAAACAAAAAATGAAAATTACATGTAGTGTCCCGCGAAGTGTAGCTCGGAATCAATAAAAGGTTATAACAGGCTAAAAATCAGTTCATTTAAAGGGTTTCCTGTATGTGAAGCGGAATGGAACTGCCAACAAGGAGTTTCAGTTCTTACTAATTGACTCTGAAATAAACTTACTTTTTGTAGCAGAATGTAACCATAGTGTTTGCATAGTATCCCTACATCATCAAAGGAAGATAAGTGAGTTGAAAAGTATATTACGGCTCTGACATTTCTACTGCAAGCAGTCATTTTCGACGCAACCATTTCGCCGGGTTTGTCACGCTGCTGTACTTATTCTTTGTTGATAATTTCTGCCCCAGATGCTGCATGCAACAGGCTGATACTTTCAGAAAAAATTTAGGCATTCTTGCTTCCTAATTATTCGATTGAGATTTTATAAAATAAGTAGCAATCAAAGCCGTCCACCCTGTTTGATGCGAGGCGCCCAAACCCCTGCCACTTTCGCCGTGAAAGTACTCATGAAACAAAAGATAATCTATAAAGTGCTCATCTCTTTGCATTTTTTCCGAATTGCCAAATACTGGACGAGAGCCCTCTTCATTTCGTTCAAAGATTCGGAATACACGGCGGCTCAATTCATCTGCCACTTCGTTTAAAGTCATATACTTGCCCGATCCGGTGGGACATTCCATTTTAAAGTCGTCTCCGTAAAAAGTGTAATAGCGTCGTAAGCTTTCAATCACCAGCCAGTTCATCGGCACCCATACAGGTCCGCGCCAGTTGCTGTTGCCGCCGAACATGTTATTGTCGCTTTCACCAGGTGCATATTTTACAGTATACGTTTGTTTTGTCTCCGCTAAATTGATAGGGCTGTTCCAAATGAAATTTTGAAAGGGAACGAATGCCGTAGTCGCTTAAAAATTCATTTTCGTCCAGTAAACGTTTCAACGTCATCTTCATCCGGAAGCCCCGCAACAGGCTGAAGAGATGAGTGCCATTTTTATTTACTATATTCCAGTGCGATACAAGGTCGGCTAAGTCAGGTCGGTTTTCCTCAAACCATTTCCTGCGCTCATCAAAAAATTCATCTTGTTTAATCTCACTGTCCGCTATGGTTTCTACCACAAAAAATGGAATCAACCCCACCAGACTTCTGACCTTTAGTGGCATAGACAAGTTATCGGGCAGGAACAACCGGTCATAATAAAAGTTATCTGCTTCATCCCATAAATTTTCTTCTACTCCATTCATGGCACCGGCGATGTAAAGAAAATGTTCAAAATACTTCGACGTTATTTCCGTATACGCAGGATTATGCCATAAAAGCTCATGGGCAATTCGGAGCAGATTCAGCGCGTACATCGCCATCCAACTAGTCGCATCTGATTGTCCCAGATATTGACCGTTGGGCAACCGGTTGCTCCTGTCTATCACGCCAATATTGTCCAACCCTAAAAAACCACCCTCAAAAATATTATTACCCCTTGCATCCCTTCTGTTCACCCACCAGTTAAAATTGAGCATGAGTCTATGAAATACTTTTTCCAAAAACAGGCCCGACAGTGCTTGCCTTTTGATATGGATAATATCCGGTTTTTTTTCACCCTTTAAAATTTCCCCATAAAAGGCATCGGCTTCATTTTTTCTTTGGGTAAAGATGTTATCAAAGTTTTCAAATGCGTAATTCGGATCCTGCGAAAGGGATAAGCGAATAACAACAGGTTCACTAGCAGGAATGGTCAGATCATAATTGAAGGCAGCCTTAGTACCGCTTTTTGCCGGATTGATGCTGGCGGCACCTTGGATAAGATAATCGTTAATGCCGTCTTTATAATAGCCGGTGCCACTATACCCATACAGACGAATGGTATTGGTTTCATTGTCACAGAACAAGGGTTCAGGCAAGCCCTCGCCCTGAAGATAATATTGCCCCAAAGCTTGATGATAAGCTTCTATCGTGCCAATGGAACTGGAAGCCAACTGGGGCTTGTACGTATCATACCCCCAGGCCCAGGTGTTTCGGAACCATAAAGTGGGAAGTACATTAATCCCTTGCTCTTCGCTTCCCCGGTTATGGATGGAAATACGGATCAATATATGTTGTGGCCAATATTTGGCGTATTCTACTATAATATCAAAATAATGATTGTCATCAAAAATGCCGGTGTCTATGATTTCAAATTCTGGATTATACTTGGTTCTGCGGCGATTTTCTTGAAGGAGTTGCGTATAAGGAAAAGGGTTGTGGGAATATTTATACAACATTTTCATGTAGGAGTGAGTAGGCGTACTGTCCAGATAGTAATAGAGTTCCTTCACATCTTCTCCATGATTGCCTTCCGTATTGGTTAATCCGAAATAGCGTTCTTTCAGAATCGGATCTTTTTTATTCCACAAGGCTAAAGCAAAACACAATAGCTGTTCGTCATCACAAATACCTGCAATGCCTTCCTCTCCCCAGCGGTAGGTCTTGCTTCGGGCCATGTCATGGGTGATATAATTCCAGGCATCACCGCCTGCCCTGTAATCTTCCCGCACCGTGCCCCATTGGCGGTCGCTTACATACGGTCCCCATTTTTTCCAGTTGCCCATTTTTAGTCTTTCCTGTTCAATCGTCATAATTATGGATTTCACAGTTATTAAAGATGCAGGCAAAGTTTTATGTCAATCGCGTTTTGGACCAAAACCAAGGATGCGATATGGTTGAATTTTAGTTCGTATTGTGTTTATTGCCAACAGCGCGGTTGAGCGGCGGGCCGAATATTAAACCATCCGCAGCATGCCGTTGTTATGCCGCTCCTGATTCATTCGATGCCCCGTTGCACACGAGCACGATCTTGCCCGTAACGCCTCCCTTCCCAAGTAGCTCGTGCGCCTGTTTTGCCTCGGTAAGAGGAAATCGCTGCGCAATAAGGGGCTTGATCTTTTTTTGTTGAAGGAGCTCAAACAGGGCAGTCAAATCCTGTCGAAAGAACGCCGGTTTAAGCCGCATGAGCCACTGGATGCTGTAGGGGACCACCCGCTTTCGGCCAGGGAGAATCCTGCTTAGGAAGATATACCACGCGAAGATGCTAATGGCACGATAGCGATGACGACGGCCTGCACCACCTAAAGTCGATCGCCCCCCGCGTAGCGAGCCAGTAAGACCAAAGGCAACGACCCTGCCGCCACGATGGAGTGCTTTGCGGGAAAGCCAAGTGTGGGTGCCACCGATGCTTTCAAAGACGGCGTCGACACCATCGCCTGTAAGGCGGTGAATTTCTTTTACGAAATCCTGATGCTCGTAATCAATGGGCGTAGCGCCGAAATTGGATACGGCCGAAGCATCCCTAGATGAACAGGTGCCGTACATCTCCAGCTCGGCAAGGCGCCCAAGCTGCAGGAGTGCCGTGCCAACTCCACCTGCTGCGCCGTGGATCAGTACACGCTGGCCCGGTTTAACCTTAGCGAAACGATGGAGCATCTGATACGCGGTAATGTAGTTCAGTACGAGGCTGACAGCCTCAGCGGCGTCTAATCCAGATGGCACCGGAACCAATAAACGTTGTGGCAGGCAGATAAACTCCGTGTACCCGCCAAAAATTGGCAGCGCAGCAACTTGCTGGCCTGGTTCGATTCCGGAAACGCCGTCGCCAAGCCGATCGACCACACCAACCACATCCCACCCTGGCGTGAAGGGCAGCCGGGGCGTTTCGGGATGAATGCCTTCACGCATCATCACGTCAGGCAAGGACACACCCGCGGCCTGTACTCTCACCCGCACTTCACCTTTTTTCGGTTCAGGACACTCTTCTTCAACCACCCGAAGTTCGTCGGGCCCCCCGTAGTGAGTGACGACAATGTGTTTGTATTTCATAGACCTATTCCCCCTATGCAGGGCACTTGAGCTTGTGCCTAAAGCTTCGGTATTTGCGCTGGTAAAGAATAATGAATGTTTCATAGCTGAAATTTTAATAGTAAAAAATTGTTATTTTCAGCATGTTGATGGTTAGAGGAAAAATTATTTAGAGTTTATTAAAGATACTCAGCAGATGTAGAATATTGAATGACGTTCGTCATGCTATTGATTAAAGTTGAATGATCTTCGTCATGCTATATAATTAGAATTTCACTTACCCTGTTACTTATACTTCCATGCAAAGTATAGTTAGATGAGAATTGATTAAGGTTGATGTATCAATTTAAAAGAAAAATATGCGAAAACTGGTACAAGGCTGATTAAGATCATTCTTTTTCCCCGGGGAAAAAATAAATTCGTCATAAGTAAAAATAAAGCCATTCATGTAGATTAAAATTTTTCATTTTACTATGGTATCAGGGCAGGTAGCGGCTTATCCAGCAAGAATTGGGCGGGCGTATTTGATGGAAACGTATTAGCTTTTGGCACTTATCAGACTAGTGATAAAGACCTGAAGAAGAATATAGAAGACTTCACTGATGCGCTGAGCATCATCAATAAACTAAAGCCCCGAAGCTATGAATTTCGCAGAGAGGGAAAGCTTGCATCTTTAAACCTTCCGCGTGGAAAGCACCGTGGATTAATAGCTCAAGAATCTGGAAGAAGTGTTGCCAGATCTTGTAAAGGAAGTGGAAAACTATCTTCCTCCTAACATGGAACGCAAACCAGTATTGCCCGCGGAGTCGAATGGTAAAGACGTCACTTTAACGGCACCTGCAGAAGAAACAGCATCACGAGCAGCGCAGCAAGTGGAAAAGAGTGAGAAGATGACCGTAAAAGCCGTTATATTTAGATGTTGCTTACCAATATATTAGGGCGATGCAAAGGGTTAGAAGGTTAATCATTATTATTCAATAAATAAAATTCTGGTGGCTACACAGAACCTAAAGGTGACCACACAGAAAAATAAAAAATATCAATCTCTGGGGTTCTCAACCTCTCTGTCGCTCCTTTATAGTTAAAAAATCAATTTCGTAATGAAAAATAAAATCTCACTTATTTGTGTAATTATGTTCAGCTTGATTTGCAAAGCACAAGTCCTTCAATTGCCTGCCCATAATAAAGATTCAATTTTTACCTATAATAAAATGCCGGAAGTTTTTCCCGGAACAAGGCTACTTGCGGCAGAAAGCGATCTATCGGTGAAAATGCTGGATGGAGCCCACAAGTTTATTGAGGAAAAAATAAATGAATCTATCACTACCCGTTTGAAATTATGGAATCGCGATCTTACCTCACAGGGAGCCTATGAGAAATCAGTGGAACCAAATCGCAGAAGATTTATGAAATACATTGGGGTTGAAGATAAAACTGAGCCCTTAGTTAATTACAATGTCGGTATTCCGGATAAAAACCCGCAGGTGCTCATGCAAAAATTTTCAATAAATAATGATCCGGATCTTGTTGCCGAAACAGAGAAATACCGGGTTTATCAAGTGCAGTGGCCGGTTTTAAACAGGGTCTATGGTGAAGGGCTTCTGCTTCAACCGAAGACAAAGCCAAAGGCTAATATTATAGCAATACCGGATGCAGACCAGGAGCCTGAACAACTTGTTGGACTTTTACCGGGCATACCTGTTGAGTCGCAATTTGCGCGCCTCCTTGCAGAGAACGGATTTCAGGTATTGATCCCGGTTATCATTAGCCGCAATTTTCTTTCCCCTGGCAAGGAACAGCAACAAACATATCGTGAATGGATTTACAGACAGGCTTTTCACATGGGACGGCATATTATCGGCTATGAAGTGCAGAAAGTGCTATCAGCGATAGACTGGTTCAAACAATCATCTGACAAAGATGTAAAGATTGGGGTAGCTGGTTATTGTGAGGGAGGACTCATCGCATTTTATTCTGGTGCAGTTGACAAAAGAATTGATGCTGTTCTTGTGAGTGGCTACTTTAATTCACGACAGCGGGTTTGGGATGAACCAATCTACCGCAATGTCTGGGGACTGCTCTCCGAATTCGGAGATGCTGAAATAGCAACGCTCATTGCTCCGCGTCCCTTGGTAATTGAATATAGTTCGATTCCTGATATCGTCGACAAAGTAAAAGAATCGGCTGAAAAGCCTGCACAGGTTGAAGGATTGCCTTTTACCGGGTATAAAGGAAGATTGCAGACACCTCTATTCGAGGATGTACAATCTGAGTATAATCGTATTGATACGTTAACAAAGCCGGGTTTTCAACCCAGAACTCTTATTCATGGTGAGAAAAATAATCCGGTCAGTTTTGGATCGAAAAAAGCATTAGAAAAATTTATCCTGTTTCTTGGCTATAATTCCTCTTTACGTGTTACTAATGAAATACCTGCGGACAATCGCAGTTCATTTGATCCACAGGAAAGACAGATACGCCAGGTAAAAGAAATTGAAG
>Ga0137367_10003336_pt1 | contig 12958 bp, 11 predicted proteins | sample SagtaG_14_FD_104939 | JGI IMG/M metagenome (GOLD analysis project Ga0137367, IMG submission 104939) | Vadose zone soil microbial communities from Sagehorn Ranch, Mendocino, California, USA - Sage1_L_80_16 metaG | ecosystem: Environmental > Terrestrial > Soil > Vadose zone | place: USA... | reverse complement strand
GCAGAAGAAAAGCCCCACGGCAAAAGTCACTGTGAGGCTTGCTCTTCACTCAGTCCGGACGGCGGGATTTGAACCAGGGAACCCCTGAACCCCATGCGGACCAGGGGATCCACCTTAAACGACAACTTGTCGGTTCTTCAATGGCTTCCGAGCGTCGGTGCCGGATGCCGTTGGCGGAAATGTCGGGGTTTGCCGGGAGAAACGGCACCAAAAACAGCACCAAAGGGTCGCCGATCTTCGGCCGCCTCACGTTCAAAAGCACTCGCACAACACCTCACAACACGGCCCCGCCCCCCCAGTCTGTCACCCCAAGGGAGCGCCATCTCCCTTCTCCAGGACATCCTCGTGCACGGTCTGCGTGGGCCGGCTTGAGACTGCGCGCCTCGCCATCAGTGGCCAGACGGACGTTGAACACGTCGAGAGCCTCGAGCGGAGGCACGGCAGCGCGACCTAACCAAGGTCGGATCGTCCTCCCCACCATCACGGCGACGCTGTATGTTCTCGCTCCGCTCTCACCGACACGGGACGGCGACGTGCGTATCAGCGACATGAATTGGATGCAGGTCGAGGCCTACCTGCGGCGCGATGACCGCGCGGTGCTGCCGCTCGGCAGTACCGAACAGCACAGCTACCTGCGCCTGACCGTGGACTGCATTCTGCCCGAGCGGGTCGCCGCGGAAGCGGCCGAGCCGCTGGGCATCCCGGTATTTCCCGTCCTGGCCTACGGGGTCGCGCCGTACTTCCGCGAGTTCCCGGGATCCATCTCGCTCCGGGTGGACACGCACCTCCGCGTCGTGCGCGACATTCTCGATGGGCTCGCCCACAGCGGCTTCCGGCGCATCATGATCTGCAACGGCCACGGCGGCAACGGCGCCGTCCAGCAGTTCTCACAAGAGTGGGCCGCCGACCACCCCGGCTGCAAGGTGATCTTCCACAACTGGTGGAACGCGCCGCGAACCTGGGCCAAAGTTCAGGCCATCGATCCCGTCGCGTCGCACGGGTCGTGGATGGAGAACTTCCCCTGGACACGCCTCCCAGGCGTCGCGCTGCCGCAGGAGCAGCGACCAATGGTGGACCTGGAACGGGTGCGCCTGATCGATCCCGTCGCGCTGCGTGGCTACATCGGCGACGGCAACTACGGCGGTCTCTACCAGCGATCCGACGAGGACGTGCTGGCGCTCTGGCAGATCGCCGTCGAGGAGACCCGCGCCCTGCTGGCCGGTCCGTGGGGGGAGGGCGGCGCCGCGTAGTGGCGCCACCGACCCGCTGTCTGGTCTGGGGAGCGGGCGCGATCGGGGGCACCCTCGGCGCCTCCCTCGCGCGCGCCGGTCACGACGTGACCCTGGTGGACACCGTCGCCGAGCACGTCGCCGCCATCAATCGCTCCGGCCTCACGATCTCCGGGCCGATCGCGGCGTTCACCACATCCCTGCCCGCCTTCACCCCCGACACGCTACGCGGCACGTGGGACACCATCATCCTCGCGACCAAAGCGCATCACACCGAAACCGCCGCCCGCGCCTTGCGCCCGCATCTCGCCCCCGCCGGGTGCGTCGTCTCGGCGCAGAATGGGCTCAACGAGCTGGCCATCGCCGCCGTCGTCGGCGAAACGCAGACCGTCGGCGCGTTCGTGAACTTCGGCGCCGACTACCTGGAGCCCGGCGCGATTCTCTACGGCGGCCGCGGCACGGTGATGGTCGGAGAGGCGTTCGGGGAACCGTCGCAGCGCGTCAGCCCCCGCGTCCTGGCGATCCGCGACGCCTGGCGCGACTTCGACGACCGCGCCGCCGCGACCCCCAACATCTGGGGCTACCTCTGGGCCAAAGAAGCCTACGGCGCGATGCTCTTCGCCACGGCGCTGACCAACGATTCGATCGCCGACGGCCTGGCGCGACCGGAATACCGCGGACTCTACACCGCCCTGGCCCGCGAAATCCTCGCAGTGGCGCTGGCGCGCGGCGTGCACCCCGAGCCGTTCGACGGCTTCGATCCCGCGGCGTATCTGCCCGACGCCCCAGCCGGGCGGGAGGGCGCCGAGCAGTCGCTCGATCAGCTCGTGGCGCACAATCGCAAGTCGGCCAAGACCCATAGCGGCATCTGGCGCGACCTCGCGGTCCGCAAGCGGCCGACCGAAGTCGACGCGCAGCTCGGCATCGTCGCCACGTTGGGCGCCGCGGCCGGCGTGCCGACGCCGCTGACGTCGGCCGTGGTGCGGCTGATCCACGAGATCGAGCGCGGCCAGCGGACGCAAGGCCTGGAAGCGCTGGACGCGCTCGCCGGGGTCATGCGGTGAGCCCCCCTCTCGACTTCACGGGCCGGACCGCCGTCGTCACCGGCGCGGCGCACGGCTTCGGCCGGGCGATCAGCATCGCCTTCGCCGCGCGCGGCGCGGCCGTGTGGGCCTGCGATGTGCTCGAAGACGAGTTGGCCGAGACGGCGCGGCTGTGCGCCTGCACCGCGCGGCGGCTCGATGTGCGTGACAAGGCCGCGGTGGACGCTCTCGTGGCGGAGGCGTCGCGGGCCGCCGGCCTCGTCCACATCCTGGTGAACAACGCAGGGGGTGTGCTGGGGCAAGTCGGCCGGCCCCTCGAGGAGGTCACGCCCAGCGAGTGGCAGGCCATCTACGACGTCAACGTGACCGGGGCGTTCTATTGCGCGCAGGCGGTGGCGCCGGGAATGAAAGCCGCGCGATTCGGACGGATCATCAACATCTCGAGCGGCGCCGGGCTGGGCGTGAGCCTGACCGGCATCCAGGCCTACGCGTCGGCCAAGGCGGCGCAGATCGGTCTCACCCGGCAGCTGGCGCACGAGCTCGGGCCCTGGGGCATCACGGTCAACAACGTGGCGCCCGGATTCGTCCGCTCGAATCCCACGACCGAGAAGCAGTGGGAATCCTACGGCGCCGACGGGCAGCGGGCGCTCGTCGCCGGCATCGCGCTCAAGCGGCTGGGCACGCCGGAGGACATCGCCGCGGGTGTGCTGTTCTTCGCGTCCGACCAGGCGGGGTGGATCACGGGTCAAGTCTTGGGCGTCGACGGCGGGAAGTGACGGACCTCGCCGCCGTGCTCGCGCGCCTCGAGCACGGTCACGCCCGGATCCTCGCGGAGCTGGTCGAGTTCGCCGCGATCCCGAGCGTCAGCACCGAGCCGGCGCACGCGGCCGACCTGCACGCCGCGGCGGCGTGGGTCGCCGCGCAGCTCTCCGCCGCGGGACCGTTCACCGTCCGAACCATGCCCACGCTCGGCGCGAGCGTCGTGTACGCCGAGTGGCTGGGCGCGCCCGGCGCGCCGACCGCGCTGATCTACGGACACTACGACGTGCAGCCCGAAGATCCGGTCGACAAGTGGCACAGCCCCCCCTTTCGTCCCACGCTGCGCGAGGGCCGGCTGTACGCGCGCGGCGTGTCGGACGACAAAGGACCGCTGCTCATCCCCATCAAGGTCGCCGAGGCGTTCTTCGCGGAGCGAGGGCGCCTGCCGCTCAACGTGAAGTTCCTGATCGAGGGCGAGGAAGAAATCGGCAGCCGCCACCTCGAGGCGTTCATCGCGGAGCATACGGACATGCTCGCGGCCGACGTCGTGCTCTCCGCCGACGGCGCGATGTGGCGCCCCGACGAGCCGTCGGTGACGGTCTCGAACCGCGGGCTGGCCGGGCTCGAAATCACGCTCACGGGCGCGGCCAAGGACCTGCACTCCGGGCGCCACGGCGGCAGCGTCGCCAACCCGCTCCACGCCATGGCCCGGCTGATCGCGTCGCTGCACCGGCCCGACGGGCGCGTGGCGGTGGCGGGGTTCTATGACACCGTCCGCGAGTCGAGCGCCGCCGAGCGGGCCGAAATCGCGAACCTGCCCTTCGACGAGCGGGCCTATCTCGCGCAGGTCGGCGCGCCGCTGGCGGTGGGGGAGCCGGGATACTCGACGCTCGAGCGCCAGTGGACCCGCCCGACCATCGAAGTGAACGGCATGTGGGGCGGCTACCAGGGCGCCGGCACCAAGACGATCGTGCCGAGCGAGGCGCACGCCAAAATCACCTGCCGGCTCGTGCCCGATCAGGATCCTGAGACAATCGTCGCGTTGGTGACGAAGCATCTCGAGACCAACGTGCCGCCAGGGACGCGGCTGGTCGTGCATCCGGGCGATCATGGCGCGCGGCCGGCGCACATCGCACGCCACCATACGGTCGTCAAGGCCGCCGAGGCCGCGCTCGAGAAGGTGTACGGCGTCCGGCCGCTGATCGTCCGCATGGGTGGCACCGTGCCGATGGCGGAGTACTTTCAGCGGCTCATGAGACTCTCGACGCTGTACTTCTCCTTCTCGACGGGCGACGAGGATTTCCACGCGCCGAACGAGATCTTCCGCGTGCACCGCCTGCATGAAGGGCTCGCGGCGTGGGCGCACCTGTGGGACATCGTGAGCGGAGCCGGCGCGTGAGCGACCAGAGCCGCGATCTCGCGCGCGCCGAAGCCGACGTCGAGGCGCGCAGCGCGTCGCTCAGAAAGGAGCTGGGCGTCCGCGATCTCGCGCTGACCCAGATCCTGTTCATCATCGGCCTCACCTGGATCGGCGTGGCCGGCAAGCTCGGACCGTCGCACGTGGTGCTGTGGCTGCTCGCGGTTGTCCTGTTCTACCTGCCGCTGACCGCCGTGGTCATCTGGCTCAACCAGCTGATGCCGCTCGAGGGCGGCCTCTACCAGTGGGCGAAACTCGGCTTCAACCAGACGATCGGCTTCATGGTCGCCTGGAATCTCTGGCTGTACGTGATCCTGTTCGCCTCTGAGCTGGGCCTCACGGTCGCGACCTACCTGTCGTATGCCCTGGGCCCGAGCGCCGCGTGGATGACCAGCAGCATGTGGTTCGTGTCCGTCGCATCCGCCCTCGCCATCGCGCTCCTGGCCACGCTGGCGTTCGTCGGCCTGTCGCTCACGAAGTGGGTCCACAATGCCGGCGGCATGTTCATGATCACGATCTTCGCGGTCCTGATCCTGCTGCCGTTCCTCGGCCTCGCCACCGGTCATCTGCAGTCCTACCACCCATTCCGCACCGAGACGCCCGCGTTTTCGCTGTTCAATCTCAACGTGCTCGGCAAGATGTGCGTCGGCGCGTTTGCCGGCTTCGAGTACATGGCCATCCTGGCCGGCGAAACGCATTCGCCCGCCAGCGCGGTGAAGAAATCGGTGTACTACGCCGCGCCGGTCATCACGCTGTTCTTCATTCTCGGCACCGCGACGGTGGTGGCCTACATCCCGAGAGACGACATCGACCTCATCGGCCCGCTGCCGCAGGTGCTGCGCGCAGGCTTCGGCCCCTTCGGCATCGCCGGGACTCTCGTCACGATCGCGATCGTGATGACGCTGGCGATGCGCGTGTCCCAGATCAGCGTCGCATTTACGGCGGTGACCCGGCTCCCGATGGTCGCGGGGTGGGACCGCCTGCTGCCCGCGTGGTTCAGCCGCCTGCACGCGACGCATCGGACGCCCGTCAACTCGATCCTGGTGGTGGCCGTATTTTCCTTCGCGATGTCGGTCATCAGCCTGGTCGGCGTAGGCCAGGCCGAAGCGTTCCAGCTGATGTTCAATGCGAGCGGCATCTTCTACGGGATCACGTACCTCGTCATGTTCGCGATTCCCCTGGTCGGCCTGCGCGGCGTGACTCCGCGGCCGCCGTGGTGGGTCAAGGCCGCGGCAGCGTCGGGCCTCGCGATCACGGTGCTGTACACGGTGCTGTCGCTGTTCCCGATCATCCAGGTGGCGAGCGTGGCGGCGTTCGCGCTGAAGATCACCCTGGTGATCGTGCTGCTGAACCTGGTAGGCGTTGGCATCCTGGTCGCCGGCAAGCGGCGATCCGAACTCGCAGCCGAACCCGGAGCCTGACATGTCGAAATCGCCGCTCGTCGCCGTCGTCTTCACCTGCGCCGCGGCCGTGGGGCCCTCGCCTCGTGCCTCGGCGCCCTTGACCGGCGACTGGGACGTCTACATCGCCCTCAGTGCGACGCCGAAATTCGGCTTCGAGGGTTGGCGCCGGATGGGCTTCGCGCACTTCGCGGACGCCGACTCGGGGTTCGTCGGGTTCCTGCGGCGCCGCACCGGCGAGCCGATGCTCCTGGCCAACCAGATCGCGATCAACGGCGATTCGGTGGTCCTCACGCAGGACGACCGGGTGGTGATGCGCGCGGCTTGGCACGGCGACACGCTCGCGGGACTCCAGTACGTCGACGGCCGGGTGATGGGCCGCCGCTTCCGCCTGGTGCGCCGCAGCACGCCGTTCGTGGTCGAGCACGACATCCAGGTGTGGAACATCCCGGCGTCGGATTCGCAGTATGCGGTCACGGAGGACACCCTCGTCCTCATGCCGACGCGCGACGGCGCGCACCTGGCGACGTACATCGCGCGGCCGGTTGGCGATGGTCCCTTCGGCGTGGTGATGCAGCGGACGCCCTACCGCCGCATCCTGCGCGGTCCCGGCCGCTGGTGGGCGTCGCGCGGCTACATCTTCATCGGACAGCACGTGCGCGGGCGCGAGCAGTCCAGCGGCGACGTCCGAGACTTCGGCGACTACAGCACCGACATCAACGACGGCTACGACGCGGTCGAGTGGGCGGCCCGGCTGCCAGGCGCGAACGGCAAGGTCGGCATGATCGGCCATTCGGACGAAGGCCGGCTGGTGTGGTTCGCCGCCGTCAGCAACCCGCCGCACCTCGCGGCGATCTCGCCCACGGCGGCCACTCCCGATCCGTGGGTGATCGTCCCCTACGCCGCGATGGCGTTCGGGCCGATCAACGTGGATTGGGCCTGCCTGATGCGCGGTCGCACGATGGACCCGAACACCGCCGACCTGGACATCGGAGAGGCGATCCGGCACCTGCCGCTGGCCACCCTGCCGCAGCGCCTGGGTTGCGGTGACATTCCGCTGTGGGACCGCTGGGTGGCGCACCCCACGCTCGACGCGTACTGGCGTGCGCACGCGGCCACCACGTACATCGACGAGGTGCGGGCGCCGGTATTGTCCATGGCCGGCTGGCATGACGATTCGCGCGGGCCGATCTACTACACCGACTTCCTGCTGCTCCAGCCGCACCACCCCAACTGGCACATCGTGATGAACCCCGGCGCGCACAAAGGCGTGGACTACGTCGCGGGCGATTTCGGTCCGCAGGCGCGCTACGCCTACCGCGACCTCCAGCTGCGCTGGTTCGACCACTACCTGCTCGGCAAGAACAACGGCGTGGACACGCTGCCCCACATCGACGACTTCGTCATGGGCGACAATGTCTGGCGGCAGGAAAACGAGTGGCCGCTGGCGCGGCAGCATCTGACGAAGTTCTACATCTCTTCCGGGGGGCACGCGCAGACCAGCAATGGCGACGGCGTGCTCGACAGCGTGCCGCCGAGCGCCGGCGCGCTGGCCGACACGTTCACGTACGATCCGGCCGATCCGACGCCGTATCTCATCGATTCGCGGGAGCTCGAAGAATCGCTCAACGAGGACTACACCGAGCTCAATGCCACGCGGCGTGACGCGCTGGTGTTCACGTCGGCGCCGCTCACGCGGCCCCTCGAGGTCACGGGTGAGATGACGGCGCGGGTCTGGGCGGCCACCGACCGGCACGACACCGATTGGACCATCATGCTCCTGGACGTCTTTCCGGATGGCCATGCCGAACGGGTGCAGGACGGCCTGGTGCGGGCGCGGTTCCGGAACAGCATGTCCAGGCCGGTGCCGGTGGTGCCGGGCCGGGTGTACGCGTACGACATCGATGTGTGGTTCACGTCTATGGTGTTCCAGCCGGGGCACCGGCTGCGGGTGAGCATCGCGTCGGCGCTATTCCCGAAGTACGACCGGAACCTTAACACGAACGGGAACTATGAGCGCGACACGACGTTCGTGGTGGCGCACCAGCGGGTGCTGCACGACGCGGCGCATCCCACGCACATCACGCTGCCCGTGATTCCGCGCTAGGGGGATGGGAACGTCCCCAAAAGCAGGTCCCTCGCTACGCGCGCGTTCCGCGCGCTTCGCTCGGGATGACAAGCTGGGCGCGCTTCTTTGAAAAAGAAGGAAAGAAAGGAGGATGTTGGGGGTTTACGCTTTTCTCGCGAGTACGATGTGTGTCGCGGCTGGCGTCGCCACATGCGCGGTGCACTCATAGCCCAGCGCCGGCAGGTCCGTCCCCGCAAAGAGCGCCTCACCACTGCCGAGCAGGATCGGCGCGATGGCGACATGCATTTCATCGATGAGGCGCGCCTGGAGATACTGCCGCACCGTGGACGCCCCGCCACCGACCTGGATATCGCGCCCGCCCGCGGCCTCCCTGGCGCGACGGAGCCCTTCCTCAATTCCGCCGGTGACGAAATGATAGACGGTCCCGCCTTTCATCGTGATCGGGTCGCGCGCGTGGTGCGTCAGCACGAACACCGGCACGTGATAGGGCGGGTTCTCGCCCCACCAGCCGCGCCAGTGGTCGTCGGGCCAAGGCCCGCGCACGGGGCCGAACATGTTTCGGCCCATGATATACGCACCGATGCCTTCCCCGAACCGCTTGGCAAAATCGTTGTCGGGACCCGTCGTCCCGCCCGTTTGCCCGTGCATCTCGCGAAACGCGCGCGTGCCGACGTACCAGCCGTGCAGCTCCTCACCACCCACGCCGAGTGGGTGCTCCAGTCCTTGGCGGGGGCCGGCGCCGTACCCGTCGAGCGAGATCGCGAAGTTGTGGACGCGCAGTTTGGACATGGAATCCTCCGCTGGTTTCTTATGCGTCGAGGCGGGATTTGAGCTTACCGATCCCGGGACCCCGGGGCGACGGCCCAGGGTCAATCGTCCGCAAAAAGCAGGTCCTTCGCTACGCTCAGGGCAGGCTCTTCGCTACGAAACGCGAGTACTCCCGGTTCGGGACGGAGATTTTCTTCCCCGAGCCATCGCCCTTCCAGTGGAAGCCGCTGCTCGCGTAGATGAGTCCTTCGGTGCGGAAATCGGTGCTGTAGAGGAGATGCCGAATGAGAGAGTTGGCGTCGCCGAGCTCGGGATCGGTCGTGACGATGACGCGGGGCTTCTGCACCGGATCCTGGAAAGAGCGTGCCGCACAACCACCGAACCCCAGTACGAGGAGGAGCGGCCCAACCCACTGAACGTACGTCATGGACAAAACACGACTCACGACGCGCGCGCGGCCGTCAGTCCTTGCAGCCGCTCGACGTCTCGCGTGGGCGGCTCGCCAAACAGCCTCTTGTACTCCCGACTGAAATGCGAAGGGTCATCATAGCCGACCCGGTATCCTGCTCTCGCAACGTCGACCTCACCGGCCAGAAGGAGCCGCCGTGCCTCCTGCAGCCGCAGCTGCTTGTGAAACTGCAGCGGACTCATGCCGGTGACGGCTTTGAACTGCGAGTGCAATCCCGACACACTCATCCCGAGCTGGCGAGCGATATCGGCGACACGGAGCGGTTTTTCGCGGTCCTTGCCAAGGATCTCGATCGCCCTGGCGATCCGGTGGACGCGGCCATCGACGACGGCGATCTGGCGAAGCCGGTCGCCCTGGTTTCCGGTCAAGAGCCGGTACACGATCTCGCGAACCGCAAGCGGCGCGAGCACTGCGTAATCGCCGGGGGAGTCGAGGAGCCGGACGAGGCGCACGACGGCATCGAGGAGACCGGCGTCGAGCAGGCTCACCGCCACCGCCCTCACATCGCCGTCGGTCCGCGGCTGGACCAGACTCGACTCGATCAGGACGGCGGTCACAAGGGCCGGATCAAGCGTAAGGCCGAGCGCGAGGTACGGGCGCTCGGTGGACGCTTCGATCACGTGGCCGACCAGGGGCAGGCCGGCGGAGACGAGCAGGTATCGCGCGCCGTCATAGCGATACCGGTCCGTGCCGAGGCCCACCTCCTTGCATCCCTGAGCGACGACGCAGAAACGCAGCGCGCTGACGGCGTAGAACGGTCCAGCCGGCGCGGAAGCGCGGTAAAAGAGGAGGCCCGGGGCGACCTCGACAGTCCCGTCTTCCACGACACGGCGCGCGATCCGCCGAGCAAGCTCTTCCCGAGGCTCCACGCTTCATCCTCCCGCTGGAGAATTGTACCACGAATTCGTTGGATCGTCATACAGTACCCCGCCCCGTCGCGGTAGAATCCGTGGAGCACGGGCACCAATTGACTCTCGCTGATGGAGGTTCGTCGAATGAGGTCGAGCATTTTCAGCCACTCGTGGCGTTGGCCGCCGTCGCAACGTCAGGCGCAGCACAAGGAACTCCCCGGGACCAAGAGATCCTCAATCTCTCCAAGACGAAGTGGCGCTGGATGTCGGAGCGCAAAGTCGATTCCCTGGCCGATCTCTTCCATGACGAAGCCGTCTTTGTCCACATGGGAGGGACGATGTCCAGGACTCAGGAGCTCGATGTCATCAAAGGGGGAATGATTCAGTACAAGACCGCGGAGATTCAGGAAGCGTCGGTGCGCTTCATTGGCTCGACCGCCATCCTGTTGAACAGAATTCGCCTGACGGCCGTCGTTGGCGGCAATGAGGTGATCAATCCCTTCGTGGTAACGGAAGTGTACGTCCAGCAAAACGGGACCTGGAAGCTGGGGTCTCTGTCCTTTACCAGGTTGCTCACCCCGCCATGAAACCTTCCATGATCGCCGCAGTCGTCGCGGTGCACGCCACGTCAGTGGCCGTCACCGCTTTGCATGCACAGCAGCCCAACCGGTGGATCGTGCCGCCGGGATTCCAGGTCGCCGTTTTCGCGGAGAACGTGGAGGGCGCGCGCTCGCTGGCGCTCGGCCCGCACGGGACCGTGTTCGTCGGATCGCAGCGGGCCGGCAAGGTCCATGCGGTCGTGGATACCAACGGCGACCACAAGGCCGACCGGGTGGTGGTGATTGCCACCGGCCTCGATTGGCCCAACGGCGTGGCGATGCGGAACGGCGCGCTGTATGTGGCGACCAGGAGCAAGCTCCTGCGATTCGACGACATCGAGCGACACCTCGACTCGCCGCCGACGCCCGTCGTCGTCCGGGACAGTTTGCCGAACCCGAATGACGGCCACACATGGAAGTTCATCAGCTTCGGCCCCGACGACCTGCTGTACATGTCGGTCGGCGCTCCGTGTAACGTCTGTCTGTCCCCGCCGATGGTGTCGACCATTCTGCGAATGAAGCCCGACGGCTCGAACCTCGAGGTGGTCGCCGAGGGCGTTCGCAATAGCGTCGGTTTCGATTGGCACCCGACTTCACGAGAGCTCTGGTTCACCGACAACGGTCGAGACGGGCTCGGTGACGACCTGCCGAGCGACGAGCTCAACGTCGCCTGGAAGCCGGGGCTGCACTTCGGATTTCCGTACTGTCACCAGGGCGACGTGCCGGATTCGACGTTCGGCGCGCAGCGGTCCTGCGCGACGACCGAGGCGCCCGCGCTGAAGCTCGGCGCCCACGTGGCGGCGCTCGGGTTCACCTTCTACACCGGGTCGATGTTCCCCGCGCGCTACCGCAACGCGGTGATCGTCGCCGAGCACGGATCCTGGAACCGATCGAAGCCGAGTGGCTATCGCGTCATGGTGGCGTTTACGGACGGACGCCGCGTGACGGGCTACGAGCCCTTCCTCGATGGCTTCCTGCCCGGGCCGAGCGACAGCCTGCCGGGCGGCTGGGAAGCAACGAGGATCGCACTCGGTCGGCCCGTCGACGTGCTACAGATGCCCGACGGATCGGTCCTGATCAGCGACGACTCCCGCAACCGCCTGCTCCGCGTCAGCTATGGCGTCGCACCGGCCGTCGGCCTGCAGCGCCGCATCGAGGTGACGATCAACGACACCGCCGTTACGCCAGAGAATCTCACATCGAGCCGAGACGGAACGGTGTACTTCGGCAGCATGGCGAAAGGGACGATCTACCGTGCCGCGCCGGGTGCCTCACAAGCCGAACCGTGGATTCTCGCATCGGCCGCCGGATTGACGAGAGTGCTGGGCGTCCTCGCGGACGACAGGACCAACACCCTCTGGGTCTGCCAGAACGCGACGGGGGGCCAGGACGGAGCGCCCGTGGCCGGACAGACGGCACTGCGATCTTTCGACTTGAAGAGCGGCGGCGCGAAGGGGACGTACCCACTCTCTCCGAATGGCGGTGTGTGCAACGACATCGCGGTGGCGGCTGACGGTGCCGTCTACGTGTCCGAGTCGTTTCGTGGCCGTGTTCACCGCTTGAAGCCCGGCGCCACCCAGCTCGCGGTGTGGGCGGCCAGCGAGCAGATGAACGTCATCGATGGTCTTGCCTTCCTCGCCGATGGCTCGCTCTACGTGAACGACTTTGCCACCGGCAAGCTCTTTCGTATTCCAGTCAACGCGGACGGGAGTGCCGGCGCCCTTGTGGCGATCGAGACGTCCATGCCACTGGTTCGACCCGACGGACTCCGCAGGGTCGGTCCACGAACATTGATCCAGGTCGAGCAACAAGGACGTGTCACCGAGTTGACCGTCAGCGGCAATCGAGCCGACGTGCGCGTGCTGGGGGACGGGCTCCCGCGCGCCTCCGGTGTGACCATAGTCGGCAGCTCCGCGCTTGTGCTCGTTGAGCTCACCAAAGCCGTTGTCGTACCCTATCGGCCACAGTAGCGACCATGCGTACTCGGACACTCGCACTCAACCTCACCGTGTCCACCATCGGCTACGGTTGCATGGGCCTCGAAAGTGTGTACGGGCCCGCCACCGACCGCCGCGAAGGCGTCGCGATCATCCGCGCGGCGGTCGAGCGCGGCGTGACGTTGTTCGACACGGCAGAGGCATACGGGCCGTTCACGAACGAGGAGCTGGTGGGCGAGGCGCTCGCCCCCGTCCGCGATCGCGTGGTGATCGCCACGAAGTTTGGATTCGGGATCAACCCGGACGGCACCCGCTATGGCCTCGACTCGCGACCCGACCACATCCGGCAGGTGGCCGACGCGGCGCTCCAGCGCCTCCGCGTCGAGACGATCGACAT
>Ga0137367_10003327_pt1 | contig 12972 bp, 9 predicted proteins | sample SagtaG_14_FD_104939 | JGI IMG/M metagenome (GOLD analysis project Ga0137367, IMG submission 104939) | Vadose zone soil microbial communities from Sagehorn Ranch, Mendocino, California, USA - Sage1_L_80_16 metaG | ecosystem: Environmental > Terrestrial > Soil > Vadose zone | place: USA... | reverse complement strand
CGTCTTCATCACCTACCACGCGATCGGGGCTCGCAAGGTCGGGCTCCTCCCCTACCTCAAGCACTTTGCCGGGCCGCTCCTGGGCGCCGAGCTGTTCCCCAACCGGGTGGTGGACGTCGCGTTCAAGCTGATCCTGGTGCCGCTGTTCTTCGTGATCGAGATCTCCAGCCACCTCGCGCGCCCCCTGTCCCTGGCGCTGCGGCTCTTCGGCAACATGGCCGGAGGCCACATCCTGCTCGCCGTGATGTTCCTGTTGACGATGGGCATGGTCGGCTGGGCCTTCTCGGGCTCTCTCGGCGCGGTCCTGCTCGGGCTGCCGGGGGCGCTCCTGCTCATCGCGTTCACCAGCTGGTTCCTGTTCCCGCTCAAGCTCCTGGTCGCGTTGCTGCAGGCGTTCATCTTCTGCATGCTCTCCATGCTCTACATCGCCGGCGCCGTCCAGGAAGCCGAGCACCATTGATCCATCACATCCACCAAGGAGGCAGAGTCGTGCGACGTCCACTGATGCTGACGCTGATGACGTGGTCGGTTCTCTCCGTGCCGGGCTTGGCGTTGGCGGCCGAGGGCGGGACGGGCGGCTGGGTCGGTCCCTTCGCCGTGATCGCCGCCGGCATCGGGATGGCCATCGCGTCCGGTCTCTGCGGGCTCGCCCAGGGGCGGGCCACCGCGGGCGCCGTGGACGCCATCGCCCGGCAGCCCGGTGCAGCGGCGCGCATCCAGACGGCCATGATCATCGGGCTCGCGCTCATCGAGTCCCTGGCCCTCTACGTGTTCGTCATCGCCGCGATCCTGCTCTTCGTGCAACCGGTGAAGTGAGCCCGCGGGCGTCCCGGGCCGGCCCGGGACGCCCGCTCCGCCGTCTCGGTCACGGATTCGACGGCATGAGTCGACGCTCTCAGTTCAAGATCCCCAGGATCCCGGAGATGACTGTCCGGCGCCTGTCCGTCTATACCCGCTGCCTGCTGCAGCTCGAGGAGGACGGCGTCAAGACCATCTCCTCCCAGGAACTGGCCGACCGCTTCAACCTCAACTCGGCCCAGGTGCGGAAGGACCTCGCCTACTTCGGAGAGTTCGGCGTCCGCGGCATCGGCTACTACGTGTCGGGGCTCAAGGCCGAGCTGCAGAAGATCCTGGGCCTGGACCGCGAGTGGCAGGTGGCGCTGGTCGGCTTCGGCAACCTGGGCTCGGCGCTCTTCCACTACAAGGGGTTCGCGCGGCAGGGCTTCCGCATCTCCGCCGTCTTCGACGACGATCCGGCCAAGTGGGGCAAGTCCGTGGACGGCGTCTCCATCCTGCCGCTCCGGGATCTCCCCCGCGAGACCAAGGCGCGGAACCTCCAGCTCGCCATCGTCGCCGTGCCGCCCGAGTCGGCGCAGTCGGTGATCGAGAAACTCGCCGCGTCGGGGATCAAGGCCATTCTCAATTTCGCCCCGGGCCGTATCAAGGCCGGCAAGGACGTGCGACTCAAGAACGTGGATCTGTCCATCGAGCTCGAGACGCTGAGCTTCTACCTGGCGCAAGGGATGCGCTGAGCACGCCGGTGCGCGTGGAACTCGTCGCTGTTCGAGCGCTACCCGGCGAAAAGGGGACGCGCTAGTCATGACCGTATCCGCCCCCGAGTCTCTTCTGTCTCGGTGGACCGCGCTTGCTGACCTGCGCGCGGCCCTCGCCCAGGGGGTGCCCTGCCTCGAGGCCAGCGGGCTGTGGGGCGCGGCCCGCGCCCTGCTGATCGCCGCCCTCGTCCAGGCGACGCGCCGCCCCGTGCTCGTGGTCACGGCCGGTGGCGCCGAGCGCCATCGGGCGGCGCGGGATCTCGGGTTCTTCCTGTCGGCCTGGCCGTCGGCCACGGGAGGTGGTGATCCCCCGCCGGGCGCGATCCTGGAGTTCCCACCGGCCGAGGCCGGGGCCTGGCGCGGCGCCCGGCATCGCGAGCAGGCCGCCGAGCACGCGCTCTGCTGCCACCGGCTCCTCCGGGGCGACGCCGTGCTCATCGTCACCACGCCGTCGGCGCTGTCGGCGCCGCTCCTGACGCCGGCGGAGTTCCGCGCGCGCGCAAGCCGGCTCGCGGTCGGGGAGAGCGTCGCGCGGGACGACCTGCTGGCACTCCTGGACCGGGCCGGATACGAGCGCGTCGAGACCGTCCTCGAGGTGGGCCAGTGGAGCCTCCGCGGCGGCATCGTGGACATCTTCTCGCCCGCCCGCGAGGCGCCCGTGCGCGCGGAGTTCTTCGGCGACGAGGTGGAGTCGCTCCGCCTCTTCGATCCCACCACCCAGCGCTCCGTGGAGACCATGGCCGAGCTCGCCGTACTGCCACTCCTGGCCAAGGACGCCGCAACCTGTACGGTGACGACCTATCTGCCGGCCGCCACGCTCGTGGCCATGGAGGATCCGGGGCTGCTCGAAGCGCCGCCCGATGACGCTCCGGCGGCTACGCCACTGCACGCTCTCCTCGCCGCCTACCAGCGACTCGAGATGCCCCTCTTGCAGCGCCGGGGCGCCGGGCCGGTCCGCTTCGACATGGCGACGCGCTCGGTGGGTGGCGTTCGCGGTCAGTTCAAGGCGCTGGCCGAGGAGATCCGGGACTGGCGGCGCGAGGGATTCGCGGTGCGGCTCGTGGTGGACGACGAGCGGCAGGCCGATCGCGTCCGGCAGATGCTGGCCGAGCATGAGCTCGAGCCCTGGCCCGAGGCGACGCTCTGGAGCGAGGAAGGGCTCGGGGTGCTGGTGGGCGAGTGCGACACGGGGTTTCAGCTCCCCGCCCTCGGACTCGTCCTCCTGTCCGAGCGCGAGATCTTCGGGGCTCAGCGCCGGCGGCTCCGCCGGCCGCTGTTCCAGCGCGGCGCCGCCATCACGACCTTCACGGATCTCCAGCCCAACGACCTCGTGGTCCACGAGGACCACGGCATCGGGCGCTATCACGGCTTGCGGACGCTCCCCACCGATGGCCGCAACGCGGATTTCCTGCTGATCGAGTATGCCGACGGCGGGCGGCTCTATCTCCCGGTGGAGCGGCTGGACCTCATCAGCAAGTACATGGGCGCGCCGGAGGGCGCCGCCCGGCTGGACCGTCTCGGCGGCGGCGCGTGGCAGCGCGTGAAGGAGTCGGTCCGGGCCGCGCTGCGCGAGATGGCGGAGGAGCTACTCCGGCTGTACGCGGCTCGCTCGGTGACGGAGCGCCCGGCCTTTTCCGGCGACACGCCCTGGCAGGGCGAGTTCGAGGCGGCGTTCCGGTTCGAGGAGACGCCGGATCAGATGCGCGCCATCGAGGAGGTCAAGACCGACATGAGCGGGTCGCGCCCCATGGACCGCCTCGTGGCCGGCGACGTCGGCTATGGCAAGACCGAGGTGGCGCTGCGGGCGGCCTTCAAGACGGTGGCCGACGGCCGCCAGGTCGCCCTGCTGGTGCCCACGACCGTGCTCGCGCAGCAGCACTTCAACACCTTCAGCGAGCGCTTCGGGCCCTTCCCGGCCCGCGTGGAGCTGCTCTCCCGCTTCCGGAGTCCCAGGGAGCAGAAGGCGGTCATCGAGGGGCTGGCGCGGGGCACGGTCGACGTCGTGATCGGTACCCATCGGCTCCTCTCCAAGGACGTGGTCTTCAAGAACCTCGGGCTGCTCGTGGTGGATGAGGAGCACCGGTTCGGTGTCGGCCACAAAGAGCGGATCAAGCGGCTGCGCACCTCGGTGGACGTGCTGACGCTGACCGCCACGCCGATCCCGCGCACGCTCTACATGTCGATGTCGGGGGTCCGCGACCTCTCGGTGATCGAGACGCCGCCGCTCGATCGGCTGCCGGTCGAGACCGTCGTGACGGGGTTCAGCCGCGGCGTGATCAAGGAGGCCATCGAGCGCGAGCTCGGGCGGGGCGGGCAGGTCTTCTTCGTCCACAACCGCGTCCAGTCGCTGCCGTCCATGACGGCCTTCGTGCGGGGTCTCTGCCCCGAGGCGCGCGTCGCCATGGCCCATGGCCAGATGGCGGAGCGCGAGCTGGAGGCGGTGATGGTCAAGTTCGTCGACGGCCAGATCGACGTCCTCGTCTCCACGGCCATCGTGGAATCGGGGCTCGACATCCCGGCGTCCAACACCATCATCATCAACCGGGCCGATCGTTTCGGCCTCGCCCAGCTCTACCAGCTTCGCGGGCGCGTGGGGCGCGAGCGGCAGCAGGCGTACGCGTACCTGCTCATCCCGGCCGACGGCCGTCTCGACGAGACGGCGCAGCGGCGGCTGCGCGTGATCGAGGAGATGACGGAGCTGGGCGCCGGGTTCCGGCTGGCGATGCGCGATCTGGAGATCCGCGGCGCCGGCAATCTGCTCGGCGCCGCCCAGCACGGTCACATCGCCGCCGTCGGCTTCGATCTTTACACGAAGCTCCTGGCGGAAGCCGTGAGAGAATTGCGAGGCGAACCGTCATCCGAGCAGGTCGAGCCGGTGATCTCGGTGGACGTGGAGGCGTTGCTGCCGGAGAGCTACGTGCCCGAAGTCAACCAGCGCCTGGCGCTCTACCAGCGTCTCGCCGAGCTCACCGAGGAGGACGAGGTCGCCGGGATCAGAGCGGAGCTGGGAGACCGGTTCGGACCCCTCCCCGCCGCCGTCGCCGCTCTGCTCGAGGTCGTGACCTTGCGCGTGGCGGCCCGGAAGCTGGGCGTGGAGCGCATCGAGGCGCGCGGGGGACGGGCCTCGCTGACCTTCGCGCCCTCGACTCCGGTGACTCCCGAGCGCATCCTGGGTACCATCGCGCGGGGCCGAGGGGGCATGATGCTGAGAAAGGAGTACACGCTAGACGTGCGGGTTCCCGAAGGGCCGTGGCCGGCCGTCCGGGACGCTCTCACGGCCGTCCTGAAGGAGCTGTCGTGACGCGGGTCCGGCGGTTGCTGGCGCCGGTGATCGGGGCGGCGCTCACCCTGACCGTCTCGGGCTGCTCGATCCCCGCGTGGGTTCCGCTGATCGGCGAGGACAAGCCGCTCCCCGCCGGCAAGCCACCCGCCGCCGCCGAGGCGGCCCGGCCCGCCACGCCTGCCGCCGCCAACCTCCTCGCCCCCAGCCACGAGCGGCTTCCCGACGCGGCCGACGTGCTCGACCGGGTGATCTGTGTGGTCAACAACGACGCCATCACCCTGTACGAGCTGCAGGAGGCCGAGGCCCACTACCTCCACGAGAACAAGGAGCGGGCCCCGGACGGTGAAGCCCGCAAGGCCCTCCGCGAGCGCCTGCTCAGCCACATCATCGAGAGCCGTATCCAGCTCCAGCAGGCGGAGCGGGAGAAGGTCACCGTGGAGGACGTGGAGGTCTCCGAGCAGGTGGACGAGATCATGAAGAAGCTCAACGCCAAGACCCAGCCGGAGTTCGAAGAGATGCTCAAGGGTCAGGGGCTCACGCTGGAGGCCGTGAAGAAGCGGATCAAGGACCAGATCATGGTCCAGCGGCTGACGCGCCGGAAGGTCGGTCTCCGCGTGTCGGTCACCGAGCAGGAGATCGACAAGTACCTGGAGGAGAACCGGGAGAAGCTCGAGGTCGGGCTCTCCTTCGAGGCCCGCCACATCCTGTTCCTGCCCGAGGCCGCCAAGGGCGAGGAGGGCTGGGAGGCCGCCCGGCAACGGGCCGTGCAGGTGTACGCGCTCCTGCTCGAGGGGCAAGCCTTCGACGAGCTGGCCAAGAAGTACTCCGAGGACGCATCGGGAAAGGACGGGGGCAGCCTCGGCAGCCTGAAGCGGGGAGAGCTGGCGCCCGATATCGAGGCGGCGGTCCTCAAGCTCGATGCCGGCCAGGTCTCCGAGCCGTTCCGGTCCCAGGTCGGGTACCATCTCTTCCGGCTGGACTCCAAGGAGTCCCTTGCCGGCGAGGCGCGGGTCCAGGTCCGGAATCAGATCCGTGACATCCTGTACCGCCAGAAGTACGACGCCCGCCTGCAGGAATGGCTCGCGGAAATGAAGCAGCGGGCCATCATCGACATAAGGATGTGAGGCGGCGGGCCGGGTCAGGGTCGCCGGACGACCGAGAACGGGGTCCGGCGACGCAAATCGGCGCCCCACCCCCCCTGCAAAATGAAGTTGACACGCCCGCACCCGATATGACAGATTGGATGCGTAATCCGGTCCAACATCCCGTACACAATTCGCGCGCACATTAAACCCCCCGGAGACGACCATCTCGCAGCGTAGCCCCAAGCGCATCCCGCCGAAGACGGCTGTAACCCCCGATCCGAAGTCGCCGGACAACGGTGGGGGAGGAGGCAAGAGGATGAACCTGTCCGAACTCAAAGACAAGACGATCACCGACCTGAACAACGTCGCCAAGGAACTGGGTGTCCAGGGGTTCAGCGGGCTCCGGAAACAGGAGCTCATCTTCAAGATCCTCCAGGGGCAGGCCGAGCGGGACGGGCTCATCTTCGCCGAGGGCGTGCTCGAGGTGCTGCCGGATGGATTCGGATTCCTCCGGGCGCCCGACTACAACTACCTGCCCGGCCCCGACGACATCTACGTGTCCCCGTCCCAGATCCGTCGCTTCGACCTGCGCACGGGGGATACGATCTCCGGGCAGGTGCGGCCGCCGAAGGACACCGAGCGGTACTTCGCCCTGCTCAAGGTCGAGGCGATCAACTTCGAGACCCCGGAGCAGTCCCGCGACAAGACCCTCTTCGACAACCTGACGCCGCTCTACCCGATGGAGCGGATCCGCCTCGAGCATGACGCGGACAACCTGACGACGCGGGCCATGGACCTCCTCTGCCCCATCGGCAAGGGGCAGCGGGGGCTGATCGTCGCCGCACCGCGCACCGGCAAGACGGTGCTCCTCCAGAACCTGGCCAACGCCATCGCCAAGAACCATCCCGAGATCTACCTCATCGTGCTCCTGATCGACGAGCGGCCCGAGGAGGTGACCGACATGCAGCGCTCCGTCAAGGGCGAGGTGATCTCCTCGACCTTCGACGAGCCGCCCCAGCGGCACGTCCAGGTCGCCGACATGGTGATCGAGAAGGCCAAGCGCCTCGTGGAGCACAAGCGCGACGTGGTGATCCTGCTCGACTCCATCACCCGCTTCGCGCGGGCGCACAACGCGGTGATCCCGTCCTCGGGCAAGGTGCTCTCGGGTGGCCTCGACGCCAACGCCCTCCAGCGCCCGCGGCGCTTCTTCGCCGCCGCGCGGAACATCGAGGAGGGCGGCTCGCTGACCATCATGGCCACGGCCATAGTCGACACGGGATCCCGCATGGACGACGTGATCTTCGAGGAGTTCAAGGGCACCGGCAACATGGAGGTGCATCTCGACCGGCGGCTGATGGACAAGCGGATCTTCCCCACGATCAACATCGAGCAGAGCGGCACGCGCAAGGAAGAGCTGCTCCTCGAGAAGGACGAGCTTCAGAAGGTCTGGCTGCTGCGGAAGGCGCTCTCCCAGCTGAACCCGGTGGAGGCGATGGAGCTCCTGCTGGACAAGCTCAAGCTCACCAAGACCAACAAGGACTTCCTGAACCAGATGAACCAGCTCGCGTAAGAAGCCGGGGGGGCTTCCTTCGTCCCCCTCCGACCTCTCCCCCGGCGCCTGCCCGTCCCGGGATCTGATTCCGGATCCTCGTCCTGCTTCCGGCAGTGTCCGAGTTGGGACACTGCCCGACCCCCGGTTTACCTCCGGTTTTGTTGCGTTTTTCCCCTCCAGCTGTTAGCATGTAACTCTTCATCCAGGAGGTGAGCCGTGAAGGCTGGCATTCATCCCGATTACGTGGACACGACGATCACCTGCAACTGCGGAGAAGTCATTCACACCCGCTCCACTCGGCCCCACATCCGGGTGGAGATATGCTCCAAGTGTCACCCCTTCTTCACCGGCAAGCAGAAGTTCGTGGACACCGCGGGCCGCGTCGAGCGCTTCCAGCGAAAGTACAAGAGGAAGCCTCTCGCAGAGGGGTAGGGCCCGGTTCGGCGCCACGGCGCGCCTCGAGCCGACCCCTCCTGGCATGTCGTGCTTCTCTCACCGGCGCCCGGCCGAACGCCGCCCCTCGCCCGTCCCTCCCCTGAGGAGCCTCGATGTTTGACAAGCTTCGGCAGATCGAGGAGCGCTATCGCGAGCTCAACCGCTCGCTCTCCGACCCGGCCGTGATCGGGCAGCCGCCTCTCTACGCGCGCACGGCCAAGGCCGCGGCCGAGCTGGCCGAGACCGTCCAGAAGTTCGACGATTACAAGGCCGTCCTCGCCTGCATCTCCGAGGCGCGTCACATTCTCAACGAGGACTCCGACCGCGAGATGCGGGAGATGGCCCAGGCGGAGATCGAGGAGCTCCAGGGCCGGCAGGCCAGGCTGGAAGACGAGCTGCGCGCCCTGCTCATCCCGCGCGATCCCAACGACGAGAAGAACGTGTTCCTGGAGATCCGGGCCGGCGCCGGCGGGGATGAGGCGGCGCTCTTCGCGGCCGACCTCGCCCGGATGTACACCAAGTACGCCGAGCGCCAGAAGTGGAAGGTGGAGGTCATGGACGTCCACCCGACCGGCATCGGCGGGCTCAAGGAGGCGGTGCTGCTGATGCAGGGGCGAGGCGCCTGGAGCCGGCTCAAGTTCGAGCGCGGTGTCCACCGCGTCCAGCGCGTGCCCGTCACCGAGTCCAGCGGTCGGATCCACACGTCCACCGTCACCGTGGCCGTCCTTCCCGAAGCCGAGGACGTGGACGTCAAGATCGACGACAGGGACGTCCAGGTCGACGTCTACCGCTCGTCGGGTCCGGGCGGCCAGGGCGTCAACACCACGGACTCCGCCGTGCGTCTCACGCATCTGCCCACCGGGCTCGTGGTGACGTGCCAGGACGAGCGGTCGCAGATCAAGAACCGGGCGAAGGCCCTGCGCGTGCTCAGGGCGCGCCTTCTCGAGCGCGCCCAGACCGAACAGGCCGCGGCCATCGCCGCCGACCGCCGGAGCCAGGTGGGTTCGGGCGACCGGAGCGAGCGTATCCGCACCTATAACTACCCCCAGGGGCGGGTCTCGGATCACCGCATCAACCTCACGCTCCACCGGCTCCCCGCCGTCCTCGAGGGCGACCTGGACGAGCTGATCGACGCCCTCCGGGACTGGGAACAGAGCCAGAAGCTGGCGGAGACCGTGTTGTGACGCGCGCGGTCTCGGAGGTGAGCCGGCTCGGGGCGCTGAGCGAGGCGACCGTCGCGCTGGCGGGGGTGGGGATCGAGAGCGCCCGCCAGGACGCCGAGTGGCTGCTCGCATCGGTCCTGGGGCTCGAGCGCTTCGCCCTCTATCTCGATCCGGGGCGGGAGCTGTCCCCCGGCGAGACCGGCCGCTACCGGGCCCTCGTCACGCGACGGGCCGCGCGGGTGCCGCTCCAGTATCTGCTGGGCTTCGAGGAGTTCCACGGCCTCCGGCTGGCCGTGACTCCCGACGTGCTCATCCCGCGCCCGGAGACCGAGGGGCTCGTGGAATGGGCGCTCGCGACCCTGCGGGATCAGCCGGCAGCCATCATCGCCGACATCGGGACCGGATGCGGCGCCATCGCCTGTGCGCTGGCGCGGAGCCTGCCCGAGCTCCGCGTGCTGGCCGTCGAGCGCTCCCTGCCGGCGCTGGCCGTCGCCTCCCTCAACGTCCGGAACCTGGGACTGTCCCGGCGAGTGACGCTCCTGGCCGGCGACCTCCTGGAAGTCTTCGGCCCACGTGGGCTTGACCTGGTCATCGCCAACCCACCCTATATCCCGAGCGCGGTCGTGGCAGCCCTGCCACCGGAGGTGTCGGGCTTCGAGCCTCGCCAGGCGCTGGACGGGGGAGCGGACGGGATGGCAGCGATCCGCCGGATCATCGCCGGGGCGTCCTGCGCGCTCCGACCACGAGGCCGGCTCATGATGGAGATCGGCGAGGGGCAGGCCGGCCCGGTCGCCTCGCTGATGGCCGCGGAGGGCTTCACCGGCATCCAGGCGCGTCACGATCTGGCCGGGCGGGAGCGCTACATCGCCGGCCACTGGGCCGACACGTCCTCGCCCGCACCGAGGAGGACCTGCTGATGGCGACGCGACTGGTCATCGACGGTGGCAGTCCGCTGCGAGGCGAGGTGCAGGTGAGCGCCGCCAAGAACGCCGCCCTGCCGGCCTTGTGCGCCGCGCTGCTCACCTCGGAGCCGGTGATCCTCGACAATGTTCCCGGGCTGGCCGACGTCGCCACCACGCGTTTGCTCCTTGAGCGTCTGGGCGCGGAGATCTCGAGCGATCGCGGCGGCGGCACCGAGGTCCGAGTGGGCAGGCTCACGAGCCACGAGGCCCCCTACGAGCTGGTCTCCACCATGCGCGCCTCGGTGCTCGTCCTCGGGCCTCTTCTCGCCCGCGCGGGCGTCGCGCGGGTCGCCCTGCCGGGCGGGTGCGCCATCGGAGTGCGTCCCATCGACCAGCACCTCAAGGGCTTCCAGAAGCTGGGCGCGGACATCGCGATCCAGAACGGTTACGTGGAGGCGCGGTCGAGTCGCCTCAAGGGGGCTCGGATCACGACCGATCTGGTCACGGTGACGGGCACGGAGAACCTGATGATGGCGGCGGTGCTGGCCGAGGGGACGACCGTGCTCGAGAACGCGGCGCGCGAGCCCGAGGTGGCGGACCTCGCCCGTCTCCTGGTGGCGATGGGGGCAAGGATCGACGGGGCGGGGACGGAGCGTATCGAGATCCAGGGCGTTCCGGAGATCGGAGGGGCGCGCCACCGCATCATCCCCGACCGCATCGAGGCGGGCACGCTCCTGGTCGCCGGCGCCATCACGTGCGGTGACGTCACCATCACCGGCGCCGCACCACGTCACCTCACGGCCACCCTCGCCAAGCTCGAGGAGTGCGGCGCGACGATTTCGGTCGACGGGGACCGGGTCCGGTGTCAGGGTCCTGAGCGGCCTCAGGCAGCCGATGTCATCACCAGCCCGTTCCCGGGCTTCCCCACGGATATGCAGGCGCAGTTCATGGCGCTGCTCGGTCTGGCGGACGGCCTCTCGAAGATCACCGAGACGATCTTCGAGAACCGCTTCATGCACGCCGCCGAGCTCAACCGCATGGGCGCGCGGATCGAGACCGAGGGGTCGACGGCGGTGGTGCGGGGCGTGCCCGCCTACCAGGGCGCGCCGGTGATGGCCACCGATCTCCGGGCCTCGGCCTCGCTCGTCCTGGCCGGGCTCGCCGCGCGCGGGACGACCGAGGTGTCCCGCGTCTATCACCTGGACCGTGGGTACGAGCGGCTCGAGGTGAGGCTGCAATCCCTTGGCGCCTCGATCAGGAGGCTGCGATGACCGCGGCGCTCACGCTCGCCCTGCCCAAAGGGCGGCTCCTCGATCCGGCCCTGGCCCTCCTCGGCGGCATGGGCGTCAAGGGGCTGGGCGCGGACTCGCGGCGCCTGCTCCTCGCCGACGAAGCGATGGGCCTCCGGTTCATCTTCCTCAAACCGGCCGACGTTCCCACGTACGTGGAGTACGGCGCGGCCGACCTCGGCATCGTGGGCAAGGACATCCTGCTCGAGCAAGAGCGCGACGTGTACGAGCCGGTGGACCTCGGCTTCGGCTTCTGCCGTCTGGTGGTGGCCGAGCCCAAGGAGCTGTGGGAGCGCGACGACCCGGCCAAGTGGTCGTGGGTGCGCGTGGCCACCAAGTATCCGACCCTGACGGAGCGCTACTTCTCCGCGCGCGGCATCCAGGTCGAGATCGTCCGTCTGGACGGCTCCATCGAGCTGGCCCCGCTGGTCGGGCTGGCCGAGCGCATCGTGGACCTGGTGCAGTCGGGGGAGACGCTGCGCGCCAACGGCCTCGTCGAGGTCGCCGAGATCCTGACCTCGACGGCGCGCCTGATCGTCAATCGCGCCTCCCTCAAGACCGCGCACGCCCGGGTCAACGCGTTGATCCACGCGATGCGCCAGGAGGTGTCTCCGGCGCCTCCGAGGGCGACATGATCCGCCGTCTCGACGCGCGTTCCCTGGGCGTGGCGGGGGTGATCCGCGCCCTGGAGCGGTCGCCGTCGACCGTGGATCCCGGGATCCGGCGTCGGGTCGCCGAGATCCTGGCTGCCGTCCGTGACAAGGGCGACGCCGCCCTGCTGGAATTCACCGAGCGCTTCGACGGGGTCTCGCTGACGGCGGAGGAACTGGCGGTAAGCCCCGCCGAGTACGAGGCGGCCGAGGGCCGGCTAGGAGAAGCGACCGTGCGTTCCCTGCGCTATGCGGCCGAGCGCATCGAGGGCTTCCACCGCGCCTGTGCCCCGCGATCCTGGAGCATGCGCGACGCCAATGGCTCGCGCCTCGGTCAGGAGGTGCGGCCGCTCGGGCGCGTGGCGGTGTACGTCCCGGGGGGGCGCGCGGCGTACCCGTCCACGGTGCTGATGACGGTGGTGCCCGCGCGCGTGGCCGGCGTCAGGGACATCGTCCTGGCATCGCCTCCGGCGCGGGACAAGTCGCTCGACCCGGCCGTGCTGGTGGCCGCGCGCATCGCCGGCGTCACCGAGGCGTACCGGGTGGGGGGCGCCCAGGCCATCGCCGCCCTGGCCTTCGGCACCGAGACCATCCGGCGGGTGGACAAGATCGTGGGGCCGGGGAACATCTACGTGGCCCTCGCCAAGAGTCAGGTGTTCGGCGAGGTCGGCATCGACATGGTCGCCGGTCCCAGCGAGGTGGTGGTCGTCGCCGACGAGAGCGCCGATCCGGCGTTCGTGGCGGCCGACCTGCTGGCGCAGGCCGAGCACGACCCCATGGCCCGGGCCGTGCTCCTGACGGACTCGGCCCGGCTCATCGACGAGGTGGCCGCCGAGGCCCTACGCCAGCTCGCCCGGCTTCCGCGGCGGGAGATCGCCCGGAGCGCGCTCGAGGCCGGCGGCGCCCTGGTGCTGACGTCGAGCCTCGACGAGGCCATCCTGGTGGCCAATGGGCTGGCGCCCGAGCATCTCGAGCTCCTCGTGACCGATCCGGGCGCGTTGCTGCCGCGGGTCCAGAGCGCCGGCGCCGTCTTCCTCGGGCGGTTCACGCCGGAGGTCGT
>Ga0137367_10003311_pt1 | contig 12995 bp, 14 predicted proteins | sample SagtaG_14_FD_104939 | JGI IMG/M metagenome (GOLD analysis project Ga0137367, IMG submission 104939) | Vadose zone soil microbial communities from Sagehorn Ranch, Mendocino, California, USA - Sage1_L_80_16 metaG | ecosystem: Environmental > Terrestrial > Soil > Vadose zone | place: USA... | reverse complement strand
TCTCAGAGACGTCACCGACCACGCGACGACAGTGGCGGAGCGCGTCGACAGCTTCCGGCAGATGCTGCAAGACATCCTGACCGTCAACGCCACGCTGGTCACGCAGGCGCAGAATGAGGAGATGAAGGCCCAGAACGAGGAGGTCAAGAAGATCTCCGCGTGGGCAGCCATCCTGTTCGCCCCGACGCTCATCGGCACGATCTACGGCATGAACTTCCGGCGCATGCCCGAACTGCACTGGTACTACGGCTATCCGTTCGCCCTGGCGCTCATGGCAGCCGTCTGCGGGGCGCTCTATCTCGCATTTAAGCGCCGCAGATGGCTGTAACCCGGCCGGCCTGTGCAAGCACGCGCTGACGCTCACCGTTACGCCTGGTCCACGGCTCAGTATCGTTACAGCGCCGACTCGCGGACCAAAGGCTGTGGCTCAGTTTTGTGTCTCACTGATGCACCATCTTTGTGTCGGTGGCTGTGTGGCTGCTGATGCACCCGAAGTGCCGCCAGGCGCCTCTCTGCGCTCTGGGTTGCCGCCACGGCCCGATGAGTTAAGGGCTACCGCTCAGCCGGATTCGGGTATAGCAGGTCCCGTCATAGCTCATCGAAAGGACGTGCATCATGTCAGTCACGCTCGATGCCTACCTGTTCTTCCCCGGCAACGCCGACCAGGCCATCGCCTTCTATCAGGAGGTGTTCGGTGGCCAAACGACCGTCACCCGGCGGGGCGATGTCGACCCGTCCGCCAGCGAAACGGAGAAGGACCAAGTGATCAACGCGCTGCTCACCGGCGGCGACGTCACCCTGCGGGCCAGCGACCGCGGCGACGCTACCTTGGACCCGCAGACCCGGGTCGAACTGTCCATTATCGGCTCTGACGAGGCGCGGCTGCGGGCCATATTCGACGGCCTGGCCAACGGCGGTATCGTCCGGACTGAGCTGGCTAAGCAGTTCTGGGGCGACATTTTCGGCGCAGTCACCGACAGGTACGGCATCGGCTGGCAAGTCAACATCGGCGCGGCAGGCGCCTGACAGCAGTCGCACGGGCGGGATTGCCGGGCACCGGCGAACACCGCCCGCCGCACCACCGGGCCTGGGCCACCACCCTGCTGAACCAACCCAGCACTGCCATGCCCGATGGCCGGTGCCATAGCGGATCTGATAGAGCCCGGCCGGCAGGATCTGGAAGCGGCTGCCGAGCTGCCCTCGGGCCTGGCCGCCGCGATCGGCCGGGATCGGGGGCAGGTTGGCGCCCAGGATATGGCCTCGACGCTCAGCGCGCGCCACTCCGGAGGCGGGCATCAGGGTTAGTGCTGGGCAGGGGTTTTTGGCTCATTTTGTGTCTCATTCACCCCCGTCCGGGGCCGTTCACGAGCGACCGCGGGCCGTCGGCCCGCGCTGGTCAGGGACGCTAGCGGCCGGTGTTGGACGGTGGTGCGCAGTGCTCGAAAGCGTGTGAGTGGGCAACCCCTCCGTGGGTTCAAATCCGGCCACCCCGGCCAGGTCAGATGTGGTGCGGTTAAGTCCAGGGCCTTAGCCATCCGGTAATTGTGGATGGCCACGCCGCGGATCACCAGGTCCTGTCGTTCCACTACCACGAAGCCCTTGCGCTCGAACAGCCGCCGGGCGAGCTCGCTGGCCTCGGTGAACAGGCTCCTGATTCCCTGCTCGCGGGCTGCCGCCTCCACGGCGTCATAAAGCCGCGACGCGATCCCCTGCCCGGCTGCCTCGGGCGCGCAGAACACGCGGTCGATGTGCCCGTCCGGCTCAAGATCGATATAGGCGACGGGGCGGTCATCCGCGTTGGCGGCCACAAGAACCAGGCGGCCGTCGCTGGCTTCCCCGTGCGCCCACTCGGCGGTCCTGGGATCCGGGGCCCAGGCCCTCACCTGGGCGGCCGTGTAATCAGAGAGCGCCACCTGCCGGACTGAGCGGAAGAAGACGTCGGCCAGATCGGCCGCGTCACGCGGATCGTAGGCGCGGATGGTGACTTCCACCCGGCAAATGTAACTGCCTGCCGAAGGCAGGCCAGGATTCAGGCCGGGCTATCAGGCCGTAATTGCCGACGGCTGCTGCTGGTGCCGCCACTGCCGGGGCGTCACGCCCCTGACGGTCGAGATCCGCGAGGTACACGCCAGCGCCTGAACGGCAGGTGATCAGCGCGGGGGGTCAGGCCGACTTCCTGGCATCAGCTGACGCGCCCCGGCGACCGCGAAGCCGCCTGGGAAGCGGAAGGTCAGCTCGTTTGGACCTGCCTCTCGCCACAGGTGACGGGCGGACGGTTAGTCTCACCTGTCCGGCACCGTTCACCGGCGGTCAGCCCGCACGCATGGGCGCTGGTCACGGACGGTCCCGGACTCGGGTGAACGCCGGTCAGCATTGTTGGAAAGCGTGTTGGTGCCAGACCGCCACCTTCTAAACCTCCGTGAGCGTCATCGAGGACATGGGCTACAGCCACGCTGGCGGCTCTGTCAGATGAGTGTCCTGGCAACGTCGCCGACAGCATTTTCACTGGTCAGCGCCCGATAGTGCCATGCCCCTCCAGAGCCATCGACGCAGTTCCGAACCCTGCGGGGCACTGCTGAGGGCACACTGCCGGGGGACCCCCGAAAGCACTGACTAAAACTCGGTGTTGGCCAGGGAGATCGTAGTTTCCGACCGCTCGCCGATCGCTCTCAGGAGGCGACAGTCGGCGTGACACTCTGACGCTGGCCCGCCCCCATACGCCCCCAGGGGTTCCAACTCTGAGCGACCGGCTCTACCGGGCACTGGTCCTAGCCGGTAAGCCGCTTGCGGGCCAGTCCGGGCACGTCCTGGTGAATCCAGGCATCTATGGCTCGGACCGGCTGGCCAGTGGCCACAATCGACCACGCATGGTTGTGGCGTCTGTCCTGGTACGGGCCGCCGACCCGTATCCCAGGCGCTCCGCGATGCACGCCTGGATGTCACCCAGGAACTCCGGGTTACCGGACACCACCGACCACCGATAGGGGCTGCGACGATCGATGCTCCCGTCACCGTCGTAGTACCCGCAGACGAAGCTGTTCTCGTACCGCGGATGCACCTCATCGGGCCAGGACGTGACCAGGGTCTTCCTGTGGACCACGCCGTGATCCGCCAGGTCAGCTGCCAGATCAGCTGACTGGATCATGAACCGCACCATCGGTGAGGTGTCGGTGCTATACGAGCCGATCCGGGCCTGAGGCGCGATCTCGTCGCGGGCGAGCTCTGCCAGGCAGCGGTCCTTTTCGTGGATCTCCAGTTTGAGTTGGTTGGCGGGGCTCACGCTCCCGTCGGCTAGCAGGAGGCCCAGCAGGTACGCCTTCATGGGCGTGTCGATGTTCCGGAAGTAATCCCGGACAAGCGAGTAGTGCCCCGCGTGGTGCCAGGATCGCAGGCCCTCGATGTTTGCCCGGACATGAATGGCGTTCGGGGTCCGGCCGAGTACGGCGGCGATTTCCGCTGCTGGCATCAGGTGGTAGTTGGCCCGCAGGTACTCGAGGTCTTCCTCGGTCCAGCGTGGCCCACCAAAACCTTCCGGTGATCTCACATTCCCGACGCTACGCATAAGGTCGGACAGTAGGCATTGGCTTGCCGAGGCCGCGGCACTTTGCACTTTGGACATGGGCGCGGCGGATCGCCATGGTAATCCAGCATGCGTGTGACCTGATCACACTTGCCGCACCACGGCGGCAGCGCCGACCTCACTGTTGATACGGGCAGTTCAATCGGCGATTAGCCGGGTAGCCAGCACCGCGAAGGGGTTCCGCACGCCCGTAGTGTTCGCCCGGTGACCGATGCCAATTCCTGCGGCGCCCAGCCCATATCCAGCGCGGTCGGTGCGGCCGGCGCGGTGCAGGATCAGGTGCCCGTCAGCCTCGAGCCGGGTGATCACGCGGCAGACCGTGCGGTCGCTGATGTTGGCCTTGCGGGCGATCGTGGCCACTGACGGCCAGCAGCCGGTACCGTCGTCGCGCGAGCAAGCGTCGGCCAGCGCGAGCAGGACCAGGCGCTCGTTGCCGGAGGTTGGCGAGTTCGCCCACACCCATTTCATCGCCGTGATGCTCATCGCGCCCGCCTCCCGGATGTTCGATTCTGGGAGCAGGATGGGAGCGGCCAGCTCCCGTCAGGCGCGCTCAGGTGCGGGCACCGGAGCCTAGCGGACGTCGCTGATCTGCGCAGACACGCGGACAAGATCAACGCCCAAGCCGGTGCGCCACTACCCAGCCCTCGCTAGCGCCCGAACCCGGCGGCGGCGTCGAGCCCGGCATATAGGACCACGGCCGTACCGTGAGAGAACGCCAGCGCGGCGGTGTGACATGAGGGCCGGCGATCACGCGCACCGGTAATGTCGGCGTCGACATGCCGCCTAGTGAATGCGCTGAGCGCGATCCGGCGCGCTCTTACGAGCGCCTCGACAAGTCCGACCTGGCTCGGCTGGGGCGCGCCGCACAAGCTGAGGTCGAAGCGTTCTTCGCCCGCAACCCACACCTTGCTGGCTGGCGGGACCGGGTGCGCATTATCGCCCTCGCGCAAGGCGGCGCCGAGCATTACCTGCGCGGCCGCCGGGGGGTCCGGGACCTCGACGTCATTGTCTGCTTCGCCGAAGACCCGCGCCTGCCCCGCCTTTTCCGCCGCATGGTCGTTTCCTGGGATTGGGGTCCCTCCAAGCTCGGGCGCTGCCCGCACGACCCACCGGAATACACCGGCCGCGCTGTCGATGTCGCCTTCTGGGTCATCCCCGACCGCCCCAGCGCGATCGCTGGGCTGCGAGAGTGGCTGGCCGCACGCGCAGCAAGACAGGTCGATCCCGAGCGAAATCCCGACCTCGCACACGAGCCAGTCGTCCTCATCCACCCCGACCTCGGATCAGTCGCCTGGGATCCGGGCGGGGCTCCTCCGCCCAGGCCAAAAACAACAGGGCATCGCAAGCCCCATGGCCTGGTGCCGCCCTGAGGCGGCCCTCGGCCCACAATGGAACCGTTTTGAGCGTTAGCGGCCCGCTGCACCGGCAACCCATTCCGCAGGCGCTGACCACCCCTACCGCGACCCCCCAGCGGAGCATCATTGTTCAGGAACCTGGCCGTCGTAGCGGCGCTGACGGCTCGGTTGTTACTGGCCCTCTCCGTCGGGTAGTCCCCGGCATGCTCGCGGCCGGCTCTGCCGCGGCGAGAGGTGGTCAGGGGGTCTGGTTGGCCAGGCCGAGGTATTCGCCCAGCTGGTACTCGACGTCGAGGCCCTTGTCGGCGGCCAGTGCGCCGAGCGCGGCCGCGCGAGTGAGGAATCCCGGCTGTGTCAGCGAGTCCGCGAACTCGCCGTAGGCGGTGACCAGGTCCGCGTCTGGCGGCAGTGTCGCCCGGTTGACCATCGCCTTCGCGGTCGCCAGGGCTTGCCGGTCGAAGGAGGCGAGGCGGGCAGCCGTCGCGTCGACGAAGGCGTCGAGTTCCGCGTCGGGCAGGGCCCGGGTGACCCATCCCCAGCGCTCGGCGGTGTCGGCGTCGTAGTCGGCGCTGCTGAGGATGGCCTCGAGCGCCCGGTCGCGGCCGATGGCGCGGGGCAGTCGCTCGGTTCCGCCTCCGCCGGGCACGATGCCGATGCCGGCCTCGGGCTGGCCGAAGATCGCCTTCTCGCGGCTGGCGTAGCGCAGGTCGCAGGCCAGCGCCAGTTCGTTGCCGGCCCCGCGGGTGCGGCCGCGGATGGCCGCGATGCTGACGTACGGGGCCTTGCTCAGCCGCAGGACCATGTCGGTCCAGACCGGGTCGTCGTCCTCGTGCTCGGGCACGGGGAGGTCGCCGCCGGCGGCGCCGTCGAAGTGGTTGATGAAGAAGTCGGGGACCTCGCTGGAGAAGACGACGACCTGGATGTCGGGGTCCGCCTCGAGCCCCGCGACGATGTCGTGCAACGTCACGATGGTCTCGGGGATCACCAGGTTCGCGGGAGGGTTCGCGAACGTGATCCTGGCAGTTCGCGGGGTCGTCCGCTCGAGGCGGATGGTGCTGGGCTGGCTCATCGGATGGCTCCGTTTCGCTGGTGGGCTTGGCCGGGGTCGAGTCTGACGACCGCGGAGTTGTCGTGTCTGGCGGTGATGCGGCTGGCGCTGCGCTGAGGGTGTACGGCAGCCGCCTGGGGCCGATGCACCGTCGCGGCTAGCAGCTCCGGCAGGTCATCGGTGATCTCCCGGGTAACTGCTCGCGCGCCGCTGGTTAGTGGTCCTCACGGTGATCGGCGGAGTTCACCCTCCGGCTGTTTGCGCCGGCTGCGCTTCGGGGCCTCCCGTGCCGGCTCTACCGTCCGAGGAACTCGAGGGCCTTCTGGGCGAACTGGGCGTGGAACTGGAAGATGCCGCCGTGGCCGGCGTCGGGGTAGATCACCAGCTCGCTGCCGGCCAGGCGGCGGGCCAGGTCGGCTGAGTTCTTGGTCGGGACCATCTTGTCGCTGTCGCCGTTGGCGACGAGGACGGGCTGGTGGATGACGGACAGGTCGGAGGGCTGGGCCAGGCCCCAGCGGTGGATGGCCTTGAGCTGGGCGGCGTAGGACCTGAGCGAGATCTTTTTGTCCCGGTCGCGGGTGCGTTCCTTCAGGCGGGCCAGGAACTCCTGGCCGGCGCGACGCCCGTTAGGTGTCCTGGTGAAGAACAGGAACTGTTTGGGGTCGGTGAAGGTGAGCAGTGCCCGGATGGTGTCGAGGTTCGAGATCCTGGTCACGTTCTTGATGCCCTCGCCTCCGGCGGGCCCGGTGCCGGCGAGGATCAGCTTGCGGACCAGCTGCGGTTCGTCCTGGGCGATTACCTGGGCGATCATGCCGCCCATGGAGAAGCCGAGGAGGTCGACCTGGTTCAGGCCCAGCGCCCGGATGAACGTGACGGCGTCCGCGGCCATCGCTCCGATGGTGTCCGGCGTCGTACCGGTGGTAGCGCCGACGCCCCGGTTGTCGAAGGTGATGACGTGGTGTCTGGCGGCGATGCCGTCGACGACCCGGGGGTCCCAGTTGTCCAGCACCGCGGCCAGGTGGGTGAGGAAGATCACCGGGACCCCGGTTGTGGGGCCGAGCTCGCGGTAGGCGAAAGTCACCCCGCCGGCGGCGATGGTGCGGGTCGGTGCGTCCTGGTACGGCGTCCCCACGTCGTCTGGTGCTTCTTGCTGGTTATTCACGGCCGTACCTTTCTGCGGGTGGGATTTGCGTGAGCGGTGTCCGCGCATTGGCGGCTGGCGGCGTGACCGGGCGGATCAGCGGCCAGGTCAGCCATCGTGACGACGACCTTGCCCTTGGCCCGCCCGCTCTCGACGTAGGCCATGGCGTCCTTGGCCGAGCCGAAGGGGAAGACCCGGTCGATGACCGGCCTGATGGTGCCGGCGTCGGCGAGGGCGGCGATCGCGCGGAGCTGCTCGCCGCTGGCCTTCATGAACAGGAACGAGTACCGCACATGGCGTCGCCGGGCCCGCAGCCTGGTCCGGGCGCTGAGCAGCACGGTCGCGAGGCGGACGACGGGATTGGCGCCGATCTGCCTGGCGAAGGCGGGGTCGGGCGGGCCGGCGAGGCCGATGGCGATGCCGCCTGGTCTGAGCACGCGGAGGGATTTTTCCAGCGTCTGCCCGCCGAGGCTGTCCAGGACCACGTCGTAGCCGCGCACGATGGTCTCGAAGTCCTCGCGTTTGTAGTCGATGACCACGTCGGCGCCGAGGTTCTTGACCCATCCGGTGTTGGCCGTGCCCGTGGTCGTCGCGACGTGCGCGCCGAGGTGCTTAGCGAGCTGGATCGCGATCGTCCCGACACCACCGGACCCGGCGTGGATGAGGATCTTCTGGCCGGGGCGCAGGTCCGCCCGCTCGACCAGCGCCTGCCACGCGGTCAGCGCCACCAGCGGCAGAGCGGCGGATTCCTCCATGGTCAGGGTGGCCGGCTTGCGGGCGAGATCGTCCTGGTGGACGGCGGCCAGCTCGGCGAAGGTGCCGATGTGATCCTGGCCGGGCCGGGCGTAGACCTCATCGCCGGGCCTGAACGACCGCACCGCCGGGCCCGCCCGCACGACCACGCCGGCCACGTCGTGACCGAGCACGAACGGCACCCGGTAGGGCAGGATCTGCTTGAACTCGCCGTCCCTGATCTTGGCGTCCAGCAGGTTGACGCTCGCCGCCCGCACCTCCACCAGCACGTCATGGGCACCGACACCGGGCTCGGGCACCTCGCGCATCTGCACGCCGTCTGAGCTGCCGTACCGGCCCACTACGAACGCTTTCATCACGTCTCATCTCTGTCCTCGCGCCGCCCGGCGCGCGAGCACGTGTGGCTGGGCAGGCACCTTGCCGGGCTTGCGGTCGTCGTGGGCGCGGCCCTCAGCCGGCGAGCCGGCCAGACTTCTGGCGTGCCCGTGACGATTGAAGTACGATTATAATACAATAACGTCAGGGGGCGCATATGGCAAGCTCCCGGGGCGAGCGGGAAGGAGCGCGGCGTGGCCAGATACGGCAAGCAGCACAAGGAGGCGACCCGGCGCCGCATCGTCGAGATGGCCGGCCGCCGGCTGAAGGCAGACGGCATCGACGGCTCGGGAGTCGCGACCCTGATGGCGGACGCCGGGCTGACCAACGGCGCCTTCTACGCCCACTTCGCGTCCAAGGAGGACCTGGTCGCCGCCGCGGTCGCCGGCCAGCTGCGCGCCCAGCGCGTGCAGTACAGCACCCAGCCGCCGGGCCGCGACGGCGTGGAGCTGATGGTGCGTGAGTACCTGTCGGCCGCGCACCGCGACAGTCCCCAGGACGGCTGCCCGTCCGCTGCCCTGCTCGCCGAGATCGGGCGCTGCGGCGATGCCACCAGGCGCGCCTACACCGAGGGCGTGCTGGCCATCGCCGGCGAAATCGCCGGCCGCCTCGCCCCGGACGATCCGCCCTCAGCCCGCGGCACGACACTGGGCTTGTTCGCCCTGCTGATCGGGACGATGCAGCTCTCCCGTGCTCTGGCGGACCGGGAGCTGGCGGACGAGGTGCTGGAGCAGGGCCGCAGGAACGCCCTTGTGCTGATGGACGCCGGCGAGCGCGCCTGACGCATGGTGTTACGCGCAGGACGGCCCCTCTCCCCGGGCGGGTTACGGCGCGCTGGCCGGCGCGGCGTGCGCTGCCCGCAGCGAGACCTTGCCGGTCGTTCCGGGAGCGTTCCGGGCGATGGCGCCGGCCACGATCAGCGAGCCCGCGGGCAGCTGGCGGCCGTGGAGGGGGCAGACCAAGTACGGCGGAAAGCGGCAGTGGGCTGGTCAGCGGCCTGTTAGTCGCTGAAGACTCGTTCGATGACTTCGGCGTTCTCGGCTGCCCCGGATCGGAAGTACCTGGCCGCAGTGTCGATTGAGGCGTGTCCGAGCAGGGCCTGGACCTGGGCGGGGTCGGCCCCGCCCTGGCGGAGCCGGGTGGCGAAAGTGTGCCGGGCGCGGTGGGGCCGAAGGCCGGGGATGCTGGCGTCGTTGCCGGCGGCGAGCACGACCTGGGTGATGCCGGAGATGGTGAGCGGGCCGCGCTGCCCGGTCCAGATCGGCCCGGGGTGGCGGCCGCGCACGTCCAGCCACGCTGAGACCAGCTCGCGGGCGCGGCGGGCCAGCGGGACGTAGCGGACTTCGTCGCCCTTGCCGTGCAGCCGGACCTCGCCGGTGCGGGCGGTGATCGCGAAGTCCTCGATATCCAACCGGGCGCACTCCTCGACTCGCGCGCCGGTGTCCAGCAGCACCGCGATGAGCGCAGCGTCGCGTGGGCCGCGCCGGGCGGCGGAGCGGCGGAGCGCGGCCTCCTGCGGGCGGGTGAGCGCGTCGGGCTCGCCGGGCCTGGGAATGCGGACCCGCTCCACGGAGATCCGAAGACCGGCCTGCTCGTACATCAGCGTGACGGCGGCCAGCGCCTGGTTGACCGTCGCCGGGCTGGACCTGGCGGTGAGCATGTCCCGCTTCCAGGCGGTGACGGCGCCCTCGGCACCGATCAGGTCCGCGAACGCGTCGCCGTGGGCGCTGGCGTTGGCGGCCAGCCAGCCGGCGTACGCGGCGGCCTGCCGTTTGTAGGCCCGGACGGTGCGGGCCGACAGCTTGCACCGGTCAAGGTGCCGGCTCACCACGCCGAGGGCCTCGTGGGCGGCCGCCCCGATGTCATCAGCGGGCCGCAGCGGGACGACAGGCGCGGTCACCGCTGGCTGGCCTGCCGGGCGTCCCAGGCAGCGAGTGCGGCGGATCCCGCGCTGGTGAGGAACCAGCGGTCCTGGCCCTGCTCGCAGACAAGCCCCCGGCGGGCCAGGGCACCTCTAATCCGGCGGTCCTGCGCAGAGCCGGGCGTGTTCTCGATCGCCGCCAGCAGCGCGATGTTCCTGCGCACGTACCTGTCGGCAACAGGATCAGGCGCCGAGCGGGCTCCGTCCACGGGGGCTCCTTGTTATCCGCTGAGTTCTGCCCCGGCCACTGCGCTGCCGGGAACGTCGTTATCCACTGAGATCCTAGCCGGACTCAGCGGATAATGACAGTTATCCGCTGAGAACGGGCCAGCCATGCCGGGAGGCCTTCCGGGGGCCGCAACCCGGCGTAGGCGGTCAGCGACCGCTCGAGCCGGGGCGACACGTCCCACCCGTCGTCTTCCGGGCAGGGCGGGTCCGCCTCGTACCCGCGGGGCATCTGCCAGGCCGGCACGGCTGGTGGCTGCCGCCGCCGCACTGGCACCGCTCCGGGACGAGCGCCTGGATGGCCCCGGCGACCTGCTCCGGCGTGGCCATGAGCGGCAGGTTGCCGGGGAGGTCTTCGGTGTAGTCGCCGAGCGCGGCCTGGGAGTCAGAGAACCAGATGTGATACCAGCCGCGGTCCTCGCGCCACTGGATGACCATGGAGGGCCCGTAGCCCTCGTCGTCCCAGAAGTCCTCCAGGTCGCCGCCGATGCGGAAGTTTCCGCCGCGCGGTTCGTCGCAGTCGCTGCCGATGTCCCCGATGACGATGCCCGCGGCCTCGACAGTGGCGGCGACGGCCGCGATGTAGGCGTGGTGTGCCTTGTGGTAGGTCACCCCGGCGGCCCGGTGCAGCCGCTCGGCCTCGTCGATCTGGTGCCCGCTGGTGTTGCGGATGAGCGGGATCGTCATCGTCGTGCCGATCTCGGTAGGCCAGGCGACGGCGTCCCACCCGTAGCAGCCGAGGTGCCAGCCGGGCTGGCGGTTTCGGCGGGAGAGGCGCTGCCCACGGCGCTCTATGAGCGCTGGACAAGCCGCTTCGGGTGGACATCCTCGACGGCCTCGGAATGACCGAGAGGCTGCATATCTTCCTGCCCAACCGGCCGGGGCAAGTGCGGCCAAGCAGCACCGGCGTGGCGGTGCCGGGGTATCAGCTGAAATCCTCGATGAGACCGGCGCGCCGGTCCCGCCCGATACTCCTGGCACGCTGTACCTGCGCGGCGCGTCGGCCGCGACTGGCTACTGGTCCCAGTATGCGGCATCCCGGCAGGTGTTCCAGGGCGAGTGACTGCACACCGGCGACACCCACGCCCAGCTCCCGGTAGGTCGTCTGGGTGCCACCGGCGGCATCGATGAGCGCGACCCAGGCCAGATCCGTTTGGTCGATGTCTGTAAAGAGCAAGCCGAACACGCTCACATCGGCGATATCAACGTCGGGGAACGGGCTAGCGAAACCCATGAACAGTCTCTGTTACCTGTGTAGGCGAACGCAGCGATCAGAGAGTGGCCGCTGCGCCTGCGGGACGGTGCCGGGGAAAGCCGGATTTCATGGCTTCGGGCCGGTGGTGCGGCGTGTCAGCGCTGTTGCCCGGCATCCAGCAGCGCGAGGGCGTTCTGGATGCCCTGCTCGAGGACCTCATCGGCGAGCTGCCGGTCGGCCAGGGCGCGGGAGAGCTGCAGTGTCCCGGCCATCAGGGCGAAGACGCTGAGCGTCTTCACGCGTGCCGACTGCGGATCGTGCGGCGCCAGGCGGGCGGCGACGTCGTCGATGACGGCCAGCAGGCCGTCGGTATACGCCCGCCTGGTGGCGTCGGTGCAGCGGCCGATCTCGTCGAGCAGGGCGGCGGACGGGCAGCCGTCCCCGGGGTTGTCGCGGTGCCCGGCCGAGAGGTACGCGCGCACGTACTGCTCGACTCCGGCGCGGCCGGGCGCCACCGCGCTGAGGCTTTCGCGCTGTTCGCGGAGCTGGCCGGCGACCGCGGTGGCGACCAGGTCCTCCTTGGAGGCGAAGTGGGCGTAGAAGGCGCCGTTGGTCAGCCCGGCGTCGGCCATGAGCGTGGCGACCCCGGAGCCGTCGATGCCGTCGCGCTTGAGCCGGCGGCCGGCCGTCTCGATGATCCGCCGCCGCGTCGCCTGCTTGTGCTCTGTCCCGTACCGCGCCACACGCTCCTCCAGCCGCCGCACGAACCACTTGCCGTCCGCCGATACTCGCCGGCAATGATAGTACGAGCGTAATCCATTATGCCCGTCAGGTCTCCCGGCCGGCGGCCCGGCCGGCGGTGCGGTGCCCTCTGGCGAGTCCCGCCTCCGCCATGAGCGCGGCGATCCCCCGGGCCGTGGATGCCGTCTTGCTTGAGCCGGCGGGCGGCCGTCTTGATGATCCGCGCCCGGCCGCCCGCTTGCGCCTCTTCCGCTTCCCGTACCGCACCGGAGGGTCCTCTCCCCGAGGAGGGACGCTTGCCATCCGTCGCTTCTCAGCATATGGTATTACGAACGTAAGGCAATCGAACGCGCCGGAAACCGTCGACCACAGCCAACTCACCGGAGGACCACATGGACACGTCGCGAAGCAGCTCGCAGCCCGCAGGACACATTGCCGTCGAGGGCCACGCCGGGGTGCTTGTCGCTCGTATCGACGGAGGCCCGCATGCGTTGTTCGATCCCGAGATCGCCAAGCAGCTGAAAGAGCTGGTCGATCGTGCAGACCGCGATCCGGACATCCGCGCGGTCGTCTTCACCGGTACGCATCCTGACCGCTTCTTGAGTCATTCTGATGTGCGCTGGCTACAAGAAGGTGGCACTGGATTCCCGCCGATCAACAC
>Ga0137367_10003273_pt1 | contig 13067 bp, 9 predicted proteins | sample SagtaG_14_FD_104939 | JGI IMG/M metagenome (GOLD analysis project Ga0137367, IMG submission 104939) | Vadose zone soil microbial communities from Sagehorn Ranch, Mendocino, California, USA - Sage1_L_80_16 metaG | ecosystem: Environmental > Terrestrial > Soil > Vadose zone | place: USA... | reverse complement strand
TGATGTTCGGACTTGCCGCATCGGCAATGGCGCAGACGCCAACCGTAGTTGAGAAACCCGTGGCCAAACCTGTCGTGGCGAAGGCTACGCAGGCTTCGGCTCCAAAATCTGCCGCGGCGGGTGTGAAGGTGGTTGCGGTTCCGGCGCTTTCATCGAAGCCGAGCGCGGTGGTCGCGAAGTCCGGAAATGCCAAGCCGGCCGTGATTGCCGTGCGGCCCGCGTCCACTCCTGTAGCGGCACAGAAGATCGCAGTAGCACCGCAGAAGAATAGTGTTGCGGTGAGCAAACCTGCACCGGCTTCAATAGCTGTCAAGGCGGCACCACCGGCTTCGACCCACTCAGTCGTTGCAGCCAGGCCGGCCGCGCCCGGCAGCAAAACTTCGGCGGTGAAAACCGTGGTTGCTCCGGACGCACAGGCGGCGAAGGTCAAGGACCCGTTCAGCAAGAACAAGTCCGAGACCCGCAAGATAGGGACTCCGGTTCAGGCCAAGGCGCCAGTGAAAAATGTGGCGGGAACGGTGGTCGCGGTGAATGAGCCCAAGCCGGCTGCCGGTGAAAAGAAATCAGGGCCCAAGAAACTCAGTGTCGCGGCGCACCGGGATCCGTTTGTGAGCCCAGTTGTCCGTCTCGGCTCAACTGGGTCGGGGTGCAGTTCAGGCAAACGGTGCCTGGCGATCGATCAGATAGCGCTTAAAGGTGTGGTGAGATCGGAAACGGGCATGATCGCGGTCGTTGTGAACTCCATGTCCAAAGCTTACTTTTTGCGAGAGAACGATCCGGTGTTCAACGGTTATGTGACCAAAATTACGCCGGACTCGATTGTTTTTAAGGAGACCTTCCACGACAAGGTTGGAAAGCCTTTGACGCGGGACGTCACCAAGACTATTACCCGGCCTGTGGCATAGCCACGGCTGGCAATCAGATTTCGAATCAAGATCGAAGCAGATCAGAGGCGGGGAGACGGGAAATGCGAAAGCACATGCTGGGAACGATAGCAGCGCTACTGGCAGTCGTACTGATGGCCGGGGCGCAGACTCCAGGCAGCGAGGCGACACGCGCCACGCTTGAGAAAGTCACAGTTGTCCGTGGCGACGGCGGCGTCAGCATCGAGATGACGACCAAGGGCGCTGTCACTCCGAAGGTCGAGACGCTTTCTTCTCCCGACCGACTGGTTGTGGATCTGCCCAACACGCTGCTGGCGACGGCTGCGGGACGTATTTCCGTAAGTGACGCGAGCGTGAAGGGCGTCCGCACGGGCACCGATGCCGGCGGGACGACCAGAGTCGTACTGGATCTGGAGCGGCCCAGCAAGTATGAGCTGGTTCCGGGGCCGGGCCAGAAGTTGATCCTGAAGATCGCCGATGACCCGAGAGTCGCCCACGCGACTGCGTCACCCGTGAAGGTGGCCGCTCCCGTCGCGGCAAATGCGACACCTGCTCCGGCAATGGAGCCAGTCGCGAAAGCGTCGGCCCAGGACCTGGTCATTGTCACACCCACGTATTCGGCGAAGAACGAAAACATCGAAGAGCCCACGGTGAAAGCAGCCGACGCGGCTTCGAAGTTTGTGGAACGCCCCGAAGGCAATTTGTTGCCCAGCGTCAGCGGTTCCATGCAGGCTCAGGCGGCACCGAGCGCGGGAACAGCTCCCGCAACGCCAGCGGCGGAGCCGGCGGTGAATTTTGCAGCCGAACAAAAGATGAAGCCCCATGTCGCCGCCTCCGGTCCGAAGTACACCGGAGAGCCGGTGTCGGTGAACCTGAAGGACGTTGACCTGAAAGATTTCTTTAGACTCATTCACGAAATCAGCGGTTTGAATGTCGTGCTGGATCCCGAGGTGAAGGGAACTCTGACGATCGTGCTCGATGACGTGCCGTGGGACCAGGCGCTTGACATCGTTTTGAAGAACAATGCTCTTTCCAGGCAGCTTGACGGAAACGTACTCCGAATCGCCGGTATCGACACACTGCGCAAAGAGGCGGAAGCGCGCCGCGCGCAAGCAGAAGCCGAGGCCGAAGCGGTTGACAGGATCACCGTTACTCGTTTCCTGAGCTACGCGCACTCAAAAGACGTGCTGACGACGCTGAAGAAATTCCTCAGCAAGCGCGGCCACATCGAGGCGGATGACCGTACCAACGCGATTATCATCAGCGATATTCCCTCGGTCATGCCCCCCATCGACCGCTTGCTCGGTCAGTTGGATCGCAAAACGCAGGAAGTGGAAATCGAGGCACGCGTCGTGGCGGCAACCCGCAGCTTTGCGCGTGACATCGGTACACAGCTGGGATTTGGCTGGGGCAATGGCCCCAGCGCAATCGGGGGGGCGCCAGCAGTTGGCCCGTCTCCGCTTGAGGTCGGGGGTTTGACGCCCAGCTACTTCACAGTGGGTGGTACGAAAATTCCCTTGTTTTCTAATCTTCCGGCAGTTGGGCCGACCAGCGGCTTGGTCTTTTCTAATGCCAGCAACAACATGCGGCTGGACGCAATCCTGACGTTGGCCGAATCTCGCGGCCTGTTGAAGATCCTCTCGCGTCCGCGGGTGGTCACGCAGAACAACATTCAAGCCGTGGTGAAACAGGGCGTCCGCATTCCGGTTGTCACGGAAGCCCAGTTGAATGGCCCGGCGACCACCACGTATATTGACGCCTTCCTAAGGCTGACCGTGACGCCACAGATCACCGTGGAAAGCACGATCTTCCTCAACGTGGACGTGGAAAACACCACTCCAGACTTTGGGCACACTGTCGGCGGCAACCCAACTCTCATCACCCAGCAGGCGACCACGCAGGTTCTGGTAACCGATGGTGGAACGGTTGTGATCGGTGGCGTGATCCAGACCAGCAATTCCGTCAGCATCCAACAGGTTCCGCTGCTCGGAAGCATTCCGTGGTTGGGTAACTTGTTTAAGCACCAGGCAGTGAGCAGTTCCAACCAGGAACTGATCTTCTTTATCACACCTCGGATCGTCGCGTCATAGTTCGCATCGCAAGTTAGCAGAAAGCAGCCGCCGGCCCCTGATCTTTCAGGCCGGCGGATTGTTTTTGGGTCTCGGTAGGCTGCGAGTGCCAGGCGCGCAAGCCCCTGTCTGGCGCGCACGATCGGCTGCGATAGACTTTGTGCATGTCTCCCAACAGCCGCCTGGGCAGCGTGCAAGCCCAGCTGGAACAGCATCGCCTCAATGCCATCCTGATCACCCACCTTCCGAACATTCGATACCTCTGCGGATTCAGCGGCAGTGCCGGTGTGTTGACTGTGACTCAGCGCCACGCAATCTTCTTTACTGACGGGCGCTATACCGAGCAGGCGCACGCAGAAGTTGGAGAGGTGAAGGTCATAATTCGAAGGGGTAAGTCCGGCATAGCTTCAGCAATCGAGTGGCTCGCCGGACGGACCTCCCTTCGCAGAATCGGGATCGAATCCACTCGCGTTTCGGTGGCCGAGAGGGACGTCGTTGCGCATTCCCTTGGGCGTACTCGCAGAATTGTCAGTGCCCCGCCGATCGTCGAGCAAATGAGAATGGTCAAGTCCTCCGACGAGATCACTAAGATTCGGACAGCTTGCGAACTGGGAGTGCGGTTATTCGACGGTTTGTTGCATCAAATTCGGCCCGGCATCCCGGAGACAGAAGCGGCTGGCAAACTCGAGTTTGCAGCACGCAAGGCGGGCGTGGATCAGATGGCGTTCCCCACGATCGTTGCCGGAGGAAAACGGTCGGCGCTGCCGCATGGGCGCGGCTCCCGGGCCCCCCTCCCGCGGCGAGGATTCGTGGTATGCGACTTCGGTGTTATACTCTCCGGCTACTGTTCTGATATGACCCGCACCCTGCACATAGGCCGTCCCACGGCAGAGGCGCGCAGGGCTTATGAAGCGGTTCGAGAGGCACAACAAGCAGGGCTGGAAGCGGTGAAACCCGGAAGGACCGTTGGCGAAGTCGATTCATCTGCTCGCAAGCTATTGTATAGTAAAGGTTTAGAGAGATTCTTTACTCACTCGACCGGCCACGGGCTTGGGCTCGAGATACACGAGGCGCCGCGCGTGGCGGCTGCTCAAAGGGAAAGGCTGCGACCTGGAATGGTCATCACGGTGGAACCCGGCGTTTACTTGCCGGGCAAATGGGGAGTGCGCATCGAAGACACGGTTGTAGTCACGGAAAGCGGATGCGACATTCTCACGAAGTGCCCGAAGGAACTGCTGTCCCTGTAAGCGCCGGGAGATTGCTAGCAGCCTAATGCCTGATGGGAAAAGCCAACGACGAACGACCAACGGCCAACGACAAGATTCTCGCAAATCATGAATCTCAAAGAAATTAAAGAACTCATAGAATTTCTCATCGAGAAGGATATCACCGAGTTTGAACTGGAACGCGGCGATGTGAAGGTCCGGATCAGGCGTGGAGCACCGGAAAGCGCTCCAGCAGAGCGAATCATCAGCGTGCATCCCGCACCGGCGCCAATTCCGGCGATGCCCGTGACTCAGTTCCCGGCGGGTGTACACCCTGCGCCCCCAGTCCAAGCTCCCCGAGCCGAAGATCTGTTCATGGTGAAGTCGCCGATGGTCGGCACTTATTACGAGTCGCCATCTCCCGGGTCGCCACCATTTGTGAAGCCAGGAGACATGGTCGAAGCCGGTCAAGTCTTATGCATCGTGGAAGCAATGAAGCTGATGAATGACATTGAAACCGATGTTGGCGGCGAGATCGTAAGCTGCCTGGTGAAGAATGGGCAACCGATCGAGTACGGACAGGAATTGTTCGCGATCAGACCGAAGAAGTAAAGCGGGATTAAGCACCCATCCTTGCTGTGAATCAGCAACTTAGCATTTGGCACTTGGCATCTGGCCCGTTAAGGGCTTGCTGGCGAAGTGCTAACTGCTAATTGCCAAGTGCGATTTTTCATGTTCAAGAAGATCCTGATTGCCAATCGAGGCGAAATCGCGCTGCGTGTGATTTGCGCGTGCAAAGAACTCGGTATCCGCACAGTCGCCATTTACAGCGAGGCCGATCGTAATTCTCTTCCGGTACGATTCGCCGATGAAGCCATTTGTGTCGGGCCGCCTCAGTTGGGGCAAAGCTATTTGAATATTCCCGCGGTGATCAGCGCTGCCGAGATCGCTAACGTGGACGCGATCCATCCCGGATACGGCCTGCTTTCCGAGAATGCCAACTTCGCCGAGGTCTGCGAGACCTGCAACATTAAGTTTATAGGCCCTTCGCCGGAAGTGATTCGTCTGATGGGCGAAAAGGAAAAGGCGCGCGCGGCGATGAAGCGAGCCGGAGTGCCGATCCTACCGGGATCAGATGGAGTGCTGGCGAGCGAGGGCGAGGCGCTGGAGTGGGCGCGCACCGTGGGTTTTCCGGTGATCATCAAGGCCTCGGCGGGTGGCGGCGGGCGCGGGATGAGGATTGTTCGCTCCGAGGCCGAGCTTCCGGCACTGTTCACCGCCGCGCAGGGAGAGGCGGCGGGAGCATTCGGCAACGGCGACCTCTACATGGAGAAGTACGTCGAGCACCCGCGCCACATTGAATTCCAGATCCTGGCCGACCAGTATGGAACGGTCACCAGCCTTGGCGAGCGCGAGTGCAGCATTCAGCGACGACACCAGAAGCTGCTCGAAGAATCGCCTTCAACGCAGGTGACACCTGAACTGCGCGAGGAAATCGGCCAGGTGTTGTGCAAGACTTTGTCGGACATCGGCTACGTGAATGCCGGAACCATCGAGTTCCTCATGGACCAAGACCGGCGGCTCTACTTCATCGAGATGAATACGCGGATTCAGGTGGAGCATCCCGTGACCGAAATGGTCACGGATGTGGACCTGGTAAAGAGCCAGATTCTGTTGGCGGCGGGAGAGCGGCTTGAGAACGTCCTGCACGGGCCCATTGTTCACCGCGGACACGCGATCGAGTGCCGCATCAACGCTGAGCATCCGGAAAAGTTCACGCCGTCGGCGGGAAAGATTACGACCTTTCACCCGCCGGGAGGCACCGGTGTGCGAATCGACACGGCGGCGTATGCGGAAGGCGTGATTCCCCAGTATTACGACTCGCTGATTGCCAAGCTGATAGTACGTGGCAAGGACCGTGACGAGGCGATCTCGCGCATGTCTCGCGCGCTGGAGATGTTCATTGTCGAAGGGGTCCACACCACGATCCCGCTGCACCGCAAGATTCTTGCTGATCCGGAGTTCCGCGCTGCACACGCCGACACATCGTTAATCGAGAGATTCCTGGCGCGGAATGGAGACAAGAAAGCGCCGGCATAGGCATTCGGACGGCCACTTGGAACAAGTTGGGCGGGTGCTGCGTAGCCTTTAAGGGGAGGGTGTGATGCAAAAGGAAGGTGCAGTTGCGGGCGTTTCCATGGGTACGGCGCTGGCGATGATTCTGTCGTTCCAGCTGAACCATTCCATTCTGTGGGCAATTGTTCACGGCGTGTGCTCGTGGTTTTACGTGATTTACCGGGCGTTCAAGGGGAACTACTGAGGTTGCCGAACTTCGCTCGACTCGACAGCCTGGGGCGAATTGTTGCTACATGTAAATGATCACGCTGCCGCGGTTCTATCCCATTCTCGATTCGTTCTGCTTCTCCGGGACTGAAGGGCTGCTCGGAGCAGCGATTCAGTTAACGCGATCGGGGGTTCAGATCGTGCAGTACCGGAACAAGTCTGGCGATGCAGCCCGCATGTTGGTTGAAGCCCGGGAACTACGGCAACTGTTTCTCTATTCAGAGGGCACGAGCACAACAAAGTTGATCATGAACGACCGGGCAGACCTGTGTCTGGCCGCGGAGTTCGACGGTGTTCACGTTGGGCAAGACGACCTTTCGCCGGAGAGCGCAAGGAAGATCGTTGGGGCAGACCGCTGGCTGGGAGTTTCCACGCACAATCCTGAGCAGGTGAGGGAAGCCGTAACGACCTCGGCGGACTATATTGCGATCGGCCCGGTGTTTGGGACGGTGAGCAAGGCGAATCCTGATCCGGTGGTCGGGTTGGAAGGAGTACGGGCAGCCCGCAGGCTCACGAAATTGCCGCTGGTCGCCATCGGTGGGATCACCCGGGAGAATTGCCGGCCGGTTATCGAAGCGGGCGCTGACTCCGTTGCGGTGATATCCGATCTGATACGGGAGCCGGGTAAATCAGCAGAAGAATTTTTACGCATTCTGGGGTAAAGTGCTGAAGCAGTGGGCAGTGGCCAGTGGGCGGTTGCCAGTTCTGGCGCAATCGTTCGTTGGGGAGAATCGCGAGGATTGGAAAATTTCCGGTCAAAGCACATCCCCAGAAGCATTTTACTGAGAACTGAGAACTAACAACTGACAACTTGTTTTTACTGACCACCGACCACTGGCCACTGCCCACTGCTTCCATGTCCCTCGAAACCAAACCGGCGATTGCGGCCCCCGACGACGCGAGCGATCGCGAGTTTGTCAAAGGCCTCGGCCTCACGAGTTCGACCATGTTGGTGATGGGCTCGATGATTGGGTCAGGAATCTTTCTGGTATCGGCTGAGATTGCCCGCGAAGTGGACTCCCCGGCACTCCTGATCGGCGCATGGCTGGTCACGGCTTTCATGACAATCGTTGCGGCGCTTAGCTACGGCGAACTGGCCGCAATGATGCCGAGAGCTGGCGGCCAGTACGTTTATCTTCGCGAAGCGCTCGGGCCATTGTGGGGCTTCCTTTACGGCTGGACGCTCTTCCTGGTAATTCAGACAGGTACGATTGCCGCTGTGGGCGTGGCCTTCGGCAAGTTCCTTGGAGTTTTCTTTCCTTCCGTCTCCGCCTCCCATTGGATCGCGGGCCTGCACTGGTTGGCCCCTAAATGGCACATTGGCCCCATGATGCTCGGCGGGATGAACGTCGGCCTCAATACCCAAAACCTGATGGCGATTCTGCTGGTCGTGGCACTCTCCATCATTAACGTCTTTGGAGTCAAAACCGGCGCGCTGATTCAAAACGTGTTCACCTTCGCGAAGGTTGCCGCCCTGCTCGGGCTGATCTTCGTTGGACTCATGGAAGGTCGAAACGCGGTGGCGGTCGCCGCCAACTTTGGCGCGAACTTCTGGCACAACGTGCACGGGCTACACGCGGTCCAGGCGGGCGTCAATGGTCCGATGGTGCTTGTTGGCGCTCTCACTATCATTGCCGTGGCACAAGTTGGATCGCTGTTCTCGGCGGATGCGTGGAACAACGTCACGTTCACCGCCGGGGAGGTCATCAATCCCAAGCGGAACTTGCCGCTATCGCTGGCGCTCGGCACAGGTACTGTTTTGGCTCTTTACGTCGCTTGCAACGTGATCTATCTCAACATCTTGCCTTTGCAGGGTTCTCCGGACGGGCGAACGATCCTTGCGCAGGGCATCCAGTATGCGGCGTATCCGGACGACCGTGTCGCGACGGCGGCAATGACCCTCATGTTCGGCAGCATAGGCGCCTATCTGATGGCGGCAGCCATTCTGGTTTCCACGTTCGGCTGCAACAACGGGCTGATCCTATCGGGATCCCGCGTCTATTACGCGATGGCGAAAGATGGTTTGTTCTTCCGCGCAGCAGGGAAACTGCATCCCACTTACAAGACTCCCGCGGTCTCCCTGATGGTGCAGATGGTCTGGATCTGTATCCTGTGCTTGTCAGGAACTTACGGGCAGTTGCTCGATTACGTGGTTTTTGCCGTGCTGGTGTTTTACATTCTGACGATCGCGGGTATTTTCGTTCTGCGGCGTACCCGCCCCGATGCGCCCAGACCGTACAAGGCATTCGGATATCCCGCGCTGCCGCTGATCTATATAGCCATGGCGATCTTCATTGATGTCGTGCTATTGCGCTACAAGCCGCAGTTCACCTGGCCGGGGCTGATTATCGTATTGTTGGGAATTCCGGTATATTTTGCGTGGCATTCGCGACGAACGCGTGAAGCGGTTGTCAAAACTTCACTTTAACCTCTGGAGAGAGCACCCGAATGGCAAACCTGTTTGCTACCAAATCGCTAACATCGCTTTTGGCGGAGGCCGCGGAATCGGGCCAACACAGCCTGAGACGTACTCTGGGAGCTTTTCAACTGACCGCTTTAGGCGTGGGTGCCGTGATTGGCGCAGGAATCTTTGTCATGTCGGGCCTGGGCGCCAGCATGGCGGGGCCGGGCCTCATGCTGTCATTTGTTTTATCGGGCACCGGCTGCGCATTTGCTGCACTGTGTTATGCCGAGTTCGCCGCGATGATTCCTCTCGCTGGCAGCGCTTACACCTACGCCTACGCGACGTTGGGGGAACTCTTTGCCTGGATTATTGGATGGGATTTAACCCTGGAATACGCCATGGGTGCCAGCACCGTCTCTTCTGGATGGTCGAATCACTTCATCGAGTTGCTGAATATCTTCCACCTGAAGATGCCCTTATGGCTGGCGTATGACCACTGGACCGGATTACGTATCGCGGAAAATGTGATTGCGCGACAAATGGCGCAGGCGTCGGACGCCTCGCTGGTCCCTGGCTCCCAGCCTTTCTTAGCGAAAGTTGCCGATATCATGAGTGCGCACTCTCCCGACTTGGTACAGCAGGCGCACCAACTGTTGAATGCTCCGCATCTTTTCGGCTATGAGATTGGCCTCAACGTCCCGGCTTTCTTGATTGCTATGGTCATTACCACCATTCTCGCCGTTGGGATTAAAGAGAGCGCCCGCTTCAACTCCACCATCGTGGTAATCAAGGTCTCCGTCGTGCTCTTCGTCATCGGCCTCGGATTCAAGTACGTCAACTTTTCCAACTGGGGACACGACTGGTCCAGCTTCGCCCCCAACGGCTTTGCCGGAATCGGCGCAGCGGCAGCGTACATCTTTTTCGCATACATCGGATTCGACGCGGTATCCACTACCGCGCAGGAAGCTAAGAACCCGCAACGCGATCTGCCGATTGGAATTATTCTTTCGCTCCTGATCTGTACCGCCCTGTACATTCTTGTTGCCGGAGTCCTCACCGGCATGGTGCCGTGGCGCGATGTGAACATCGAAGCCCCGGTGGCGCGGGCGTTCCTCGACCGCGGACTCACAGGCGCGTCGCACATCATTACTTTGGGCGCACTGGCTGGACTCACCAGCGTGATGCTGGTGATGCTGCTCGGCCAAACCAGAGTGCTGTACTCAATGGCGAACGATGGATTGCTGCCGAAGAAATTTTTCGCTGACGTTCACCCGAAGTGGCGGACTCCGTGGAAGAACACCTTCCTCGTCGGACTGCTCGCTGCGATGGTGGGTAGTGTCACGCCCATTGATGATATCGGGAAAATGGTTAACATCGGAACCTTGCTGGCATTCATTATTGTGTGTATCGCCGTGATGGTGCTTCGCAAAACGAATCCGGCCCAGTCACGTCCGTTCCGTACGCCGTGGGTTCCGGTTGTCCCGATTCTCGGAATACTCTTCAACGGTTTCATGATGTATAAACTCGGCTGGATCAACTGGGCCCGGTTGATCATCTGGCTCGTCGTCGGGCTCGTCGTGTACTTCACCTACAGCGTGAAGCACAGCAAAGTGCAGGCGCTGGAAGTCGCGCGACCGACGAAGCCTGCGCCGACCATGGCGGACTGAAATAGCTCTCAGCTCTCAGCCGCAGCTTGGATCGGGATAGCGTCAGGTTTCGCCACTCCTTAACAGGCACTGTCTTGCACGCGCGAGGACGTCCGTGCCTCCACAACTGAGTCTGGCCGCTGCTGTCCCTACGTGGACACTGCTGGTTACGTTCCCGTTTCACAATTCAAGGCGTAAGCTGATGGCTGACAGCTGACAGCTGTTTTCTTTGGCCGACGACCGACAGACAACGACCAACGACGTTCATGCGCATCTTCCGAAACCTCAAGCTCATCGCAGCCGCGCTGATCGTGCTGACATTGATCGGCATTGCGGGCTTCCACTACATCGAAGGGTGGACGTGGTTCGACGGCTTCTACATGGTCGTGACCACGTTCTCGACGATCGGTTATCAGGAGGTGCATCCCCTTTCGCATCTAGGGCGGGTGTTCAACGTCGTTCTGATTCTCTGCGGCGTATCGCTTGTATTTCTCGGAATCGGGTCGTTGACTCAGGCCCTGCTAGAATTCTCACTTCGCAAGTTCTTCGGGCGGCGAAAAATGGAACGCGACATCGATCGGCTCAGCGATCACTATGTGATTTGCGGAGCAGGGCGCGTAGGACGCAGTGCGGCGCGGGAGTTGGCGCGGAAGCCAGTGCCGTTTGTCATCATCGAACAGAACGAGCCCAAGGCGGCCCGCTTCGCTGGTGACTGGCTGATGCATGTGGCCGACGCCACACAGGAGCACACGCTGCGTCAGGTCCACATCGAACGAGCGCGAGGCCTGGTCGCGGCGACTACAACTGACGCAACGAACCTCTACATCATTCTGACTGCGCGAAATCTGAATCCGAAGCTCAAGATCATTGCGCGCGCCAGCGAAGAGGACGCAGAAAAGCATCTATTGAAAGCTGGCGCCGACTCAGTGGTCTCGCCCTACTCGTTCGCCGGACAGCGCATCGCGCAGTCGTTTCTGCGTCCGCACGTGGTGAGCTTTCTCGATACCGCCACGACGCATCTGGGAATGGATCTGGAAATCGGCGAAATTCAGGTGCCGGCAAATTCGGAGTTTGCTGGAAAGACAGTTGGCAGTTCGCGCATTCGACAGGAGCGCGGCGTGATCATTCTGGCGATCAAGCGCGAGCAGGGCATGCACTTTAATCCTTCGCCGGACGATGTGATTGAGCCGGGAGATTGCCTGATTGCGATGGGCCAGCCAGTGCAGTTGCGGCAGTTGGAGCAGGCAGCGGGGTAGAGAGCTTTCAGCTGTCAGCCATCAGCTCTCAGCCTGAGTACAGCGATGGCCGGTGGCGGTGGCCGTCCACGCCCGTTTCGCGGTTGACCTCAGGCGGTTTAAGCCGAATGCTGATAGCTGACGGCTGAAAGCTTACGCATGAAAATCGTTACTGCGTCCGAGATGCGCGAGATCGATCGCGTTACCAGCGAGCGATTCAGTGTGCCATCGCTCACGCTGATGGAAAACGCCGGTGCAGCGGTGGCGGAGTTCGTGCTTTCGTTTTATCGAGCGAGCCCGAGCGCTAAGAGTTTCGGCGTTATTTGCGGCAAGGGGAACAATGGAGGCGACGGATTTGTCGTCGCTCGGAAGTTACACGAAGCGGGAAAGGATGTGAGGGTACTCTTGCTGGCCGATCCGGCCGAGCTTCGTGGCGACGCGGGCGAGAATTACAAGAAACTTCAAAACACCCACCCTTCGAAAACAACGAAGGGTGGGGCACCCTCCTTTCATGGCGCGGCAGGAAGCGATCACGGAGAGGCTGCCACGGCCGTGTTCGCCCGTTCGACGGAGGAGCTTGAATCAGCGGGAGCGCGAAATGTGTTCGCAAGTGATGTTCTAATCGACGCCATTCTCGGCACCGGCTTTCGCCCTCCGGTCAGCGGCCTGTACGCGCAGGCCATTGAGAAGATCAATGCCGCAACCGCGCCCGTCATTGCCGTGGACATTCCTTCTGGCGCGGATGCCGACGTGATGGGAAACCAGACCGGCGCTGTCGCCCGCGCGGACGCGATTGTCACGTTTACCGCGCCGAGGCCAGCGCATGTTTTTGGCGGTCTGACATCCGGGCCGATCGTAATTGCGCCAATCGGGTCGCCGGATGAGGCGATCGTTTCGTCGCTGAACCTGAACCTGATCACAGCGAAAGATGTGGCACCGTTCATTGCTCGACGACCACGCGATTCGAATAAGGGCATGTACGGCCACGTGCTTGTTGTTGGCGGATCACTCGGGAAAGCCGGGGCGGCGGCGATGGCCGGGTTCTCGGCGTTGCGCGCGGGAGCAGGGCTGGTGACAGTCGCAACACCGAAATCGGTTTTGCCGACGGTGGCTGGCTTTCATCCGGAGCTCATGACGGAACCGCTGGAGGAAACCCCGAACGGGGCTATTGCCCTGAATGCGGTTTCTGCCTTTGCGATTCTTGCGGAGAATAAGACGGTGCTGGCGATTGGGCCGGGAATCTCACGGGATCCCGAGACTTCCGAATTTGTGAGAACGATT
>Ga0137367_10003257_pt1 | contig 13085 bp, 6 predicted proteins | sample SagtaG_14_FD_104939 | JGI IMG/M metagenome (GOLD analysis project Ga0137367, IMG submission 104939) | Vadose zone soil microbial communities from Sagehorn Ranch, Mendocino, California, USA - Sage1_L_80_16 metaG | ecosystem: Environmental > Terrestrial > Soil > Vadose zone | place: USA... | reverse complement strand
GACAATATTATGTTTATTCGACTGCGTGGAAAATCGTTCTGCAACGCGTTTTGCGAGAATTGGAAGCGAAACATCGGCGCGATTGAGACTCATTCCACCTGCCTGCAAACGGGACGCGTCGAGTAAATCATCGATCATCTTGCTGAGGCGATCTGCCTCCTCTTCGATGACTGCAAGCGAATCGCTGATCGTGGATTTATCCCATTTTGCATCGTCGCGTCGCAATGTGGATGCATAGCCTTTAATCAGTGCAACAGGTGTGCGCAATTCATGACTCACAATCGATATGAAAGTTGATTTCATTTCATCCGCTGTGCGGAAATGAGTGATATCGCGTACGGACGCAATAATGTTTCTTAATTTGCCGTCTGGCGAAAGCAACGGCGCATAGGTTACGCCAATAGGCAGGGGCGGCGGTAAAGGTCTTTTGAGATCACCTTCCACATATAGGGTTGCATTCGGAGTAAGAGGCCAGCCGTTTGCAATTGCCTCATTCAACGGGGAACCCTGCGGGTCATGTTCCCAGCAAATGACCTTGTCGTGTGAAAGATTTACGAGTTCATCGTGAGTCTTTCCATAAATCCGTTCGAATGCATCGTTGACACGCTCGATCGTGAGATCCGCATTGAGGATCAGGATTCCATCTGCTGCTGAGTCGAGCAGCGCATCCAGGCGTTGCTTCTCGTAAGAAACCTGTCCATATAGACGCGCATTGAAAACCGCGATCGCTGCCTGATCTGCAAATGATTGAAGAATGACACGGTCATTGGGTGTAAAAAGATCTTGATAATTTCGAAAGATAAAGATTACACCGATAACCTGTCCGTGCGCGGCGAGGGGCAGGGCAGTGCCGTTGAGGAGTCCCATGCTGGCGGTGTACGTGAGTTCCTTCAACATTCGGTTGAGTTCGCTCACATCCAACTCACGTACGTTTTCCTCCGCTAACAACGGGGTGAGATAACTCATAAAAGCGGCGGCAATTCCATAGGCGGTCGCGACCCGCCAGCCATCCTCTTTAAGCGCGATGATGCCTGCCTGCCCAGCGAGCATTTCGATGGCAATCCGCAAAATGCGCGCGAGAAGTTTCTCCAGATCAAGTTCCTGGGTAAGAGCACGCGATATTTCGAGCAGGTAATCTCGTTGGCGAACACGAAAATCAGGGAGCATAGGATTCTTAAAGTATTTTATCACTGCTGTGTTGAATACATTTTGCTCTCGTCAAGGAAAAAGCTAATCAATAAGATGAGAATTGGTCTTGACACAGCGTTGATAGCCAATAAAATACTTGTAACACTTTCTAATTTTTGTCTGCGGGTGCTTAGATCCACTGCCTGTTTGGTCGCTAATCCAGTTTTTGGGATGAGGCCGTGGTGAGCCAGTTGCGAAACCGACCGCGTACGTCGGTTTCGTTTGTTTTAACGAGGCGACCAATCAATTTTTGACAGGATAAAAAATGAATAAATCAATCTTGTCTCTTTTGATCGTCGGGGGATTGATTTTTTCAACGTTCCCAGGTGGGCAAATCGTTCAAGCTCAGGGACTTTCTTTTCCAGCAGAAATGAATAAAAGCTTTACACCGTTCAGTATCGAACCGGGAGGGATATCGCGGCTTCAAGTGACGATCTACAATCCCAACGGATTTGAACTCACGAACGCGGCGTGGACTGATTATTTGACAGGCGTGCAGCTAGGCATCTACATAGCGAGCCCGGCGAATATTTCGAATACCTGCGGCGGCACGGTGACGGCTGTGCCTGATGCAACAACATTATCACTAAGCGGTGGCACTGTTCCCGCGCAGGCTGGCGTTACACCTGGCTCATGCACGGTCTCAGTGGATGTGACTTCCACGACAACAGGAAATTTGATCAACACAATTCCTGCTCGATCACTGTCTTCTACGGGTGATGGTGGGACTATTACCAACACAACGCCAGCCAGTGCTACATTGCATGTCGGCCTTATCCAAGCTCCCACATTGAGCAAAAGTTTCTCACCCAATACTATGTTGGTGGGTCAGATCAGTCAATTGACGATTCGAATCAGAAACAACGATCTTGATTCCGCACTGACTCAAACATCGCTTATCGATGAATTACCGGATGGTCTTATCCTTGCCAACCCTGTTTCCTCCTCCTTGACTGGTTGTGGCAGCTCCGCCGCATTGACCGTCATCAGCGGCGACTCGACAGCGACTTTGAGTAATTCTACAATCCTTGCGAATTCTATATGCACCATTCGCGTGGATGTAACTTCCAGGGTTTCAGGAGTTTACACCAATACCATTCCGGAAAATTCCATTAAAAATCAACAGGGAGCTACAAACGTCGCACCTGCATCTGCAAATCTGAACGTTCAGGATATCGGAATAGCCAAGGCATTTTCGCCTCCCAATTTTCAAGCAGGCGGAATCACAACTCTTACGATCACGCTGCGCAATTCAACCAGTTCCCGCTACACAGGCGTGCAATTATCCGACACGTTACCCGGCAATGTACTCACTGTAGTTCCAGGCTCTGCCAATACAACTTGCGGTGGGACAGCTTCAACTGTCTTGCCGCGTACGGTGACTCTGGTAAATGGTATAGTGCCAGCTGGATCACCCACTGCGCCGGGGACGTGCACGATCACTGTTCAAGTGACTGCGCCTGCAAATGCCAGTAGTGCTACATACACAAATACAATTCCTAAAGATACTTTGAAGACCGATCAAAATATCACAAATGGAATTGCCGCTACCGCGCCCGTTAGCGTGTATGCGACGGGCAGCGGTATCACCGCCAATAAATCGTTTTCACCGGCGACAATCTTTCCGGATGAGAATTCGCGATTGCGGATCAATATCACCGCGCCCGCCGACACGGACTTAACGAACTTTTCTATCGTTGACAACCTTCCACCAGATGTAAAGATCAGTAACTTCCGGCCAGCAACGCGCAGTAATTGCGGTGCTTCATCCATGCTGACCGCGGTTACAGGTGAGGCCTCCATTACTTTATCAAATGGAACAATTCCCGCAGGGACGACTTGCCAGATCAACGTGTATGTGACGAGTAGTGTACCTGGTGTTCACACAAATATCATCTCACCCACCGATATTAAGAACAATGAAAATCGATCGATCCCCAACAACATCACCGCGAACCTGACTGTCGCAACAGTAAGCGATTTTTCGGTAAGCAAATCCTTCACGCCGCCTGTTGTCGCGCCAGGTGGTATTTCCACGCTGACGATCACGCTGCGAAATACAAACGATACGTCATTGGTGGATGTGTCGGTTACAGACCCACTGCCAGGCACGCCAACGGATGGGATTATCGTTGCACCGGTTCCGAACGCTGTTACAACATGTGTAGGCGGAACGGTCACTGCAGTGCCTGGAACGCAAACCATTGCGATGACCGGCGCAACAATCCCCGCGCAAATCGCGGGTGTCCCCGGTACATGTACCGTTGCCGTGGATGTGCAAGGAATAGGTACTCTCACAACGCGCAGGAATATTATTCCTACGGCGAACGTCACTGGCACCGTGCAAGGAACAGGAATCACACAAAACCCTGCTCAACCTGCACGAGCCGATCTCACCATCCGTAATCTCATCATTGGTGTTGTAAAAGGCTTCGATCCATTAACCGTTTTTGGTGGTTCAGCTTCCACACTAAGTATCGAATTGTTGAATCCGAATAACGAACCAATGGATGGCATTGCTTTGGCTGATGCCATGCCGGACGGTATGATCGTAGCCGATCCTGCAAATCCCGATGTGGGCAGTTGTGGTGGCACAATCGAAGCTATTCCTGGAGAGAACTCATTCTCATTTAGCGGTGGTAGTCTGCCAGCTTCCACCGAATGCACATTGAAGCTACGTGTGACCATGATTGTTAATGGAAATTTGACGAACATTATTGATCCCGGTGCGGTGACTACATATAGTGGAGCAAGAAATCCGGACGCGGCGCAGGCGTCTTTGACCAACCTGCCTGGTGCAAGCATCAGTAAGGCATTTACTCCCAATACGATCAAACCGGGTTCTGTTGCGGCACTAACATTCACGATTCGAAATACAGGTAGTGTTGCGTTAAGTGGAATGGGATTCGAAGATCAATTGCCTGGCGACCTGCCGATTGGTTTGAAAATTGCAGAGTCCCCAAAACCGGTCAATAATTGTGGCGGAACGCTGACAGCGGTCGTAGGGACACAAAACATTAAACTGGTAGACGGATCCCTCGAGTTGAATTCCTCCTGTACAGTTGTAGTCAGTGTCACGGGCGACATCCAGGGAAGCTATACAAACATAATCGATATAGGGAAACTCACAACTAACGAGGGCGCGACAAATCATGATGCTACGAGCGATACATTGGTTATTACAGGGAATTCAACCGGTGGTGGCGGCAGCGGTCGAGGAAGAGGAAACAATGGCGGATCATCGTCTCCTGGCTCCGCAGTGAACGGATTCGTTATCCCTGTGACGGGTTTTCCGCCCGACGTCATAACGCGGCTCGATGAATCCGCCGATCCACTTTACGATACACTCGGTATGAGGATTGAAATCCCCGTTCTGCATGTGAATACATCCATTGTTGGAGTGCCGATCCAAGATGGGGGATGGGATGTCTCCTGGTTGCAGGGTCAGCTTGGGTGGTTGAATGGGACCGCTTATCCCACGTGGAAGGGAAATAGTGTGCTTACAGGGCATGTTGTCAACGCGGATGGAAAGCCAGGGGTCTTCTCCGAACTGAAAAATTTGAGCTATGGTGAATATATATTCGTTTACAACTCTGGCTATCGCTACACCTATCAAGTGATCTCAAACCAGTTGGTGGATCCTGACGATGTGGCTGCCCTCCGCCACGAAAACGAATCATATCTAACATTGATTACCTGCGATTCGTATAATGAAAAATCCAATTCGTATCTTTTGCGAGTGGCAGTTCATGCGAAACTCGTGGATATGAAGTTGGTCAGATAATCAATATTTAACACGCGTGGTTCTACGCGCAGTGCTGACCAAGGTCGACTGGGAATAAAATGTAATAATAAAAATGGCGCTTCATTTGAAGCGCCATTTTTATTCCTGTCGAGGGTCTAATACCCCGCCGCTTTGCGGCGTGAGTCAAAATTGTAAGCAACTTGAGTCTTAGCGGACAGATACCCCGTCCGCTTGCGGCGGGGATTTTTCATTTTATATCGATCATGGATAGGAACTTTTCAACAATGGATGCGTCGAAAAGTTTCCCTGACCCTTGCTGTAAGTACTCGATGACATCCTTGGGGGGCATGCGCTTGCGATAAGGGCGATCACTGGATAGGGCATCCCAAACATCAACAATTGCAAAGAGACGCGCAAACAGCGGAATTTCTTCACCTTTCAGACCGTGTGGGTAGCCGGAACCATCCCAGCGTTCGTGATGGTAATATGGAATGATCAGTGCCTGGTTGAGATAACTGATTGGGGAGAGCATTTGGTATACGTACTGAGGATGACGGCGCATCACTTCCCATTCCTGTTCTGTCAATGGGCCAGGCTTCTGCAGGATTTCATCTGGGATACCCATCTTACCCATATCATGTAACAAGGCACCGCGTCGGATGTGCAGGATCTCTTCATCCGTGCAGCCAAGGTTACGAGCCAACCGGACGGTCATTTCCGTGACGCGCTGTGTATGTCCCTCTGTTTCGCGATCCCGCAGGTCAAGCGCCACCACCCAGCCTTCGATTGTCTTATCGTAGGCTTCGCGCAAATCCTGATTCGCGCGCTGTAAGGCAACTTGCGCCTGTTTTCGCTCTGTAATGTCGCGAGATGACGCTTGAATTTCTGTCGCTTTATTATTTTCATCATAGATGACTCTTGCCGTGGTCTCCAGCCAGACGTATTCACCATTTTTGTGCCGGGCGCGATATGGAACTGCAGCTGTGGGGTCATCCCACTTGGAGGAACTGAGCAGCTTGAGAAGATATTCGGCATCTTCGGTGTGAACAAAAGGTAAAACACCTTTGCCAATTAATTCTTCTGGCTCGTAACCCATCAGCGTACGGCAGGCTGGAGAAACGTAAAGAAAAGTCCCTTCGATATTATGACGCGAAATCATGTCTGAGGAATTTTCTGCCAGCAGTCGGAATTGCGCCTCTCGTTCGGCAAGCGTGAGTTGTATCCGTTCCTGTTCCTGTAAGATAAGCCATTGTTGGATTGCTCGTTCGGCAACGTGAGGCATATCCATCATCGACTCGGACGATTTAACGATGTAATCCAACGCGCCTGATTTAATAGCTTCCACGGCATTGCGTTCACTTCCGTAACTGGTCATGATGATGACGGGCAGGATACGCTTGTCAGCTTCCTCGAGAAAGGTGGTGCTGTCGCCATCTGGAAGACGCCAATCCGCGATGATGAGGGTAGGCTTGAAATTTTGAAGATAAGTACGCGCCTCATTCAGCGTACAAGCAATGGCGAGATGCGCTCCATTGCCGCGGTCTTCAAAGGCGCGTTGAATTAATTCTGCATGGGCTGGATCGTCTTCGATTAGAAGTATATGGATGGAATCATCCATCATGGGAAATCACAATCTTAATTCTAAATTTTAAAATTGGTGAAACGAAACTTCTATTTATTCCGGGATGTTGGGGTTGGTATTCCAACTCAGCCAGTAAAATCCAAGATCATCCATCAGTCTCTTGAATTCCTCAAAACCAACTGGCTTTACCAAATAGCTATTGGCATGATTGTAGTATGCCTTGGCTACATCCTTCTCCGCTTCGGACGTGGTTAACACAACCACAGGAATGCTTTTTAGGTGGTCATCCTCTTTGATTGTTTTGAGAACATCAATTCCATCCACGCGTGGCAGGCGTAAATCAAGCAAAATTACGTGAGGACGGGCACTGTCTGCAGGATCGGAATATTCACCCCGATGGAATAAATAATCCAGCGCTGATTGCCCGTCAAGGAAGTGCCGCACCTTGTTGGCAATTCGATGTTCCTCCAGGGTGCGAATAACGAGTTCGGCGTGGTCTGCATTGTCTTCGACGAGCATGACAAGGACTGGCTCTCCGATCATGTTTTGCTCCTTGCTTTGTTGTACAGTTATTTTAATCCCGTTTCGATGATTAATGTCGTATTGGTGGGAACCTGAAAGGTAGTGATCATTTTAGATCGGATGGAGGCAGGGTGAAGAAGAAAGTCGCTCCCTTACCAGGTTGCGATTCGATCCAAATTCGCCCTCCATGAACCTCAATAATTCGCCTTACGAGAGTCAAGCCAATGCCCGTGCCTTCAATTTCGGGATTGAGCCTGTTGAACAGACCAAAGATTCTTTCATGATACTCCGGCTCGACTCCGATGCCATTATCACGGATGAATAAAATGGGTTTTCCATCTTTATCGAATCCAGCGCTGCCAATTTCGATGATGGGATTGGGCTGATGCCCCATGAATTTAGCTGCATTGCTAATTAGGTTTTGCGTGACCTCAATGAGACGGGTATGATCTCCATGGATGATCGGAAGATTTTCCTGAATCTGCAATTTGACCTTGTGTGCATCGATTGAACCAATGAGCAGATCGATCGTCTCGTCCACAATTTGTCGGAAGGGAATATCGGTTGGCGTGTTGATGATGCGTCCCACGCGCGAAAGCTCAAGCAGGTCATTCAGGAGCGCCTGCATTTTATCCACAGCATTGGCAATGCGGCTGAGATCTTTATCGAAACGAGTTAAGTCACCTGATGTAGCGTCCTGACGCAAATATCCCAGGAAACCGCGCATCGTAACTAGCGGCGACCGCAGATCATGCGAGACGGTGTACGTAAAGCGCTCGAGTTCAGTGTTGCGCTTTTCCAGTTCATTAATGAGAGCTGATCGCTCAGTGAAAAGCTGAGCATTTTCAATGGCGTTTGCCACCTGGTCTGCCATGGTTTGCAGAGCAGTGATATCTACACTCGAAAATGCAGCAGGAACGGTAGATTGAATTGTCATTGCCCCGATCACTCCGCTGTGCGTGATCAAGGGCAGCGCCATTTCGGAACGCGTAAGCGGTAGATAGGGATTCTTAAATCGGATGGCGTCCACTCCAACGTCCAGAGCGATGCGTGCCTGCCCATGCAAAATGCACCAACCAATCATGGATGAGTCTCCCACTCCCAGGCGATGCCCGTTCAGGATCATCTCTCTTCCCATTTCACCAGTGGCAGCTCTCAAGATAGCCCAGCTTTTTGACTCGTCTACAAGAAAAATCCCAACATAGTAATAATCGAAATGGTTGCGGATCAATTCCACGACGTTGGGCAGAAGTACGTTAATATCCAAAATAGAGGAGGCAGCGTGCGAAACTTCTGCAGCGGTTTGAAGTTGAATGGTACGCTTTGTCATTACGCCGATGAGTTCCGTTTGTTCAGCCTCTGCGTGCTTACGAGTTGTAATGTCCGTCCATACCCCCAGCCAATATTGCGGTTTTCCCTGCTCGTCATGGACAAGGATCGCTTCATCGCGTACCCAAATCACTCTTTGATCCTTCGTTAAAACGCGGTACTCCACCTGGAAGGGTGAGCCGGTTTGCACGGTACATGCGTTTTCAGTCAGCACTTGTTCCTGGTCATCCGGATGGATGATCTTTTGCCATAAGAGAGGATCGTTCAAAAACTCTTCCTGCGAATAGCCAAGCAGATGTTTTACCTGCGGGCTGACATATTCGGTATCGGCATTTAGGCTAATACTATTGATATAAGTGACTGTAGGGATGCTCTCGAGAAATGATTTATATTTGGATTCACTTTCGCGAGCATGGCGAACTAAATGTTGTATATTCCCAGCGGTGATATTCTGAAGCGCAAGGACCAGGACGAAAAAGAAGGAATATATGCTGATCCGTTCCATGGGTGAATACGATTTGGCTGGCGGAAGCCAGCCGTTCATTTCTGCCCATGCAACGATCATTCCAACCGCTACACAGATGGCTGTGACATAGGCGCTTGTCCGTCTCGTCATGAGTAGCCCGCTAATGGTAACGGCGAACAGATATCCAATCGTAATCGGCGCAGACACGCCACCCGCTGTTACCATGCCCAGCGTGACCGAAAACCATATCATAACCAGCAGCAGACGGCTAGCAGTCTGCAGTCGGAAAGAACGCACCAGCCAGATAATCGCCAGAGTCCCGGGAATGACTAATATCGCGAGTCCAATGGCACGTCTGACCAGATTGGGCATGGCAAACACAGTCACAACCAAAAAGATCAGGGACGCTATAGCCATTCCCACTGAAATGAGGAATATCAAACGTGCCTTGACGTTCTGATCCTCGTTTTCAAATTTGGGAAGCTTAAAAAAGTTTGCCATGTTGCTGTATTCGGGATACGTTTAGTATAGCATTTCACCCCATGACTTATAACGGACAAAAATCATGAGTTGCCAGATTGATTATCATTCAATACTTTTTAAATCTACCTTTCCAGAGGACCTCCCTCTACAGGAGTGATTTCTCCCGCATCATGAACCGATGCAACGTGTGCCCTGTCATGTCATGATATAATCCCGCAAGTTCGACCGTATATTCAACTTGGAGGATGTGCTATGGAGATCACGGTTCAGGAATTTAAGCATTGCGACATGATCACGATCAAAGGACGAGTAGATAGTTCCACTGCTCCCCAGTTGACGCAGGCTCTCGAAACCGCAAATGATGGAGGAAAATATAAACTGGTCGTAAACATGGCAGATTTGGAATACATGTCCAGTGCGGGGTTCCGTGCCCTCCTTGCGGCGCAGCGTAATTGCAAGCGCTACAACCGTGGCGAAGTCGTTTTGGCACAAGTGCCGACGCGCATCCAAGAGGCGTTGGAATTGGCTGGGTTCACCGAACTTTTCAAGACCTTCGATGATTCCCTGCTAGCTGTTGGTCATTTCTAAATAATTTCCTGCCAGGTTTTGGAGCCTTGTACTCAATCAATAGAAGGATGCCGCCTCTAGCTTCCCATGGCTGAGGCGGCTCTAATTTGCCATATGCAATCTGTTCGGTTTGCCGCAAAATTTGAATTCCTTGATGAAATCCGCGAATATGTAGGGGATATTGCACGCAAAGGCGGTTTTGGGGAAAAGGATGTGTATAACATTCAGCTTGCTACTGATGAAGCTGCCTCCAACATCATTGAACATGCCTACGATGGTGTAACAGATGGTGTATTGGACCTTTTGTGTGGCATGGAAAACGATGCCATTAAAATTATTCTCATTGATTATGGCGAATCGTTCGACCCGTCTGTCGTTCCCGTACCCGATTTGAAGGCAGACCTATCTGAGCGTAAGATTGGGGGATTGGGAATTTTTCTCATGCGCAAATTAATGGATGAGGTTCACTACGAACCCAGAGCCGACAAGAGCAATGTACTATCAATGATCAAACGTAAGAGGTGACTGGCATGAAAGCCGACCCGCGTTCCCCGCTTTCGGCAGATTGGCGCGAGATCGCCAGCCTTGGGGAGCAGATCGTCAGCGCGCCATCCACTTCTGCCCAACGTGACATCATCGTTGGCATTACTTCGCGCCTGGTCAAAGGGGATGTACAAGTCTGGCTGCGCGAAAGTCTTTTCCGTTTGCCAAATATTGCGGAGGGAAGTCTTTTCCCCGAGGAGCCGACACTACCTGGAATGAAGCGTGCCATGAAAGCGAGGGATATTCGTACCAAGCAACAGCGTGGGACGAAGCCGGACGCCTCACGCGAGACCTGGGCTGCGGTCCCGCTCGAGGAGCAGGGACTGTCGCTGGGAGCGCTCCAGGTTACCCGCCCGAAGGGACCTGAGTTCACATCTGATGAGCTCGACTCATTAAAGGCAATCGCTGGCGTGATCGCGCTGAGTCTAATTGCCGCGCATCGCATTGCCGTGGAACGCTTCAGACTCAACCAATTGAATCTCGTCCGTGAAGTCAGCGCGCAGATCGCGAACGTTATGAATGTGGACGATCTCGCCCGCCGCGTCACGGAACTTATCCAGCAAACATTCCATTATTACTACGTCGCCATCTTTACGTTGCACCCGAATTCCACATTGCTCAGGTTTCGCGCAAGTGGGATGCCGCAGGTCCCGCCACAAGCGGGGTCGCTTCGTGAGGGAAAACGCAAGAAGCAGGTTGCACTGGAAGTCGAAGTGGGGCAGGGGTTGGTAGGACTAGCTGCGTCTTTGGGAGAACAGATCCTCGTCGACGATGTACGCGATGATCCTCGCTTCCGTTTCATCGATGTTCTGCCAGAGACGCGTTCCGAAGTCGCCATCCCCTTGAAATTAAAAGATCGCGTGCTGGGCGTGATCGATGTCCAGAGCGATCAGCCGCATGCCTTCCATCCAAATGATCTGCTGATTCTCGAAGCGCTGGCAGATACGATTGCGCGTGCTATCGAAGGTGCGCAGCTCTATAGCGATTTGCGTCGCCGCGCCGATCAGTTGACTCTGATTGCCGAAGTGAGCAAGAGTGTCAGTTCATCCCTCGAACTACGCACATTAATGGAAAACGTTGCCAGCTTAATTCATGATCGTTTTGGTTATCCTTATATACACCTGTTCACCGTGCATCCCAACCGAAGGCTTATTGAATATCAAGCGGGCAATGGCGCGCGCAGTCAGGAACTGGCGGGCTACACACTTTCTCTGGATGACGCGCAAGGAATCATTCCCTGGGTGGCGCGTGAAGGGAAAGCCGTCCTAGCAAATGATATTAAAAAAGATGAACGTTATCGCCCATCGCCTCTTCCGCCTGAAGATACGAATTCGGAACTCTGTGTTCCGCTTTTATATGACAATAAAGTAGTTGGCTTGCTGGATATTCAATCGCATAATCTGAATGCGTTCACAGAAGATGACCATGCCATTTTCGATGCAGTCGCTGATAACATTGCTACAGCCATCCACAACGCGGACTTATATCAATCTGAGCAGTGGAGGCGGCAGGTGGCAGACAGTCTGCGCGAGGTGGCAGGCTTGATCTCTGCGGACGCGAGTGTGGATGATGTGCTCGAAGCCATTCTTTCGGAATTGGATCGTAACCTGGCTGTAGATGTTTCTGCCATCTGGTTGATGGAAGATGACGAGTTATATCTGGCTGCCTGCCACAATTGCGATGAAAATATCCTGGAAGCCACTCTCTATGCTTCGCCAGAATATTACGACAGCATGATGAATGCGCTCTATTCGGAGAATCCAATCATCCGTAAGCCCAGCGACCCGATGTGGATCACGGGCGCGACTGCTGGTTTCAACTCTGATTATTCCGGTTTAGCTGTTCCCTTGCGTGTGGGCGATCAGCATTTGGGGGTCATCACGCTGGCACATAGTACATCCGGCAGATATGGTCACGAAGCGCGGACCATGTCAACTACGTTCGCGAGTTATGCCGCGGTCGCGATCGAGAATGCGCGCCTGTATGATTCTGCGCAGGAGCAGGCGTATGCCTCGGCGGCGTTATTGCAGGTGGCGCAGGCAATCGTCAGCTTGAGCGATCTGGATGAAATGCTTGGCACGATCATCCGTATTATGCCAATCCTTGTTGGTGTCGAACGAGCCGCTCTCTATCAGTGGGAGGCGGAAAAGGAAATCTATCGTCCTTCACAACAGTACGGTCTCAATGAAGAGGATGAGCAGTCATTTTGGAACCGCTCATTTTCTCCGGGCGAATTTGCCTTTCTCGATGCATGTCGTGGTGCGTCAGGGATGATGGCATGTGAACTTCCCGATAAGCGCGGTTTGAATACCTGGCTTTCGGTGGATCCTACGCAGGATGTTAACCTTGGAAATCCGGGCGCCTTGCTATATGCCGTTCCGATTGCAGTTAAGAATGATCTTTATGGCGTGATCCTCATTGAAGAAGCATCAGGCGGATTGCGCTTCCGTTCTCGTCGGCTGGAGATTATCACTGGCATTGCCCAGCAAGCCGCGCTGGCCATTCAAAACGACCTGCTGCAAAAAGAGATGGTCGTGCGCGAACGCCTCGAGACCGAAGTCCAGTTGGCGCGCCAGATCCAGCAGACCTTCATCCCCGAATCCCTGCCTCAATTTGAAAATTGGGATTTAGCCGCGCGCTGGAAGACAGCCCGACAGGTG
>Ga0137367_10003254_pt1 | contig 13091 bp, 10 predicted proteins | sample SagtaG_14_FD_104939 | JGI IMG/M metagenome (GOLD analysis project Ga0137367, IMG submission 104939) | Vadose zone soil microbial communities from Sagehorn Ranch, Mendocino, California, USA - Sage1_L_80_16 metaG | ecosystem: Environmental > Terrestrial > Soil > Vadose zone | place: USA... | reverse complement strand
CGGCGAGGCTGGCGTCGGCGCCCTTCTTGGCGAGGCCATAGCGTCCGTCCAGGGGCGGCGTCCAACTGAGCGTCCAGTTGGTCAGTCGCGGGTTCTCGTCCGGTCGCTCGCGCCAGAAGTCCACCCGCGGATTCGGGAGGACCCCCGCTCGCCTCCTGGCCGCCTCGGCGCGAGCCACGCCCTCGGTGAGCGCCCGCACGGCGGCGCTCTCTCCGGTGAAAGCAGACAAGAACTCCTGCTCGGTGACCGCGTGGGCCCCCGCTCGGGGCGCCAGGACCAGCGCCGACAGGCCCATGAGTAACGGCAGTCGCATGATCTCCCCCTGACGTGACACGAATGGCGACGAGCGCACCGCAGCCGGCGGAACGCTCCGGTCAGACGAGGGGGTCGATCAGATCCTGAGAACGGAGGCGGATTCGAGTCGGGGAGGCGGGTCGTGCGTCGGCCCACTCTGCGAGAGAAGCGGGCGGCCGGAAGTCGCAGCGACAACAACGTGAGGAGCGTCCCCGACCATGGCCCCGATCAGCCGCAGTAGCTTCCCGGGGATCGGCGCGGTGACGCTGGTGACGAGCGGATGCCCGTGGGCCGGGGTTCGCTCGTCGTGGGCATGCCCGTGCAGCGCCATCTCTAGGCCGACCGCGCCCGCATGATGCGACGAGCCGTCGCGGTGGTGGTCGTCGGTGGCGAGGTGCAACGCCACCGTCCATCCGACCACCGAGGACGAGGCAAGGGCCAGCAAACCCGCCACCGCGAGCGCTCGCTTCAGGGGACGCCGCACGAGGGCAGTATCCCCGATCGGTCACAGCGGGTCAAAGGTCCATCGCCGCCGGCATCAGAAGATCACCTTCAGACCGAGCTGGATGACCCGCGGATCGCCCGCGCTAGTGATGGAGCCGCGAGAGGTCCTAGCCCATCCGTCGCCAGAACGACCGGCTCGCTGGGCCGGAGGTGAACCTCCCATGAAGGAAGAACATATGTATTGACATACAGAGTATCAAGTGAGAGCCTGGATCGGTGAAGTGGGTGACACGAAAGCGCATCCACGTGAACCGAACGGCCACGGCGTGGTTGATCCGACGCTTCCTCGACCGGGATGCCGAGATCCTCTTCGTCGAGCCCGAGGAAGTCGCTCAGGTTCAACGGACCGTGGCCGCGATTGGCTTCGATGCACCGGGAGCCAAGTACCCCCACAAGGATGAGCGAGGCCGGTGCTCCTTCGAGCAGCTCGTGGACGGGCAGCTCTCGCAGGACGCCGCGCTCCGGCGTCTCGCGCGGATCGTCCACGGGGCCGACTTCCCGGAGGAGCCGAGCTCGGAACCTGAATCCGCTGGACTCTGGGCCATCAGCCAGGGCTTCACGGAGGTTGGCAGAGAAGATGGGGACATCGTGGCGCGCGCCAGCTTCCTCTACGACTCCCTCTATGCCCACCTGCAAGCCCTCTCGGCCACAGAGGCGGCCCGGCCCACCGGGGCGACCCCATGACCGAGACGGGTTGGTGCGTGTTCGTCCACCAGCTTCCAGCGAAGCCCCCGTACCTGCGGGCGAAGATCCTGAAGCTCCTCTGGCGCGCCGGTGGCGTCCCCCTGAAGGACTCCGTGTACGTGCTACCGCTCCGCGAGGATCTTCTCGCCGAGCTCCGGAGGATCTCCGAGGTCGCCGTCTCCGGGGGTGGGGACGCCTACATCTTCCAAGCGCAGTCGGTCGGGCGGCCGAGCCCCGAGGAGCTCGTTCGAGCGTTCCAGGGGGCACGGGACGAAGACTACCGCGACCTGACGGCGAGGCTGAGGAAATGGCGGGTCAAGCTCGACCGCACGGGAAGCGCTTCTTCCTTACGCGGACCCTTCCGCATTCGGCTTGGCCACGCCAGACGGCGCCTCCAGCAGATCGGCCGTGTCGACTTCTTCCAGGCGCCGCGGCGGGCGGAGGCCGAAGCCGCGCTCCGAGTGTTCGCGGCTCGGCTCGCGGCGGACGCCGGGGCAGCGGGGCTCGTGGGGCCGGAGGCGAACCGCGAGCTGATCGGCCGCACTTGGGTCACGCGCCGCGGTATCCAGGTCGACCGAATCGCCTCGGCATGGCTTGTCCGCCGGTTCATTGATGCCAAGGCGCGTTTCCGCTTCATCGATCCCCACGCGGAGCAAGCGCGTGCCGGCGAGCTGACCTTCGACATGATGGGCGCCGACTTCACGCACGAGGAGGACCGCTGCACCTTCGAGACCCTCGTGCGCCGCATCAGGCCGACGCACGCCGCGCTCGCCCGCGTCGCCGAGATCATCCACGACATCGACATCAAGGACGACAAGTTCGGTCGTCCCGAGGCACCAGGAGTCGAGCAGCTCCTGCTGGGCATGCTGGCCGCAAACCCCGAAGACCAGGCACGCCTCGAACGGGGCTTCGCCCTCCTCGACGACCTGTATCAATCATTCACCCGTCAGCTCAGATCGGCTTCATCCTCCCCTGGCGTGCAGGACGGGAAGCCTGGGGAACGAAAGGGAGGTCCAGCGTGACGGTGGCCGCCCGGGTCGTGCGTCCCCGCTCAGAGGGATTCCTATGACTCTCCCGCGGGCCGCGATGCGGCGGCCAATCACGGTCGTGGTCGCCATGGCCGCGGTGGTTTTGGCGGGCCTCATGGCCTTGCGCCAGATGCCCCGCGACATTCTCCCCAACCTGGGCGTCCCCATCATCTACGTCGCGCAACCCTACGGAGGGATGGATCCCGCTCAGATGGAGGGCTTCCTGACCTACTACTACGAGTACCACTTCCTCTACGTGACGGGCATCGAGCACGTGGAGTCCAAGTCCATCCAGGGAGTGGCGCTCATCAAGCTCCAGTTTCACCCGGGAACGGACATGGCCCAGGCCATAGCCGAGACGATCAACTACGCGAACCGTGCCCGGGCCTTCATGCCGCCGGGGACACTGCCGCCCTTCATCATGCGCTTCGACGCGGGCAGCGTCCCGGTCGGCAACCTGGTCTTCGCCAGCGACAGCCGGGGCGTAGGAGAGATCCAGGACCTGGCCCTGAACCGCGTCCGCCCCCTCTTCGCCACGCTACCCGGCGTCTCGGCCCCGCCACCTTTCGGCGCGAGCCAGAGGAGCGTGGTCGTGCGGGTCGACCCGGAGCGCCTGCGCGCCTACAGCATGTCTCCCGACGAGGTCGTGGCCGCGGTCGCCACCACCAACACGATCAGCCCCTCGGGCAACGTCCGCATCGGCGACATGATCCCCATGGTCCCGCTCAACTCCGTCGTGAGGAGAATCGCCGAGCTCGAACGGGTCCCCATCCGCGCCGGCTACCCTACCGTCTTTCTGCGCGACGTGGCGACCGTCGAGGATGGCTCCGACATCGCGACGGGCTACGCCCTCGTCAACGGCAAAAGGACGGTCTACATCCCCGTCACCAAGCGCGCCGACGCCTCCACCCTGGAGGTCGTGCGCCTCGTGAAGACCAGCCTTTCGAAGTTCCAGGCGGTGCTTCCCGACGATGTCAAGGTCAGCTACGAGTTCGACCAATCGCCATACGTCGTCCGCGCCATCAATGGCTTGGCCCTCGAAGGCTCGCTGGGCGCGCTCCTCACCGGGCTCATGGTGCTTCTCTTCCTGCGGGACTGGAGGAGCGCTTTCGTCGTCGTCGTCACCATCCCCCTCTCCCTGTTGGTAGCGGCGGTCGGACTGTGGGGGTCGGGCCAGACGATCAACATCATGACCTTGGGAGGCCTCGCCCTCGCCGTGGGTGTGCTCGTGGACGAAGCCACCGTGACGATCGAGAACATCCACACTCATCTGGCCCGGGGCGAGGGGGTCGCCCAGGCTGCGCTCTTGGGCACGGAAGAGACCGCCGGACCGACGCTCCTGGCCATGCTGAGCATCCTCGCGGTGTTCATCCCGTCGCTCTTCATGGTGGGGGCCGGCCGCGCCCTCTTCGTTCCCATCTCGCTCGCCGTGGGCTTCTCGATGCTCGCGTCCTACGTCCTTTCCAACAGCCTGGTACCCGTGTTGTCGGTGTGGCTCCTGCGCCGCCATCACGGCGATACGGAACAGCCCTCGGCTTTCGACAGCTTCCGCGAGCGGGTCGCCGCCGGCGTCGCGAAGGTCTCCCAGAGCTCGGGTTGGGTCCTTGCTGGCTACCTGGGGGCCGCTGCCTTGGTCATAGTCGTCGTGGGATCTCGGCTCGGCGTCGAGATCTTCCCGCGCGTAGACGTCGGGCAGTTCCAGCTCCGCCTGCGCGCCCCCGCGGGCACTCGCATCGAGCGCACCGAGAAGGTCACGCTCGCGGCCCTGCAACTCGTCGCCGACGAGGTCGGCGCACAGAACGTCGAAAGCACCCTCGGCTTCGTGGGAGTCCAGCCGCCCAACTATCCGATCAACCTCATCTACCTCTGGACCGGGGGCCCCGAGGAGAGCGTCATGCAGGTCCAGCTCAAGCCAGGTGCCGTGTCCCTCGAGTCGCTGAAGGAGCGGTTGCGGAAGAGGCTGACGGAGCGTCTACCGGGCGTCCGAGTCTCCTTCGAACCCAGCGACATCGTGAGCCGGATCATGAACCTGGGCGCGGCCACGCCTGTGGAAGTGTCGGTCAGCAGCCCGAGCCTCCCGCTCACCCGCGAGATCGCGGAAAAGCTACAACAGAACCTCGGGGCCGTTCCGGTGTTGCGGGATCTCCAGTTCGGCCAGTCCCTCGACTATCCGGCGGTCCAGGTGAGCCTGGATCGCGAAAAGGCCGGGATCCTCGGGGTCAAGACCATCGACGTGTCGCGCGCGCTCACCGCGGCCACCTCCTCCAGCCGCTACACGGCTCCGGTCTACTGGGCCGACCCGACGAGCGGCGTCGCCTACCAGGTGCAGGTGGAGATTCCCGAGACCCAGATGACCTCGCTCGAGGAGTTGAGGAACATCCCCATGACCGTCCGGGAAGGCCGGCCGATGCTTCTACAGAACATCGCCGCCGTCAGTGAGGGCACGACGGTCGGCGAATACGACCGGTACAACATGCAGCGGACGATCAGCCTTTCGGCCAACGTCTTCGGGGAAGACCTTGGCAGCGTCGATCGACGGATCTCCCGCGCGTTCGATCAGCTCGGGAGCCTGCCCCCGAAGGTGACGGTGACGGTCCGCGGACAGATCGCCGCCCTGCGACAGATGCTCGACGGCCTCCGCACCGGCCTGATCTTGACGGTCGTCGTCATCTTCCTGCTGCTCGCCGCCAGCTTTCAGTCGGCGCGGCTCGCGCTCGCGGTGGTATCGACCGTGCCCGCGGTGATCGCAGGCGTGGTCACCGTGCTCTGGATCACGGGGACCACGCTCAACATCCAGTCGTTCATGGGGGCCATCATGGCCGTCGGTGTGGCCACGGCGAACGCGATCCTGCTGATCACGTTCGCGGAGAGGGCGCGCCAAGCCGGGCAGTCCGCCGCCCAGGCCGGCGTCCAGGCCGCCCGCGACCGCCTCCGGCCCATCCTGATGACGAGCGCCGCGATGATCGCGGGCATGATCCCCATGGCGATCGGCCTCGGAGAGGGAGCCGAGCAGACGGCTCCCCTCGGCCGGGCCGTCATCGGCGGGCTGGCCGTCGCCACCCTCGCGACCCTCGCCGTCCTTCCCTCCGTGTTCTCCGTCCTGCAGTCGGGCCGGCCCACAGGCTCGGGCTCCCTCGAACCCGAGGAGACGGGTGAGGGCCGCCCGAAGCAAGCATGAATCCCTGGGAGCGCTGCCAATCATGAAAGCTGCCGCAAAAGCCCACACGGCCGCCTCGCTGTTGGGAGGCGCTCTAGTCTTCTCCGCGGCCTGCCGCCAAGCGGACCCGGCGACCTCGGCCGCCTCAGCGTCGGCCTCGTCGCCGACCGTGAGCGTCGGCAAGGCCAGAAAGGGGCCGATCAGCCGGACGATTGCGCTCCCGGCGACCATACGCCCCCACGAGCAGGCCGTGCTCTATGCGAAAGTCGCCGGCTACCTGAAGACGATCCGCGTCGACAAGGGCGACTCGGTCCACGAGGGCGACCTCCTCGCGGAGATCGAGTCGCCGGAGCTCGTGGCCGACCTGGCGCGGCAGAAGGCCGAGGTCGCGGTGGCCGAGGTCGCGTATCGGCGCGCCAGCGAGGCTCAGAAGAAGGCCCCCGACCTAGTGATGCCCCAGACGGTGGACGACGCCAAGGGCAAGCTCGACATGGCCCAGGCGACCCTCGAGCGGACGGAGACGCTGCTCGGCTACACCAAGATCCGCTCCCCCCTGTCCGGCATCGTGACGAAGCGCGCGGTCGATCCCGGGGCGTTCATCCCTGCCGCGACCTCCGGCAGCGTCGCCCAGAGCGCCGCGCTCCTGACCGTCATGGACATCCGGTCGGTCCGGATCGAGATCCCGGTGCCGGAGCCGGAAGTGCCGCTCGTGAGGGTCGGCCTGCCGGTCGAGGTCAGTCTGGACGAGCTCCCGGGTCGCGCGTTCCAGGGAAGCGTGACCCGGTTCGCCTATGCGCTGGACGAGGCGTCGAAGACGATGACGGCCGAGGCGGAGATCGCGAACCCCAAGAGCGAGCTTCGGCCGGGAATGTATGCCCGGGCCAGGATCACCATGGAACGGAAGGCCGACGTGCTGCTCATCCCGGCCGCGGCCCTGGTGGGCGGGAAAGGCCAGGACTTCGTCTTTACCGTGTCCGACGGCAAGGCCAAGCGCGTGGCCGTCAAGGCCCGATTCCGCGACGACGCGAGCGTCGAGATCCTGGAAGGCCTCGCCCCGGAGCAGACCGTCGTTCTGGCCGGCTCCTCCCCCCCGGCCGACGGCCAGTCGGTCACGGTCGTGGAGGCCCGATGAGACCCGGCGGTCAGGCGTTGCCGATCCTTCCCATCATCCTTATGATCTTTCGTGCAAGCGGCTCCGCGGCGGAAACGCAGACCCAGGCCGCGCCCGCTCCCGGTGCCGCCTACCCGATCGATCTCGCCACGGCCCTCCGCCTGGCCGGAGCGAAAGGCGTCGACGTCCAGATCGCCCGCGAAAGGCTCCAGGCCGCGAAGGCCAACGCCACGAGCGCCGCGACCCAGTTCCTCCCTTGGCTGTCCGCGGCGGCCAGCTACCGCCGCCACGGCGGCCTCATCCAGGATGTGGTCGGCAACATCGTCGAGGCGGACAAGGCCTCCTATGCGGTCGGCGGCGCGATCAACCTTCAGGTGGACGTCGGCGACGCGCTCTTCAGGACGCTGGCGGCGCGCCAAACGAGCCATGCGGCAGAGCAGGGGTTGGAGGCGCAGCGCCAGGAGACGCTGGTGCGTGCGGCCCAGGCTTACTTCGACCTGCTCGTGGCCCAGGCCGTCGTCGGGGTGGCCGCAAACGCTCTCCAAATCTCGCAGGACTACGAGTCGCAGCTGCATCGCGCCGTGGATGCTGGCATTGCCCTTAAGGGGGAGGAGCTCCGGGTGAGGGTCCAGACGCGGCGCAACCAGCTCTCTCTCCAGCAGGCTACGGAGCAGCGTCGCATCCTGGCCGCACGTCTCACCGAGACGCTCCGCCTGGACCCCGGGGTCGAGCTGGTCGCCCAGGACCTCGAGCTTGCTCCCCTCGCTCTGCTCCCCGCCACCGAAGCCGTCGACGCCCTGGTCGCGGAAGCGCTCTGGGCGCGGCCGGAGCTGAAGGAAGCGCAGGCCCTGGTGCAGGTCGCGGAGCAGACCGAGAAGGGTGCGGTTTACGGCCCGCTGATCCCGACGATCGTCGGACAGGCCTTCTTCGGCGGTCTCGGCGGCGGCAAGGACGGCGGCCCCACCAGCTTCGGAGGGTCGCGAGACTACCTGGCCGCGGTGGGCTGGCGCTTGGGTCCAGGCGGGCTCTTCGACGTCGGACGCATACGCTCGACGCGGGCGCGGCGGGAAGAGGCCCGCTGGAACGTCGAGAAGCTGAAGGACAGCATCGCGCGTCAGGTCGTGGAGGCACGCACGCGGGTGCTGTCCCAACAAGAACAGCTCGAGACGGCGAAGGAGGCGCTGGAGGCAGCGGAGCAGGGCCTGGAGCTGGCCCGGGGCCGGAAGGAATTCGAGGTCGGGGTCGTGCTCGAGAACATCCTCGCCGAGCAGGATCAGACCCGTGCACGCCAAGACTACGCGCGTGCGCTCGGCGAGTACGACAAGGCCCAATACGTGTTCTCACGGGCGCTGGGCCGGCTCGGCAAGGACGGAAGCGAGGGGCCTGGAATCGGTCGCAATTCGGGTCGCGCGGACCGCTGACAGGGCTCCTTCAAGGGGGCCTTCATGCTGGGAATGTCCTTTCGGATCCTCACCGCTCTTCTGGGGAGCATTACACCCACGCCAGGAGATGCGGGTACCCTGCCTGTCCTTGATGCGGTCGTAGGCGCTGGGTATCTCCACCCCACCGCCGAGTTCGCCATTAGCCAGGAAACGGGCCGAGCTTGGGTCGAAGCAACAATCGACAATGGCGGCCAGGGAGAAGACTACGACAGCTATACCTTGCGCGCTAAGGTGAAGAATCTCTCCTACAATACGCAGACTCAGGAGATCGTTTACCGTGACGATGGGATCCGTGTCACTTGCGCAAAGGTCACACTCTCGAAGGCCCTTTTCGTCAGGCCGACCGACATTAGGGGCACCGCAAACTGCGAGCTTCTGGCTCGGCTTGAGTGGAGTAGGGACGATAATGGATTTGAGTATCAGAGGAGGAAGCATCTCGTTGTGGAGCTGAAGATCACCCCGTAGCGATCGAGATCGTACCCGGTGACTGGCTAGAAGGGGTGCACTCCGAGACGGCAGCCGGGCGTGCCGTCCTAGCGCCGAGAGAAGGTCCGTTTCGATGAGGCGGGCCGCCGCCGACCGGACCACCGGGGCGGGAAGAAAAAGACCAACCGCCGGGCCCACCGAACGATCGGAGCCTCCGAGCAACCCGAAAGCGGAGAGAAGAACCGATGAGAGGCTTCGAGAGACCTATGCTCACTGTGGCCGCCGCGCTGGCATTGCTGGGGCCGGCGGGTGCCTGGCCTGCGGACGACAAAGGCGGGGAGGAGCAGGCCCGGGCCGAGCAACCGGCGGACCAACCCCAGGATGAGAAGCCGATGGCGTCAGCAGCCGCCGTGACGGCATCCGCCACCCCGGACGGCTTCGTGATCCAGTCCGAGAACGGTGAATACCGGCTGGTCCTCGGCATGGTGGCCCAGGCCGACGGCCGCTTCTCGTTGGACGATCCCAAGCCGATCGTCAATACCTTCACCGTTCGCAAGATACGTCCCACCTTCACGGGTCGCATCACCAAGTGGTTCGACTTCAAGGTGATGCCGGACTTCGGCAACGGAACCACGGTCGTCCAGGACGCGTATTTCGACATCCGGTTCTCGCCAGCCTTCCGCGTGCGCACCGGTAAGGACAAGACGCCGATCGGCTATGAGCTGCTGCAGGGCGACGCGTTTCTGCTGTTCCCAGAACGCGCGCTCGCGTCGAGCCTCGTGCCCAACCGTGATATCGGCATCCAGGCTCAAGGCGACGTCGCCGGCGGCAAGCTGTTCTACGCTGCGGGGGTCTTCAACGGTGTTCCGGACGGAACCAGTTCTACGACCGAACTCGACACCAACAACGCGAAGGATCTCGCCGGGCGCGTTGTCGTGCAACCTTTCAAGTCTGCGAAGTCGCCCGCCGGCGCGCTGAACGGCCTCGGGTTTCAGGTGGGCGGTTCGGGGGGGCGGCAGATTGGCGCGCTGCCCTCGTTCAAGACGTCCGTCGGGCAGACGTATTTCTCCTACAACGGCGCCGCCGCCGCCAGTGGAGTACGCAAACGCGTCTCGCCGGCGGTGTTCTACTATTTCAAGTCGTTCGGCGCTTTCGGTGAGTACATGCGCTCAGCACAACCAGTCGTCAAGGGCGGCGTGCAGACCGGGGTGACGAACCAGGCGTGGGAAGTCACGGTCTCGATCCTGCTGACCGGAGAGGGGGCGTCCTACGCCGGCGTCCGGCCGAAGGACAACTTCGACCCTGCAAAGGGACACTGGGGAGCGCTGCAGTTGCTCGGCCGCTACACTACGCTCAGGGTCGATCGGGCCGCCTTTACGGCCGGCCTCGCGGCCGCCAATGCCAGCCGCGAGGCAAGATCATTCACGTTTGCGGCCAACTGGTATCCGAACGCGTACATCAAGTACTACGCCACGTTCGAGCGGACCGTCTTCGATGGCAGCCCCAGCGGACCGCGTCCGGCGGAGAACGTGATTCTGGTCCGCGCGCAGCTTGGTTTCTAGAGATCGACTAGCCTGATCCGAAGCGGAAAGCGCGCGCAGGCGAGCCGCGGACAAATGGTCCCGCAAGGAGATCCTGGGCCACCTCGTGGACTCCGCCAGCAACAACCACCAGCGCTTCGTCCGCGCCCAGCTCGTGGAAGAGCTGCACTTCCGTCCCTACGAGCAGGAGCGGTGGGTCAGCACAGCAGAGAGGAGGGCGCACTCGGGAGGGGCGGCGTGTCGCCCGCGCGGGCTATTTCGACCCACGGTCCGCGATGCCGCCGATCGCCCTCAGCAACGCGTACTGCGCCTTGTCGTACTCGGCCACCGCGGTGAGATACTCGTTCCGGGCCCGCGTCAGGTCCTGCTCGGCCAGGATGCGCTCGAGCACGGCGGCGATTCCGAACTCCTTCCGCTCCTGGCTCAGCCGGAGCGCCTCCGCGGCGGCCGTAAGGCCTTCCTTGGCCAGGGCGATCTGGTCGGCGAACGAGCGGACGCGCGTCCATGCCTCCACGACCTCTCGTACGACGCGCTGGCGGGTCTTCTCGGCCTCGAGACGCGCCTCTTCGAGCCGGGCGCGCGAGCCCTGGATCCGGCCCGCGTCGAAGAGGCCGCCCGGACCGATGCGCCAACCGACGGCCAGGGCGTAGTCCCGGGAGCCACCGAACTCTCCAGGAAGGTTCGCCTTCCCGCCCCCGAGACCGCCCAGGAATGCGATCGCGGAGACGGAGGGGATCAGGGGGCCGAGCACCGCTCCGTCCTTCGCGTCCCGTGAGGCGGCCACGCGGGCCTCGGCGGTGCGCACCTCGGGCCGCGCCGCGAGCGCCTTGTCGACCAGGGGCTCGGCGGAGGAGCCGGCGTCCACGATCGAGAGGGGGAGCAGCTCCGGGTCCTGGGTGGCGAGGACCACCTTGGGGTCGAGATGGAGCGTCTCCGCGAGGCGGGCGGCGGCGAGACGCCGGGCCGCGAGCGCCTGGCGCAGGGCAAGCTCGGCTCGCTCGGCCTGCGTGCGGACACGCAGGGCGTCTCCCTTGAGAGCGAGGCCGATCTCCACGGCACGCTGGAGCTGCTGTTCGTACTCCCGCGAGATTCGCACCGCGTCTCGGGCCACACCCACCGCGGCCTGGTCCCGGGCCAGGTCGAAGTAACCCTCGACGGTCTCGCCTCCGGCACCCGCTGCTCCAGCGCGCCCTACCTCCGGAAAGCTCGTTGCGCCATCGGCGCTTGGCCGCTATCGCTTCGCCTCATGGATGAGGCACGATTAACCAGGAGTTCACACGCGCGTCACAGCCTCGTCACGACCCGCGCCTATCTTGCGAGGGATCGGCGAATCCGAAATGCGCTCGTCTCATCCCGGCCGCTCGGGATCTCACCCGGGCCGGATCACTGTCGCAGTCAAGGAGGGATCATCGATGGGAGCGAAGGGATTGAGACGCGGTCTTGCGACCGCGAGCGCCCTGGGCCTGGGCCTGGCCGTGGTCGCCAGCGCCTGGGCCCAGGGGATGTTCTACCGCGAGGTGGCGAAGGACGGCCGCATCTACGTCTTCGCCATTGGCAGCAGGTACGAGGCGTTCGAGAAGAGCGGAGGCGCGGAGCTGGGCGTCGCCGTTTCCCGCCTGGGCTATGGCCCCGGCGGCGAGACGGTCGTTTTCGACGGCGAGGAGGCGATCAACCTCTACAACTTCAAGCACAACCTGCCAGGAGAGGTCTTCGCCAAGCCCAAGGAGGCCCCGAAGCCGAGAGAGGAATCCTCCGTCAGGGTCGGGGTCACGATCTTCGCGGACTACACCTATCAGGACGCGCCCAAGATCACGGACTCCGACAAGAACAGCGTCCACCTGAGCAGCTTCGAGGTCCGCCGCGCCTACATCAACGTGACCGGCAACGTCTCCGACTGGGTCACCTATCGCGTCACCCCCGACGTGGCCGCTCGCCTTGCTACCACGACCACGGCCACGGGCCTGCCGGCCGGGGCCTCGGTGACCGCCAGCACGAACTACGACGGCAGCGCGGTCATCCGGCTCAAGTACGCGTATGGCCAGGTGAACTTCGACAAGGTCACGACGCACGGGACCTGGGTCCGCTTCGGCCAGCACCAGACGCCGTTCTTGGCTTTTTACGAAGACAACATGTATCGCTACCGTTGGCAGGGGACGCTCTTCGAGGAGCGGGAAGGGTTCCTCAGCTCCTCCGACGTGGGCCTCTCCGGCCGCTTCGTCCTTCCGAACGACTACGGTGACCTGCACGTCGGCTACTACAACGGCGACACCTACACCCGGGCCGAGGTCAACGACCAGAAGGCCTTCCAGATCCGGGCCAGCTTGCGCCCCCTACCGAAGCGGGGCGTGGTCAAGGGGCTGCGCGTTCACGTGTTCTACGACCACGATTCGCCGGTCAAGGGCGGCTCCCGCGAACGGACGATCGCGTTCGCCACCTTCGAGCACGAGCACCTGCATCTCGGGTTCGACTATCTTTGGACGAAGGACCGGTCGAGCGTGACGAAGCCCGAGGTCCAGGCCGAAGGCTGGACCCTCTGGGCGACGCCCCGCACGAGCTTCGGACTGGAGGCTCTCATCCGCTACGACCACTTCAAGCCCAACAAGAACGTGGACGCCGTGAAGAGCCGGATCATCGCGGGGCCCGCCTATTGGCTCCGGGTCAAGGCGCCGCTCGCCGCCGCGGTTCTCGTCGATTACGAGCAGGTCAAGTACGACGCAGCCCTGGCCAAGCCGAACGAGAAGCGCTTCGAGATCAAGACTCTCCTCAACTTCTGAGACACCCAGGTCGATTTAACACGGAATTAACCCGGGCGAAACGCCCGCGTTCCCCAGGCCTGACATCCTGGGGCCGCGGATAGAGCGGGGTTCGCCGAAGCGGTAAGGAAGAAACTCTATGAGGCATGTG
>Ga0137367_10003251_pt1 | contig 13092 bp, 13 predicted proteins | sample SagtaG_14_FD_104939 | JGI IMG/M metagenome (GOLD analysis project Ga0137367, IMG submission 104939) | Vadose zone soil microbial communities from Sagehorn Ranch, Mendocino, California, USA - Sage1_L_80_16 metaG | ecosystem: Environmental > Terrestrial > Soil > Vadose zone | place: USA... | reverse complement strand
TAGTGGAGTGTTTCTATAGGATCTAAACTGCAAACAATTATGGGAGGACAAACTCTATGGAAAAGAATTAAATTAGACATGTAAGACTTGCTATTATGTATGCTGCAAGAGGAAGGTCTGGATCGCGGATTCGATACATCATACTGATTCAGGGAGTTCGCGACGCGCAACTAGTACAGGGCTTATTATTCTGACTGTTCTTAAGATGAAACAACAAAAAAAGACCATTTTGGGGTTGTTTTTTTGTTGTTACTCTGGCGGTCCCGACGGAATTCGAACCCGCGATCCATGAACATCTGTGTATGGGAACTTCAGCAACGATGCCCATATTTGGGCGGCGTAGGATGAAGTAAAGCTGATTTATAAATCAGGTATAATAGTCCGTAGGATGATGAATTTATCCTTGCCCGTTGTTATGAAAGATGCCATCCTTCACGATGCGATTCAGCGAGATGGTACCACTGCTCGGCGTGTCGCCTTGCTAGAGATTCTCTGGAATGAACGTTATCTCACGCGGTCTCAGCTCATTGTCAGGGTTGAAATTCGGCTGGGGAAGAACTGCTTTGGGATTGCGGCGTGGGAAGACACATTTTACAGAGATATGCGTTTCGTGAAGCAGGCATTTGAAGCTGCGGGATATCGATTGCGATACAGTCGAAACAAGCAGCAACCAGGTTATTACCTAGATGGGCAACCGGCGTTGTCGGCTGAATTCAAGCAGATATTGCATAGTAGTGCGGCTGAGGTGGACCAGCGCCAACTCGATATTTACCGCAAGTTATCCTTCGCAGAACGTTTCTACCAAGGTTGTTCCATTAGTGATATAGCACGGAAGGTAGTGGCTTACCGAATTCGCGAGGAAAATCCGCGATTGTCACTTGTTGAGGCGAATCGTATGGCAGTGCAGAGAGCGTATAGCCAGTGAAGAACAAAGCTCTGGATATTGTCAGTTTCCTAAAATTGGTCATAGACGCTTTAGAGGCTGCTGGAATTGATTATCTGATTGGCGGTGCCATCGCAGAGTGGGCGCGGGGAGAACCGCGTGCGACTCAAGATTTAGACCTTGTCGTCAATATCCCAATCAAATCTGTCAACAAACTGTCGAAGGAACTGGAAAAGCGGGACATGCTGATTCCCGCCGAGATTATCCCGGATTACATCCTTGAAGACCGGGCAGATATCCCGATCAATGCGATTCAGATGTACAGCGGGCTCAAAGCCGATCTGTATCCGGTGCGGGAAGGGGACGCACTTCGGCAAAGTGCATTTCAACGGCGGGCACAGGTGGATTATGGTCCTCCCATTGGAAAAGTGTATATCCATTTGCCAGAGGATCTCATCCTTGATAAGCTCATGTATTTTGGGTTAAGCCAGCAATCGAAACATTCCAGAGACATCGCCGCAATTCTCAAATCAAAAAAAGATGAGCTTGATATAGATTATATTGAGGGATGGGCAGCTCGATTAGGATTAAGTTCGCTATGGAAGGAAATGCTTGACAACGTTTCTTGAGATCCAGTACTACATATGAGGGCCTGCCAAATCTCAAGAAGTAATATTATTGACGTACTCGGAATTCAATTTTCGACCCAACACACTTCGTTAATTACGAAACAGCCTAGAGGCCGTCGCAGCGATCCAGGATTCGCTTGTACGAATCCTGGATCAAGTGGCAGAATATGCGGGAAACAAAAAGGTTGCCCAAATCTCCAACCACGGGATAAACGAATATCTGGTCTACATGCGGACCCAACATGAATGTGTATGACAAACATTGATAGATAGATGGGACAATCCATTGTCCTGGCAGATTATGAGTCACGAGATTAGAAGGGTGTTCCAAAGAAGTTGTCAAGAATTGGTGATACCATTACGAGCAGTCTCGCTAGTGAAAGACATATACTTAGTTTATTCAATTGATTCGCAAATTTTTGCTCCGATTTACATATACACGCGGTTTATTGTGGATGACGGTCGCCGCACTGCTTGTACTCGCGGATTGTAGTAGAGGCTCAACGCCAACCGTACCGACGGCAATCCACACGCTCTCCGCAATGAATACGCCTGCGTCAACCAATTCTGCCGCGGCTCGCGCAGATTGGCCGACTTATCATCGCGACAACGCGCGCACCGGATATCTGCCTGATATGCCGGATCCACAGCAACTTGCAGTTGCCTGGAATACTCCATTAGACGGCGCGGTGTACGCCGAACCACTCGTTGTTGGTGGACATATCCTCGTCGCAACCGAAAATAATTCGCTGTATTCGTTGAATGCGGACACCGGACAAGTCGAGTGGCAGACCAACATCGGCAATCCTGCTACGCGTTCTGAGCTGCCGTGCGGAAACATTGATCCTTTAGGCATCACGGGCACACCTGTCTATGACTCGACCAGCGGATTGATCTTTGCCGTCGCGGAAGTCAGCGGTCCCGTGCATCTGCTGGTTGGGCTGGATGCGAGCACAGGGGAAATCAAAGTGCGTCGCTCGGCGGATGTGGCGGGTATGGAAGTCGCGCCCCATCAACAACGCGCCGCGCTCGCGCTCTCTCAAGGCATGGTCTACATCGCCTACGGTGGGCTATTTGGCGATTGCGGTAATTATCGTGGCACAGTCATCGCCTCGCGCACGGATGGCAGCGGTGACCTGTTGAGCTTCCAAGTTCCAACGCAGCGCCGAGCGGGTATCTGGGCGCCGGCGGGGCCAACCATCGATGCAAACGGTCGTCTTTACGTGTCCGTTGGGAATGGCTCCGAAATACTCGGAGATTGGGATCACAGCGATTCGGTGCTGCGCCTCTCGCCCACGCTCCAATTAGCGGACGGCTTTGCCCCAGAAGAGTGGAGACAAGATAACGCCACCGATGCGGACCTCGGTTCCCTGAGTCCGGTACTGCTGCCGGGCGATTTGGTCTTTATTGCAGGCAAATCAGGAACGGGTTACACAATCCATGCGAATGCATTGGGCGGCGTAGGTGGACAGATTCAGTCCCAACCAGCCTGCCACGCGTATGGCGGCGCAGCGGTGGTTGGCTCTACTTTGTTCGTGCCTTGCAATGAAGGCCTTCAGCAAATTCAAATGAGCGCCGACGGAAATTTCACGCTCGGTTGGCGCGCTGCGAATGTGCCCGGTTCCCCCGTCATCGGGGGACACACGGTTTACACGCTCGAACGCAATGGCACGTTGCACGCGCTCGATCTGGAGACCGGCAAAGACCGTGCTGCGTCTGTCAATGTTGGCGCGACCTCACGCTTTGCGACACCCACCCTATTCCAAGATCGTGTTTTCATTGGTACACTTACGGGCATTGTCGCAGTCACTGTCTCTTAAAACTGTTCTTGGTATTCTCGCACATGGAAACCTCCGAAAGCGAAATAACAAACAGGCTTGAAGCCGTATGGCTCCAAGCCTGTCGTTTCAACGTGGTAAGCCCGGCAAAAGAGCTCAATGTGAAATATGTAATGAAGAGATCATCAACCGGCGGCAAGTAATGCATGCGGGTTCAATATTGTGCCGGTCTTGCGCGGGTAAAAAGTATTATGAAGTCTTGATATTGAAGCGAACTAAATCTTTATTGAGGGAAAATTAGGCATAAAACTTATTGAGTCGACAGCTTTCAGATGCTGGCCAACATTACCTGGATCGTCGGCTCTGTTAACTTGCGATAATATTCATTCATCTGTTCTGCGGGTCGGGGACTATCATTATCGAGCCACCCGGTCAACAGCCCCAAAAAGACACTCACCATGTATTCTACAAAAACATCCAGGGGGACATACTGCTTCTTGTTGGGGAAAACAGTCTGAAAGTGCTCCTTGAGTACATTACTCATGGCTTTTTCTAAGTGATTCAAAATGACTGTGCCCGCGCGCTTTCCGAATAAAGCTTTGAAGGCGGGTCGGTTTTCCTCGGCATGTTGGAAGAGCGCCAGGCTGAAATTCCAGCCCGAGGATTCAGGAGAGGCTTGCGTGATAAACCCCTCGAACATCTCACGCATGTTTTCAAATCCGCTTAGTAGCAAATCTTCCTTATCCTGAAAATGGGTGTAGAACGTAGACCTTCCTACATTGGCGCGGTCGAGAATATCTTGCACGGTGATCGGCTCATATCCTTTTTCGAGGATTAACTTGATCAATGAGTCTAAAAGTAACTGCCGCGTGCGTTGGATGCGGCGGTCGGGGGTACCTTGTTTATTCATCGTATTTTCCTTCTCCTGAACAAAACTATGTGCATTGTTCGATAACGAACATTTTTGTCCTGTTTGGTTGTTGACTCAGGTGTTTGCAGTGTGTATAAAGAAACCGAACACTGTGTTCAAAATCAAACAAAGTGTACATCAGAATTAGAAATTTGAAAAGGAGAAGTTTACGATGTTAACTCAGATCAAAACTCATCATCGCAATCTTTTTGAAGGAGAAGCCCTCCCTGTCCGCCAAAGCCGCTTGATTGAACTCAAAGACGTTACCAAAGCCTACGATGTCGCGGCTGGCAAATTCCTGGCACTCAAAGGCATTGACATGACCGTGGATGAAGGCGAGTTTGTCGCCGTTGTCGGCAAGTCAGGCAGTGGCAAATCTACACTGATCAACATGATCACAGGCATCGACAACCCAACCTCAGGTGAAGTGCTTGTTGCTTCCACACCTGTCCATGCTTTAAACCAGGAACAATTATCCGTGTGGCGTGGAAAGAATGTGGGCATCGTGTTCCAGTTCTTTCAACTGTTGCCCACCTTGACCGTCGCCGAGAATGTCGTTTTACCGATGGACTTCGGCAATGTCTTTTCGCCCCGCGAGAGACGCGAGCGCGCCATTGCTTTGTTGGAAAAAGTTGGCATTACCGAGCAGGCAGATAAACTGCCCGCCAACCTTTCCGGTGGACAGCAACAACGCGCTGCGATTGCGCGTGCTTTGGCGAATGATCCGCCGCTGCTGGTTGCTGATGAACCCACAGGCAATCTTGATTCGCAGACGTCAGACGCGGTCATGCAATTGTTCGCAGGGCTTACCGCCGAAGGAAAGACCGTGGTCATGGTCACGCATGAACGCGACCTCAGTAGATATTTCACCCGTACTATCACATTATCGGATGGGACGGTGGTTACAGATAACGGAGGCAAAAATGTTTAGCCCGCGTTGGAAAAAAATTCTGCGCGATTTGCAAGCCGCACGTGGACGTATGGCGATGGTCATCATTGCCATTGCCGTCAGTATCTTTGGCGTTGGAACCATATTGAGTTCCTACACCATCCTGACACGCGAAGTGAGCCGTAATTATCTCGGCACGAACCCTGCTTCAGCCTACATTGAATTGGATCGGGTGGATGATTCGCTCGTGGAAGCAGTCAAAGAGCAGCCTAATATCGTCGACGCACAAGCAGGCTCATGGGTGCTGTCGAGAGTTCAAATTCGTCCCAATGAATGGCGACCACTTCTTCTCTTTGTAGTTCCTGATTTCAACGGACTGCGTATCAATAAATTCCTGCCTGAAGCAGGTGCGTTTCCTCCGCCTGCAAACACGATTTTGCTAGAGCGTGAAGCCTTGAAATATATTGGCGCCAAAGTTGGCGATGTGGTGAACGTGGAAACTCCGCATGGGCAAAAACAAGCGGTCACGATTTCAGGCACAACTCATGATCCAGGTCTGGCACCTGCGTGGCAGGAGGAAGCCGCTTATGGATATGTGACTCCCGATACGCTGAACTGGCTCGGCGAAGATAGCACAATGCAAATTCTCAAAGTGATTGTGAAAGATCAGGAGAAGGGCAGAGCCACCATCGAAGCAACGGTTAGAAATCTGGCGCAATGGTTGAAGGTACAAGGCTATGCCGTTGACGAGATCCGCATCCCGCCTCCCATGTTGCATCCGCATCAAACACAGATGAACACGGTTCTGACCACACTGTTAATTTTTAGCCTGATGGCTCTGGCGTTGAGTGCGATTTTGACCGCAACCATTGTCAGCGGAATGTTAGCACAGCAGGTTCGCCAGATCGGAATTATGAAAGCCATCGGCGCGCGTTCCATTCAGATCACGAGTCTTTACCTTGTGTTGATTGTTGTTCAAGGTCTTGTGGCAGTCGTAATTGGAACGCCTTTGGGCGTCGTCGCAGGACGCGGCTTCGCAAGAGTCATTGCTCAAGTGTTAAACCTGACCCTTTATTCCGAATCGATTCCCGCCTGGGTTTTTGTCGTGCAAGTGCTGATGGGAACGTTGATTCCACTATTGGTTGCCTTGGGACCCATTCAACGAACAACACGCGTGACGGTGCGTGAAACTCTTAACGACTATGGCACAAGTAGTGAATCATTCGGCTCCCGCGGACTGGATGCACTGCTCGGAAAAATCAAAGGCATTGATAACACTTTGCTCCTTGCCCTGCGCAACACATTTCGTCGCCGTGGTCGCTTGATCCTGACTCTCAGTCTATTGGCTGCGGCCGGCGGAATGTTCATGACAGGTATCAATGTCAAGACCGCCTGGGATCGTTTTATCGCCGATGCCGCCACCATGCGCCATTACGATTTGGAAGTGCGCCTCAACGACCCTCAGCCTGCAGACAAAGTGTTCACAACGATTTCTAATATTTCGGGTGTGCAAAAAGTGGAGGCCTGGAACTATCTTCCCGTTGCGCTGAGCCGTGCAGATGGCTTGGATATCGTGCGCACGTATCCTGATGGTGGACACAACAACCTTCTGTTGCGGTCTGCTCCAACAGACAGCAATTTCGTCGAGTCGAAAGTTCTGAACGGACGCTGGTTTCAGCCGGAAGATACGAACGGTGCAATATTGAATCAGAACGCGGTCACATTTTTCCCGAATGTGAAGCCTGGCGACAAGATCAGTTTGAACGTCAATGGCAAGATCATCGAATTCCCTGTGTTGGGAATCGTACAGCAAAATCTGACGCCTGCTTATATCTACGTGCCAACGAATACATTCGCAGAGGCAACAGGCTTGCCTGCGAAAATGGTCAACGGCGTACGTGTCGGCTTCACGGAACATAGCGCTAACTCGATCAATGCGGTCACTGGTGAGATCGAACAAGCCATGCTCGCGCAGAATATCGGACTCAGAGTCGTGCTCTCAGAGACGATGCTGGAAGGCGCCACCAGCGGACATGTGTACATCTTCATTTACTCATTGATCATTATGTCAGTGGTGATGGCGATTGTCGGCGCGTTGGGCTTGATGTCCAATATGGGTACGAGCGTGATCGAGCGGACGCGTGAATTCGGTGTCATGCGCGCGATTGGCGCCAAGTCACACACGGTGCTGCGCAACGTCATCAGCGAAGGCGTCTTCATCGGCTTGATGAGTTTCGTCATCTCGATCGTGATCTCGCTGCCGCTTTCATATGTGATCGGCTACATCATTGGTACCTCATCGTTCTTTGTGCCACTGTCATTGATCGTAGCGCCGCAAGCGTTAGGTACCTGGTTGTTGGTCATTGTCGTTGGCGCAACTGCCGCTAGTGCCTATCCCGCCATGGAAGCCTCAAGGATGACCATTCGAGAAACACTCGCGTATGTATAGAAAGGAAAAATCTCATGGATACGAATAAGAAAACTGTCCAGCACATTGTGATCGTGATTGTTGTCGTAAGTCTCATTGCAATTGCCGCGGCGCTGATTAGTAACAATTTCGATTTCGTGAACTTTATGATGAAACTGCATGGAGGCTAGTCGCTAACTGCCCTCCACCGCTTGAAAAGGAGAATCAAAATGATTAAGAAAGCACTTGGAATCATATTCGTCGTTGTGGGAGGTACACTGATTGTACTGCTGCTCACTTACGGTGGACCTATCTTCCCGCACATCATTGGACCGACCGCTCTGACTGCCCTGGGGGTGGCTCTAGTCGTCATCAGAGGCAAAGGAAATAAACCAACAGAATGATGCCCATTGATCTGAATAACATTGCGGGCAAAACCATCAGCCACGGATTGTCACAGATTCATGTAGCAATCCGAGTGAATTCGTGAAATCCGTGGCTAAAAAGAGATTTGAACTTTTGTTTTTGAATCACATTTGATTGAAATTATTGAACTTGGAGAATTTTTCATGAACAAAGAACGTATTGCTACTGCTTTTCTGATTGTACTGACCAACACCATTGGAGCGACCGTGATTCTGCCGATGTTGCCTCTGTATGTGGAAAAACAATTTAGAGCGACTCCACTACAGTCAACCCTCGTCATCGCCATGTTTTATGTCGCGCAGATCTGGGCGGCTCCTTGGCTTGGAAAATTAAGCGACCACTTCGGGCGTCGTCCCATTTTGATCATCAGTCAAGCTGGAACTATTCTTGCCTACTTAATGTTTTTCTTTGCATCTCAACTTGGCGCGGGATTGGAACACCTCGGACTCAGCCTCGGCTTGAGTGGTGGACTCCTGATTATTTACCTCGCCCGCATCGTGGACGGGTTGACAGGTGGGAACGTCAGCGTTGCCGAGGCCTATGCTAGTGATATCAGCGATGACAAGTCGCGCACGCAGGCGCTGGGGTTGATTGGCGGCGCGGTCGGAGTCGGACACATCCTTGGTCCTGCGCTCGCCGCAATCTTAAGTGGATTCGGTCTGCTCGCGCCCATCATCGGTGCAGCGGTCATGAGCGCGGTGACATTATTGCTTACTTTCATTCTGTTGGAAGAAACTATGACACCTGAGAAGGGAAAAACCGCCCAATCGATCGAATCATCCATATCCATTCATAACCTGTTATCGAGTCGTCCTGTTGTGCTTGTGATATCGACAGCCTTTTTCATCGGATCGTACGTCGCGGCAGTTATGACCAGTTTCTCGCTCTATGCAGAACGCACATTGTTTCCAAATCAGCCCGCGGAGATTGTGGCACGCAACGCGGGTGTCATCATAGTTTTGATGGGCTTGGGAGTCGCCTTCAGTCAGATGTTGCTTGTTGGTCAATTGACCAAACGTCTGGGCGAACAGACCGTTGTCATCATTGGCGGTGCATTGCTCATCGTAAGCGCAATTGGCTTTGGACTGGCATCTTCCGCAAAAACAGTCGCGTTCCCGATTCTGACTTATGCGCTTGGTTATTCCATTGCCTGGCCCAGTCTACAATCCATCATGACCCGTTTCGGCTCAAAAGAAATAGCTGGGAAGTTGCTTGGGTTATTCCAATCTGTATTCAGCCTTGCGCTTATCCTCGCACCTATCGCGGCAGGCTTGATCCTCCAAAACATCGGACCGCGTGCAGTCTTTTACGATGGAGCCTGGCTACTGGCTCTTGCATTGATATTGGCAATAGTACTTGGGCACCTTGATCTTCCACACGGAGACATGGCGCCTATTGAGCTTGAAGAATCTAATCAGCGGAACTTTCTGAAACGTTTTCATGGTTGATGTGCGTTGCTGATTTTCTGAGAAGGCATCTGTCGCTGATGAGGTAATGGAAAGGCCTTACTGTTATGAACATAAGTTGTATCCCGCTGTCCATTCTCAAACCGGTTACTGGACATGTGGTATTGGATCAAATGATTGAATGCCTGACCCGCGTTCTCGTGTTACGTGATCTGGAAACAGAACAACATACGCGGCGTGTCACTGTCATGACTCTGAGCTTGGCCCGCGCAGCAGGCATTCCCTGCTCTGAAATGATTTACATCCACTGCGGCGCCATGTTGCACGACATCGGCAAGATCGGCATCCCGGATTTTATTCTGCATAAAACGGGTCCTCTCACCAGAGCGGAACGGGATGTGATGCAACTTCATCCTGTGTATGCATATGAATTGTTGAGCGCGTTTCCCTGGCTGCAACCGGCGTTGGATATCCCCTACTGTCATCATGAAAAATGGGATGGAACAGGCTACCCGCGCGGGCTGAAAGAAAAACAAATCCCATTTGCCGCGCGACTCTTTTCCATTGTTGATGTTTGGGATGCATTGCTCTCAAATCGTCCCTATCGCCCAGCCTGGTCGGTGAAACAAACAACCGAATATATACAAGAGCAGGCGGGAAAACTATTTGACCCCGAGATTGTTGAACTCTTTTTGGAGAATCCCTCGAGCAAATTATAGGTTTATCGAGAAACTTCAAGGTGCCTATCTCATCAGATGATAAGTACCACGAAAGGAACTTGAACATGTCCACGAATTTTGTCTCTACGGTTCATGAAGAAAAATCTGTTTCCGTTAAAGTACTGTTGACGCGCAATCCCATCGTAGCATATTTCCTGATTGCTTTTGCAGGTACTTGGTTGCTGGACTCGCCCATGGTGCTTGGGAAAGATGGGCTCGGTATTCTGGCTTTTAGTGTGCCACTACCAATTTACGTGATCCTGTTTATTCTGGGATCGTATACCGGTCCTACGCTAGCCGCACTTTTGGTCACTAATGAACTCGAAGGCAAGACAGGTGTGAAAGCATTCATCCGTAGATATGGTCAATGGCGGGTAGGCATCCGTTGGTATCTGGTCCTTTTCTTTGGATATCCACTCGTTTATTTGGCCGCCGCGCTGATCTGGCTTAGACCCGCTGCCATACAAAATATTATTCCGCAGTGGTCGGCGTTCTTTACAACGTATCTGCCCGCGATGTTGATTTTTCCCGCTCTGATTACCTGGGGCGAGGAACCAGGCTGGCGGGGTTTTGCACAGACCAGATTGCAAGAGCGCTACGGCGCATTGAAAGCGAGTCTCGTAGTTGGCTTTCTGCATGGACTTTGGCATCTGCCTATATTTTTGATTGTCAATGGTCCCGTCGCCAGCGGGCCTTTCAACTCGGTGCAATTTGCGCAAAACACTTTGACTATCATGGTGATTACCCTCATATGGACGTGGGTATTCAACAACACAAATCAGAGTATCCTAATTGCAGTTTTGCTCCATGCCTCCGGCAACGCGGTTGGTCCGCTGATGTCAAAATGGATTTCCGATATTCCTCAACAGGCACAATACACCCTTTTGGGTTTTTATGTTGTGATTGCGCTGGCGGTTGTTTTCTTCTCGAAAGGAAAGCTTTCGTACAAGCCAGTAGACGCGTAAACACAAAAGTAATCATAAAGATGAAGGAGATAAAAATGATCGCTCGAATTTGGCACGGTGAGACAACTATTACAAAAGCAGATTCTTATATGCAGGAGTACTTTCAGCAGACCGGACTGCCTGATTATCTGGAGACCGAAGGCAACCTTGGCGTACTTGTTTTGCGGAGTGACGAAGGCGAACAGGCTGATTTCTTGATGATCACCTTATGGGAATCGCAAGATGCCATCAGAAAATTTGCTGGAGACGATATCGATAAGGCTAGATATTATCCGCGGGACGATGACTACTTCCAAGATTTGGAGCCCAAGGTTATTCACTATAATGTATTGGTCAACGAATTGAGTCCCGCAGACCCCTAAGTCGTTTTTAGAGGGCTATTCCCATACATCAAACGGTACAGTAGATCGCGATCCTGATAAAGAACTTCGCAAACTCGAGCAGATGAAGCATGGTATTACGTGGATGCGGTTCATAGAGGAGAAGGTCGTTGACTACTGGGCTGTTTCCAATGTTCTGGGTATTGCTCATAAAAGATGCATGATCTTATGACGAATCCAAAATCTGGTAGCCTCTGGCAGAATTCCGATTTCTTAAAGCTTTGGTCAGGGCAAACGACCTCTGTATTTGGCTCAATCATTGGCGGCACAGCAATGAGCTTTACTGCCGTCCTCTTCTTGCAGGCTACGCCTTTTCAAATGGCGCTCCTAAGCGCCATGCATCTGGTTCCCGGCTTCCTCGCAAGAAACCCCCAATATGCTCAGGGAGATCCACGAAGGTGTACGTGTGGTTTATCAACATTCTTTGCTGCGTTCTAGCGCTGTCGTTTTAACCATAATCAGCTTATCAGGAGGAATTTTCAGTGCACTAGTTGTGCTCTACATGGGACGTGAGCTTGGGTTTGATCCGGGCATCCTGGGGATGATTTGGGCAGTGGGCGGCATAAGCTCTTTCTTTGGCGCCTCCCTAACGCCGTACATAACCCGCCGTTTGAACCCCGGTCCGGCCATGGTTGTTGGCCTTACATTATATAGCGTCTCCATCTTTTTTATCCCTTTGGCAAGTGGAATGACCGTGTTATCGGCTATTTTCTTGATTATCCAGCAATTAGGGGATGGATTTTTTGTGCTTTACGAGATCAATATGGTGAGTTTTCGCCAGGAGATTATCTCCGAAAGGATGCTTGGTCGCGTTAATGCCACTCTGCGGTTTGTCACATTGGGCGCGACCCTAGTTGGATCATTACTAGGTGGACTGTTAGGCGAGAGTCTTGGAGTAAGGACAACCCTCTTTGTCGCTGCTGTCGGCTCTCTAATAGGATCCGCTATCCTGGCACTCTCGCCCATCGGAAAGCTAAAAAAAGCCGCATCACAAGAGTAGGTTTTTCTATTCCAAAGCTCCCGACATGAAACTCATGGTTGAAGGGTTCAAGAAACAACACTATAGTTTTGGCACACTACACACCTGGAACGCAAGGAAGCCGAATGGCCCTTCTTGCGCGGGCACCTCCTGCCATTTAGCCTGAAATGCGTTGAGTATCGAACAATCTTTGGATGTGCAGCGCATTGACTGAGTTGCAAATCAGCTCCGCTCGGCACACTATTAATTTGTCATCGTCCCCTCAGAGCACCGCATCATACAGAAAAGGCCTCAAATAATCAGATGCTCGGTTGATTTACAATTTTATGAAAGGTCATCCTTTAATGCCTATTCGATTGCCTGATCCATGTTATTGCATAAAATCGAGCCTCAGATTGTTTGCGATTAATCTGACCTCGCTAAGCCGGCCTAGAAACCAGCGGGATATCTTGGCAGTATGTTCATGTTTCATTGTTACTTTCATACCTGGGTGAACCACGCGCAACCCAGGATTTGGACCTTGTTGTTAATATCCCAATCAAATCTGCGAACAAGCTGCCGAAGGAACTAGAGAAAAGACATATGCTTATTCCAGCCGAGATCATCAAAGTGGTATGGCTGACGTACTCGGAAATCAATATTCGATCCAACAGAGAATCATTTTTGCCTCATCGGAGTCCACATGGCTCCCCAAAAAGTGTGCCCTCACGGCTATGAAAAT
>Ga0137367_10003248_pt1 | contig 13105 bp, 13 predicted proteins | sample SagtaG_14_FD_104939 | JGI IMG/M metagenome (GOLD analysis project Ga0137367, IMG submission 104939) | Vadose zone soil microbial communities from Sagehorn Ranch, Mendocino, California, USA - Sage1_L_80_16 metaG | ecosystem: Environmental > Terrestrial > Soil > Vadose zone | place: USA... | reverse complement strand
CGGCGGCCGACCGACGTCAGAGCAGGTGCCGCCCGGGGCCTGGTGGGTCGCCGGCCAGGGGTATAGCCTGCCGCGGTGGCGATGGGCCGCGCTCTTGCGTGCCTCCCGGCAACAGGGAGGGAGGAGCCAACCATGCCGAACGTCAAACAGGCCGCAGCGGAATTCTTGGCCAACAAGCGGATCGCGGTGACCGGGGTCTCCCGCAACCCCAAGGGGGGTCACGGCAGCAACATCGTCTACCAGCGGTTGCGGCAGCGGGGCTACCAGGTCTTTGCGGTCAACCCCAACGCCGACACCGTCGAAGGCGATCGGTGCTACCCGGACCTGGGTTCGATCCCCGGCGGCGTGGACGCGGTGGTGATCGGCACCAGGCCCGAGCGCGCCGAGGCCACCATGCGGGAGTGCGCCGAGCTGGGCATCAAGCAGGTGTGGATGCACCGCGGCCCGGGGGCTGGCAGCGTGTCCAAGGCGGCCGCCGCGTACGGCCGCCAGCACGACATCCGGGTGATCGCTGGCGGTTGCCCGTTGATGTTTGATCCCACCGCTGATTTCGGGCACAAGGCGATGCGGGTGGTGTTCACCTTGACCGGCAACGTCCCCAGGCAGGTGTGACGAGGGGCTTGGACGCTATCAGTCAGTAACTCGTGTTTCGTGGTTTTCGGTGGTGATGGCTGGCTGAGTCGACCGGCTTGCCTGGCAGCGCCAAGCAAGCGAGCAGCGGTAGGCGCGGCGGCTCAGGACGGCGAGGTGGCCAGCGCGGCGGTGAGCCAGGGGCGCAGGATCGGCAGCACGTTGGTGGCCTGCATCGTTTGGGTGTGGTCGAGACCGTCCAGCACCCGGACGTCCCACCCGTACCCTTCGAGCTCCGCGCGCCGCTCCCGCAGCGGTCGGGCGAGGTGCACCTGCACGCCGCCCCAGCGCTCGCCGTAGTCGATCTCGTCCGCCGAGCCTGCGAAGCAGAGCCGCGGACAGGCCAGCCGTGCCTGGGCGGCGCGGTCGTCGAAGCTCTGCAGCGCGTGGTAGAGGGTGACGAACTGGCGGGTCTGGGCCTCCGTCATGGTGACCTCTACGGTGGACCAGTCGAGCTCGTCCGCTGGCGCCTCCGCAGCGGCCTGCGCGGCTGGTTCGCGCGGCGCCTCGGCGGCCATCCGGTGGGTCGCGGTGGTCACGCGCAGGTACTCGGCGTAGGGGCCGTCGATCGGCGGGAAGCCGCCCATGACCAGCGCGGAGACCCGGTCGGTGCGGATCGCCAGCTGCAGCCCGCTCAAGGCGAGCCAGGAGTAGCCGTAGTAGGCGAACCGGTCGGCGCCGGCGCTGTCGGCGATGGCGAGGAAGTCCCTGGCGAGGTTGTCGGGGACCAGGGTGTCCGGCCTGGGGGTGGCGAGCACCTGGCCCTCGTAGTCGAACGCCACCACCCGGAAGGCGTCCTTGAGGCCGTCGACCAGCAAGCGGCCCAGCGCCGGGTCGTTGCCCCAGCGTCGCAGCTCCTCCGCTTGGGGGGCCTCGACCGGCCGCGGGTTCACCGGCAGCAGCAGCGCCGGACCCTCGCCGTGGACCTGCACCTCGATGGCGCTCCCGTCGTGCAGCCTCGCCTCGGGCATGGGACCTCCTGTCTCGGTCGGGTGGACCGGTGTGCGATCCTGTACGCCGTAAGCCAATAGATAGTATACGTCATAAGGAGTTAGCGGATGCCCGTGCTCGCCGGCCAGGGCGACCCGGCCCGCTCCATGGCCCTACTGTGGCGCACGCCCAGCGCCCGCACCGGCCCTGGCCCCAAGCCCGGGCTGAGCGTGGACGCCATCGTGGCGGCGGCCATCGCGGTGGCGGACACCGACGGCCTGGCGGGGCTGTCGATGCGCGCGGTGGCGGAGCCTCTGGGCGTCACCGCCATGGCCCTGTACACCTACGTGCCCGGCAAGGACGAGCTGGTCGACCTGATGTACGACGGGGCACACGCCGAGCTGCCCGGCCGCTACGACCTCGGCAAGGGCTGGCGCGCGGCGGTGACCTCCTGGGCCACCGACCTGGTGCGGTGCTACGTGCGGCACCCGTGGGTGCCGCAGGTGTCGTTGGCGCGCCCGGCGCTGGGGCCCAACGAGCAGGCCGTGGTCGAGGCGCTGGCGCGGACCCTGCGCCAGGCCGGCCTGCCCGCCGCGGTGGCGCGCCGCGTCGTCAGCCTGCTGTTCTACGTGGCGCGGGGGACGGCCCAGACGGTGGCGGAGTCGCGGCTGGCCGCGGCGGCGGGCGGCGCCTCCGAGCAGGCGTGGTGGTCGAGCCGCGCGGCGGCGCTGCGGCAGGTGGCGCCCGACTTCGCCCAGCGCTTCCCCGACTCCGCCTGGCTGGCCAGCGCCGGCGCCGCCCACCGCCGGGACGACGCCACCCCCTACCTGGAGCGGGAGGCCATGGAGGCGTTCACCGTGGGGCTCACCGTGCTGCTGGACGGCATCCAGGCGGCCATGGCCAAAGACCCGACGGCACGGTGAGCGGGGTCGGGTCGGCCAGTCCGGCTGCGGCAGCGTGACCACCTGCTGGCGGCGGTTTGCCGAGTGGGCCCATGCCGGGGTGTTCGAACGGCTGCAGGAGCTGCTATTGGACGAACTCGGCCAGGCCGGCGCGCTGGACTGGTACCGCGTCAGCATGGACTCCTTCAGCATCGCCCGCTGTGGGATCGAGTCGTCTGACCGGCTGGGCCGCCACCGCTGGAAGGCGGAACGCACGATAGCTTGGCCGGCCGGGTGCCGGCGGTGTGCATCCGCTACGACCGTGGTACCGAGCAGTTGTTCGTGCTGCTCGCTGGCGACCAGCTGTGCCACAACCGGCTGCGCTGCGCAGCCAACGCCCGATCACCAGGATCCTGGTTCCGGAGCCAGCGCACGCTGGTGGGCTGACCAGCTCGGCCTCGTCCTGCTGGACCTCATCGCTGCGACGCTGGTCCCGGCCGGCGTGCCGCTGGTGCTGGCCGTCGACGACACTCTCTGGCTTCCGCATCGGCCCACGGCTGCACGGCGCCGCCGCGCGCCGCTCCTTGTATCCCACGGCGTCCTCGGCTGCCACGTCGACACCGTCGACAGCTGGTGGGCCAACCTCCCCGGGCCCGGCTTCCGGGTCATCGGACCGTCCCGCTTCGGCTACTTCGCCTCGACCCTCCCGAAGGACGCCACTCCGGCAGACCAGGCGGACGCGTATGCGTTACTGCTCGACCATCTGGAGGTCGATCGCGCCGTCGTGATCGGGTTCTCGGCGGGAAGCGGCTCGATTCTCGAGCTCGCGCGGTGCCATCCCCAGCGCGTGATCGGGCTGATCCTCGCCTGCTGTCGCCTGGGGGGAGGGATCACCTTCTCCAACGCGTTCGCACCGCTCTTCCGCCTCGCCTACAGCGCCGACCGCCTCTTCTGGATCTTCAAGAGACTCTCGCCAACGGCGTATTCACGGATGATGGGGATGCCGAAGGGCTACAAGGCCTCGCCGGAGGAGGCGGACGCGGTCGCGGCGGGGATGAACCTGCTGTTCCCCCTCAAGCCCAGGCGCGAGGGTGCCGTCTTCGATGGGTTCGTCTCGAACCTGGCCGCGGACCGGTTCCCATTCGAGGAGATCGGCGTCCCGACGCTGGTCATCAACGCCAGGGACGACACGTTCGCGCCGTATCGGTTCGCCGCCGCGGCGGCGAACCGCATCCCCGGAGCAAAGCTCGTGAGCATCGAAAGCGGTGGCCACTGGTTCCTCGGACATGACGCCGAGGTCCGGGATGCGATCGGCGCCTTTGTCCGCAAGGTCATCTGAACCGTTTCCTTCATCCGCTCAAGCTCCCACGGTCGTCCTCGATGGCCAGTCCATGAACGCGATGCCTGCGATCAGGGAGATGTTGCCGGCGAGGATGAACAGGAACCACGGGTCAAGTACAGGACCATGAGCCCGAACGACACCGCCAGGCCGCCCACGGCGACCCGCCGCCACTCGGCGCCCACAGCCTGATCCCGGCCACCAGCAGGAATCCCGCTGCCACCAGGGCCAGGACCAGGGCCAGGTGTACGAGCGCGGCCTTACCGCGGGTCGGTGCTTACCGTCCCTCGAAGCAGGCGAGCCGGATGCTGAACTGGGCGCTGGCTGAGCGGCTCAGGGGCCAGTCTTCGGACGCGGGCGCTGCGGTGGCCCGAAGAAGGCGCCCAATGTGACCTCATCGCCTGATCGCCTTGCGCCGGCCGCCAAGCCGGCCACACTTGTCGACCGGTTGACGAGACCGTGCTGATGATCAACCGTGACCTGATTAACATCGTTTAGGGATATCGGCGAAACACTACCGAACAGGGTTTGTGACCTGATTCTGCCATCATGGTCATCATGGACTCCACCAGCAACGAAGCGTTCCGGAGTCCAAAGGGGATGAGCACCATGCGCCCCACCCGAATCGATCGCCACCGCCCTGCTGGTCGCCAGCCTCGCCGTGGCTGGCTGCGCCAAGAGCCAATCCGACCAGAGCGGCGCCCCACAGCGCCAGCCGTCGGCGGCCACCACACCCGCCACCAAGCCATCGCCGCCCGCCGTCCCCACCAAGCCCTATCCGGGGATCACGGGCACCTGGCAGGACGCCTACATGCTGCAGCAGGCGGTCGACAACGGCCACCAGCCCTGGCAGACCGATCCCGCCGAGGTCGTGCGCGCCTACGCCCAAGGGCTGGCGCCCACCTCAGTCGCGCCGGTGGTGCGGGCGGCCGGGTGGCACACCTACACCGTCCTGAAGAACGCCAAGGTGATCGCGACCGTCAAGGTCACCCAGCCGATCCGCCAAGGACTCGGCGGCATCTGGGTCATCACCAGCGTCCACCCAGCCTGACCTCGACGCATACCCGACTGCGCCCCGCGCCAGAGTCGCACCGACGCGACCCGGGCGGGGACCGGGGAGGGACCTCTGATGCGGCACAATCATCATCGTCTGCTGCGCCCCGCGCTGCTGGCTGGCCTGGCCCTGCTCACCGCAGCCGCCATGACCCAACCCGCCCAGGCGCAAGCCACCGACAACCTGTCACCCGACCCCTGGCCGGTCAGGCTGGTCGTGCCCGGCCAGCAGTTCACCCCGGCATACGTATTCAACGGCTGGTACGGCCAGCTCCCAACCGGGGTGGTTTACCTCCGCAACGACCTGCAGCAAAGCTTCACCCGCCTGCCGCTGGCGGCGGTCTCAGAGTCGGCCGGCTACGGCGCACGCGCACTGGTCGCCCGCGTGCCCGCCAGTCTGGTCCGCGGGCATCTGCTGTTCTACTACGCCGTGCTGCGTGATGCGACCAGCGGCCACACCGCCACCATCCCGGCCGGCGGGGCCAGCAACCCCGAGCGGGCCTGGGTCCTCAACCGGCCGCTGTCCGTGTCGCTGGGCACCCACACCTTCGGGCACCTGAGCACCCCGCAGGCGATCGTGGCCAAGGCCGCCGCGAACCAGGTCGGCTGGGAGTCACCGCCACCCGACCAGGACGGCAATAGCTTCGGCCCGTGGTCGTTCGACGTCGCCCGCGACGGCTCGATCTGGCTGCTGGACCAGGTCAACCGGCGGCTGCTGGTATGGCAGCCCGGCCGGCCCGACCGGCCAGCGCGGACGGTGCCGCTGCCGTTCAAGGCCCCCGTCGACCTGGCACTGGGCGCCGACGACACGATCTACGCCACCTCGATGCCCGCGGGAGGGCCGGACTACCTGTACGCGCTGACATCGACCGGGCAGGTGCGCTGGAAGGCTCTGCTGCCCCAGCAGCGGACCTTCGGCAGTCTGCTGCTGGTGGACGGCGTGGTGTACTACCACTTCACCGACTGGACGCCGATGACCAGCACCCGCGGCCAGCCGCTAGCGGCCGCTGAACAGCGCCGCCTGACCAGCCCAGACCAGCCCCTCCCACACCGGCTGCGGCTGGCCAGCCAGTCGGTCCCTCCCAACGAGGGGCGTGTCGGCCTGATCAACCAGGCCAGCCAGCTGCTGCGGGCCTGGCGCATTACCAGCCAGACCGAGCTGGACGGCACCTTCGCCAAGGCCGCGCTGGTCCACGATGACCTGGTGGTCACCCTGCAGCTCAGCAAGCAGACCAAGGGCAAGTTCCTGTGGGAGTACCTGGTCCTGCGGCTGGCACCAAACAACACCACCCGGGTGCAGTTGACGCTCGCGCCGCCCGACCGTGTGACCTGGGGTGACACCCCGGTCACCGGGCTGCGGGTCGGCCCCGACGGCCAGCTCTACCAGCTCCGCACCGACCGCACCACCGGCGTCAGCATCGCCCGCTACTCGCTCAGCCCCAAGCCCACCCCACCAACCACCATCACCCAGGGCAAAGCGCCCGCGCCACCGCCGCCGGCTACCAACACCCCGGCGCCCACGGTCACCGCGCCCACCACACCCCTGGTGCAGCAGCCCACAACTCCTCCAGTCCAGCCGCAGCCCACAACACCATCGGTGCAGACCCAGCCGGCATGGCGTGCGTTGCTGCCATGGTTGGCCGCCGTGGCGGCGGTCGCGCTGGCCGCCGCCGGCGAGCTGTGGTGGTGGCGCCGCCGACAGCGCCGCCACCCGGCCGGACCCGGACGACCCCACCCTGCCCACTGACCACTCCTACCCACCCGCCGGCCCGGCATTCGCCGGGCCGGCGGTGGTCAGGGCAGCCAGTCGATGAGCCGGCAGAAGATGGGGTAGAGCAGTCGCAACGCCATGACTGGCGATCATCGCGGACCTCAGCCACTGATGCGAAGCCGCAGGTCAACGTCTGCGGATTAGGTTTTCGGCACCTACAGGTCGAGCTCGAACCAGATCGTCCGCCCCGACAGGTCCTCGCGGACCCCCCAGCGCCGCGTCAAGGCCTGCAGCAGCTGCAGGCCACCTCCGCTGGGCGACTGGAGGCCGTGGATGCGGTGCCGCAGCCGAGCGGGTCCGCCGTCGTCCGACACCTCGACCCGGAGTTGGTTATCGACGACGGCCAAGGCGACCTCGAAGGTGCCATGGCCGGGCCCGGCTGGCGCCTGGTCGAGGAGGCTGGTGACGGTCTCGCTGACCAGCAGGCGGGCCGTCTCCCGCAGCTCGGAGCCGCGGGGTAGGGTTTCGGTGACGAACCGGCGGGCGGCGGCCACCTGGTCGTGGTGCCGCAGAAACTTGCGCCTCATGGGCGCGGTGTCAGCGTCATCCAGTCGCATCGGCGCTCCCGGGGGTCGGAGGCCATCTGCCGGAACCATTCAAGCCATGTCATATCCGCCCTGGCAGTCCCGCAACGCACGTCCGAGCGGTCGGGACCGACAGTCGGCAGCTATGAGCGGTCTCGGCGGAATCGGTTTGTGCGTCCCGGCATGATCGGCAAGGACTTGGTGCACGGCTCCTCGCCCGGGTTGGGCGGCCGGGCTGGGGGTTACGCGGCTCCTTCGTTCAGGCTTGTCCCAGCGACAGCTCAACGACCACCCGCCCCTGCCCCCGGTCGTCGCGGGCGCGCACTCGGGTGAGCGGGCGGCCAATCAGCGCGCGGGCTGTGGGCTCCAGCACGCAGGCAAGGTCGCGGGCACATCGGCCAAACGGCCGGTCTAGGCGGCTAAGGACGGCCTCCAGCGGCTCCTCCAGCGCGCCGGGCGGCGACGGCTCAGCCAGGACGACCCTGGCGTGGGTGTCGTCCAGCGCGGCCGCCGCCGGTTGCAGCGCAAGGTCGGTTCCTGCCGACCACAGCGCCGCCACCTTGCGCGCCTGCCGGTGGTCCCGGAGCTTGGTGACACTGCAATGGCCGTTCTTCGGCTCCGGCCGGCAGATCACAATGCGGCGCAGGTGTTCGATCGTGTGCGCCTGATCGTGGTCGAAGATCGCGATCTCGACCCGCTTGCGCCGTAGCTTGCCGCTGCTGGCCTCCACCGGGACGGGGAAGTCCCGCTCCATGTCGTCGGGGGAGAGTCCGTACTCGTGGAAGAGAGCACGCGCGATCCCTCTCGCCCGTTTCACCCCCTACGTCGGCTTCCCATCTTACTTCGGACGTTGGCCAGTCTGCGGGTGGCTTTGCATGTGAAACGCAGGATGGCGGCTCGCGCAGCCAACGGGCCTCGTGACGCCTTTCCGTCCTGACCACGGTGCCGACGGTCCGATGGGGCACTTTTGGAGTTACTCCTGAGGGTCGGGCCGATCGTCTCCTTCCAGCCCGAGATCATCGGCGGTCAGTTCACCGCGCTCGACGAGGCGGTCGACATGCGCGTACACCATCATCGTGATCACCGGGTTGGCGTGGCCGAGCCGGTTCGCCACAGCGATCAGCGGCACGCGGCGGGCGAGCAGCCAGGTCGCGTGGGTATGCCGGAGGTCGTGGAAGTGGAGCCCACCGTGCTCCTGCCAGAGGGTGTTGAGCTTCGCGTCCTTGAGCGCCCGATTCCATACACGCCAGAAGTTGCCGCGTGCCAGTGACCCGCCAGGTCCCTGTGAGCCACCTGGCGTGGTGAACACGTATGCACCCTCTTCTTCACCTTCACCGACGACTTGGCGGTGCGTGAGGAAGGCGTCCACGGTCTCCTGATCCAGCGCGATCGTGCGCTTGCTCGCCTCCGTCTTGGGGCCCTTCACCCGGATCCGACCGGAATTGCCTGGGTTCGCTGAGCGCGCGCACGACCCGCAGCCGCCCCTGCCCGGCGACCGCCCCGTCGTCGAACGGCCGCTCGAGCTGCAGGTCACCCCATCGCAGGGCCGCGAGCTCCCCCCAGCGCAGCCCGGTCAGCGCGGCGGCAAGCACCAGCGCCCGATAGCGCGGGGCGATCGCCGCAGCCACCCGGTCCAGCTGGCTCCGGGTGAGCCAGACCTCGCGGCGCGGCTCGCGCTCCTTCTTGACCGCCTCGGCGCGGCCGGCCGGGCTCTTGCGCCGCATCGGTGAGCGGGGGAGGTAGTCGCTGTCGACCGCCGCGTTGAGGATCGTCGACAGCAGCGCCAGGTAGGCGTTGATGGTCTGGGGGGCGAGCTCCTCGGCGATCATCTTGGCCTTCCAGACGCCGATGACGTCGGCGTCCAGATCGACGAACCGCAGGTTCCCGAAGGCCGGCAGGATCCGCTTCTCGATCCGCTTGCCGTACAGGTAGGCCGAGTGGGGATGGCTGTCGCGCCACCGCGGCCACCAGGTGTTGGTGACGTAATCGCCGAACAGGGTCATGCTCTTGCGATCGGTGACGGGCTCCAAAGGGAGCCCTCGGATGCTCAGGAGGCCCTCGCCACGGTCAAGACGCCGCTTGACGCCTTCAGCTGCATGCCTGGTTGTGTAGATCCCTGCCGAGCGTTGGTGGCCTCCTTTGTCCGGGTAGACAACCTGGAAACGCCCGCGGGCGTGACGCCTCGACGGTGGCACCGGCATGATCCAGGCCATGTATCATTCCCCCTCGCATACGAACTCGTCGGCAACCGTCATCGGGCAGGGTGCCGATGGGTTGCCGGCGGATTGCTTACAAGTGAGGTGGGAGAACGACACATTGGTCGGCGGGGAGATGAGGATCATGCTCTCCTCCAGCTAAGATGGGACGGCCTGCCCCCCTAGCTCAGTCGGCAGAGCACATCCATGGTAAGGATGGTGTCGGCGGTTCGATTCCGCCGGGGGGCTCCAGGAGAGAAAGCACAGGTCAGGCCGGGTGAACAGCCCGGCCTTCCGCGTCACTGGGGATGCGGTGACAGGCCGGAAGCCGCTGCTTGTCAGCAAATTGTCAGCAAGTCACCCCACGCGCACGGTTGACCGCTCTACGTGGTGACCATTTCGGGTGCTTCCGAGGATCGTTCGTCGGACTCGTACCGCCCGCAGCATCATGTGGGGCCTGTGAGATCGACGAACAGAGCGTTAAGCTCGGCGTGCAACCGTGGTAGTAGCCGTCGACCCCTCGGCAACCCTCTTCACAGTCCGCCGCAGCAGTGAACCCTAACCAGCCCGCCCCAAAGCGAAGCACCCACCGCCTCCTGGCTGCCGCGTTGCTCGCGGTCGGGATTGCGGCCATCGCTCGCGCCAGACGACGTCAACCCCAACCCGGTGTCGACGCCAATCGTGATGCGGCGGCTTCGGGAGGCGATCAGGTCCTCCCGGATCCTGGGAGTGCCCGCACCGAGGGGGAGCGTGACCAGCGATCCGTACGGTGGGTGCTCCTGCCGATTGGCGTCGTAGTCGTGTCCGCCCTGCTGGCGGGGCTGCTGTGGCCCGAGGGGTTCACCTCCAGCCGGCCGCCAGATGCCGACGGTGGGTTGATCCTGCTCGCGGACACCGACGAGCAGCGCACCGACCTAGTGCGAAGGGCGCCGGTCACCGCGTCGGTCAGTGCTGAGATGTGGCAGACCGGGTTTGCGGGAATCAGCATGCTGTCGCTGTCGCTGACGTTCACCAAGCCCAGACCAGGGCTTCGCTGGTATGTTGTTGCGTCCGGCCAGTACAACCCGCGCCCCGATACCGACCTCAATGCCTTCTGCGTCGGCCTAGGGGCGACTCGCTCCGGGCGCACGGTCCGCTGCCCGGACTCTCTGTCCAACGGATCGGTCGAAGTCGAGTACCGGTTCGGGGACCAAATCGGAGAGACCTTCGAGAACGCCATCCACCGCATCAACTCCCTCGACGGCTACATCGACGGTGACGCCACGGTGATTACTGGCAGGCTCGCTCCACTCGATTACGGAATCGCCTTTCCAACGAAGATCTTCATCCCGATCCCAACCCCCAAGCGGGCACGCCTGGGCAGCGATGACTACGGCTCTCTGGCCCAGATCACGACCAGTGACCGCGGTGACATTGGCTTCACCAACACACTCAGACGCCTCCCGGACGAGTACGCCGCTACCGCTGCAGATAAGGCGATCGTGTCAACCGGGCACCCAGTCGACTATATTCAGGTGCCGGCCCTCCACCTTGAGCTCGATGAGCCGCTCAGCACGCGCACCGTGGCGTGGGCGTCCCCCCCGCCTGATCGCGCCGATCGGCTGGTGTGGACCAGCGACCAGGGCAGCTTAGGACCAATTTCCTTCCTCCTTCACGACCCGTTCCAGCAGCAAGGGCTTGTGCGGCGCAGCTTCCTCGCTGGCATGTTCGTGTCCATCGGCGCTGGCATGGTGGTGGTCGTGATTGATCAGGGGCTTGCACGGGTGGGACGACGCCGCAGACAAGCGCGCCGCCACGCATGACCGCCGTCAGCGAGACTACGGCCAGCCAGCATACGTTTACATGCGTCCTCCAAACGTTTGCTGGCAGATTGGAATGGGAACGGCCCGCGCTGCGCCTCCGCTGGCCCACCTCGATCGACCCGAAGGAGCGTCGATGGACCGCGAGTGTCTCTCTGAGGCCACCCTAACCAGTGACGTCGTGGCACTATCTGGAGCGTGACGGCGGAGGGCGGATGATCACCCGTGTGCGAGCTCAGCCACCGGCCGACATCTCCGCCAGGCCGTCGTCGGTGCCGTACTCCCAGTCGGGGTCCGGCAGGTCGTAGCCGTACCCCGCCGAGGGAAGTGCCCAGACCGCCTCGCCAAACGCCCAGTAGAAGAGGTTGGGTTGCCGGGGCCAAAGGACGATGCCAGCTCCGCCGGCGTAGCCGAGAGCGTGCTTGTGGGCGAGCGCGAGCAGCAGTTCTCGTAGCTCGAGGCCGGATGGGCGCCCTGCCACCGCGGCGGTCGTGGCCGCGGTGACCAGGTCGGCCAGTTGCAGGTGCGGCACGTGGTGGCTCGGCGCGGTGACGATCGGCAGCACCACCCGGTCAGGCGTCACGTACTCGGTGCCGTCGTTGGTCAGCTCCAGTGTCCCGGCCAGCCACTGGCTTTCCTGGACGGAACCACCGCCAGGCTTGTCCGCGATCACCACGCCAACATCGTCGTGGTCGCTCAAACACATGGAGATCCGCTCGTAGAGGTACTTGAGGATCTCCCGGCCGACCTCCTGCTTCGGCCTCTCCCGCCACGCGGCGCCGTGGTCCCAGACCACCACCGCCGAGCGGATGTCCCAGTCGATGGCGGCCTCGAGCATCCGTGTGCGCAACGTGGTGACGAGCTGTCCGCCGGCGTTGGCGAGGAAGCTGTTCCTGGGGGGCTTCCACTTGATCTCCTCACCGGGCGGCACGCCAAGCTTGACGCGAACCGAGGCGAGGTCGGCGGCGTACCCGGCGACGGCGCGCTCGGGGACAAGCACGCAGCCGACCGCAAGAAGCTGCCCGAGCCCGCGCCGCGGCGGGTCAGGCTGCTCGCTGTCGTCGAGGAACACGAGTCGCAGTTGAGTTTCTCCCGTCCTACCGCAGTAAAGGTGGGCACCTCGTCGAGTGGGAAACCTCACGGATCACTGAAGACCGCTCAACAGCAGACCGTCACCCCTGCCGCCGGAAGTCTACCGCGATAAATCCGGCACTCACTCCGGAGCGATCTCCGCCCAGCCCTCACCGTTCATGGGCGCTACAGCGCTACCGCATGCAGGCATCTGATGCCTGGTGCCTGGTGAGCCAGCGGTCGTCTCAAGAGGCTGCCAACGTAGGTGGTATGGCTGGGGGGTGGTGTCGCCTGCGTCGAGGTAGCCGGCGAGCGCGGCGCCTATAGTGTCGCAGGGAATCATCATGGCTGGGGCTTACGAGGCCAACGGGACAGCCGAGGTCGTAGCGATCGCTGTCGCAGGGAATCGTGGGTTCCCCGCCACGAGCTTGGCTTGGGCATCGGCAGCGGCTCGCACTGCAATCCTGGTCGCCAACGACGATGCCCCGCTAAACAGGCAATCATCGAGGGTGCTCGGTAGGCGGGGCCGGCAGGCCCTCGGCGGCGGGGTGGCGCCACTGGCCGATGCCGCATCGGCCAGCCCCTGACCGGCCGGGGTCGTGTCGGGCGCCGCCTCCTGATCGGCCGCCCACCGGGCTGGTCGTTCCAGTCCGGCCGGGAGCCGGGTCGCCGCATCGCCCAAGGCGGCCTCAACCTGCGCCTGCGTCAGGCCCCCCGCGTCGGTAAGGTTCGCCCCACCGAGCCCCGCGTCGGTCAGGTTCGCCTCGATGAGCCACGCGTCGGTCAGGTTCGCCTCGATGAGCCCCGCGTCGGTCAGGTTCGCCTCGCTGAGCCACGCGTCGGTAAGGTTCGCCCGCTCGAGCCACGCGCCGGTCAGGTTCGCCCGCTCGAGCACCGCGCCGGTCAGGTTCG
>Ga0137367_10003247_pt1 | contig 13107 bp, 8 predicted proteins | sample SagtaG_14_FD_104939 | JGI IMG/M metagenome (GOLD analysis project Ga0137367, IMG submission 104939) | Vadose zone soil microbial communities from Sagehorn Ranch, Mendocino, California, USA - Sage1_L_80_16 metaG | ecosystem: Environmental > Terrestrial > Soil > Vadose zone | place: USA... | reverse complement strand
GCCGCTATTGCGGCCGGTGCTGTTGTTCCTTGTGGTGACGAATACCATCGGTGCCCTGCAAGTGTTTGATATTGTATTTGCCACGACAACCGGTGGGGCAGAGACCAGTGGTGGAGGACCCGCTGGCGCCACGATGGTGCTCGTGTTGCATATGTACAATAATGCTTTTAAGTTCTTCCGCATGGGACGTGCTTCCGCGATGGCCATTATTTTATTTGCTATCATCTTTATTGTGACGCTGATCCAGCTCCGCCTGGTGCGCGAGCGAGACTGACAGGCAGGCGCGCGATGGACTCAAAAAGCGTAAACGTTTTGCATGTGTTGGGACAAGTTCTCAAATACGGCGCATTAATCCTCCTCAGTCTCTGGATGCTACTGCCATTCTATTGGATGCTCTCGGCCTCCTTGATGACTTCCAAGGAAATCATTCAGATGCCGCCGCCACTGGTTCCAGCAACCCTGCAATGGCATAATTACGTTAGAGTCACGGAGGTGGTTGATCTGGGCAGGTCATATCTAAATAGTATCCTGGTCACTGGCCTGACTGTGTTGGGAATCTTATTTACCAGTTCATTGGCTGGTTTTGCGTTTGCCAAGTACCAATTCCCTGGCCGGGATGTGCTTTTTTCCATGATCCTGGCGACCATGATGATCCCCTTCTTTGTGATTCTTATCCCAGTTTTTTATGTCGTCAAACAGTTTGGCTGGACAAACAATTATGCCGGACTGATCATGCCCGGGCTGGTCAGTGCCTATGGCATCTTTATGATGCGCCAGTTTATTCTTACTCTGCCCGATGAACTGCTGGATGCCGCTCGAATCGACGGAGCCAACGAGTTTCGAATCTATTGGCAAATCATATTGCCGCTTACCGGTCCCGCACTGGCAACGTTGGGCGTTTTCAATATGATCAGCGTTTGGAATTCTTTTTTGTGGCCGTTGCTGATTGCTCAGTCGCCCGAGCTGTATACAGTTCCCTTGGCGCTCAACAATTTGCGGACCTATGGCATGGAAGCGCAGGTACTGAACTTGCAGATGGCGGGCACAGTGGCAAGTGTCATCCCCACGCTGGTGGTTTTTATCTTCCTGCAACGCTATTTCACGCAGGGCATTGCCTTGACCGGGTTAAAAGGCTAGGCAAAGAAAATGATTCGCCTGATCAAATTCGCTTGCCTTGTTTGCTTGTTATCTACTTTATTGACATCCTGTGCCACAGGCGCGCCCGCCCCAACGTTTGTACCTGTTCAAGCGGCCGCTGGTCAAGAGCTGATTCCCGGAGTCAGCAAATCGGCGGCGATTTCTTTGTCAGGGAAATGGCACGCTCAAAAAGTAAGTGCCTTTAGCGATGAACTTGTCGCTCCGGATATTGACGACTCAGCTTGGGCGGAAGTGACAGCACCCGCTGCCTGGAGCGAACAAGGCTTTGGTGAGTTAGAAGGCACGCCAGGGATGGTGGTGTATCGCACCGAAGTGGATATACCGCGCGCCTGGAAAGACAAAGCGGTTGGCATCAGTGCCTGGTTCAACCCATTCAATGGACGCGTGTTTGTCAACGGCACAGCGGAGGAGCCTGTGCGCAAGCCTTTTGAGGCATATGCAGATGTCAGTGAGTTGCTCAAATATGGGGAAAGCAACACGATTGCTGTAACAACGATGTACGAAGGCTACTCTGAATTCACGGAAAGTGGCGGGCCGCGCATCGGCCTCATCGATCAAATTGCTGTCACAGCGATCCAGCATGAAGAGACCGAGATCGCGGGGAACAAAGCGACGTTTATTCACCCCAAGACAGAAGGAACTTATCCTGTTATTGTTTTCAATTTTACAGGCTCGCATTTCATGGCGGAACGCGAGGCTTGGTATGATATGGGTGATGACTTGGCCCGCGCAGGCATCGCCTCCTTGGCACTGGCTCTTGGGAATCAGAGGGTTGAAGATATTCAAGTTGCTCTGGCTGATCTCCGCAAAAGTGCACTCGTTGATGAGCAAAAGATTTTTCTCTTGGGAGGAGGACAGGGCGCGCAGACAATGTTCGACGCCGCTCTGCAGGACCCGGCTATCGCGGGCTTGATCTTGATTTCTGCTCCGCCTGTAAAAAACTTAAATCAACTTGACGCCCGTCCCGTGCTCTTTATTGCCAGCCAAGGGGAACAACATGGTTTGATCCTTGAGCAGGCACAAGAGAGCGTTAAAGGTGTGCCCAATACAAAGGTTATCGCATTACCAGGCGAGGGCAGCGGTACGTTTATTTTCACCAGCGTTTGGAGTCAGGTTCGCCAAGTACTCATAGACTTTGTGCAAGCTGCAAAGTAGATCGTAGTCCAGAGGAGTTTGTCATGCAGCGTGAAGAGTTTATCCCGATTGCAGTCTGGTATACCGGAGGCAAGGCGCGCGCCACGATGGTGCGCCCGCCTGAAGCAGATTCATCAGTTACCTGGAAGAAAGATCTCGAGACCATTAAGAGGTGTGGATTTAACACTGTTCGCTGCTGGGTGGATTGGGCAACCGCTGAACCCCAACCTGGTGAATATCATTTTGAAACGCTGGACCTTCTGATGGACTTAGCAGAAGAAGTGGGACTGAAGGTCATTATCCAGATCTATTTGGATTCAGCACCTGATTGGCTCGTGAAATATTTTCCTGACTGCAGATATGTCTCGGCAGGCGGCGTGCCGATCGACTCGCAAGGAGCACCTGGGTATTGCTATGATCATCCCGGTGTGCATAACGCTGCGGAGCGCTTCATGGTTACCTTGGCCGGGCGCGTTGCCGAGCGCTCGTGTTTCCTGGGTTGGGATTTGTGGAGCGAGCCGCACATTGTGCAATGGGGTTACTTCGACTATCTTCCTCAGCCCGCTGTATTTTGTTATTGCAATCATACTGTGCAACGTTTCCGCGATTGGTTGAAGCATCGTTATGGAACCATCGAAGCATTGAACACTGCTTGGTACCGACAGTTCTCAAGTTGGGATTCTATCCCTGCTCCTAAGTTCATTTCCCTGATGACCTACACGGAGTATATCGACTGGATTCACTTCATTCAGGAGAAGCTCGCCGAAGACTTGACCTGGCGTCAGAACTCGGTCCGTCAGGCAGATCAGCATATTGCTACCAGCCATTCGGCAGTACCGATGGTGCTCACAAACCCGCTGGATGAGCAGGGCTCGCCCGACGACTGGAAGATGGCGAAGGCAGTTGAGGTCTGGGGTACTTCTCTTTATCCCAAGCATGTTGGCGCAAAAGAAACCAAGCATGCTTTCTTCCGCGCGGCGATGCTCACTTCCACTCGTTCAGCATGCGATTCGGTGGACGCTCCCTATTGGCTTGGCGAGCTGCAGGCTGGCCATGGCTACGTCGGCATGTTTGCCTCGCATATGACGGCTCAGGATGCTCGCCAATATTTGTTACAGCCACTGGCACATGGCGCGAAAGGGTTGTGCTTCTACGCCTGGTATCCAATGAGCAGTGGGTACGAATCCGCTGGCTTCGGCATGGCGAATTTGGATGGCTCGCCCAGTGACCGTGCCCTGGCAGCAGGCGAACTGACACAAAAGATCTCAGCAGATATGGGACTGTTCTACCGAGCTAAACCTGTAAAGGCTGATGTTGCTATCTGCTTGAATAACTATTCAAATATCATGTGGCAATGCATGCGTCAGCCCTGGCATTACATTCCCAGCCGCTCTTATGTGGGAACGTACAAGGCTATTTATCAAAAACAATTGCCGGCGGATTATATCCACCCAGACGAGATAAGTGCTGGCAAATTGGAAGAATACCGTGTTCTTTATCTGCCGTTCTCATTCATGTTGCCACGCCAGGCAGCTGCGCAGATCGAGAAGTTTGTGGAACAGGGCGGGGTTGTCTTGGCGGAAGCACGTACCGCTTGGAATGATGAAACAGGCTATTGTGGCGATGCTGTGCCAGGCTTTGGGCTGGAGAAGGTGTTCGGCTGCCGAGAGAAAGGTGCAGAGGGAGTAGGCGAAGATGCCCGTGTAGCAGTACGAATTATCTGCAATCATCCGGCGCTGCCAACCTTACAGGAAGGTGATATATTACAGGGCGCTTTCTTCCGTGAGGCACTGGAGTTGCTCTCGCCCGATGCTGAGGTTGTAGGCGTGTTTGAGGATGGCTTACCCGCCATCACAGTTCACCGCTATGGCAAGGGTTGGGCTGTGTTTGCTGGCACATTGCTGAGCTTAGCATACTATAAGTTCGACGACAGAAATACAGGTAAGTTCTTACAGGGCTTACTCGACTTGGCTCAAATTGATCAGCCAGTGGGACTTGGGAATGTTCCTGAAGGCGTTGAGATCGAGCCGCGTCTTTTAGAATTCCAGGATGACCAGGGCAAGACTGGGTATCTGTTCTTTGCTTTCAACCATACGGAGTCGGACGGCAGTTCAGAAACGATGGAACCATTGAATTTCGCATTGCGACTTGCTTCTGGCGATTATCAGGTTAGTGATGTAGTTCGCGAGCAAACGGTTCCTTCTACTTGGTCTGATGGATGCCTGCAGCTCCGAACTGTCCTCCGTCCCGGAGAAATATGGCTGGTAAAAATCCTATCGGCCTAGTTAAATGCCTCACATAACCTATTCAAAGGAGAATGATTATATTATGTCTGCTGAAACGTATATCGAGAAAGTTGCGGGTCTTTTGGAGAAGATTCGCACCACCCAAATGGAAAATATTCAGGCGGCTGCTCGCGCCTTCGCGAGCTCCATCTTAGCGGGTCGCGCCGTACATGTATTTGGCTCGGGACATTCGGTGCTTCCAGTGCAGGATATCTTCCCTCGTTACGGGGCTTATGTCGGCTTTCATCCGATTATGGATCCACGTTTGATGTGGTTCAATGTAGTGGGTCCGGGGGGCGCGCGTGAGTTGCTCTGGCTTGAGCGCGAACCGGGTTATGTCAAGAATATGCTGCTTTCGCATCATCTCGATCCGCGCGATAGTCTGCTGATATTCTCACACGGAGGTATGAATGCTGCCGGGATTGAAATGGCGTTGGCCGGCAAAGAGGTTGGCTTGACCGTTGTAGGGGTCTCTTCCGCGGATAATCGTAAGATCAACCAGCCCAAGCATTCCAGTGGCAAGGCGCTGCAGGATATTGTAGATATTTTGATCGATAACTGTTCACCCTCCGAAGATGCGGTTGTGGATATAGAAGGTGTAACGGGACGCGTGGCGGCCAGCTCAACCTTTACATTTGTGACCATTGCCATGTCTTTAGTTGCCGAAACAGCGGCCGAGATGTCTCGCCGCGGCCAGCCACCGGAGCGAGTCTTTGTTTCACCCAATGTAACGGGTGTACCTCTGACGAATAATCAGCAAGTCTTTATCGATTATGAAAAGTTCGAGCGCAACCTGTGATGGCTCTTTTCCTTTGATCATCTGCAGGTTGTGAGACAATACTTGATAAATAGGCGACAGTCCGTTTGTCTCTCTTTTGCCCAAAGCAAATCAAACGTGACTGTCGCTATGTTTTGAATCGATCGCAGTAGAATTAAAGCAAAACACCTTTTGCAAGCGTCAATATTTCCCATGAATGTGGTCCTGCATCCGAACTGTTCCGCCGCCATCTGAACTTGCAGGAAAAGGTCCTGGCGATTGCACAGCGGTGTGCAATTTCAGCAACAATTTCCGGTTACCTAAATTGCTGCGTCTTTGCGAGCAGGTTATTCCCTTTTAAGTAATCAGACATGGCCACATCCCGAGGGCGTTTGCCTTGCCGCTGTGCCATCTCTTCATACTGGGCGCGCAACTCTGGGTCGGCTAACGCCGCTGTGGTATAAGCAGCGGCTTGCGTGAAGTGTTGGCGTTGTGCCCTTTGTGCCTCACTCGCTTTCGCGCTCGACTTGTGGGGACGCTTTATACTGATTTCCTCTTCCTGGTGGGAAGGATGGGTATTCACCTCGTACAGCGTTCCAAAGATCTCTCTTATAGCAAATTTCAGCCTGACCTTTGACATGATTGTTTTTCCTTGCCTTCGAAACCAGTGGGAGAATAGTAGAGTGCGATGTCTGGTTCTGCGCCACAGTATAAAACCCTTTCCCCCTTGATGAGCCGCCAAAGGACTTACGATTTATTTGCAGCCCGCGGAGTATCTTCATGCCTTTTCACACTGGCCAAAGGTTTATGAGCGAGGAAAAAGCGAGCACAGGTCTTATGTGTCGTGAATCAAACTGAACCTATGATCATCTTGGTTTCCCATTAAATGCCTGCGGCTCGGGCTGATTCTTTGGTACCCCGAGCCACATGACAGAATTCGGTTTTCATTAAACCCGGTCGATACTATACTCCAATCCCCAAGAAATATTGTTTACAATTGATTTACCGCTTCGTTGTATCCAAAATCAAATGAGCCCGGTTTTTCTTTCCTGCTTTTCTAATCAGGTTGATCCTTCATTCATTTGCTGTAGGAGGCTTTCAGTAAGTGCCATTCTATATTCTAGGTGGATTTGGGTTCCTTGGAATTTTGATGGGTGTAGGACATCGGCTCAATAAATGTTCTTAATTTGCGTAAATAGGGATTTACATACGCTATTGTGACTTGTCTTGTTGGGTTGGTTGCATACCGATATAAGTATCGACCAGATGGACTGAATTAGCCAGAATTAAATTATCAACAAGAAATAAACAGGCGGAGCTTCTCTCCCCTGTTTATTTCTTCAAAACATATATTCTCAAAACGAAATCGTTCCATCGTAACGAATCTAACAGGTCGATCATTTCCTTGTCTCCCAAGCGGGAGGCACCCAATCCACCTGTATCAGCTTAACTCGTTATTCTTCAAGGCCCCTGGATCGAACCTGTAAAAGTTGTGAAATAGCGGGCCGAAATTCAGATGCATAAACCAGCATCCAGGTCCAAGCTTCACATAAGTAGGACTTATTTATTCAGTTTGGAAACTATCCTAGAAGAAAGTATAGTAGTACGATCGACCCTACATAACTTTCCACTTCATTGATCTTTTAACTGGTTTATAACTTCTGAAGTGAATGGATTTACTCCCTCTTGAAGCCGAAGTATCCATTTCTGCCTTTCTTGAATCAACGTTTCAGAATATCCAAGATGAATAGCGCCATCGACATAAAACTGAAAATCTTCGATAGCACCTTTCAGGTTACCAGTCATCGCTCGTGCCATTCCACGAGAGTCATGAAGATCTGGGTCATCGGGCGATAGTTCTATGGCACGATCACAATATTCGAGAATTCTATCTGCATACCCATCCAGACCTCCATTCTTGCAGATATCCCAGAGCACATTTAGATCAGTAGTGAGTGAGGGCTCACTTGCCAGCGCCCGTGCATAATTCCTGTAATCAGTAAAATCGGGGTTAAGTCCTTTATCTATGTCCGCAGCTCTTGAGCAAAACTCCAATGCCTGCCAAGCATATCCTTCTAAGCTGCCAATCCAACAGACACTCTTCATGAATTCATCATCTTGTAGCAAAAGATCAAGAGATAAATGGCTAGCATCAGCTCCGTGCAGCAAGCTTAAGATCTCTTTCCAGCTTTGATTCTCCGCCTCATCAAAAATCGTAGTCATTAACACGTCTTCGACGATTCTAGCCGCTTCAACGGCCGGTTGCCGTATAGGGGGATCCATTTCCATTTTTGATCGTACTCCCTCAAGTGCCTTTTCAACTTGTTGGTTTCCCTCCGGATCCAAAAGTAGCTTTCGAGCAGCTTCCCGATAAAAACTTGAATGCCTTGGAAGTTTCTCGCAGGTTTTCCGATATTCTTCGGCTGGAAAGTATTGAATCCATTGGTTCTGAATAAAATTCCTTTGAACCCGCCGGCATGTTCTTTCTATCCATAACTGAGGATCTATATCCCATAAGATAATATACGAGTCATATCCTCCCGAAGCTAAGGTTTTTCCATCCGGGCTCAAGGCAACTGAAAATACACTGTCAGCATGCCCACTCAAGGGCTGGCCAATAGGTTGTCTCGTTTCCATATCCCATAAGATAATATTATTGTCATCGTGCCCTGAGATCAGCATTTTTCCTTTAGGATCGAAGACGAGACTGAGAACATCGTTGTTCTGGCTGTGCAGCGGCTCACCGATGCGCTGTCCTGTGTTTACATCCCAGAGAATAATAGTGCCGTCTAAACCTCCTGTTGCAAGTGTTTTTCCATCCGGGCTGAAAGCCAAACTCCAGACGGCACTGGCGTGTCCCCTCAGTGGTTGACCGACTGGTTGACCGGTCTTCACATTCCAGATGATTACAGTTTTATCCTCGCTGCCTGAAGCCAGGAATTTTCCATCTGGATTAAAAGCCACAGAGCGTATAGCGCTCTTATGCCCCGACCACGGCTTATTTATGGGTTTGGCAGTTGCTACATCCCAAAGCAAAATATACGTGTCTTCACCAGCGGAGGCAAGCGTTTTCCCATCTGGACTAAATGCCACGCTGTATACTAAATCTGTATGCTTCTTGAATGACTGCCCAATCTGTTCGCGTGATTTTACGTCCCATAGGAAAATATTATTTCCACTGGCTATACCTAGCATATGCTTCTTATTGTCTGGATTGAATGCAATGCTGTGTATAGAGCCTGTCTCAATAAAAATGGGTTGACCTGTAACATGCTCTGTTGCAACATCCCAAAAAGATACTGTGCCATCCAATGTTCCTACAGCTAGACTTTTCCCATCTGGACTAAAAGCAAGACTGCGAACTGTTCCTGTATCCACACCCACTTTATGCCCGATCAAAAGTTCTGTTTCCAAATCCCACAACACTACGCTGCCATCACCGCTCCCCGAAACTAGGTTTTTCCCATCTGGACTAAAGGCAAGACTGAAAAAGACAGCTTTGTCTGAGGTTAAAGGCTGACCCACTTGCCCTCGCGTTTCCACATCCCAGCGGATAATTGTGCTGGAACCTGCCGCAGCTAGGGTCTTACCATCCTGATTGAATGCAATACTAAATATTGAACCTATATTTGCGTTCAATGGCTTATCAAGAGGAAGTCCAGTTTCAGCATCCCATAGGATAATCGTGCCATCAGCGCTTCCCGAGGCAAGGATTTTATTGTTTGGGCTGAAAGCAAGGCTGTGTATTAGATCCGTATGTCCTTTTAATGGCTGACCGATTCGTCCTCCAGTTTCCACATTCCCCAAAATAATAGTATTGTCCGTATCGCTAAAAGCCAGGATTTTGCCGTCAGGGCTGAGAACAACATTGTCTATTAAATTCAAATCTACATTTTCCAACTGACCTAACCGTTGTGTTGTTCGCATATTCCAGATGCTGATGATGTCGTCCATGCCGCTAACAACGAGAATCTGACCATCCGAATCAAAGGCTACGCCAAATACTGTCCCGATATTCCAATTCAATTGCTGATCAGTATATTGTCCTGTTCTAATGTCCCACAGAGTAATACTATCTTTCGTGCTAGTTGCAAGTGTGTTGCCGTCCGGGCTAAAAACCAAGTTGGTTGTCCACAGTAGACCATCCTTCTTCAATGGCTCAACAATTTGTCGTCCCGTTTCCATATCCCATAGATGAATTGTGTTATCCCGACTGACAGCGACCAGTATTTTTCCATTCGGGCTGAACGCAAATAGAGTCACGGCTTGCGTGGGACCGTATAAAAATTCCTTTAGATGAGGCTTCGCTTGGGCATTATCCAACAAAATGCCATGGGTCTGAACATTATCCAGAGTTCCAAAAGCTTCGATCCCAAGTAACAGTGATGTTTGAAAATCGCTGTTGCGCAAAGCAACAGATTGAGCCGAAAGTTCCCGAGCGCGAGAAACGATCGCACGGTTCGTTGCAAGCCTTGCCTGCAAAACTGCATACACCGCTAATCCCATCATCAGAATGGCCACTATGATTGCACCCATGGTGAAATATCGTCTTTGTTTATCAACGATCTGCCTGCTCGTGAATACATATTCGCGTTGTAAATCTGTTGGATAAGGTGCTTTGGAAGAGTTCGTAACAAGCTGCGACTCAGCCGCGTGTAATTCTGTTCCCCGTAAGAGAAAACTTGTATCTTGCTTATTTCGTTCCCACTCCAGCGCCTTGTTCTGAAGTTGACTATGTGTCTGTACCCAGTCGTAATCTGTCTGGATGGCTGTGGTTAATTTTTCAAATGCAGGTTGAAAATCATCGTTCTCACGGAAAAAGATCCAGTTCAAATGACCAAGAGTAGATGGAGCTTCGTCTCCACTGACATCCCGAACGACAATGGGGATCAATCGCTTGCCGTTTTTGACAGCATGTTCAATTTCCTGTTTGCAGACCTTGGATCGGGAAGAATCAGGGCTGATGAGAAAAAGAAAGATATCCGCTTCTTCAATGCCTTTTTCAATTTGCTTCCACCAATCCACGGTCGGCGGGATGTCTTCCCAATCTATCCAGAACTCCCACTCCTGAGCCTCGAAGGCTTTGGTCAGTTTGTGTGCAAATCCACTATCTTTGCGTGAGTAAGAGATGAACAGACTAATCATCAGCTAATCTCATTTCCCCGTTCGATTCCAGTTCTGTCAATGTACTTCATCAGCCTCTTTATCATAAAACCACATCCCTTTGGTCCGAGGGTCGAATCCGCAGAAATACAAGACAAGTATACTCCGATTAAGACGCAGGGAAAGGGGAAATCAGGAGAGGAGGTTCGATACCATTTCATCATGGATAATCATTCTGAAGATCCACGTCAATCGTTCGCGCCGGGTTGTGATCGAGGGATCCATTCTTGGGGTTGCGGCGTTGGAACTGGTGGGGGTACCGAGCGTGCCGTCTTTAGTCCGAGGTAGGAATTCCATTTTCAGTACACTTAGGCGACGTGTGACATTGTCAAATTAACGTTTTATCAGATGTTCTCGTCTTCTTCCCAGCTGGTGTCCTCCTCGATTTTGCGGATGGTTACCTGAAGTCCTGGATGAGTGGATTGCCCAGCAGCCAGCATCTACTGCACAGCTTTGATTGTATACTCAGCGAAGTTGTGGGCGGGCTCGTCTTCACCCTCAATCCATAATTTGATATATAGTCGGATACCTTTGTGCATAGCAACTCACTTACGGGGCTAAATCGTCGAGCGGCACCCACTGGCTGTTCTGCTGGACCTCAATCTGCATGATTGGATGGATTTCCCAGATGGTGCCACGCGTTTTGAGAATCTGATCCGGATGCTCCGGGTCGAAGAATAGCCAGCCACTGATGCGCACAGGTACATGATTCGTAGCGATCTCTCTCATCATCGCCAGAGTCCATTTGTGCATAGCGCGAATGCGCGGGGTTGTTTCGATCACGATGGAGTGCGTGCGATCTTCCCCTTCGCTTTTCGTCAACCAGACGTGCCAGTCAGTCATATCGGCTGCTGTGGCATGACAGTTGGCTGATTCAGAACCAGATTGCTTGGCCCCAAAAAGATAACCTTCTACCGTAACTGGAATACCTTCATATTGTGCAATCATCGCTGTGTCTTCCGCTGACCAGGTATCCATGTCGCGCCGCTCAGTCGTTTTCGGCCAGGTCAGGTTGAGAATCGCGTCAAACGTCACCGGGACATAATTACCTTCGTCAATGCGATTCTTCAGCATATTCAGCTGGCGTCGCCACCATCCCCCTGAGGAGGGCAGCCCTGGAAGCTGGAACTTTGCGGCTCTGGCTTATTGGGCATAGTGGGCAAGCCGTCTGGTGTTAGTGTAAACGCTGGAGTTGCTGTAAACCTTGGAGTTGCTGTTAAAGTTGGACTTGCCTCTAAGGTTGGGCGGGGGCTAACTATAACGGATGTGCTGGTCGCGGTCACAACAACTGGCGTGTCGGTTGCGGGCATTGGGGCAACGTTGCACGCGCTCAGAATCGTGCTTACTAATACTATGCTGGTAAAAGATCATAAAACGAGCGTTTCAATCTTTTCTCCTTTTAAAGTGAGTGAATCCCCATTAGGAAACACTAGTGAAGATGACAGAGCTTGATTAATATAGACTTGTTTGGGTAGATGAGCGCTTTTGTCAATTATACATGGACATTTATTATAGGTATTTTCAGTTGAGGGATAATACCTCTCCAAAGCTCAACTATAGGCGCACAAGGTCGGGTTTGCGATTCTATTTAGCGTCAGTTTTGAATCATTCATTCACCAAGTCACAAATCACGAAGGCCAAACGCAGGGTAATAACTGGAAAAGGGTTATAATTCGCGCCCCCAATCAATTTTAACGTGATGCTAATTAGGCACACGAGAAAGTATACATATGAATAGGCAATCGATCACCCAGGCAATCACCGACCGGGTTGAATCTGCCAAGCCAGCCGATTACTCTTTGTGGACAATCGGCCTGACGGACTTTCCTAATGAACGGAAAAAGCAGCGACAATGGATCGCCGATTCATTCTCTGACGCCCAAGGCATCGAATCCTTTTTCATAAACGAGAAGGGCATGAAGGGAGGCACTACGGAGGATCTCGACACTCACAAAACTATCTACATCTGTATTTTCTGATCACCGAATGCAGAATAGTCAATTGCGAGCAGTTTTGGGTTAGCTGTGCCGCGTTGATTCGCAGCCAATCTGATATACATCATTCGTTCTGTTCCCAATTCAGGAACTATTGAAAAACAGATCAACGCACAGGGCGATTGTGCCTTACGGGATACTATTCGTTCTCCTGCTAGACGAAAAGTAAAACATCTTGCGTCGCAGAAGCCCCATTTGCGACCTCGTCTGAAGCTGTGCAGTTTAATAAAGCTTGAATCCCAGCAAGACCGACTGCAAGAATGGGGTATTTGATACCTGATCGTATGCCAGTTTCTTAAATTGCCTGAATGAAGAGAAGCACATGTTTATCGCTGGGTTTCCAGCGCTGTCCTATTCTTAGTGGCAGGTGATGCTGCCGCTGTCTGTATAACTTTGCCCGGCAATCGGGACGAATTTCCAGGAATAGCTGCCTGAATACAAGGTCAGTTTGAGAACGCCATAGGTCGTGGCATTGCGGGCGCGGCTGGCCGACAGGATCGTACCAAATCCATAATGACTTCTTCCACCGGTGCCGGCGACAATTTCCTGTAATCCCGTGCTCACTGCCGTGCCGCTCTTGTTCATCGGAGCAAAGCGTTCATAATTGTGCTCATGG
>Ga0137367_10003231_pt1 | contig 13146 bp, 8 predicted proteins | sample SagtaG_14_FD_104939 | JGI IMG/M metagenome (GOLD analysis project Ga0137367, IMG submission 104939) | Vadose zone soil microbial communities from Sagehorn Ranch, Mendocino, California, USA - Sage1_L_80_16 metaG | ecosystem: Environmental > Terrestrial > Soil > Vadose zone | place: USA... | reverse complement strand
TTCAGGGTCGGTACACGAAGATTGGTCCCCAGCGCAGCCTCCGCGTAGGTGATGGGCAGCTCCAGCGTGAGGTCCGAATCCTTCCGTCCGAACAGGCGATGGGGCTCCACGCGGACCGTCACGAACAGATCTCCTGCGCGCGCACCTGGTCGTCCAGCCTCCCCCCGAGCGCTCAGCCGGATCCGTGCCCCGTCCCGAACTCCGGGAGGGATCCGCACGGAGAACTCGCGGGAACGCCGGACGCTCCCCGAACCGCCGCACTCCTGGCATGGATGCTCCACGATCCGACCGGATCCCCCGCACTCGGGGCACGGGCGGGCGATGGAGAAGAAGCCCTGGTTCACCGCCACCGAGCCCGTCCCTCCGCAGGCGGGACAGGCCTTCGGGGTGGTCCCGGGTTCGGCCCCAGACCCTCCGCAGGTTGGACACGTCCCCGGCCCCTGGATCCGAAGAGGGACCGTCGTCCCCGCCATGGCCTCCTCGAAGGACACGCGGATTTCGGTCTCCAGGTCGGCGCCCTTGGCCTCGGCCGGGCCTCGGTCCCTGCCTCGGCCTCGACCGGTGAACACGCTGAACAGGTCGCCGATCCCCCCGATGTCTCCGAGGTCATCGAAAGGAAAGCCCTCGACCCGAACGCGTCGTCCCCCTGGACCCGCCCCACCGAATCCGCCGAATCCCGAAGAAGCCATCTCCCGGACCTGGTCGTACTGCCTGCGCTTTTCCTCGTCGGCGAGGACGTCGTGCGCCGCGGAGATCTCCTTGAAGCGATCCTCCGCCTCCTTGTTCCCGGGGTTGGCGTCCGGGTGGTATTTCTGAGCCAGCTTGCGGTAGGCCTTCTTGATGTCCCCCGCCGACGCGTTCTTCGAGACCCCCAGGACCTTGTAGTAGTCCTTTTCGAACCACTCTCGCCTGACGTCACCGTTCACGGCCGTCCCCCTGTCCCGAACGCTATCGGCGAACGACCTTGACGCCGGCCGGACGGATCACCCTTCCCTTCATCGCGTATCCCTGGCGCAGGACATCGGCGACGAACGGCTCGCCTTCGAGCCCCCCGGATTGCATGAGCGCCTCGTGCCGCTCGGGGTCGAAGGGCTTGCCTTCGGCTTCGATCCGCTCCAAGCCCTCCGATCGAAGGATGTCCAGGAGCTTCGCATAGACGAGCTCCACCCCGTGGAGGAACTTCTCGAAGTCCGGCGTGCGCTCAGCGGCCATGAGAGCCAGGTCGAACTCGTCCAGGACCTCCAGGAGCTTTCGCACGAACGGCTCCGCCGCCATCTCCATGGCCCGGGTCTGTTCCTTGATCACCCGCTTGCGGTAGTTGTCGAACTCCGCCTTCAGTCGCTGGAGGTGGTCCAGGTACTCCGCCGATTGCCTCTTCGCCGCGTCCAACTCGTCCGCCGGGCCGGATACTTCCGTCTCTGGCGCCTCGGCCCCGGAGGGCCCAGCGGGAACCTCAGCGGGCTCCGGGGGCCCCTCTCCCTCTGGCCGAACCCGACGACGGTCGGTCACCTTGACCTGGGGTCGCTCCTGACCGGGCTCTTGGGTCTGATCCGTCCCACTCATGCAGTCGCCTTCACCGTGATCTTCTTCGGCTTGGCCTGTTCGGCCTTGGGCACCTCCACCGTGAGGACACCCATGTCGAAGCTCGCCTCCACGTACTTCTCCTGCGTCTCGAAGATGTCCAGTGGCGGGACCCACGCGCTGCCCGTCCCTCCACTCGACTCCGTGCCCGCGTACGTGCGCCCGAACAACCTGTTCAGCTCGTTCTGGATCGACATGAGATCTCGAAAGGGATCCCACCTGGCTACGACCATCTACGCACCTCCTTCTTTCCTTCTCGGACAGGCCAGGGGGTCGCTAGGAGCCTGCGCCGCCTTCATCGACGATCTCTCCCTCGACGACGTCGCCGTCGCCGCTCGATGCCGTGTCTTCTCCACCACCGGCAGTCCCGGTCCCCGGAGTTCCCGACGCCGCCGACGCGGCCTGCTGCTGCGAGTACATGGCCTGCCCGACTCGCTGGAAGGCCTGCATGAGGGCGTCGGTCAGAGACCTGATCCGATCGACCTCGTCGCCCTTGAGGGCCTCCTTCAGCTCATCGTTGGCCTTGCTGACGGCCTCTCTGTCGTCGGAAGGGATCTTGTCGCCGTATTCGACCAGCGCCTTGTCCACCTGATAGGTGAGCTGGTCGGCGGCGTTGCGGGTCTCGGCCGCCTCCCGGCGCTTCCGGTCCTCCTCGGCGAACGTCTCGGCGTCCTTCATCATCCGATCGATCTCGTCCTTGCCCAGGGCCGTGCCGCCCGTGATGGTCATCTGCTGCTCCTTGCCGGTGGCGAGGTCCTTGGCCGAGACGTTCACGATCCCATTCGCGTCGATGTCGAAGGCGACCTCGATCTGCGGCATGCCCCGGGGCGCCGGAGGGATGCCCATGAGATGGAACTTGCCCAGGGAACGAACCCCCGGGGAGAAGACGGTCTCGGCCTCGCCCTGGAGGACGTGAACCTCCACGGTCGTCTGGTTGTCGTCTGCCGTGGTGAAGACCTCGCTCTTGCGAGTGGGAATCGTGGTGTTGCGCTCGATCAGCTTGGTGAAGATGCCGCCCTTCGTCTCCACCCCGAGCGACAGGGGGGTCACGTCCAGGAGCAGGATGTCCTTGACGTCGCCCTTGAGCACGCCGGCCTGGATGGATGCACCCACGGCCACGACCTCGTCGGGGTTGACGCCCTTGTGGGGCTCCTTGCCTCCGGTCAGACCCCGGATGAGCTCCTGGATCATGGGCATCCGGGTGGCCCCCCCCACCAAGATCACGTGGTCGATGTGGGAGACATCCTTGCCCCAGTCCTTCACCGCCTGCTGGAACGGGCCCTTGCACGCCTCGACCAGGTCTTCCGTCATCCGCTCGAGCTCCGCGCGGGTGAGCTTCTGCTCGAGGTGTAGGGGCCCCTCAGGGGTGGCTGTGACGAAGGGGAGGTTGATCGTGGTCTCGTTCACCTGCGACAGCTCGATCTTGGCCTTCTCCGCGGCCTCCTTGAGCCGCTGCAGAGCCATCTTGTCCTTGGACAGGTCCACCCCGTGTGCGTTCTTGAACTGGGTGACCAGCCAGTCGATGACCCGCTGGTCCCAGTCGTCGCCACCGAGATGGGTATTCCCCGCGGTGGCCTTGACCTCGAAGACGCCCTCCCCGATCTCCAGAAGCGAAACGTCGAAGGTGCCGCCGCCCAGGTCGAACACGAGGATCGTCTGGTCGTGCTGCTTGTCAAGGCCGTACGCGAGCGCTGCTGCGGTGGGCTCGTTGATGATCCGCATGACCTCCAGCCCGGCGATCTGCCCGGCTTCCTTGGTGGCCTGGCGCTGACCGTCGTCGAAGTAGGCCGGCACCGTGATGACCGCCTGCACCACCTTGTCGCCCAGATAGGCCTCGGCGTCGCGCTTGAGCTTGGTCAGGATCTGCGCCGATATCTCCTGGGGCGTCCACTTCTTGCCGTCGACGTCGAGCATCCAGTCCTTCTGACCCATCTGTCGTTTGATGGAGCGCACGGTACGATCGGGGTTGGTAATGGCTTGTCGCTTGGCCACCTCGCCCACCAGGATCTCGCCGGTCTTGGAGAATCCAACGACCGAGGGTGTGATCCTGGATCCTTCGGCGTTCGGGATCACCACTGGTTCCCCGCCCTCGAGAACGGCGACGACCGAGTTGGTGGTCCCCAGATCGATTCCAACTGCTCGTGGCATCAGGCCCTCCCTACGTGTAGCTTTAGCGTAAATGGAGGATAAAGTCTGAGCGCGCCATTGTCAACCTTGGAAGGGGAGGCTGTCGATGACTGCGGCCAAGCTAGGGCTAAAGGCGGACTTGGGCTCAACCGAAAAAGGGAGGGGCGAATGATTGAATCGTCGTGTGAGCCGTGTCGATAATTCAGGTTCTTCGCCGAGAGAGAAACCGAAGGAGGGAGGCTCCATGAGCAGCGACCCGCCGGAGCTCGGCAAGGGGCTGTTCGGGTACCGCAAGTCGGCAGTCAACCAGATCATCGCCGATCGGGACATCATGCTCCGCCAGGCCGAGGGGCGGGTTCGGGCTGCTGAGTCGAAGGTGGCCGAGCTCGAGTCCGAGCTGGGATCCATGCGAGATCGCAACGCGCGAATGGACGAGCAGCTCGAACGGCTTCGGCAGCAGCTCGATACCCTGGCCAGCCGTGGCGTCGCACCCGTTGTGGAGCGGGAACAACCCAGCCAGCAAGCGCAGGTCGAGGCCGAGGTGTGGGACGAGCAGCCTCCTCCTCCCGCGGTCGAGACTCCATATATCGCGCCGGGGGAAGTGGCCCAGCCAGAGGCGCCAGAGGCGGAGGAACAGTGGCCCGAGGTGGATCAGGAGTGGCCGGCTGCCGAGGAGACCGCCCCGGTCATCGAGGCCGAAGCTGGAGCGGCGGAGCAACCTGCCCCGTCGGCCGAGGAAGACGACCTTCCCTTTGGCGCGGAGGTTCGCCTGGATACAGGTGCGCCCGCCCAATCGTCCACTCCGGCCTGGATGCGGACCGGCCCCGCGGAGGAAGGCGAGGAGCAGGACGAAGTGGCCATGGCGGCAGGCGGCTACGGGTTCGAGGACTACGAGGCCGAGGAGCAGCAAGGGTACGGAGAAATCCCCTCGCCCGAAGAAGAGGCAACGGAATCGCCTTCACCATTCGCCAGATTTCCATTCACCTCCGAGCGCTTCGACCAGCAGCCTACCGAGGAGGCCCACGCGACACAGGAGCCCAGCCGTCCCGAGGAGCCGAGCTACCCGCAGGAGCCGAGCTACCCGCAGGAGCCGAGCTATCCGCAGGAGCTCGGCTATCCCGAGGCGTCGACCCACCCTGAGGAGGCCGGCTACGCCGAGGCGACGGTCCCGCAGGAGGAGGCTGTCGAGTCGCAATTCCACCAGCCGGAACCGCCTCCCCAGGTGCAGGTCCCGGAGCAGGCCGCTCCTCCCCCACCCCCACCGTCCACCGTGTCCCAGGAGACCGCCGACATCACGAACAGGTTCCTCACAGAGGAGCTGGCCGGCATCCTGGCGGCCGCGGAGGAGTCAGCGGGGCGCATCGTGGAGCGGGCCCGTGCGACCACCCAGCGGCAGATCGCCCGATCCAACCGGGTGTGGCGCGAAGTTCAAGCGGAGGTTTCCCGATTCGCTTCCTGGCGGCAGGAAGTTGAGCCGGTCATCCGAAACGTCCAGTCGAAGGTGGAGAGTGTCCGCTCGGAGATCGAGGAGGTCCCCGAGCGCATCCGGCAGGCCCTGGCCCCGATGGCCGACACCATTTCAACGATCGACGGAGACCTGGCGGAGCTCGCGGCTGCGTGCAACCCGCCGCTCCTGCTCACACCGGGCGGCCTGGAGTCCGAGGGATCGGATTCGGCCTCCTGGGAGCTCGATCCGGACGAGGATGAGCCAGAAGGGGTGTTCGACGACCCGTTCGGGAGGAGCTCGGTACAGCCCTACGGTGAGGGCCTCGGCGACAGCGGCGGCGACCAGGGTCCCGGCCACCTCCACGCCGGCTGACAGTCATACGCGCAGGTCAAAACGCCCTGGATCCCGCCGTCCCTGTAACAGTCGTTCCATCCTGACCCAGTTGCGGCTGATCACAGTGCGCCAATAGACTCCCTCGGCGGTGCCTGGCCAGGTGGTGACCCCGCTTCTCGCCCTCAGCCTGATCGGACCCGCTTTTCTCCTGCTCGCCTTGGCGGTCGCCGGTGGCGTTTTCTCGTTGCGCTCCCACCAGCTGTACCGCTTCGTTCGTCTGGGTCAGCCCGTGCATCGTTCCCGGGATCTCCCCAAACGGCTGGAGCAGGAGGCGACCGTGGTCCTGGGGCAACGGAAGCTGCTCCAGCGCACCGGCCCCGGCCTGATGCATGCCTTCATCTTCTGGGGCTTCCTGGTCCTGCTCACAACCATCCTCGAAGCGTTCGGCGAGGTCTCTCAGCGTCGCTTCGCCATTCCTCTGATCGGCCATTCCGGAGGGCTGGGGCTCGTCCAGGACGTCTTCGCGGTCCTGGTCATCCTTGGGGTGGAGATGGCCGTGTTCATCCGCAAGGTCCAGCGGCCGGATCGGTTCAAGGGTAGCCACCTCGAAGAGGCCGATTTCATCCTGCTGATGATCCTGGGGATCATGCTGACCCTTCTCGCCCTGAACGGTTCGAAGATCACTCTGGGCATCAACGAGTCGCCGAAGGTGTGGACCCCCGTCAGCAATCTGGTGGCCCAGGTCTTCGAGCCGATGAGCCGGGGAGCGGTGAACGGGTTCGAGCACCTGTTCCTGTGGGCTCACATCTTCTTGATCCTGGGATTCCTGGCCTATATCCCCTACTCGAAGCACCTGCACATCTTCGTATCCGAGATCAACGTTTTCTTCACCAACACCAGGGCGCGGGGGCATCTGGAGCCTCTGCACATCGACCTGGAGAGCGTGGGAGGGGAGGAGATGCGGCTGGGCGCCGCCATCGTCGAGGATCTCACGTGGAAGGAGATCCTCGATACCTACTCGTGCACCGAGTGCGGGCGGTGTCAGAGTGTCTGCCCTGCCTGGAACACGGGAAAGCCCCTGTCCCCCAAGCTCATCGTGATGAATCTCCGGGATCACCTGTTCGAGCAGGGCCCCCAGATCTTGGCGGCTCGGGAGGAGGGTGAAGACCATGAGAAGGTGCCCCTGAATCCCGAAGTGATCGAGGACGAGGTGGTGTGGGACTGCGTGACGTGCGGGGCCTGCATGCAGGAGTGCCCCGTGAACATCGAGCACGTCGATCACATCGTCGACATGCGCAGGAATCTTGTCATGGGCCAGTCGAGGTTCCCCGCCGAGGCCGGCACGCTGCTGCGCAACCTCGAGAACTCTTCCAACCCTTGGGGCCAGTCCCAGTCAGAGCGGGCCGACTGGGCCAAGGACCTGGGAGTCAAGGTACTCGAGGGCGGCCCCGCCCCCGAGTACATCTACTGGGTAGGGTGCGCGGGCTCCTTCGACGAGCGAGCCAGGAAGATCAGCCAGGCTGTCGTCCGAGTCCTGCAGGAAGCGGCCATCCCCTTCGCGATCTTGGGACCCAGAGAACTGTGCAACGGGGACCCGGCGCGACGGATCGGCAACGAGTACCTGTACCAGGAACTGGCCAGGCGGAACATCGAGACCCTGAATGCCGCCGGGGTGCGGAAGATCGTCGTCAACTGTCCTCACTGCTTCAACACAATGAAGAACGAGTACCCCGACTTCGGGGGCGAGTACGAGGTCATGCATCACACCGAGCTGTTCGCCAGATTGGTCGCCGATGGCAGGCTGCGGCCGACCGCCTCGTTCGACCAGGACGTTACTTATCACGACCCCTGCTACCTGGGCCGGCACAACGGCGTCTACGACGAACCCCGGGAGGTGCTCCGGAGGATCCCGGGCGTTAGAGCCACGGAGATGCCCCGGCACCGGGAACGGTCCTTCTGTTGCGGAGCCGGCGGCTCTCGCATGTGGCTGGAGGAACATCTGGGCAAGCGGATCAACGTGGAGCGCACAGAGGAGGCCATCTCCACTGGCGCTGGTACGATGAGCGTGGCGTGCCCGTTCTGCCTGATCATGCTGGACGACGGGGCCAAGGCGAAGGGGGAGCGCATCCAGGTCTTCGACGTGGCCCAGGTGCTGGCTCGCAGCATCGAACCCCAACCACTCGAGGGGGACGCAGCTGCACGGCCGACTCTCCCTTGAGGACAACGGCCTAGTCCCCGGCCACTGCCCGCGTTCAAGCACGTGCACCCTTCGACCGATATTCGGTTTATGAACCCCGTGTTCTCTACACTTGCATCCGAGAAGCCGGAGCCTAGAATTTGACTTCCCCTGCAATGCAGGACAACGGAAAAGCGTCTCCGAACCGGCCTTCGAAGCTACCTTCCCCGAGAGGGACTCCGGGGTCGGGACGCTTCAGGTTGAGGCCGGTTAGACCCGGCGACCAGAGCGAACGGGAGGCCCTTCCCTATATGTCTCTCGAGGCCACTGACGGTGCGACCGGTGCACGCCCCGGTCGCGGCGGATCCTCCCAGGGGATCGTAGCCCCTGGGAAGGATGACTCCGGCCAGGCCCCCTTCTCGACAGCGGCCCGTGAGCTGGTGACGGCGCTGCTGGAGGAGGTCAGGGACGACCTGGGCTTCGACACGGTGAGCCTGTACGCGGGTGGACCCGACGGCTGGCGGCTTCTGGAGCGACGGGGCCCGGAGCGCGCCTGGCATGGCGTGCTCGACCCATCGATCTTCGAGGGCGCTTCGGAGGCCGTCGAATACACCGACGTTCGGGCCATCCCCGGAGTCGGACTGCGACTCGCCGGCCTCGGCTGTTCCAGCGTGGCGATGCTGCCCCTACCCGATGGGGCCAGGCTCATGTTCGACGGCGAGGATCTGCGCAGGGCCGGCGGATGGATCGAGCGAGCTCGTCCGTACCTCGCGCTCATTTCGGCCATGGCCGGCCCGGCCTGGCCCGCCGGAGGCTCGTTGGGAAGCCACCAGGAAGTGGCCACCCTGGACCGGCTGTTCGTCGCATGCCAGGACGTGCTGAGCCGCACCGGCTCGACCATCGAGGATGTTCTGGTCGCGGCCAAAGAGGCACTCAGCGCCGACGAGTTGTTCCTGATCTCAGACGGGGGAGGCGATCTGGAAGTCACGACGCCGAACCCGGGCCCCTATCCGCAGCGGCTGGCGAAAGACATGGAACTCGCCCTCTCAGCCTCGGAGAACCTGATCGGGGAGGGTGCTCTGAGCAAGCTGGCTCTCGACCTGGGCATGTCTTCGCGCGCGCTGGCGGGAGCCTTCGGCCGCCGGAACGGTGATGCCGAGATCCTTCTCGCCGGGTGGGCGGAAGGTCCGGCCCTCTCCCCCGTGTCGATGGCGATCGCCGCCAGGACCGTCTCAACCGCCCGGGCCGCGGTCGAGTGGAGACGCCAGGCAGTCACGAGCCTCCTCGACCGGGAACGGACGCGCATGGCGTACGCGCTGCACGATGGCCTGACCCAGACGGTCACCGGCGCCATCCTGGAGCTGGAGGCACTGGCCAAACGCATCGAGCGAGATCCGGAGGAGGCCCTGGAGGTCCTGCAGAACTCGAAGAGGGAGATCCGCAAAGCCCTCGGCGAGCTGCGAAGCATGCTTTTCGACCTTTCTTCGCCAACCGAGGAGGAGCGGGTCCCATCCGAGCCCCTCACCAGATACGTGGACGACGTGGTCAAGCGGTGGCGGCTTCCGGCTCGGGTGGCGGTGGACGGTGATCTCACCGCCGTACCGGCCCCGGTTCTGTCGGTTGCCTATGTGGTCATCAGAGAGGCGTTGGCGAACGCCGCCAAACACGCAGCAGGACGGAACGTGACGGTGACGCTGTCTGCCGGCAACGACGACCTCACGGTCATCGTGGGCGACGGCGGTCGCGGATTCACCCCCCAGGACGAGCTGGCGGCGCGGGAGGCCAATCACATCGGCCTCGACATGCTGCGCCGCCGGGTCGGCGAGGTGGGCGGCAAGCTCCGGGTCGAATCGCGCCCCGGAAAGGGAACCCGAGTGATCGCCCAGCTCCCAATCCACGAGGTGGCTTCGTGAAAGTACTGTTGGTCGACGATCACACGCTCGTTCGCCGGGGCCTGGCCCAGCTCCTCGTCAACACCGTGATGGGGTCGGAGGTGACCGAGGCCGGGAGCTCAGACGAGGCGATCGAGCTGCTCAAGAAGACGCCCCATGACGTGGCTCTGGTCGACATCCGGATGCCGGGGCGAGACGGGCTCGAGCTCCTTCGGGAGATCCGCACCGAATGGCCGGATCTGCCGGTCATCATGCTGTCGAGCTACGACAACGGAGACTACGTCAGGACGGCGCTGGCTGAAGGAGCGGCCGGGTATCTGCTGAAGGACACCACCCCGGATGACCTGGCTCAGGCCATCACGGTTGCTCTGTCTGGCTCTGGCAACGTCCTGTCCCCCAGGGCCGTTCGGAACCTCTTCGAGGGGTCGAACCGAGCCGAGGGGGCGGGGGTCCCGGAGAATCCCTACCCGGACGCCGGGCTGACCAGAAGGGAATCGGACGTGCTCGAGTTGCTGGCCAGCGGAGCCAGCAATCGCGAGATCTCCCGCCAGCTCTATCTGTCGGAGAAGACGGTGAAGGCTCACTTGGCCGCGGTGTTTCGCAAGCTGGGGGTCACCAACAGGACCCAGGCGGCCATGGCTGCAGTGGCCATGGGCATGGGTGGTCCGAAGCTGGCCGCTCAGAGGGCCGTTCTGAACGGCGGCCGCGGCGCCTGAGTTTCATCTCCCCCGTCCTTCGTCGTAACGCCGTCAGGTCTTTCGACCGTTGCACGCCCCGGGCTATGCTTGGTTAATTCCAGGGGACGTTGCGGCGTGGCCGCCAAACAACGGAAGTCCGGCAATGAGGAATGAAGAGCAACAGGGTGCTGACGCGTCCGGGGAACCCCCCGGAGCGCCGTCCGGTGCGTCACTCCTGGATGCGGCAATGGATGCATTCGCCGCCGGCGAACCACAGGCCAGCGGTTCGTGTCGCCCGGTGGCGAACCGTGAAACGCCCTCGTTCTCTGCGATCGAACCTCAGCGTGACATCACCCGCCACGTGCCCTTACTGAGCACTTCCCCAGGGGAACGCCGGGAGATCCTGGCCCACATGATGGCCTCGGGCATCGAGCAAGCGGATGTGGAAGCGGTGGCCCGGCTACTCCTCGCGGACCCGGACGCGGAGACGCGATGGATGGCGGCCGAAGCCTTGGCGAGGTCGCAGGCGCGGCTGCCGCTCGGAGTCATCCAGCGGGCACTCGGCGATCCCCAGGACAGGATTGGGGCGGTCGCCGTGCGACTGGCGGCCCGGCGAGGGCCCGCGTCGTTCCCTCTGCTGATCCCCCTGATGACCCAGCGGAGATCGCCCATGACCCAGACGGCAGCCCTGGATGCGCTCAGGCGGATCCTGGAGGAAGAGGGCCACCTCTCCGGAGGGGAATTGCGCGTCCTCCTCACGGGGATAGCTGCCATGGACCCACCTCCTCTCCGCGTCGAGCGCCCGGGGCTGGAGGGCATCGCTCGGGCCATCGGCACGGAGCGCTTGCGCGGCCAACTCGGCGGGTCTGAGCCCGAGCGGCTCGGGGCGGCCCGATTGCTCCTCGCCGAGGCGAGCCCAGCAGGCCTTCGATCGGTTTCGGGGCTCTCCGAGGATCCCTCCGAGGAGGTTCGACGGGCTGCGGCGGCCGCGATCCACCTGATCGGACAGTACCGTGGAGCCGGCCGGCCGGATGCTCCGGCCGGCGTTTCGTCATCCAGTCCCGCGCCTTGGACGCTCGGGTCGGAACGCATCGAAGAGCCTGACCTCATCGCATCACTCGCTCGTGCGCTGGCAGACCCCGAGGCCGCCGTTCGGTCCAAGGCATCCGTGGCCCTGGAACGACTTCCCCGGAGGATGGTGGCCGACTGGGCCGTGGAGGCTCTTGAGGGGGGGTCCGCGGATGCCGCGACGAAGGCAGCCTCGGTGGTGGAACACCTGGGGGTCCTGCAGGCGGCCGAGTCCCTGCTGAAGCGGGCCAGCGGACTGCCCGGGGAGGCCCGCGCTCCCTACTTGGGGGCGCTGTCGGCGCTTCCGCTCGACCCGGCAGACCTCGCCGCCTTGGTCCCCACGGTCGATCCGGCCCACAGGCAAGAAGCCGTTCGGTTGTCATGGCAGGTGGGCGGACGTGCAGTCCTGCCGTCACTGCGGCCGCTCCTAGAGGACACCGCCGGTCCGGTCCGGATGGCCGTCATGGAAGTTCTCGCCGAGTCTGGGGAGCCCGCCGCGGTGGAGATCGCGGAGGACCTCTTGAAGAACGACTCCTCGGCGGCAGTGCGAGCGACCGCCGTGTACATCCTGGCCAGGTCCGAACCGGAGAAGCGCCTGGCCGCCTTGTCCCGAGCCCTGATGGATCCGGATCCGGATGTTCGGGCCACCGCTGTCGAGGCCTTACCCGGGGGGCTGGTGTCCGAGATGATGGAACTCCTGCTCCCGGCCCTGCAGGATCCAGACGAGCGCGTCTGGCAGGCCTCGTTGAGGCATCTGGCGGCGCTTCCCGACCACGATCTGCCTCTGCTGTGGGCGGCTCTGCGCGAAAGCCCGCCCATCAAGCGCGAAGAGCTGGTCCGCTCGATCGAACGCAGCGACCCCGACAGGCTGTCCTCGGTTGCCCTTCAGAATGTCCACGCGCTCGACCCAGCCGATCGCGTCCTGGCCACGCAGCTCGCTGCGCGTGCAGGCACGGTGGAGGGCACCGCAGCCGTGGTGGCCGCTCTCTCGGATCCCGATCCCGTCGTGAGACGAACAGCGGCCGCCGCCATGACTACCCTGCGCACGCCCGCCGCGGTCGGAGCATTGACCAGATCCCTGGCCGACCCGCAGGTGGATGTTCGCGTGGAGGCCGTCCGGGCGCTCGGCATGATCGACGACGACGGCGTGCCGCCGGTCCTCATCGGCACGCTGAAGGATCCCGAGTTGAGGGTGCGGGAGATGGCCGCGGAGGCCTTGACGAGGTGGCATTCGCCCGCCGTGTCCCGCCAGTTGGCCGGCTCCCTCGGCTTGCCCGACCTGCGTCGTCCGGCGGGAGATGTCCTGGCCAAGATGGGTCAGGCGGCCGTGGAGCCCCTGGTCGAAGTTGCAGCGGGAGACGACGTGGAGGCAGCGGCTGCGGCGGGGGCACTGCTCGAGCGGATCGCCGGGGCCCACGCCTTCGCCGCAAGGCTCTCCTCCGTCGACCCGAAGGCGCGGCTCCGGGCCGTGCGGGTGCTGGGAGCGATGGGAGGGTCGGTGGCGGCGGACGCCCTGCTCGGAGCGCTCTCCGACCCCGACGTGCGGATCAGGGCTCGTGCGGCGACGTTGCTCGGGGGAATGGGCGAGCTGCGCGCGGTCAAGCCGCTGCGACGCATGTTCCTCAGCGACCCGGTGAGTGAGGTGGCCGCCGCAGCGGAGTCAGCGTTGCGCATCCTGGGCAGCGTCCCTCAAGCAAGCGGAGACTTGCGGGTCGTCGAAGACGTCTCGGAGAACCTGACCGAGCCCCCCCTGGAGTAGGTCCGGGCTAGGCCAGAAGTAGGGCTCGGAACTCGGAACCTTCGACCAATGGCGTCGGACACGGGCGGGACCTACCCTCCGGCCCA
>Ga0137367_10003218_pt1 | contig 13194 bp, 17 predicted proteins | sample SagtaG_14_FD_104939 | JGI IMG/M metagenome (GOLD analysis project Ga0137367, IMG submission 104939) | Vadose zone soil microbial communities from Sagehorn Ranch, Mendocino, California, USA - Sage1_L_80_16 metaG | ecosystem: Environmental > Terrestrial > Soil > Vadose zone | place: USA... | reverse complement strand
GGACGGCCACGAGTACGTGGATTACTGGATGGGGCACGGCGCGCTCTTCCTCGGCCATTGCCATCCCGCCGTCGTCAAGGCGATTCAGTCGCAGGCGGCGCTGGGCACTCACCTGGGCGCCTGCCACGAGCTCGAGGTGCGCTGGGCCGAACTCGTCTGCCGGCTCGTGCCTTCGGCCGAGATGGTCCGCTTCACCATGTCCGGTACCGAGGCCACGCATCTGGCCATGCGCATCGCGCGGGCGTATACCGGGCGCTCCCGCATCGTGAAGTTCCACGGTCATTTCCACGGCTGGCACGACGGCGTCGTGGCCGCGGTGAACCCGCCCTTCGACGTGCCGATGTCCGCCGGCGTGCCGGCCTCCACGCTCGATCAGCTCCTGCTCTGCCCGCCCAATGACATCAAGGCGGTCGAGGTCCTGCTCCAGCGCGGCGATGTGGCGGCGGTGATCCTGGAGCCGGCGGGCGGGCAAAGCGGCAGCACGCCCACGATCCCAGGCTATCTCCAGGAATTGCGCCAGCTCACCGAGCAGCACGGAGTCGTGCTGATCTTCGACGAAGTCATCACGGGCTTTCGCTACGCGCCGGGCGGTGCCCAGGCCTACTTCGGCGTCACGCCGGATCTGACGACGCTGGCCAAGATCGTGGCCGGCGGCCTGCCCGGTGCCGCCGTCTGCGGCAAGAAGGCCATCATGTCCCTGATGGCCCACCGCGGGGATCCCGTCTGGGATCGCAGTCAGCGGGTGGCGCAGAACGGCACCTTCAACTCGAACCCGGTCTGCGCGGCGGCCGCCATCGCCACGCTCGAGATCGTCGCCGACGGCTCGCTGCACGCCCGGGCCAATAAGCTCGGCGACGAGCTGCGCGCGGGCCTGGTGGATGTCATGAAGCGCGTGGGGGCGCCGGGGACCACGTTCGGCGAGGCGTCGATCTTCCACGTCTCCTTCGAGGGCAAGCCCGGTCTCGCGGGCTTCGATCGCCCGCGGCGTAGCGACCTCTACCACCTCCTGCGCGCCGGCCTGCTCAACAACGGCGTGGACTGCTCGAGCTACCACGGCTGGATCTCGGCCGTCCACACTGACGCCGACATCGAGCGCACCGTGCAGGGCTACGAGAAGGCGCTCACCGCCATGGCGGCCGACGGCGCTTTCAAAGGCTTCTGATCCCTCTCCCTCCGGGGAGCGGGACAGCACATGAAGTTCCCTCTCCCCTCCGGGGAGCGGGACAGCACATGAAGTTCCCTCTCCCCTCTGGGGGAGAGGCTCAGGCCACAATTCCCTCTCCCCTCCGGGGAGCGGGACAGCACATGAAGTTCCCTCTCCCCTCTGGGGAGCGGGACAGCACATGAAGTTCCCTCTCCCCTCTGGGGAGAGGGCAGGGTGAGGGGACATGGACGAAGCCCGGCGCCGGGCCAAGCTCCAGGAGCTCCACGATCTCGCGCAGGGCTCCGACGAGTTCGACGGCGGGGTGACCTTCGAAGAGGACATGGAGGCCCTCGTGGTCGGCAACTGGGCCTTTTTCGCCATCGACGATATCGGCGACCTGGCGCTGTCCTTTCACCTCGACGCCCATCCGGTCGCGGTGTCCCGGCTCACCAGGTTCCTCGTCGAGCATCAGGTGCCTCGTGGAGCACGAAGGGCACCTGATGCTCGACGAGGCCTTCACCGTGGACGACGACGACCACATCGTCTTCGAGTCCGACATCGGCTCGGACCTCGGTCCCGAGAACTAGCCCTCTCGCTCCCCTCTCGCACGCTCTTCTCCCTCTCCCCCGCTGCGGGGGAGAGGGCTCGGCTTCGATTCCCTCTCCCCTCTGGGGAGAGGGCAGGGTGAGGGGCGCTCAGTAGACACCCCCCAGGCGGTTTGATATCCTCGTTTGCTCGTGGTGGGCAGGTAGCTCAGTTGGTAGAGCACAGGACTGAAAATCCTGGTGTCGGCGGTTCAATCCCGTCCCTGCCCACCACTAATTTCAAGTAGTTGACCATCAGAGAATTTCTCCAGGTTTGAGTTTGTGCCCAGATTTGTGCCCAACTCGGGCACACTCAAGAGCATTCCAGCACACTCCGGCGCATGGAGGTAGAGTTTCTTCCAGGCAAACATGAAAACAGTTTACCTCTTAGGAGCAGGTGCATCCCGGGGCTATCGGGGTTCGCGAACAGGGATTGTCCCGCCTCTTGGAAAGGACTACTTCTCGACATTCTCTAAGCTAGGAATTTCGGCAGATTTTGAAGTGAAAATTGGGTGGATAGTCAACTACGTCAGGGACACGCGAGGAATCCCTCCTGAGCGGCAACCCACAGACTTTGACGAGAATATCGAATCAGTCTTTTCCGAGATAGACCGGGAACTCCGAGCCGCCTTTGACGAATCTTCTCTGCCAGCCAGGCCGGAGCTGAGATCAAAGGCTGTCCTCCAGCGATTCAATCTGAGCAGGGCCTACGACCAGTTTGTCTTCTGGTTTTCTCATGTGCTCAACGAGATCCAAAATGGAGGTCCGTGCGAGATCTACTTACGGTTGATCGAAGAAGCCGGTGCGAATGGGGTATTCATTACATTCAACTGGGACACCATCTTAGACCGTGCTCTCTCTTCAACTGGACGTTGGTTTCCCGACGATGGCTACTGCGTGGCTTTCGACGGTTTGTTGGACGTGTGGTGGCGTAAACCGGTGGATTCTACGTCAGCTTATAAGCTTCTGAAGCTTCATGGGTCTACGAATTGGTTCGGACCATACGTGACACGTCACTTGCAGACGGGGAGACGGGATTGGGTAGCGACGCCAGCGACAGTAGCCCGACACTGGTGTCTCGTGGACGGCAGCAAGTGGTTCGCGACGTATAAGGATCGCTGGCGCCCCGGTTACACTCCGTACTCCTATTTCTTTGCACCCAATGATCCAATAGCCGATCTCCCGCTAATGCCGGTAATAATTCCTCCGAAGGAGGAGAAGGCTTTCGGGGAATATGCAAGCATCTTTCAACCGGTGTGGGAAACAGCAAGGCAGGAGCTAAAGGACGCGGATCGCCTCATAATCATTGGCTACTCATTTCCTGTTACTGATGACCATGCCTATTCTTTGCTGGATGCGTTCGTGTCAGGCAGGAGCCGCAAGCTTATCGAGGTGGTCGAGCCGCATCCTGAAGAAGTAAAGAAACGGATCGTAGAACAGATCGGCAGAAAGGCCGACGTGATGGTCCATCGACAGACGCTTGGGGGCTTTCTTGGCCTACTGGATGAGCGCCCAGGAGAGGCCGCGTCGGAGCATGAGCAGCTCTTCGCTAGGAAAAGCCGCAGCGTGAAGGTTGACTCTGAGTCGGAGTTGCGTGAGGACCATCTCGTCGGGCTCTTGACATATTGCAACCTCCATCAAACGAAGTTCGATCTGACGACACTTGACGGACGACGCTACCTTGAGTGCACGCTACCAGGTGAGTTTGCGACTCACCTGTACGGCACGTACCATCCTGAGGTTAGGGCGTATCGGCTGTCAAATATTCCCGTGAAGCCGAAGGGCGTGGAGATAATGAACATTCGATTAGAGGATATCTGGATTGTTCACCCCTTGCGCGACGAGCGAATAACGGATGAGGAGATTAGCCAAGTTGATATTTCAAGGGTTGAACCTTCCTTGGTTGAGATGATTCGACGAGGCTACCACTGCGTGGATGATCGGGAGACAGAGTGGTTCGTGCGCCGGTTCCTTCTGTCATAGTTTGAGGCTGAATTCTGGCTGGAGGACGCGCGGAGCCGGGAGAAGGTAAACTGGAGAATATAGTTCAGCAATTCCCCTGCCCTGAGGAGATGTTCTGTTCATCGATGCGAAAGTTCGGCCAAACCCCCCCGATTGCAGGAGGCGGGGATGGCGTCATGGGTGGAGGGGCGGATAGAAGTTTCACATGAACCTATATGACGTGTTCATATGCCATGCAGGTGAGGATAAGGAGGAATTTGTTAGGCCGCTGGCTAGTCGCCTGGCCCAAGAACACATAGAGGTCTGGTATGACGAATTGTCCCTTCGAGTCGGGGATAGCCTCCGACAGTCTATTGACCTGGGATTGGCCCGTTCAAGATATGGCATCGTAGTGTTGAGCCCATATTTTTTTGAGAAGCAGTGGCCACAGCGTGAGCTCGATGGACTCGTGGCGAGAGAGACACTGGCCGGGGACCGGATAATTCTGCCGATCTGGCATAAGATCACTAAGGAGACCATCTGCGAATACTCCCCACCCTTAGCTGACATCTTCGCCGTCTCATCAGCGAAGGGACTCGACGAGGTTGTTCGTAGCATCGTTAGAGTCGTTCGACCGCAGGGCAGTCCTTTGATAGTGGCGAGGGAGCGGCTCCTCGGGTTCGGCGTGAAAGTTCCGGTGATAAGTGATGAATGGTGGCTGAATGTGGTAGAGGCGTCTAGTCGGGAGCCGGGTTGGGGTTTTGTGCCGGAGCGACCAGGATGGGGTCGCTGGACGTTTCCCCTTCCCGATGACGGAGGGGGCCCCACCGAACGTGGCGAACGCCTTGCGTGGACCGCCCTACAGATGCAATGGGAAAAAGAAGCTGAGACGTTACGAATCACGCAAGTAAGCAAGCCTGAGGCAGTGCGAAGTTTTATCCGATCGCAGCCAGGCCTAGAGTTCATGTGCCTCGAACACCCACAATTTCTCGCTACCTATGCGCCGCAGCTGACGATTCCTGGATTCGCCCCTGAGTTTGAAGAGACCTTCGATAGACTACTAGCTGAGTCGATTGCGCGGCATGAGCAGCTTCGCCGCAACAGTCCGACCTTTGGCAGCGCTTTAACGAGGACGAAGAGGCCCCCGGTGTGCGACGACTACATTGCGCTGCGACATCCGACGTTTGGGGACTACGAACCGGCGTCAGTTGCCTGCCAGTTCGTCCAGGGCGACATCGGCGGGCCACCATGCAAGGCGTACGAAGCGATTGACTATTTGATCTGGCTGCTCTCTGACGGTAGCGAGTGGTTGCCGCATAGGATTCGGAAGTACTTGATTGACGGCCTCAGAGACTGGGGAATATGGCACTGGTCAGAGCACTCGGCGGGGAGTGAGATCGATCTAGGACTCATACCCTATCCTCACCTTGGATCCCTTCAGAACGAAATGTTTAAGACGAGGAGATCAAAGCGCTTTCAGCTCACAAAGCCATGCTTGGCGGATATTAGGGGCCGATTCGAGTTCTCGAGGAGGTTACTGGGTCTTGCTGAACCGACCTCGAAACTTATGAAGCGATTTCTTGAGGGTCGGTTTATCGATGCGAGGATTCGGCGTATTCGAGCTTAGGCTCGCGGTATTGACGGCCGATGTCGTCAGATTGGGTCAATGGGCGCTCAACGTGCAGGGCGACGCTAATCCGGGCCTCCACTCGACTGCGGAATTCTAGGAGCGCCTCGAGAAGTCGGCATCAACCCACTTCAAACGCCGTCCTCAGTTCACCGTGATCGCCGCCCTTGTCGCACGTCACCACGATGGGCCAGCGGCCTGGGGTCGTGTTGAAGCCGACACGCCATGTCCAACTCACGCGACCTGAACCGCTGGCCACCTTCGGAATGAGGCCCTTGGCCCGGGACGGGCCTGACTTGTAGCGGACCACGATCGAGCAGCTTGCCCCTGGAGTGGTGCTTATGGTCAGAGTTGCATCAGTGAATGGGGCGGCCGGCGACGTGAGCGAGATGAGGGTGATCAGGAGGTCGGCTGCGCGGGCAGGGCCAAGCTGGAGCCCGACCAGGCAGAAAGTCAGGCTGAGCGCGAGAAGACGGGTAACAGACGAGCAGGAGAAGTGGGAAGGTCGTCCGGAGCGGCGGGGGGCGGACCCGGCTGGCTCCATACCGCGCGTATGGTAGCTGACTAGGAAACGTCCGGCTAGGGTGCCCCAGGCAGTCCCCACCACAGACCTGCCCGGCGAAGGCAGGGGCTGCTGGCTGAAGTTTGTAGGTCGGGAGACTGGGCTTTCTAAGGGTCTGGGCCCAAGCGTTAATCCTGCGTCCCCAGGCTTCGCTTTCTCGGAAGATCAGATGGGGATGCAGCGTTTTGGCTACAATCTAACCACGGCCATGCATTGCACCCGGGGGCGAGATGACTCGTGACTTATCGATTTCGTCCCGCCTCACGAAGTCCCAAGGGTGCTGACGACGGACACTCGTTTTGCTCGAAGGTGACAAGTATAGGCGCCTGTTCGCTGCCATGAGTAGTGTCAAGGTCGAGTACGCAACGTGCGGAGCCTCTGAGTACCTGAAGGGAGAATTCGCAACTCGGATAGGGAACACATAAGAATCGGCAGTGAACTCAGCCCGGAGGCATGACCGTCCGGGATCGAATGAAGCATGATGCTTCTGGTTTCCCTGCTGCTGCCGCAGGTCCACCGGCGTCACGGTCGCCCGCATCTCGGTCAAATCCAGCAGCCGGCATCGAACCAACGCTGGTGCTCCGATGTGTTCCTCATCCCCTGCTGGAGCGGCGAGGTCCTCTCGGTGGCCTTCGCGACCGACTGCCACAACTTCACGGCGCGACTCTCGCTAGGTTCTCGTACGCAGTAAGGACATGAATTGCCTTGACAGCTACCTCATGGGCATCTAGCCTACCGTCGCAAATTCCCACCGCCTAAAGGTCCGACTCGCGCGGGCCATCAAAGGCCTCGCGAGTTGGATTTCTTCGATAGCAGGCCGCGACAGCATTACTGAGGAGTGACCTGCGGTTTCTCGTGACGTTCCTCGGCTCAGGCTCGGGGAGTCTGTGCGGGAGTGCTGCGAGACGGGATCATGGATTAAGGATGCCATTTGGGAGCGAGGGCATCGACGACAGGCTCACAGGGCTCGTCCTCTCAGGCGGTGCGACGCTCTTCCATCTTGGAATGCTGGGGCGGCTGAATGAGCTGGCCTACCTCCCAAAGATCGACGCCCGGAACAACTGAGCGGAGTTCCGTAGATGGCCCACACGTTCGAGGGGAGATTCCTATGATCTATCTCCGGGCGCTATGTGGCACCCTTACGCTTGCCGTTCTACTCGTCGGGTGCAGTGGCCTATACGCAAAGGCCGGGAAAGCATTCTCGGAGGGCCTGGAGTCGACCGCTGCCGTGGTTAGTACTGACCTTCAACAGCATGAGCGGGTCGCACGGCTGGAGATGATCACGGCAGTTATCTATGCGGGTAGTTCGAGCAAGGATGACAAGGCCCTTTTTATTGACTACGTATGCGCGGGAGCGATACGAGCCGTCAATCAGCTTCAGCCTGAACTCGTTAAGGAAGGTATGGAAGTGCTGAAGGCGTACGGGAAGTCGATCAATGAAATGGCAACAGCCCCAAAGGACGACATAGGCCCTCTACTTGGATCGATTGGGAAATGGATGCGTGCGAATCCAGCGTTGCCCGAAGTCGAGAAACCAGATAAGGACGGACATCTGAAGTCGCCCCAGGAGCGAGAACAGGAGAAGGCCAAAGCGAGATGGGCTGCAGCAGAGCGATGTCGAAAGCAGTTTGACGCTGAAGGCTTGTTGCCTCCGTATTCCACGGTGACGATCAAGGTTGTCCCTGGAGCAGCCCTACTCGCGTTACCGGCGTTGCTGAAGGCCCTTGAAGCGGCCGCAGTTGCGATCCTCAAGATTACAGACGAGGCGGTGCGCACGGAAAAACTTCGAGAGTTTGTGGCCGGGAGCGAGGAGACGGTCACGCAACTCTTTGACAAGCAATTGTCTGTCACGAATCTCACGTTCGTGCTGCGAGAGCACAAACTGGCAGCACTTTCGATTCCGTATCATGAGTTCCTTGCGCTGCGAGAGGCAATACAGAGTCCTGGGACAAAGGGGGCGGCACATCGAGCTGAGCTCTTTGCTGCGGCGGATCGAATCCACGGGCATCTTGCAGAGTTTGACATTCTCACTACGCGTGGTCCGGTGGAGCAGCTGTTCAAGAACGTGAGGTTGGCGCAAGAACATCTCGTGAAGCTCGCCCGCGGCGAAGTCACGGCGGAGGACGCCTTTGAGGCTCTTATGGGCTTTGCTCGCTCAATGAAGGATGCGGTGGACAAGATTCAGGCGGCTCAGAAGGAGGCTGATAAGGTCGCGAAGGCGGTGCGATAGCGTGAGAATTAGGACCCCTCGTGTGGCGGTTGAGCTTTTTGATCAAAGGTTGATGTCTCTCGGCATTACACCAGTCAATACATCTTCGCGCGCTAGCTTTTCGGAGGGCCGATTTACCTATCCTGGTGCGCCAGCCATTCGGCGAGCGCCCCTCGATTTCAGTGAGTCGGAGTCGGCGACCCAATTTGCTGTTGACAATCTCACGTTCAGTGTCGTCGGCCCTGAACCTACTGTCCTCCTGCTTAACTTCGGGTTCGCCGGGCTGGAGGCTATCTCCTGGAGGTGGTTACAACCGGAACTAAGGGCATGGCTTTTTCGCCGGTCCGCTCGCGCAGTTCTCGTCACTCTCCTCTTAGTGCCGCTGGGTGCTGGAGGATAGTGTTCTTGGGTAGGTGTCGTGCATGGTTGGAATCACGCAAGGAGGTGATAGCGGCGGTCAAGGACCTTTTCACCATCGGCGCCGCTGTGATCGCTTTGACCTCGATTATTGTCGCCTCAAAGCAATTGAGAACGACCGGGGCGAGCATAAGGAGCAACACCGTTTATCAGATAAGCCACGAAGGACGTGAAATCTCGAAGACGATCACCGCCAATATGAGCCCGGACAAGATTGGTCCGGTCGTCAATTTCATGCACTCAGTGTGGAACCAGCATCGCTTTGGAACCTACGATGATGAATTGTGGAGACCGTTCCGCGAAGAAGTCTGCGAGTTTCTAAGATCACAAAGCAACTTCGACGACTATTGGCAACGAAATCAAAAGTTCTTTGCACAGGGATTCGTGAGCTTCATGGCGGAACGGAGGAAGCGATGCGTCTAGTGCTATGCCTGCTGACAATACTATTGGCGGCCCCTGCTCTCGGGGGTACGTTTTATAACCCCCTCGATCCGTCGTTGGATAAGAGGGGTGCGATAGCGGCTGCGACCTTGAATGAAGCGCTATCCTCGCTGCACTTGATGTACGCCGCGCTCGAACGCAATGACAGCGCAACCTTCGAGCGTCATCGAGGCGTGGCAATGAAGCAGTTGGCTAATGCATCAGAGCAATTTAGGAGCATCGTTGAGCAAGTGTCCAATCGCGGCATCAAGCTTGATCCGCGGAGCGATTTCGAGAAGGAAACGATCGAGATCTTTTTCAAGTACACATTGCCTTCGAACAAGATCGCGCAGCCGAAAACCGAGCGCGAATTGATCCGTGTGGCGATCGTGCTTACGGACTCGGTGAGAGCCCGACTAGAGAAGGGTGACATCAAGCCCGGGAGCGATGATTGGCGACCAGCACGGGAGCTGATCCGGAAGCAATTGGACTTGACCGGCGCTGGGTTGGCGGCATCACTTATATTTACCTCGAAGAAATAGCAACCGAGGAGTAGCAGAGACGAAAGAGAGTAATTGTGAGGGACGGATCGACAGTCCTGCCGTGCTCGTCGCGAGGCGGGTTGGGGTGTGAAGAACAGGAAGATCTTCGCGCACGCCGAGGCGATCTGCCGGCTGTGAGCGGGAAAGGAGGATGGGGTGGCAGCCAAGATCCCCTTTGCGGCGCTCCGAGAAGCGGTTCACATGGAGGTGGTCAAGGCCACGTCCGATCGGGCGCTCCTCGAGGGAGTGATCCTGCCGCTCGTCAAGCAGGAAAAGATCTGGGAGCACTACCCAGCCCTCTTGCATGGGCTGTGGGCCGCTGTTTGGTCGAGTGTTTTCCTCGGACTGTGCCGAATCCTCGAGTTCAGGGAGGACCGGAAACGAGGTTCACTCGCGAACCTCCTTCGCCGGATTCAATCCGGGGAAGGCCCAAGCGACAACCTGCCTCGTAGATGGGAAGCCAAGCGCACGGAGTTTCAAGACGCTATCCCGGCGCGGCTCGGCCGAATCAGAGAGGCTGACGGTCGCCTCGCGATGCTGCGGAGTGGCTACCTGGCGCACTTAGACATGACAAAGGTCGGGCATCCAGACCTGGACGTCCCCTTGGACGAACTCAAGACTTTTTTGGTGTTCGCAACCGAAGTGCTGGCCGACTACTACCTCGCCTTTCAGGATGAGAGCCATACCTTCGAGCCATCGAACTTTCACCACGAACCTCAACAGTTCTTGAAGTGGTGCCGCCTGGACGACTACGCGACTCACCATGCTGCCTGGGTAGCTGAGGAACGCAAAGGCGGCTCTGAAGCGATACAGCATTGACAATACGTGATCTCAGCCAATACGCCGGATGACATGGAGTGATGTTTAGTTCACTACGCCGAAGCGGGTGGGTGCGACGATCAAGCGACTCCAGGAGAGCAAATGCATGACGCAAGCGGCACTCGCCACGCAGGAATTGAACTATCCGACTTCAAAGGCCGTTCTAAGCTCCCCGCGATCCATACCTTTCTCGCACGTCACCACGATGGGCCAGCGCCCTGGGGTGGTGTTGGAGCCGACGCGCCACGTCCAGCTCACGCGGCCTGAGCCGCCTACCACTTTCGGAATGAGGCCTTTCGCCCGCGATGGGCCTGATTTATAGCGCACGACGATTGAGCAGTTCGCCCTGGGAGTGGTGCTGATGGTGAGGGTGGCATCGGTGAACGGGGCAGCCGGCGACGTGACCGAGATGAGGGTGATCAGCAGGTCTGCTGCGCGGGCAGGACCAGGCTGGAGACCGACCAAGCAGAGCGTCAGGCTGAACGCGAGAAGACGGGCGACGGGCAAGAAGGTGAGGTGGCAAAGTGCTCGGGAGCGGCGGGGAGCGGACGCGACTGTCTCCATGCCGTGCCTATGCTAGCGGAAAGCCTTCCCACTTCAAGTCCAGGAGGTTCTGTCTGAGCGGTCCCCTAATACCGTTTGGGATGGTGACATGTGGGTAGAACCGTTCGGAGCTAATACTGAGTGTCATATGCGGATATTCGGTGAACACACTCGCACGCCGAGCCACTCTAAGACGAATAAAGTCCCACACGCCCAATCCCCTCTTCCCCGTAATTGCTGGTCGGCTATCGGCTCTGAGGTCCGCGTCTACGGCCCGCTCGAGCACACGCCTTGTTCGAAGCTCGTCCATTGCGAGCCGAAGCACGCGCTTTGCTTCGAGATAAGTGTAAGGTCGATCTGAGCTAAACGGAATTCCGGAGAAATGGGTCAGCTTCGCGTCGGTCAAATATTTATCCTCCTCCAATTTGCGTTCGACAGTTTCTATGTACTCCGCGAACTTGGTTGCCCATTTCGACTTCGATCTCTCGGCGCAGGCCCAATCATAGAAGTCAGTCCACTTGTGCAACATGATAGTCCGCGGTATGCGAACGGTCGTTTTCTTGCCTGTGACGGCCAGGACGGCCACATGGTCAAAGCCTCGCCGTTCGAGTGTCCTTCGATGCCGAACGAGCTGCGCGGCCGAGAGCCTGGCTTCCACCTTGCACTCGATCGCGACGGCCCAGCTGTCATCACTGTAGAGGCAGATGTCTGGGAGTCCCCGGCGGTCTGCTTCTTCCTCTTTCGTGTCCGACTCCCCCGGGAGTCGCTGCTCGGCCACGTCAATCTTGGCAGGCATGTCGCGAGCGGAATTCACGAAGCGGCGTAGGAAGCTTCGCCTAAGCCGATGATCCTCGGCAAGCGCGACCGCCAAGGCGTAGGACAGGCGGTTTTCTGGTTGCTCATACTGGTCGAACAGATTTCTAACCTCAAGGACCATGGGCGGGACTATGCGCGTCCGTACGTGATCGCGTCAACCAGGATCGATGACCCTGGCGAAGTCCCGCTCGGCCGGAAGGAGCAAAACAGCTCAGCTGGGTCGCATGGCAATACGGCTGAAACGAAAGGCGCAACGAGAATCGTGATGGGCATGCAGTTCTGCATAAGTCGCTCGGCGACCAGCTACGCAGTAAGGCACCAGACCCTTTGACAGGGCTGCCAGGTCCGCCTAGACTCCCGGGAATCCCTGCACGCGGATCCAGGCGGCTTGCTGCTGGCCCGGCGGCTGACCAGGACAGCCTAGGTTATGGCAATGCCCATCGCTTCAGACTAAAATCTCTACTGAGTGCGAGCTTCACTAATTCGAGATCGCCGAGCGGAATTCGCTCTTTTTCTCCGGGGAATCTGCCGATTCCTTTAGCTTCGGACGGCATCAGTCTCTCCGCCAACTTTTGGGCTTGTCTGAGGGCGCCCAAAACGGGATCCTTTTCTGCTGATGGGACTACCGTATAGAGCTCCCATAGCAAAGAGCGAAAACTTCGCTCGGAGAATTCTGGGAAGACGGTGTTAGGGAGTCCTCGAACCAGCCATGCAGGCTGTTCCAAGCCCCGGAGAGCATCGTAGAAAGCTCTCAGGTTATCCGCATTGCTGATTAGAGAGTCAAAGTAGCGGAGCCTGACAGCAATTTCCAAGTCCACTTTTCGGATTAGCTCCTGCTTGGCCTCCTTGCCTTGTTGGTAACGAGACCACTCTCCGTAGCCCCACGAGATCGTCCCCACCGCTAGGGTGGACAGGATCCACAACCCAAGACCGGTATTCAAGAAAGCCACCCATCTTGTACGCCGCGACCCACGCCTGTTCCTTTTCTCAAGCTCCTGTCTAACTTCGCTACGAAATACCTCTTCGAACCGAATCCGCTGCCGTTCATCATCTGTCAGCATCGTTCCACGCGCGGTGTCTTAGCGGCACCTTTTGAGAAGCAACTCGTGTCCATTCCGACGCGATCAGCAAGCCTCGCGGGTCGCGACTGTCGATCGAACCGCCGGCGGGTGCAGGAGCCTAGATAACATAAAACCCGTCCTCAGTCATGGCGCCCCGCGGCGCGGGATCGTGGGTAGTTGGTGGCTCGATGGAACCTGGGGAAGCGAAAGGTGAAGGAGTTACTCGCTCGCCGGGTCAAAGAGACCACGGCGCGCAAGCCTCACACTCGCAAGCGTGCGGGGATCAGCTGCTTCATCCCATCTCCGCTCAAGCCCTCGGCCTGACGATCCCGCAGTCACTCTTGCAGCAGGTGGATGAGGTCATTCAGTAGGAGCCCGACTGGATTGTGCCCAAACTGTGCCCAACTCAAGCGCACTCAGGCGCATTCCAGCACACTCCAGCGCACGATCCTGTGTTGCACCTCTCTTTCGACCTCAAGTATTTACGCGCACTTCCACGGACTCGGGCT
>Ga0137367_10003216_pt1 | contig 13200 bp, 21 predicted proteins | sample SagtaG_14_FD_104939 | JGI IMG/M metagenome (GOLD analysis project Ga0137367, IMG submission 104939) | Vadose zone soil microbial communities from Sagehorn Ranch, Mendocino, California, USA - Sage1_L_80_16 metaG | ecosystem: Environmental > Terrestrial > Soil > Vadose zone | place: USA... | reverse complement strand
TACGTGGAGTGGACGATCGCCGAGCAGCAGACGCGCCGCCGCCTCAACGCGCCCTTCGCCTCGTCGCTCGGCCGATTGTTCGACGCGGCGGCGGCCGTGCTGGGCATCCGGCACGTGGCCCACTACGAGGGGCAGGCCGCCATGGAGCTCGAGGCGCTGGCCGGCGAGCGGCCGGCCCAGCCGCTGCCCTTCCCGCTTCGCCTCGAAGGCGGCGTGTGGATCCTGGATCCCGTGCCGCTGCTGGCGGCGCTGGGCGAGCGGCTCGCGCGCGGCGCGTCGGTCCCGGACCTGGCGGCCGTGTTCCACGAGAGCGTGGCGGCCGCGGCCGACGAGCTGGGCGCGCGCATCGCCGCCGAGGCTGGGCTCCACACGATCGCGCTGAGCGGCGGCTGCTTCCAGAACGCCCGGCTCCTGGCGTCGATCAAGGCCCGCCTCGAGACCCGGGGGCTCGCGGTGTTATTGCCGCGCCGGCTCCCCCCCAACGACGGCGCGGTGAGTTTCGGGCAGGCGGCAGTGGCCGCGGCCCAGCTGCAGCGCCAAGGAGGCATCCCATGAGAGTTCCCCCTTCGGTCAGGCGCGAGCACGAGGAGCTGCACGCCGACCTCGCCCGGGCCGAACGCCAGCCCGGCCGGATCGGTGAAGCGGCGCGGCGCCTCGCGCGGATCATGCATCCGCATTTCCTGCGCGAAGACGAGTACGCAATCCCGCCGCTGGGGTTGCTCGTCCGGCTGGCGCGGGGCCCGGTGACGCCCGACATGGCCGAGGTGCTGCCGCTCGTCGCGCGGCTCAAGGAGGAGCTGCCGCTGATGCTCGAGGAGCATCGAGCGATTTACGGCGCTCTGCGCGAGCTCTCCGAGGCGGCGGAGGCCGAGCACAACGAGGAGTTCGTGCGGCTGGCAGGCGACCTGGTGGTGCACGCCCAGATGGAGGAGGAGGTGCTCTACCCCGCGGCCGTATTGGTCGGGGAGTACGTCAAACTGCAGCTGCGGGAGGTCCCATGTGCCTAGGCGTCCCGGGCCGCGTGCTCGAGGTGCGCGGCGGGATCGCCGTGGTGGACTTCTTCGGCGTGCGCCGCGAGACGCGGCTGGACGTCGTGGACGAGCCCGTGCAGCCGGGCGATTACATCCTCAATCACGTCGGCTTCGCGATCCGCAAGATCCCGGCGCACGAGATCGGCGAGACGTTGGCGCTCTACGAGCTGCTGCTCAAGGAGACCGAGGGCGACATGATGGCCGCCGACGTGCGCGCGGAGATCTCGGCCGCGGGGGAGGGTCGTGGTGGCTGACGTCCTCACGCTCCCTGGCGTCTCGGAGCTCAAGTTCCGCGACCCGGCCCAGGCGCGCGCGCTCGCGGCCGCGCTGGCGCGCGTCGCCACGGAGATCGGCCGGTCCGTATCCGTCATGCACGTCTGCGGCAGCCACGAGCAGTCGATCGCCAAGTTCGGCCTGCGGAGCCTGTTCCCCAAGACCCTGAACGTGATCATGGGGCCGGGCTGCCCCGTGTGCGTCACGGACATCCCCGAAGTGGACGAGGCGGTGGTGCTGGCGCAGGACGGGAAGATCGTCGCGACCTACGGCGACATGCTGAAGGTCCCGGGGACAGCGAAGTCGCTGGCCGACGCGCAGGCCGAGGGTGCCCGGATCAAGATCGTCTACAGCGCCTCCCAGGCCGTCGAGGTGGCTCGGGACACCACCGAGGACGTGGTCTTCTTCGCGAGCGGCTTCGAAACGACCGCCGTCGCGACCGCGGCCGTCGTCCTGGGCGACCCGCCGCCCAACTTCTCGGTGCTCTCGGCGCACAAGTACATCCCGCCGGTCATGGAGATCGTGGCAGAGATGCCAGGCACGAAGATCGAGGGGTTCCTGGCCGCCGGGCACGCCGCGACCATCACGGGGTCGAAGATCTTCGAGCGCTTCGTCGCCAAGCACGGCATCCCCGTGGTGGTGGCGGGGTTCGAGCCGCTCGACATCCTCGCCGGCCTCGTGAAGCTCGTCGAGTTGGTGCGCGACGGGACGCCGCGGGTGGTCAACATGTTCCCGCGCTGTGTCACCCCGGAAGGGAACCGCAACGCGCAGGCCCAGCTGTGGAAGGTGTTCCGCACCACCGGCGGGCGCTGGCGCGGGATCGCGCACGTGCCGAACGGTAATCTGCGGCTGCGCGACGAGTTTGCCGCCGTCGACGCGCGGCGCCGCTATGCCATCGACTTGAAGCGCCTCTGGACCCACGCCCCGTCGAGCCTGACGCAGCAGTGCATCTGCGGCGACATCATGGCCGGGATCGCGTCGCCGAACGGCTGCCCGTTGTTCGGCAAGGAGTGCCTCCCCGAATCGCCGGTGGGGGCGTGCATGGTCTCGAGCGAGGGGACCTGCAAGATCTGGTACCAGTACGGAGGGCACCCGGACCTATGAGCGCGATCGGCACGTCCTGTCCCGCGCCGCGCGTCGCCGGCGACCTCGTGACGCTGCGGCACGGGGCCGGCGGGCGCGCCATGCGGCGCCTGATCGAGGAGACGCTGACCCGGGGCCTGCTCGATCTCCCGGTCGACGGCGTGGGACTCGCCGCGTTCGACGACGGGGCCGCCCTGCGCGTCGGCGACCGCTGGCTGATCGTCACGACCGACTCGCACGTGGTGCAGCCGATCTTCTTCCCCGGCGGCGACATCGGGCGGCTGGCCGTGGCGGGCACCGTGAACGACCTGGCGATGATGGGCGCCACCGAGCCGCTCGGGCTCACGTGCGCCGTCATAATAGAGGAAGGGTTCCGCCGCGACGACCTGGAACGCGTGCAGGAGTCGCTGCGCGCGGCCTGTTACGAAGTCGGCGTGGCGATCGTCACCGGCGACACCAAGGTCATGGGACGCGGGGAGCTGGACGGCATCGTGATCAACACGACCGGCGTCGGCCTGACGGACGTGGTGGTACGCGACGCGGGGCTCTCCGCCAGGGATCGCCTCATCCTCACGGGGACTATCGGCGACCACGGCATCGCCCTGATGGCGAAGCGCCACGATTTGACGTTCGAGACGGAGCTGCGCTCCGACGTCGCGCCGATCAACACCCTGATCCGCGCCGCCCTCGCGGCCGCGCCCGGCGCGGTGACCGCCATGAAGGATCCGACGCGCGGCGGCGTGGCGAGCGCGGTTCACGAAATGGCCCAGAAGAGCAAGGTGGGGGTCGTGCTGCACGAGCCGTCTGTCCCCGTCGCGCCGATGGTGCGCGCGGCGGCGGAGATGCTGGGACTCGACCCCTTCCACATCGCCAACGAAGGCAAAGCCCTGCTCGGCGTGCGCCCGGAGGCCGCCGATCGCGTGCTGGCGGCCCTGCGCGCGCACCCGCTGGGCCGGGACGCGGCCATCGTCGGCGTGGCGATCCCCGACCACGTCGGCCAGGTCATCCTCGACACCGGCCTCGGACGCCGGCTCCTCGCCGAGCCGGACGGCGAGCCCCTGCCCCGCATATGCTGAACACGACGGTTCCACGACGCCACGACGCTATGTCGTACGAGCCGTTGCGCGTGGTGCTCCTCACCACACGGCAGGCCCCCGGGCTCGAGGATCTGTTCGCGGACCCCGACCGCGGGCTGACCTGGCAGCTCGTCGCCGCGGTGGTGACGGACCCCGAGAGCCCTGAGCTCTCCCGGCTCGACTCGGCCCGCGTCCCCGTGCTGGTTCGTGACCTGCGGGCGTTCACCCGCGCCCGCGGCGTCCGGCTCGACGACCTGGAGGCGCGCCGGGACTTCGACGCCGAGACCGTCGTGCAGCTCGCACCGTTCGAGCCCGACCTGCTGGTGCTGTGCGCCTACCTGCACGTCGCGACCGCGCCGCTGCTCGGGGCGTATCCGCGACGGATGATCAACGTTCACGATGCCGATCTCGCGATCGCCGGGTCGGACGGCCGACCCCGCTACCGCGGTCTGCACTCGACACGTGACGCCGTGGCCGCCGGCGAGCCGGAGACGCGCTCGAGCGTGCACGTCGTCACCAAGGACGTGGATGTGGGCCCCGTACTCGTCCGCTCCTGGGCGTTTCCGGTGCACGGACTCCTGCTGGAGGCGCGGCGCTGGGGCGCGGCGGACATCGTCAAGGCGTACGCGTACGCGCAGCGCGAGTGGATGATGCGCGCGGCATGGGGATCGCTACTGGTCGAGACGATCCGGTTGTTCGCGACGGACGGGCTGCGGTGGCTCGACGGCCGCCCGGTAATCGCCGGGCGGCTGGGGCCGGTGACGCTCGACGCGCCCCGGTCCCAGGGTGCCCTCGATTTCCACCTCGCGGCCGCGGGGGGAGACCGCTGATGGATCACATCCGCATGACGCGCGACGGCGCGGTCGGCATCATCACGATCGACCGGCGCGAGCGGTTCAACTCGCTGGACGTCGAGACCGCCCAGGACCTGCGCAAGGCCGGCCTCCAGTTCGCCCGCGCCGAGGACGTGCGCTGCGTCGTGATCCGTGGCGCGGGCGGGGTGTTCTGCAGCGGAGCGGATCTGAAGTATATCCGCGAGCGGGGCAGCGAGACCGACTTCGGTTATCTGCAGCCCGACGGCGTGGGTCCCCGGCAGGGATTTGGCGAGAGCTTCAAGCAAATCCTCGAGTATCTGCACAGCACGATTTCGGAGATCAAGCGGGCGCCCAAGCCGTTCATCGCCGCCGTCGAGGGCATCGCGGCGGCGGGCGGCTTCGGTATCGCCATGGCGTGCGACCTCGTGTTCGCCGCCGACACCGCGGCGTTCGAATGGGCATATCCCAAGACCGGCCTGACGGGCGCCGAGAGCTCGACCTTCTTCCTGCCGCGGCTCGTGGGCCTGCGGAAGGCCATGGAGCTGGTCCTGCTCAATCCGCGGCTCTCCGCGGAGGAGGCGAAGGCGGCCGGCCTGATCACCGGAGTGTTCCCCGCGGCGACCTTTGAGGCGGATGTGCTGGCAGTCGCGCGGCAGCTGGCCGCGGGTCCGACGCGGGCCTACGCGATCGCGAAGCAGCTGCTGAACCAGGCGGCCGGTGTGGACCAGCTCGACTATCACCTGGACGAGGAGCTGCAGCAGCTCGCCCGGATCGCGGATCAGCCTGACTTCGCCGAGGGGCTGGAGGCGTTCTTCGGAAAACGGCCGCCCGTCTTCGGCGCCGCGCCAAGCGAGTCGAACAGTGCCTCGAGCCCCGCGCGGGGCACCGCCCCGACTTGACGGGCGACCTCACGGCCACCCGAGAACAGGATCAGGGTGGGAATGCCGCGGACCCCCAAGCGCTGCGCGACCTCCGGGTATCGGTCGGTATCGAGTTTCCCGACGAGCACCTCACCCATCCGGTCGCGCGCGAACTCGTCCAGGACCGGCGCCATGATCCGGCACGGTCCGCACCAATCGGCGTAGCAATCGAGCAGGAAGGGGACCTCGGCATCGGCGAGGATGCGATCGAAGCTCTCGCCCGGCACGGCCACGGGACGGTCGAGCAGCAGCGGGCGGCGGCAGGTGCCGCAGCGGGGCCCATCCTCCAACCGACCGAGATCCACACGGTTGAGCGATGCGCAGAATGGGCAGCTCACCGTCGCGTGCTTGCCCGTGGTGGCGTTCGTCATCAGGTCCTCCCTCAGGCGTCCTCGAATGCCGCCGCGCGCCCGCCGCACTGCCCGGCGCGAACGCACTCGAGGATCGCCTTCACCTTCGGCTCGACGATCCAATAGTAGGCGAACGGCCCCGCGCGGCGCAGGTCCACGACCCCGTGACCCTTGAGCACCATGAGGTGTTGCGAGACCATGGGCTGCGAGACGCCGGCGTACTCCTGGAGCTCGGTGACGGTCTTCTCCCCGCTCTCCAGCGCCTCGAGCAGCCGCAGCCGCAGCGGGTGCCCCAGGCACCGGATCACCGCCGCGGCGCGATTCAGGACGTCCAAAGTGAGGCGGGCTGTGGCGATCATGTGAAGATGATCTGCCCGCCGGCGGCCTGCTCGTAGAACTCGCCGACGGTCAGGATCCCCTCGAGTGTGTCGACGAAATCTTCTTGTTTCAAGCCGAACATGTCGACCGATGCCTTGCAGGCGTATAGCTTCGCGCCGGAATCCGCGATCAGCTGGATGAATTCTGGAATCGGCGGAATGTCCAGCTGCTCCATCTGCTTGGCCATTCGCTTCGTGACGAACGCCGACATCCCTGGGAGCACGCCGAGGAGAGCGGGCACCCCCAGTGCCGGGTTGCCGACCGTCGCCACCCTGATCTTGTCCATCTTCTTCTTCGTGATCGCATCCATGCCGAAGAACGTGAAGAACAGGTCCGCCTCGATCCCTTCCATGCGGGCGCCGTTTGCCAGGATCAGGCCCGGGTAGATCCCCTCGAGGCTGCCCTTGGAAATGATGATCGACACCTTCCGGATGTTCTCGGGCTGCGGCTCCTCGAGGCGGACCTCCTCGGGAGCGACTGCGGTCGCGCTCATATGCACCCCTTGGGTTTGGGAATGCCGCCGATCTTGGCGGCGAGCTTCGCGGGGCCCTTGGGAAAGACCTGATACAGCTCCTTGATGGGGACGCCCGACTCCTTGCCGAGGGTCCGGATCGACGGCGCCGTGCCGGTGGCGAGGAAACGGTCCCGCATGAACCGCACCACCGCCCAGTGCCGCTCGGTCAGCGGCTCGATGCCGACCTGGCGCGCGATCGCCTCGGCGACCGACTCGTCCCACTGCGCCGGATCCTGGAGAAACCCCTCGGCGTCGACGTCGAGGTCCTTGTTTGCCAGCAGCATGGTCGTCACGATTGCTTCTCCTCTTTGAGTAGACGTCCGAGCGGCGCCTCGGCTGGGACCGCCGCCGCCGGCGGCCGGCGCTTGCCGGCCAGCGACATGCGGGCGGGAATGCCGATCAGGTTTCGCCCGGGCAGCAGCAAGTGCCAGTACACCCAGCGGAACAGCAGCTTGCCGAGGTGGTTCAGGCGGGACTCCTTGAGCAGCGAGAGCGGCCCGAACGCGAACGGGAACCGTCCGGGCAGCGGCTCGACGTCGTAGTTGAAGTCGATGAGCAGGGCGCGGCCGTGGCCGGTCTCGATAAAACAGTTGGAGTGTCCGTCGAACGCCGCGGGCAGCCGCCGTCCGGCGAGGTAGGCGGTGATGTTCTCCGCGAGGATCTCCGCCTGGAAGTGCGCCACCGAGCCCGCCTTCGAGGCCGGCACGTTGGTCGCATCGCCGAGGGCGAAGATGTTTGGCTTGATCTTCGCCTGGAGCGTCGCCGGATCCGTGAGCACGAAGCCCATATCGTCGCCCAGCCCCGGTGTGCGGCCGACGAACGCGGCGCCCATGTGGAGCGGCACCGTAACGAGCAGATCGAATGGCTCCACCCGCTCGTCCCACGAGACCAGCTCGCCCGCCGCGCCATCCACGCGACCCGCGCTAAATTCCGTCACGAGCCTGATCTTCCGGTCGGCGAGCAGATGACCCAGCGCCTGCGAGGCAACCGGCTTGGTGAACGCGCCGTCGAGCGGCGTCACATAGGCGATCTCGACCTTGTCACGCATGCCCTTCTTGGTGAAGAACGCGTCCGCGAGAAACGCGAACTCGAGCGGAGCGACGGGACACTTGATCGGCATCTCGACGATGTTCACGACGAGGCGCCCGCCCGGCCACGTCTCGAGCTTCTCCTGGAGCGCGATGGCGCCGTCCAGTGTGTAGAAGTCGAACGTCTTCTCGCGCCACCCTGCCCCCGTGAGTCCCTCAGTCTCTTCGGGGACGACGCGGCTGCCGGTCGCGATCACGAGCACGTCGTAATCGAGCGAGGCGCCGTTCGCGAGGTAGACGCAGTTCTCCTCGGCGGCCACGTGGTCGATGGCGCTCTGGACGTACCGCACGCCGGCCGGCAGGAGCTGCGCGCGCGGCTTGACGATCTGGTCCGGCCGGTAGCCGCCAAAGGGGATAAACAGGAGGCCGGGCTGATAGACGTGCCGGTCATCGTGGTCGACAACCGTGATGGTCACGGGCAGCTTGCTGAGCCGGTTGGCCATGATAGTGCCGGCGGTGCCGGCGCCGAGAATCACGATGCGCTTCATGAGGCCGATGCCTCGCGGGTTCGAGTCATGAGCGAACATCGCCATACCGCCATATGGCGATATCGAGATTCCGCATAAGGGATCTTCATGCCGGGTGTGAAGGGACCTTCAACCCCGTTTCAACAACTCACCACGGGCTCGGGCGTTATTGAAGCGAACCCTTCATCTCGGGAGATGCGGCCATGACGTCTTTCATCAACGAAGCGGGCTGGGACCGCGCGCTGCGCGTCGTCTTGGGCGGCGTGCTCCTGTACCTCGGCTGGGCGGGCGTTGTCGGCGGAACGCTGGGAGTGGTGTTGCAGGTCCTCGCCTTCGTGCCGCTCGTCACCGGCATCGTCGGATGGTGTCCGGCGTACAGCCTGTTCCACGTCGCCACGAAGAAGGTCACCCCCACCGCCTGAGGGCCCGATGACGCAAGACCGTTTCGCCCTCACGCTCACGCTTCAGGGCGGGTATGCCTTCACGGTGGACTTCGGCCAGGAGGGAGTCGCCGACCTCATGGTCGACGAGCCGCCGCCGTTCGGCGCCGGGCGCGGCCAACGCTGCGCGGCTCCTCGCCGCGGCCGTCGGCCACTGCCTCGGCGCGAGCTTGCTCTTCTGTCTCCGGCGGTCGCGCATTCCGGTGAAGCAGCTGCGTGTCACCGTGGCCGGCACCCTGGTCCGCAACGAGCGAGGCCGGCTGCGCATCGGCGAGATCCGGGTGAGCCTGGCGCCCGACATCACCCCGGAAGACCGGGACCGGATCGGCCGCTGCCTCGACGTGTTCGAGGACTACTGCATCGTCACGGAGAGCGTCCGGCAGGGCATTCCGGTGACGGTGGCCGCGGAGCCGGCGGTGGCGGCGGTGGCGGCGGGCGTCTGAGCCCCCGGCCCGGATAGATCAATCCCCCCAGGGAGCTTTGGCGCCCCGGGGGGATCGTCACACCCGGCGAAGGACTACTTCAGCGCCTTCTCGGGTGCGATCTCCACCTTGATCAGGTGGGGTTTGGCGGCCTCGGTCTTCGGCAGTACCAGCGTCAGCACGCCGTTCCCGTACGTCGCCTTGATCTTTTCGGCTTCGACCGTCACCGGCAAGGTGAACGTGCGCTCGAACGCCCCGTAGGCACGCTCGTAGGTGAGACCTTCGAGCGTTGGGCTTCACGCGTTTGTACGGCGACTGCTTACGTGCGGGCGTGCTCGCGGGAGTGGAGGGGGTCCGCAGCAGCGGTTTTAGGCTCAGGGGCCAGGCGCGGCTCGGCGCCGAGCCAGTATAGACCGTTCGCCATGATGCAGTACCCGGTCGCGGCGAACCAGCCCATCGCGGCGCCGACGAAGCCGGTGAACGTGAGCCACCACGCGCTGTGCACCAACGACAGCACCGACGCCACGGAGATGTTGATCCCCACGGCGAGGTAGATGCGGCGCTCCAGGTACCAGCGGTCGGTCTGCATGAAGTACAGGTTCCAGCGCGTCTGAGCGGCTGCTCCCAGCATTGGGGTGAAGCCGAAGAGGCGCAGCACGTTGCCCACGATACAGAAGCCGGTCAGGGCCACGGTGATCGAGGCCAGGCCGGTCGCGATGACCAGCAGGACCCACAGAGGGTGGACCAGCACTGCCAGCGCAGTGCTCACGAGCAGGACGATCCCGGCGATCAGCCAGACCGTGCGCTCGATGTACCAGCGGTGGGTGGGAACGATGTAGACACCGGAGCGCAGGGCCATGTTAGCAAGCATATCCCCTGGCTGGAGGTGTCGCCAGATCGCCCCACCACGACCGCGGTAAGCGGAAACTCATCTCCGCTTCACGATTTCGTTTGGCTTGGGGGCCGAGATTCCCGATAACACGACATACGAGCTGGGAGGCACCAGATGCGCGTCATCGGCATGGTGAGTATGGCGGTTCTGCTGGGGGGATCGGTCGCCGCCCAGGCGCCCCGGCGGGACCCGCGCGCCGCCATCTTTGTCCAGCGGGGGTGCGCGCAGTGTCACGCGATCACCGCCCTGGGCGTGAGGGCGGCGACGGACGTCGGGCCGGACCTCACGTTCGCATACGCCGACGTCGTGAGCCGGTACGGCACGAATCTCGAGTCGTTTCTCTACAACCCGACCGGAGTGATGCGGCTGATGCTCGCCTCGCACCTGCAGCTGCCCACCGCCGATCGGGACTCGATGTTGCATATCCTCAAGGGGCTGTATGCCGAGCGGCGGGCGGACATGGACGCAGGCGTGCCCTCCTTTCCGCCGCTGCGGCCTCGTCGGCCGGCAGTCAACATTCCCAACTGAGTGTCACGGAGGAATCCTATGCCGCGCGCGGGAGTAGCCATCTTCATCGTGTTTTTCGGCATCGCGGTGCTGGATGCCCTCAGTAGCGGGCGCTGGCCGCGGATTCTGTTCTGGCTAGTAATGGGTGCCGGCTTCGCTCTGCTGGATTGGTGGGGCCACCGCAAGCGGGCCTAGATGGCTCTGCCATTCACGCCGGAACAGTTCTTCCGCGTCTTCACGGACTACAACCGGGCGGGGTGGCCGTGGCGGTTTCTGACCGGACTCCGGGGCCGGGGGCCGATCCATCACGTCAGGGACGGCGGGATCTCGATCTGCACCGTGTCGACGACGTCCCGGACGCCGGGGACGCGGGCAGCCGCGCGCCCCACGGCGCGCTTGATCACGTAACTCGGCAGCGTCCCGCTCAGGGTGACGACGCCCGCACCGACCTCGACGCAGAGGGTCTCGGTGTCCGCCAGGTGCTTCCATAGCGGCTCTCGCTCAATTTCCTCCCAGACCTGCCGCTGGATGTCACGCTGCGAGCACGTTTCGTCGCCGCGCGACAGCCACATCTCGACGTTGCTCCCGCCCGCGATCTCGTCGCCCATACCGCCTCCTCGGAAGATTTCCACCCACGCCATGAAGGTCGGCCGGCAGTCGTGGGGCGGACATGAAACGCCGAGGAAGCGGCCTTCACGACCGCTTCAGCTAGTGGCTGGTAGGCTCACAGGGAACTCAGCGGTAGCGTAGCAGCGCGGCAAAGCCGGCGATTCCGAGCGCGAGCTCTTTGTCGCGCACGACGCGGACGCGCGCCCGCTGCCGGCGCGCCTCGACGACCGCCTCCCGCAGCAGGTCGACCTCGGCGTCGGCCCCCCCTTCCGCCACGCACTCCGCAGCCGTGAGCACCAGCCGGCCGGTCCGGGCGCAGCGATACGCGGGCCCCCGGACGTCCGCGGCGATGACGATCGTGCGGACCCGCCGCTCCTGCAGCGCTTGCAGCGTGGCGGGAATCCCGTTCACCGCGAAGCCCGTGCCCAACCCCTCCCGCACCGCGTCGATCAAGCCACGATCGGAAGTCCGCTCGTAGCTCTTGCAGGCACGCCGGGCCGCCTTGTGCACGACGGCCGGGGTCACCTCGAGCGGGTTGAGCCGCGCGGTGCCGGCGACGCGGGCCTTGAGGTCGGCGGGCAGGAAGCGGCGCAGGGCCGCGGTGATCGTGCCGGGCCCGGCCAGCAGGAGTCCGCGGGCATCGTCGTGCCCTTCCGAGGCCCGGATGCGCTCGACCACCGCGCGAAAGTGCCGTCGCTCCTCTTCCCGGAGGCGGTTGTGGTAGCCGGCCTCCCCCGAGCCGGGGGCGTCCTGGCGGTCGCTGTGGTACCTGCCGCCGCGGGTGCCGGGGGACCACAGGTCGGTCACCTCCACGGTCCTGTCGAGGCCGACGTCGAAGAACCGCGCGTGCGCGCGGTCCACGACGACGGCGAGGAGACGCGTGCCGAGCGAGGGGCGGGTGATGGCGGTGGCGGTCATAGACTAGATCGCAGCCAGCGCGCGTTCGAGCCGCTCCCTGGCCTCGCGCGCGAGTGGCTCGATGTCCTTCCGCCCCGTGATCGAGAGCTGGACAAGCGGATCGAGCATCGCGACCCGGCTGCGCGCCGGATCTTCCTCGTACACGATCACGTTGCACGGCAGCAGCAGTCCGATGTCGGGCTCGGCCTGGAACCCCTGATACGCGAGCGGGGGGTTGCAGGCGCCGAGGATCACGTACTTACGGAAGTCGACGTCGAGCTTCTTCTTGAGCGTCGCCTTCACGTCGATCTCGGTGAGGATACCGAACCCCTCTCGCTGCAGCGCGTCGCGGGTGCGCTCGATCGCCTGCTCGTAGGGCAGCGCGACCGACTTGCCGATCCCGTATCGTGTCTCTGTGGCGGTGGTGGTCTTCATGGCTCAGGCCGTGGTGAAGGTGAACACCATCCCGTAGGTCCCGTTGGCGGCGCGCCAGCCCGGACCCATCATGCCCCCGGCAGCGGCGAGGAGCACGAATGGTGTCACACGGCGAAGCATCGACGTCTCCACGGGTGCGGATGATCAAGCCTGCCGAAGGAGCGCCCAAGGCAGGGTGAAGGGGTCATGAGACCCCCTTTACGACCCCGCCGACTGCTTCCCCACCCCGGTTCACCTCCCAATTCCGCCACAGGAAGTACACGGCCGGGATCACCACCAACGTCAGGACCGTCGCGGTCACCATGCCGCCCACCATCGGCGCCGCGATGCGTTTCATCACGTCCGCCCCCGTTCCCTCGCTCCACAGGATCGGCGCCAGGCCCGCGATGATCGCCGTGACGGTCATCATCACGGGCCGCAGGCGCTGCACGGCGCCCTCCGCTACCGCCTGGGCGAGCGCGCCGCTAGCGTCGAAGCGCCCTTCCGCCGCGGCGCGATGGAACGCCTCGTCCAGGTAGATGATCATCACGACGCCGGTCTCGGCCGCCACGCCGGCCAGCGCGATGAAACCCACCCACACCGCGACACTGGTGTTGTAGCCCAACGCCCAGATCGACCAGATCCCCCCGACCAGGGCGAACGGCAGCGCCAGCATCACGATCAAGGACTCGGTCGCGTTGCGGAAGTTGAGGAACAGGAGCAGAAAGATGATTCCCAGGGTCACCGGCACGACGAGCTTGAGCTTCTCGCGGACCCGCTGCATGAACTCGAACTGCCCGGTCCACACCAGCCGGTAGCCGGTCGGCAGCGTGAGCGCCGCCCCGACCACCCGCTGCGCGTCCCGCACGTACCCACCGAGGTCCCGCCCCGCGATGTCCACGTACACGGTCGTCACCGGAAAGGCGTCGTCGGTCTTCACGGCCATCGGGCCCTGGACCACGTTCACCGCCGCCACCTGCCCTAGCGGGATCTGCAGACCCGACATCGTGGGGACCACGACGTC
>Ga0137367_10003194_pt1 | contig 13249 bp, 10 predicted proteins | sample SagtaG_14_FD_104939 | JGI IMG/M metagenome (GOLD analysis project Ga0137367, IMG submission 104939) | Vadose zone soil microbial communities from Sagehorn Ranch, Mendocino, California, USA - Sage1_L_80_16 metaG | ecosystem: Environmental > Terrestrial > Soil > Vadose zone | place: USA... | reverse complement strand
GTGACCCGCCATGGTTGCTCGGGAGTCGCAGCTGGTGGCGCTCGTCGACGCGCACGGTGCCGCCACCGGCTCCTGCACGGTCGCCGAGGCGCACACCGCACCCGGCCGGCTGCACCGGGCGTTCTCGGTGATGCTGCTGGACGACCTGGGCCGCGCCCTGATCCAGCAGCGGGCCGCGGAGAAGACCCGGTTCGCGTTGCGCTGGGCCAACGCCTGCTGCGGTCACCCGGCCTCCGGGCAGACCGTGTTCGACGCCGCCGCCCAGCGGCTGATCGAGGAGATCGGGGTGCACGGGGTGACCCTGCACCAGGCCGGTGTGCACCTGTACCGGGCCGAGGACCCGCAGACCGGCCGGGTCGAGCACGAGTACGACCACGTCCTGGTCGGGCGGGTGCCGGTGGATCCGCGCCTGCACCTGGATACGGCCGAGGTGGCCGACGTCCGCTGGCTGGCGCCGGACTGGCTGCGCGTGGACCTGGCCGACAACCCGGACCGGTACGCCCCCTGGATGGGCGGCGTGCTCGCGGTGGCCACCGAAGCCGCCAGCCGCCTGCCGGAGGTCGCCGCACTTGGCTTGATCTCGTAGGCCGGGAACCGGCGTCACGGCCACTGACCGAGCATGGACTACAGGACTTGACTGCGACTGTTCAGCGGGCTGGCGCCGGCCTGGCGGAACTCAGCCCGTCCAGGGCCGGAGCTTTTCGGGGTTCGCTACTGCCCAGGGGTGCTGCTTGATCCGGTCGCCTCCGACATCGAACGCCAGCACCATCGCGGTGACGCCCTCCTGCTGAGCCACCAGGCCGGGCTGGCCGTTGACCGTACGCTCCAGGATCGTCAGGTTGGGTACCTTTCCGACGATACCGACCAAGGCGCGCGCGATCTGCTCGGCACCTTCGATCGGGCGGAGCCTCGCGCTGGCGAGGCCGCCGCCGTCGGCGATCGCCGTGGCGCCGGGGTCGAGGAGGCCGATGAGGGCGTCGATGTCCTTGGCGTCCCATGCCCGCTTGAAGTCCCTGACCATGCAGGCGCGCTGGGCCGCGGGAGTCGTGGGAGCCTGCGACGGGCGGATGCGACGGCGGGCCGACGAGGCCAGCTGCCGGCATGCCGTCGGCGTACGGCCGACGATCTCGGCCACTTCGGCGAAGGAGTAGCCGAAGGAATCGTGCAGGATGAGCGCGACACGCTCGGCCGGGGTCATCGATTCGAGCACGACGAGGAAGGCCATGCTGACCGACTCATCCAAGGTGACCCGGTCGGCCGGGTCGATGATGCCGCCCTGCCGTCCGCTGATCCACTCCGTACGGTCGGGCAGCGGCTCGGGATCCATTCGCCTACGTAGCTCTCCCGCCGGGCCCGTGCCGAGCCGAGCAGGTCCAGGCAGATGCGGCTGGCGACCTTCATCAACCAGCCGCCAGGGGAGTCGATCGCTTCCCGCTGCTGCCGGCACATGGCGTACCAGCGGGCGTACGTCTCCTGTACGGCATCCTCAGCATCGGCCAGGGAGCCCAGCAGCCGGTACGCGAGATTGATCAGCCGACGCTCGCTCATGATCGCGCCCAGGCCAGGATCGGACCGGCCGTCTCCTGGCCCGGACTGCGTGCTCGTGGTACCGCCAGCTCCCTAGGTCGCATCTGCCCTCACCATTTCCCCGAGACGACGCACCGAACTTTGAGGTTGGCGCGTCGCCTCACGCTACGACGAATTGTGCTGGGACAAACCCGCGAAGAAAGGAAGCCGATCTTGGAACCCGTGAACGTCGCGATCATCTACTACAGCGCTACGGGCACCGTGCACGCCCTGGCGCGAGCCGCCGCCGAGGGCGCGGAAAAGGCGGGCGCGCACGTGCGCCTGCGTAAGATCGCCGAACTGGCCCCACCAGAGGCGATCAGCGCTCTCCCAGCCTGGAGCCGGCATCTCCAGGACACCGCCGACATCGCCGAGGCCAGTCCCGACGACGTGGCCTGGGCCGACGCGGTGCTGTGCGGCACCCCCACCCGCTTCGGCAACCCGTCCAGCCAGCTCAAGGCGTTCATCGACTCCCTCGGCGTCCTGTGGCGGCAGGGCGAACTCGCCGACAAGGTGTACTCGGCTTTCACCGCCAGCGGCACCGCCCACGGCGGACAGGAGTCCACCCTCCTGGCGCTGGGGAATGTGTTCTACCACTGGGGCGGCATCATCGTGCCCCCCGGCTACACCGACCCCATCCAGTTCCAGACGGGCAATCCCTACGGCACCTCCCACGTGGCTGGCGATAGCCCACCCGGCGACGTGGTCCTGGAAGCGGCCCGCTACCAGGCCCGGCGCGTCGTCGACACCGCAGCGGCACTCAGGGCCGGCCGCGCCGCCAGCCGCGGCGCCGCCAGCCGCGGCGATTACCCGCGCTCGAACGGTGTCATCGTTGCCGGTCCCGACGCGCGGCTCCGCGCCCGTACTCCCGCTGCCAGTTAAGACGCAAATGGACGCTCCCGTCGTAGCTGACGGATCGCGGCATGACTATGCGGCGACGGTTCGGCCCAGATAACCCAGGCTCTCCTTCATGGGGGACGTAGACATGGACATCCTGATTGCTGACGTCATTGGTGACGTCGCACTGATCCTGGTCGTTTCGTCGCTGCTCGGCGCCGTTGCGCGGCGGTGCGGCCAGCCGACCGTCGTCGGCCAGATCGCAGCAGGAATCCTGCTCGGCCCAAGTTTGCTTGGCCGCCTGCCTGGCCACCTTACTGGCCGCCTGTTCCCGCACGCCGCGCTGCCGTACTTGACGGTAATTTCCCAGGTCGCCGTCACCATCTTCATGTTCGTCGTCGGATACGAAATGGACTGGGGATCCTGCCGGCGACTGTACCGGCCAACACTGATGGTTGCCGTCGGCGCGCTGGTGGTTCCGCTTGGCCTGGGATGCGGAGCTGCCCTGATTTTCCGATCAGGCTTCGCCGCCCTGGGCCAGTCCGGCTTCAGCCACTCGTTCATCCTGTTCATGGGCGTGGCCGTGTCCATCACCGCGCTGCCAGTGCTCGCCGCGCTCATCCGCGAGCGCGGAATCGCCGGGACCACCGCGGGTCTCACAGCCACCAGCGCCGCCGGCATCATGGACGTGGCGGCATGGCTGGTCCTGGCCGCAGCACTCCTAGGCACGGCGGACAAGCCGGGTAGACCATTGCCGGTAACGCTCACGCTGATTACTGGGTTCGTCGTGTTGATGCTGCTTGTCGTCCGCCCGGCATTGGGCCGGTGGGTTCGTCGGCCAGGCGCCGTGCTCGCTAATCAGCTGCCGGTGGCCCTGGCGCTGACGCTGGGCAGTGCCTGGGTGACGTCATGGCTGGGCCTGCACCCGGTGTTCGGCGGGCTTCTGGCTGGCTTCGCGATGCCGAGCAAGGACGGAACCCCCGAGCCAGACGTACTGCGCCCCATGGAAGAGGTCAGCGGCGTGCTGCTGCCGCTGTTCTTCATCATCACCGGCCTTTCGGTGAACGTCGGAACCCTGGACAGTACGGCCTTGATGATGCTCGCGGTGCTATTCACGATCGCCAGCGTGGGCAAGATCGGCCCCGCCTACGCGGCATCCCGAGTCGGCGGTCTAGCGCGGAAGGACGCGGCCACCGTCGCGATGCTGGTGAACACGAGAGGACTGACCGAACTCATCGCACTCAACGTCGGGTTCAGCGCGGGCCTCATCAGCCATCGACTGTTCAACGTCCTGGTGCTGATGGCAGTACTGACCACCATCATGACCGTGCCGCTGCTGAGATTGATCCGTCCGGCCACGACCGTCTCCGCTGAGGCCGCCGCGGCGGGACGAGTCGACCAGGAATCCGCGGCCAAAGCACTGTGAGTGCCATTCTCGGGAGACCAGGTTCGGTGTTCAGTCGTGTCGCGATCGTCAACCGGGGAGAGGCCGCGATGCGGCTCATCCACGCCGTCGGTGAGCTCAACGCGGAGGGCGGGCCGCGGATCGAGACGGTGGCCCTCTACACCGACGCCGATGCCACGGCCACGTTCGTGCGGGCGGCGGACCTCGGCTACTACATCGGCCCCGCCGCGGCGCGCCCCTATCTCGACCTGGCTGTGCTGGAGCGCGCCCTGGTCGAGACCGGCGCGGACGCCGCATGGGTCGGCTGGGGGTTCATGGCCGAGGACCCGGCGTTCGGCGAGATGTGCGGGAAGCTGGGGGTGACGTTCATCGGCCCTGATCCCGACGCGATGCGCAAGCTTGGCGACAAGATCGGTGCGAAGCTGATCGCCGAGCAGGCCGGCGTTCCGGTCGCGCCGTGGAGCCGCGGCCCGGTGCAGGACCTCGACGCCGCGCTGCGTTCGGCCGAGGGGATCGGCTACCCGTTGATGCTCAAGGCGACCGCGGGCGGAGGCGGCCGCGGCATTCGCGTCATCACCAGTCCCGAGGAGCTCACCGACGCCTACGAGCGCACCAGCCTGGAGGCCGAGCGCGCGTTCGGCAGCGGGGTGCTGTTCCTGGAGCGCCTGGTAACCGGCGCCCGGCACGTCGAGGTTCAGGTGATCGCCGACGGCCATGGCACGGCGTGGGCCCTGGGCGTGCGGGACTGCTCCCTGCAGCGGCGCAATCAGAAGCTCATCGAGGAGTCCTCCTCACCGGTACTGTCGGCCGGGCAAGCGGGCGAGCTGAAGGCGGCGGCGGAGCGGCTCGCGGTCACCGTCGGCTACTGCGGTGCGGCCACGGTGGAGTTCCTCTACAACCCGGAGGACCGGCTGTTCGCCTTCCTCGAGGTGAACACCCGGCTGCAGGTTGAGCACCCGGTCACCGAGCTCACCACCGGCGTGGATCTCGTCAAGGCCCAGCTGCACGTGGCCGCCGGCGGGAGACTGACCGGCACGCCGCCCGCCGAGATGGGCCACGCCATCGAGGCCCGGCTCAACGCCGAGGATCCCGACCGCGACTTCGCGGCCGCGCCGGGGCACATCGCGCTGCTCGACCTGCCCGCCGGCCCGGGCATCCGGGTCGACACCGGCGTCAGCGAGGGCGACTCCATTCCCGCCGACTTCGACTCGATGATCGCCAAGATCATCGCCTACGGCCGCGATCGCGACGAGGCGCTGTCCCGGCTGCGCCGCGCGATGCGCGAGGCCACCGTCCTCATCGAGGGCGGCACCACCAACAAGAGCTTTGTGGTTGAGCTGCTCGACCAGCCCGCGGTGATCGACGGGAGCGCCGACACCGGCTGGATCGACCGGATGCGAGCCAAGGGTCTGCTGGTATCGCACCAGCACTCCAGTGTCGCGCTGGCCGTCGCGGCGATCGAGGCCTACCTGGACCAGAAGCAGCTGGAGCTGCAGCGGCTGCTGTCCACCGCGCATGGCGGGCGGCCCCAGGTACGCCACGAGAGCGGGTGCGCGATTGACCTCACGTTGTGCGGCGCGAGCTACCGGCTCACCGTCGCCGAGACCGGTCCGGCCCGCTACCGCGTCGGGTTCGTCATGGGGGACGACGTGCGGGCCGTCGACGCGATGCTGGAGCGGTTCGGCGAGCACACCGGGCAGGTCCACTTCAACGAGCGCCGTTTCCGGCTGGTCACCGGCACGCATGGCCCGGTCCACCTAATCGAGATCGAAGGCGTGACCCACCGGGTAAGCCGCGACGAGGGCGGGGTCGTCCACTCGCCCGCCCCGGCCGTGGTGGTCGCGACCCCGCTCACGGCCGGGGACAAGGTCGGGGCAGGCGCTCCGGTGCTGGTCCTTGAGAGCATGAAGATGGAGACCGTCCTGCGCGCGCCGTACCCGGCGCTGCTCAAGGAGTCGCTGGTCTGTGTCGGCAGCCAGGTCGAGACCGGTGCGCCGCTGCTGCGCCTGGAACCGCTGGGCGAGGACGTCGATGACACCGCGCCCGAGGCGGCCGACGTCGAACTGGACCTGCCCGCCGAGCCTGCCGGGCTCTCCGCCGAACACCGCGTCGAGCGTGGCCTGGCCGAGCTGCGGAGCAGGCTGCTCGGCTTCGACATCGATCCGCGCGACGGCGGCCGCACCCTGGCGGGCTACCTCGCGGCGCGCGCCGAGCTTCCGCGACGGCCGCTCGCGGCCGAGACCGGGCTGCTGGAGATCTTCGCCGACCTGTCCGAGCTCAGCCGCGACAAGCCGGAGGGCGAGGAGACCAAGGCCGAGACGCGGCTGCACAGCTCGCGCGAGCACTTCCACACCTACCTGCAGAGCCTCGACGCCGAACGGGCCGGCCTGTCGGAGACGTTCCAAGGCCGCCTCATCCGCGTGCTGAGCCACTACGGTGTCGACGGCCTGGACCGCACGCCCGCACTGGAGGAGGCGGTCTTCCGGATCTTTCTCGCCCAGCAGCGCGCCAGTTCGGACGTCACGGTGATCGCCGCTCTGCTGGAGCGCTGGCTCGCTGAGGAACCGCCGCGCGACGGCCTGCGCCAGGCCATCGCCCAGGCGCTGGAGCACCTGGTCCGCGCCACGCAACTGCGCTTCCCGATGGTCGGCGTCCTCGCGCGGAGCCTGGTGTTCCGCTGGTTCGCCCAGCCGCTGCTACGCCGCGCCCGCGCCGAGGTCTACACCCGGATGCGCCGCCACCTGCGGTACCTCGACCAGCATCCGGACGCGGCCGACCGCGACGAGCGGATCGCCGATATCGTCGCCAGCCCCGAGCCGCTCGTGCGGCTGCTGTGCCAGCGCATCGACCGCCCCGGCACCGACGCGGGTCCGCTGCTCGAAGCCATTAACCGCCGCTACTACCGCGAGCACGGGCTATCCGCCGTGCGCTGCGACGTGATCGGGCAATGGCCGTTCGTCACCGGTCGCTACGAGTTCGACGGCAAGCCGCAGCGGCTGCTGGCGACGGTCACCGACTTCGGCGACCTGTCCAAGGTGCTGATGACGGTGGCGGAGGTGGCCGCCGTGGAGCCGGACCCGACCGCCCTCGTCGCCGACATCTACCTCACGTGGGCCGGCCAGCCCGCCGATGCCGACGGGATGGCCGCCGAGCTGCGTGCGGCGCTGTCCGCCGTCGCGCTGCCCACCAGGCTGCGGCGGGTTACCACGACGGTCGCCGGACGCAGCGGCCTGGCGATGCACCACCGCTTCACGTTCCGGCCGGCCTCGGTTGGCCTGACCGAAGAGCGGCTGCTCCGCGGCCTGCATCCGCCCATCGCGCAGTGGCTGCAGCTGTGGCGCCTGCGGAACTTCGAGCTCACCCGGTTGCCGTCCGCAGACGAGGACATCTACCTGCTGCGGTGTGTCGCGCCGAAGAACCCGTCGGACGAGCGGCTGGTCGCGATGGCGCAGGTCCGTGACCTGACGCCGCTGCGCGACGAGGAGGGCCGGATTCTCGCGCTGCCCGCGATCGAGGCTACGCTCGGCGCGTGCCTGGACGCGATCCGCGAGGTGCAGGCGCAACGCCCGGAGCGGAAGCGCCTGGATACCAACCGGATCGTCCTCTACGTGTGGCCACCGAGCGACATCGCGCGCGAGGACCTCAGCGCCGTCACCCAGCGCGTGGTGCCGACGATCGCGGGCCCCGGGGTCGAGGAGGTCCTGTTCCTCGGCCGCTACCGCGACCGGGAGACTGGTCAGCTGAAACCGGTGGCCGCCCGGTTCTCCTACGACGTCGCCACCGGGGTCCAGCTGACCGTCACCGATCCGCCGACCGACCTGGTCCAGCCGCTGGACGACTACGGCCAGAAGGTGCTGCGGGCGCGGCGTCGCGGTACGGCCTACCCGTACGAGCTGACTGACATGATCGCCGGGCCTGGCGGGTCGTTCACCGAGCACGACCTCGACGACTCAAGCGCGCTGGTCCCGGTCGACCGGCCGAAGGGGCTCAACGAGGCCGGCATCGTGGCCGGGGTGGCGATCACGCCGACCGAGCGGTACCCGGAGGGCATGACCCGGGTGGTGCTGCTCGGCGATCCGACGAAAGGGCTGGGCGCGCTGTCCGGACCGGAGTGCGCCCGCGTGATCGCGGCGCTCGACCTGGCGGAACGGCTGCGGGTGCCGGTGGACTGGTACGCGCAGTCGGCGGGCGCGCGCATCGCGATGGACTCGGGCACCGAGAACATGGACTGGATCGCGGCCGCGCTGCGTCGCATCGTGCGCTTCACCCAGGCCGGCGGCGAGATCAACGTCGTGGTGGCCGGGATCAACGTCGGGGGCCAGCCGTACTGGAACGCCGAGGCCACGATGCTCATGCACACCAAGGGCATTCTCGTGATGACGCCGGACTCAGCGATGGTGCTGACCGGCAAGCGGTCGCTGGACTTCTCCGGCGGCGTGTCCGCCGAGGACAACGTCGGCATCGGCGGGTATGACCGGGTGATGGGGCCGAACGGCCAGGCGCAGTACTGGGCACCGGACCTGTGGGCCGCCCACGGCGTGCTGCTGTCGCACTACGACCATTGTTACGTGCTGCCGGGTGAGGACGGGCCGCGCAGGGCCGTCACCTCCGATCCGGTCGACAGGGACATCTGCGGCTACCCGCATGCGGTCGCGGGCAGCGACTTCACCACTGTCGGGCAGATCTTTTCCCGCGAGACCAACCCGGACCGCAAGAAGCCGTTCGACATCCGCACGGTGATGCGCGCGCTGGCCGATCAGGATCACCCGGTCCTGGAACGCTGGGCTGGTATGGCGGACGCGGAGACCGCCGTGGTGCAGGACGTGAAGCTGGGCGGGTGGCCGGTGTGCCTGCTGGGCATCGAGTCGCGGTCGGTGCCGCGGCGCGGGTTCCCGCCTACCGACGGACCGGACACCTACACCGCCGGCACGCTATTCCCGCGCTCGTCGAAGAAGGTCGCGCGGGCTATCAACGTGCCGAGCGGTAACCGGCCGCTGGTGGTCCTGGCGAACCTGTCCGGGTTCGACGGGTCGCCGGAGTCGATGCGCCAGCTGCAGCTGGAGTACGGCGCCGAGATCGGCCGAGCGATCGTCAACTTCCGCGGCCCCATCGTGTTCTGCATCATCTCGCGCTATCACGGCGGCGCGTTCGTGGTGTTCTCCAAGGCACTCAACCCGAACATGACGGTGCTCGCGGTGGACGGCTCGTACGCCTCGGTGCTGGGCGGCACCCCCGCCGCGGCGGTGGTATTCGCCGCCGACGTCGACGCGCGTACCGCTGCCGACCCGCGGGTGGCGGACCTGGAGGCCCGCATCGCTTCGGCCGAGGGGCCGGAACGAGCCGCGCTCGTCGCCCGGCTGGCGGACACGCGGGCCTCGGTGCACGCTGAGAAGCTGGCCGAGGTCGCGGCCGAGTTCGACAGCGTGCATTCGATTGAGCGTGCTCACCGGGTAGGTTCGGTGGATTCGATCATCCGGCCGGGCGAGCTTCGGCCGCAGGTCATCGCCGCCGTGGAGCGCGGAATCCCACCTGCCTTGAGCCGTGCGGATGAAGTGTCAAGTTCGGGTACCCGGGCGACAGGGAGTTCCGGTAGCTAGGCGACATTGCCGGTGGCGGAGTTCTTCCGTCGTGGGCGGCCCTTGGGGTTGGCGAACGCGCCGAGCTCGCGGGACCGGTCATGGCGGATGGGGTGGACCCGGATCACCTTGCCGTCCTTGGACAGCTGCACCGACCCGGCCACGATGGTGACGTCGATGGCGGTGCGGGCCCACCGGCGGCCGCAGGCGTAGTTCGTGCCGGCGAAGCAGACCACCCCGGCGCCACCGGCCAGGCGAGTCACCGTCAAACCGGCGGTGGCGTCCCGGGCCCGGCGCGCCACCCCGCGCCCGTGGCGTGCGGTCGGCCTGGTCCGGGCGCAGCCGCTGCGCGTGGGTCGCGACCACCACCCCGGCATGCAGGACGTCCACCAACCCGCCGCGGACAACGACCTCGACCGGCTCCCCGGCATAGGTGGCCCGTCGTACGGCTGCGTCCCAGGGACGATCAGCCAGTTCGACGGCTTGTTCAATCAGAGCCTCGCGCGCATCCTCCGGCAAGCTATGGAATTGGACTTGGGCACCACCACCGAACTCAACCCGGTAACTCACCGGTCCTGACGGCGGCCAGGCCAGCCGGGAATCACCTGCGCGGCTGGAACGAAATCTGCTGCGCCTTCACGGGCGGCGTCCAACCGCCGCTCGTAGCCGGGGCTGGAATAGGCGACCGCACGCAGGCGCCACAAGCGCAGCAGCTCCTGGAGTTGGCGGAACTGCTCGGGGCGGCGTACGCTCTCCACGGCTGCGGCGTATTCGGCCCGGAGCTGCGGATGGTGCTCCTTAGGGAGTGCGCGCACGATCTCAACCGGGTCGTCGGGATCTCTGCCATAGGTGGGCTGCGCAGTCATCGGGATGCTCCCTAATCGCCCTGCACGAGAACAACTCGCTTGAGCCTCGACGGTAGATCACCGCACGGCCGGTTGGACGTACGCCGGGCAGCCACGGTCACTCACGGGCAACCGCAAGCCACGGACCAGTACCGGAGCCCCGCACGTCACCCGGCGGACCGCGCTACCGATCTTCCAAGCTGGTGATCTGCGGCCCCCTCTCGACATGATCTCGGTTCTCCCCTGCGGGCGGCCGGTAAGACAACTCCGTGATCACCGTCGGCCTGATAAAGGTGGGGGTGTGACCGTCCCGGACTATCAGACACTAAGGGCCCCAGCTCTTCGTGCGCTTGCAGACGGCAAAGAGCTGCAGATGTCTGAGTTGCGCAGCGTAGTCGCCCACAAGATCGCGCTAACAGCCGATGATCTCAAGGCGACGATACCAAGTGGAGCACCGCTATTCGCCAGCCGCCTCCATTGGGCGGTCACCTACATGCATCAGGCGGGTCAATTACGCCGACCTCGCCGAGGGGTCGTCCAAATCACGATCGCGGCCGCGATGTCCTAGCGAAGCATCCAAACCGAGTGGATATCGGCGTATTGAGCCAGCTCCAGGAGCTCATTGACTTCCGGAGTCGAACCCGCGCTGCAGCCACCCCCGCCGATGCCGATCACGTTGGGCATTCGGCGGAAGGTGAGAGCACGCCCCGAGAAACGATTGCCAAAGCGGTGATCGAAGCCAACAACGCGGTGGCCGCCGAGGTTCTTGACCGCGTCCGTGAGCGTGAGCCCGCGTTCCTCGAACGGTTGGTACTGATGGTTTTCTCAACAAGGTCGATCCGGTCATCCAGCTTGTGACGGGGACGGACTGGCAGACACGCGGACATAGCGCAAGATCCCCGGGCAGGCGCGGAGCCCCCGAAAGAAGGGGTCTCGCTGAAGATCCACTGACCACCGGGAAGGCTCCGCGTGCTGTCCTATCGTGTCATGCCCGACGTTCCCCTCCAACTGGCCGTGCTCGTCGCGGAGCCGCTGGCCGCGCACCGCCGCGAGATCGGCACCCGCCGCGGGACACGCGCCCTGACCTGCTGGAAGCAAGCCGTCTTCGCCCTAGCCTGGTTCCGGGACCGGCCCGATATCTCCAGGCTCGGCAAGGGCTTTGGGACCTCCCAGGCCACCGCCTACCGCTACCTCGACGAAGCCATCGGGGTGCTGGCCGCCCGCGCCGCGCCTGCGCGAGGCGCTGGAGAAGGCAAAAGAGCGGGGACTGCCCTACCTGATCCTGGACGGCAAAGTCGTCGCCGCCGACCGGTGCAAGGAAAAGACCATCAGCAGGAAGAGCCGCGAGATCGACCGCTGGTATTCCGGCAAGGCCCACGGCTTCGGCGGCAACATCCAGGCGCTGTTCACCCCCGGCGGCATCCCGCTGTGGGTCTCAGCGGTCCTGCCCGGCGGGGTCCACGACATCACCGCCGCGCGCGAGCTCGTCCTCGCCATCTTGCGGCCCTTCCTGAAGCACTTGCCGGTACTGGCCGACTCCGGATACGAAGGCGCAGGCTGCGGCGTACACGTCCCGGTGAAGAACCCAGCGGGCGGCCGGGAGCGTGATCTCGGCACCCGGACCCGCAACGCGCTGCTCCGCTCGCTGCGCTGCCTGGGCGAGCAAGGCTTCGCCCTGATGTCCCAGCGCTGGCGCACCCTCCAGCGCGTCATGCTCAGCCCCGGCAAGATAGGCGACATCGCCCAGGCTGCCCTCGTCCTCGTCCAATTCGAGCACAAGATGATCACTTCGGATTCGCTGCGACAGACTTCAGTGTGTTTCGCCTAGGGCTGCGGCGCGCTCGGCGAGCGCGCGGCAGCGGAGCGCGGCGTCGGCCAGCGCTGGCGGGCTCCAGACATCGTCTGGGTTGTACAGGTTGGTGCCCGGCGGCACGATCTCATCGATGCGGTCGAGGATCTTGTCGTCGAGGGTCAGCGAGGCGCCGTTCACCAGGTCCTCCAGCTGCTTCATGGTACGCGGCCCAGTGATGACCGAGGTGACGGCCGGATGCGCCACGGTGAACGCGACCGCAAGCTGGGGCAGGGAGCAGCCGATGCCCGCCGCCAGCTCCGCGAGCTGCCCGGCGGCCTCGAACTTGGCGGCGTTCGCCGGAATCGCGGGATCGAGCCGATCCGGGCGCAGCGCGGGCGGCCAGCGGACAGGCCGGCATCCTCGCCCTTGCGGTACCTGCCGGACAGGAAACCCCAGGCGCGCGGGGACCAGGTAAGCACTCCCATCCCGAGGCGCTGGCAGACCGGCAGCACCGAGGACTCGATCCCGCCGGCAAGCAGCGAGTAGGGCGGCTGCTCGGTCCGGAAACGCAGCAGCCCGCGGCGCTCGGCGACGTGGTATGCGCCGACGATCTCCTCGGCCGGGAAGGTCGAGCAGCCGAAGGCGCGGATCTTCCCGGCGTGCACGAGGCCGGTGAGCGCGCAGAGGGTTTCCTCGATGTCGGTGCTGTGGTCAGGGCGGTGGATCTGGTAGAGGTCGATCCAGTCGGTCTGCAACCGGCTCAGGCTTTCCTCCACCCCCTGGAGGATCCAGCGCCGCGAGTTGCCGCTGCGGTTGCGGCCCTCGCCCATCTGAAAGTGCACCTTGGTGGCCACCACAATGTCGTCGCGGCGGCCTTTGAGCGCCTTCCCGACGATCTCCTCGGACTCGCCGCCGGAGTGCATGTCGGCGGTGTCGACGAAGTTGATCCCCTGGTCGAGGGCAGCGTGGATGATCCGGGCGCAGTCGTCATGGTCGGGGTTGCCCACGGCGCCGAACATCATGGTCCCCAGGCAGTGGACGCTCACCTGGATGCCGGTGCCGCCGAGGGTTCGGTAGTTCATGGTCATGCGACGGACGCTAGGCCGTAGCGAGCGACCTCATACCGCCGAGGGACCGCGGCTGCGCCGCGGGCTGCCGCGATCGTGATGATGTGCCGCGAGGAGGCCGCCTGCGTATGGGTGGCCTCCTCGCTTGTTCCGGCCTAGCC
>Ga0137367_10003193_pt1 | contig 13249 bp, 10 predicted proteins | sample SagtaG_14_FD_104939 | JGI IMG/M metagenome (GOLD analysis project Ga0137367, IMG submission 104939) | Vadose zone soil microbial communities from Sagehorn Ranch, Mendocino, California, USA - Sage1_L_80_16 metaG | ecosystem: Environmental > Terrestrial > Soil > Vadose zone | place: USA... | reverse complement strand
TCCAGGCCGTGACCCACGAAGGAGGCACTGGAAGGGTCCAAACGGTGCAACGCGAGACCAACCCGCTGTATTACCGAAGCATCGAGTTGTTCGGTCAGGCGACCGGGGTACCGGTCCTTCTGAACACCAGCTTCAACTTGCGGGGCGAACCCATCGTCACCACACCTGCGAATGCATTGAACACGTTTGGCAAAAGCGATATCGACACGCTTTATATGGATAACTTTGTAGTTAGAAAGTGAGGATGATCAATGAAAAACTTTTTCCGTAGTATGTCTTTAAATGTAGGCATCGTTGGGCAGCTTCTGAATTTCCTGTGGCAGCGCAAGCTTTGGTGGCTCATCCCAATGATTGTTGTGCTGTTGGTCTTTGGATTATTGCTGATCTTCGCTTCAGCTTCTGGAATCGGACCGTTTATTTATACGCTGTTTTAATGATTTTACAGTTCTGACAGGCACTAAATCCTTCGGCGGCGTTCGCGAATTTGCGGTAGGTGATCATAAAGCGCTTGGCCGATAGTGGAATTTGCCTGATCGGATTGTGTGGCCGTAATCCTTTGACATGGATAGGAGAGGCGTCCGCGACTCGCGGGTTGTCTCTCTTGCCATAATAATATTGTTTCAATCAGGCATGTAGGTGGCACTGTGGCAACCCCAAAGGCTTTGTTTGAATTTCTAGAGCATTCTGCCGGAGTCGATCCGGATAAAACCGCAGTCATCGAACCTGGACAGGGCTCGATCACGTATGGAGAACTCAACGCGCTTGCTAATCAGCTACGCGATCGACTCTACCACCTTGGAGTTTGCCCTGGTGATCGTGTCGGGATTTATCTACATAAATCGATTGATTCTGTGGCAGCCATCTTTGGGATTTTAAAGACCGGTGCTGCTTACGTTCCTGTCGATCCAGGCGCCCCAGTTTCTAGGAATGCTTATATCCTCGCGGACTGCCAGGTAAAGGCTGTCGTTATAGAAGATGGCTTCGTGAATGGCTTAGCATCTGAATGGACTGCCAGGGAGGATATCTCCCGATTCTTGATATTGAACCGAACAGGTGGAGGCAAATACATCAAGGAGATGTTAGACCAAGCCCAGGCGAGTATGCCAATCTCAGCGGGGGATAGTGTTAACCCTTCTCTTGACGATCTTGCTTATATCCTTTACACCTCCGGTTCTACTGGCAAGCCTAAAGGAGTCATGCTCACCAATCGAGCGGCGATCAGTTTTGTCGATTGGTGTTCAGAGGCTTTTGAGCCGCTCCCAAGCGACCGGTTCTCATCCCATGCACCTTTTCACTTTGACCTTTCCATCCTGGATATCTATCTGCCGATTAAACATGGCGCCTCGCTGGTCCTGATCTCGGAAGAAATTGGAAAAGACCCGGTCCGTTTGGCCTCTCTGATTTCGGAGAGCAAGATCACGAGTTGGTATTCGACGCCCTCGATCTTGAGTTTCTTAGCCCAGTACGGGAAGTTAGAACGATACGATTATTCCAGTCTCCGGATCGTGCATTTTGCCGGCGAAGTTTTTCCGGTCAAGCATCTTCGGGCTCTTAAGAAACTGATTCCAAATCCTAGGTATTTTAACCTTTACGGTCCAACCGAAACGAACGTTTGCACATTTTATGAAATTCCCCAAATCATCCCGGAGGACCGAACGAATCCCTACCCCATCGGAAAAGCGTGCTCGCACTACCGGATCGCAATCTTCGATGAGCTTGGCAGGGAAGTGTCTCCTGGCGAAGAAGGAGAGTTATGCGCTAGCGGGCCGGGGATGATGATCGGTTATTGGAACCTGCCTGAAAAAACAGCCAACGCTTTTCTGGTTGATTCCCTGGGCGACAAATGGTACAAAACAGGAGATATTGCATTCGAGACACCAGATGGAAATTATATATACGTTGCCCGGCGAGATCGAATGGTGAAAAAGAGAGGGTACCGTATTGAGTTAGGGGAGATCGAGTCAGGTTTATATCGCCATCCATCTATAAAAGAAGCTGCGGTGATTGCATTGCAAAACGATGATGGAGTAAAAATTAGAGCTTTCGTCAGTTATCACAAGGATAGCCGTCCTTCCATCATCGAGTTAAAACAATTCTGCTCACAGAACCTACCAGCTTACATGGTGCCTGACCTTTTTTCTTTCTTAGAGATTCTCCCGAAAACATCTACAGATAAGATCGATTACCAGAAACTTAAGGAGTTCTCCTCAATGGATGCGTAGCCCGTTCCAGAGGAGGCAACTCGATGGGGTCTTTTGATACGAATGGAATGTAAATGAATTCCGTAATACCTAACTTGGACAGACCAGGTACAGTAGCCATTCCACAGGGAAATGAAAGTGACGGTATCGCGGAAGTAATCTCAGATGAACTCCGCGCACTTGGTTACCAACCGGTATACTTTCAAATTGGCTCTCCCATACCTCAAAAAACCGAAGTGGTATTCTCTTACGGTCCGTACGGAAATTTCCTAACGATCCCGCGCCAATTAGCCAAAATGCTACCCAACCAAAAGCCAATTTTCTTGCATTGGAATACCGAAGGGCTCCCAGATCTGAGGATCTCCTGGAAAATCATGAGCTCAATCGCCAGATGGCGTTCCTGGTTGGGGAGAGTCCAGGATTCTCGAAACGGTTCTGCAAGAACTCCTGGAACCGGTAGGCTCCTCTCTCTAAATGAATCCCGGATGCTGCGTTTTCGTTACCTTGGAGATTACTATTATGCACATCGTCGAGGTTGGTTAGATATCTTTGCCGACACATCGGAGGTCTATGCTGAGATCCATCGCCGACATGGATTACCAACGATTGTCGCACACTGGGGAGCAACACGCCAGTGGTACAAGGATCTGGGTTTGGAACGCGATATCGATGTTCTGTGGATGGGGACGCGAGGCACAAAAAGACGTAGCGTAATATTAGACCGCGTCAGAAACGAACTTGAGGCCAATGGGGTTCGAATGCATGTAGCTGACGGAAAAGAGAACCCATTTATCTTCGATGATGAGCGCATTTATTATCTAAATCGATCCAAAATTACCCTCAATATTACCCGCACCTGGTACGACGACAACTTTTCACGCATTACTCTGGCAGCTCCAAACCGCTCATTAATCGTTTCCGAATCGGTTCTCCCCCATTGTCCAAGTTTTATCGAAGGAACACACTATGTTTCTGTCCCAGTTGAAAGACTAGCCGAGACGATTCGATACTATTTGGATCATGAAGAAGAAAGATTGCGTATTGTCGACAATGCCTATCACTTGGTTACTACCAAACTTGTATTCCGGGAAAGTATTAAGTCAATCATGGATGCTGTAAACGAAGTATATCAATCGATCCATCGAATTGATCGGAGTCCCGTAGTAGATATTTATGACCTACCTGATTGACGAGATTTCTTAGTTTTGGGACTTCGATAAGAAAAGCCTCTATCATTTTGGTAAAATTCTAACTCATGAAGCATGGTTGAAAGCTATTTCCGTTGGAAAGTCCTTACTGAAAATGTTTGCATCCTTGGAGGGTGAAATTGCGGGTCTTATTCCTCACCAACTTTTATTTGGAGTATGGATCAGGCGGAGAAGATCAATCGTGTCAGCAAGTGGTGGAAGGCTTAAAACAGCGAGGCCATACCACCCTAGTCTTGACAAGTATGCATGCTACCAACAATGTGCCCGCAGAAGCAGACGGAATTTACCGATCCTTATACCTGGAGATGGATTTAGTGCCCTTGAGGCACACGATAACGTTCTTCACTAAGAGAAAGGCGAGAGAAAAACACAATTTACAGGTCTTTGAGCGTGTTCTTCAGCAATTTGATCCGGACATCATTTTCATCTGGGGCATGTGGAACCTGCCCTATTCGCTTGCAGCTTTCGCTGAAGCCAGATGTCCACATAAAGTCGTCTATCGTTTTGCTACATACTGGCCCACCTTACCCAGCCAACACGAGTTTTATTGGCGGACTCCGGGACGCAAGTGGTACAGCCGGCTTCCCAAGCAAATATTAGGCCATATAGCTCTGGCGATGCTGACCAAAGAGACTCAGAGAGTGCCATTGGCATTTCGTCATGCCATCTGTGTCAGCACTGCAACTCGAAATGTCCTGGTCGAAGCTGGAGTGCCGGTGTCACACGCGCGGATCATTTATACCGGCCTGGACCTTCAGCATTATCTCAACAGTGGCGAACAGCATTCACTGCCCGATGAAGACCAGAGTCTAAAGTTGCTTTACGCTGGGCGCATATATCCAGAAAAGGGTATTGATACCTTGATCGAGGCAATGAGTAAGCTGGTTTACGGTCAGGGCAAGCGAGATATCAGGTTGAGTCTGGCAGGTTCCGGTTCTGTTGACTATGAAAACGACTTGCGCCAACTTGTAAACCGATCACGGCTAACCGACAACGTGTCCTTTTTGGGATGGGTACCACCTGCTGAATTGCCTGAGTTTCTGCGGAAATTTGATGTGCTTGTAGTGCCATCTATCTGGCCGGAGCCGTTTTCTCGGACAGTACTGGAGGGCATGATATCGGGATTAGTCGTGGTGGCCGCACGAACAGGAGGAACACCCGAGATCATTGTGGATGGAGAAAACGGCTTGCTGTTCATGCCAAATGATTCGGAGGATTTAGCGAAAAAGATCGCTTGCCTCCTGAATGATCCTGAATCACATAATCGAATAGGGTATGCTGGTAGGCAAACTATATTGGAGCGATTTACGATGACGAAAATGATGGATGAGATCGAAAGCTATCTCCAAGATGTCGCCTATGTTTCGACCGCGGAGAAACCAGTGAATTAGAACCTATTCGGAACCCACGGCTAACCAGGTAGACAGCCTGGCTTGCGATACTGTAGATTCGTATAACATCATGTAAAGGTGCCAAATCTTGACATCATTACCAACGACCAGCGTTATCATTCCGACGTACAACCGCAAAGACCTGCTCCGTGAAACACTTAATTCACTTGCCCAACAGACTCATCCCAGCGATCAGTTTGAGGTCATTGTCGTAGATGATGGCTCAACAGATGGGACCGCGACAATTTCAGCGGAGGTTTTTCCGTTTATCCTGCGCTATTTTTGGCAGAGTAATCAAGGGGATGCCGAAGCCCGTAACTTGGGCGCCCGGCAGAGTCAAGCAGATATCCTCGTCTTCCTAGATGATGATATTTTGGTGGAGTCTGGCTACCTAACACACCTCATCCAAGCCCATGGCATGAGCCAAAATAAGATTGTGACCGGCACATGCAATCTTTTGCTAACAGAGACAACCCTCTTTTCCCAAAGCCTAGATGCTTCAGCCGTTTTAAACCATGCCGATACAGTGACGGAAGTGCCGTTCAGAGATGCATACAGCAATAACATGTCTCTCCGGCGGGAGGCATATTTCAAAATCGGAATGATGCAAGGTCTGGATTTCCCAGGTTCCAGTATGTGGTGTGATCTCGACTTTAATTATCGCGCGTATCTACAAGGTTTTGAGTTTTGTCGTAGCACCAAAGCAATATGCTGGCACCGAGATTATACTGTTCGTAGTTTGGAGACCTATAAAAAGCGCGCGAAAACGGCCAGCTATCGGGCAGTTGTTCTTTTCCAAAGATATCCCGAATTACTAGCTCATGTTCCTATGTTTTACGATAAAACTCCGATTACCTGGGGTCAAGATCCACCGCGCCTCATCGCCCGCAAATTGGCCCGCGCCCTAGCCTCATCTCCTTTGGCTTTGTGGAGCATGGAACAAATTGTTCATGCCTTGGAGCAGCATTATTCAGCGTCCACTCTACTGCCCTCACTCTATCGTTATATCGTCGGTGGTTATGTGTTTCAAGGATATCGGGCAGGGTTGAACAAGTTCGGACAGATCAACAAGGTGAATGCCTTGATTAGGCTACCTTGATCCGTAGAGATACGATTATCCACCCATCACCAATGAGACTATTACACCAGCACTTGAACCAGAATCCGCAACTTTGGCTTCGCCCATTGCTCATCCTCGGCCTGTTGCTGCTTAGCGCGGCCCTGCCATTTGTGGCGTCGCAACGCCAGTTGGCGTTGGTACTTTTTCTACCGTTAGGTATTGGCATGGTGTTGGCTTTCATGCGCTGGCCATCTCTCGGCTTAATCGTTGCCTCTGTAGCCGGGATGATCGTTCCTTTCGTTGGACCCAGTGGCTTAAACGTGACCATGATCTTGGTAGCTCTGCTCCTGGGCATGTGGCTGCTGGACATAATGGTCCGTCAGCACCAAACACAGCTCGCGTCTTCACGTACTATATGGCCGCTGTTGTCCTTCATCATCATCGCCTGCATCTCGTTTGGGGTTGGCCAATTGGACTGGCTGCCCTTCGCCGTCCATGCGCCACTAGGTGCGCAGCTTGGTGGTCTCTCTATCATAGTGCTTTCAGCATGTACTTTCCTGTTGGTGGCAAACCAGGTGCGTGACCTGGGCTGGTTGAGGACAATCACCTGGACATTCCTAGCTTTTGGTACGTTGTCCATTTTGCTTAGAGCAGTGCTACCAAAATTTGGCCTGCCTACCCAGAATTTGACCCAGCAAGTAGGCGCTGTTTTCTATATCTGGGTAGTGTCATTGGCTTTCAGCCAGGCTTGGTTGAATCGAGATTTGCATCTAGGCTGGCGGTTGGCTCTCGGTGGACTGGTACTGCTCACTCTCTACAACCAATTATTTTTGAAATATGACAATAAATCAGGTTGGATACCAGCACTTGTCTGCATAGCCGCTATCATCGGATTCCGATCCTGGCGTGCTGGGTTGGCTATGATCGCGGTCGGAGCTGTAGCGTTTTTGATTGTGAAGACGGGAATAGTGAACTCAGAAGACTATAGCGTTTCTACGCGACTCGATGCCTGGTTGATCATGGCCCAGATTATCAAAATTAGTCCCATATTGGGGTTGGGCTTTGCCAATTATTATTGGTATACACCGCTTTTTCCTATCCGAGGTTATGCAGTGAGTTTCAACTCTCACAATAACTACGTAGACATCGTTGCCCAGACTGGATTAGTGGGTTTGGTCTGCTTCTTGTGGCTTTTATGGGAGCTTGGCAGGCTGGGCTGGCGGCTACGAGAACATGTTCCGGCAGGATTTGCCCAAGCCTACGTTTATGGCGCTTTGGGTGGGCTGGCAGGGACAGCTGTGATAGCGATGTTGGGCGATTGGGTTCTGCCCTTTTTCTATAACATTGGTATGATCGGTTTCCGAACCAGCATGCTTGGCTGGCTCTTCCTGGGTGGTTTGGTGAGTTTAGAGCAGATGGCAATGTCGCAGAAATGAGAAAATTCTATTACGGTCTCCTTCTACTGATTCTCATCATCATAGGCATCAGTGCCGTTTTCTATTTTAATTTCACTGCTGAAGATGCTTACATAACCTATCGATACGCCGAGAATTGGGTCAATACTGGATCCTTGGTCTACAATGAAGGTGAACCAATCAATGCAATGACTTCACCTCTACACGCTATACTTTCAGCAGCATTATTCTTTGTAACTGGCAATACTGTTTTAAGTAATAAAATAATTTCTTTATTGCTATTGCTGATTTCGGCGCTGCTCGTTTGGTATCGATACAGAGAACACCTTCATTGGCAGGTATTAGCCCTCATATTGTTGCTACCCCCCTGCGTGTTGTTGTGGACATTTGGAGGACTGGAAACCCCCATTCTGCTTTTTCTGGCAACCACTACAGTGATCTTAGCCCTCCGCCCACCTCCGGTCAGGCTTCGTTTGATATGCGTGATATTTCTTTTAGCTGGTCTGGCTTTTCTGACCCGCTATGATTCAATCTTATTTTTCCTTCCAGTTACCCTTTATGTGGCTTCAAAAGCACGATCGATTAACCATGTTGTTATTGCCTTAGCAGGAGCGACAGTTTTGCCCCTAGCCTGGTTATTCGTCAGTATTTATTACTACGGTGATCTCCTCCCAACTTCATTTTATGTTAAGACCCCAACAGGGAATTTGTGGAATTTGATTTTTAATGGAAGATATATCGCTTCTTATCTTCTATATATTGGAATTATTCCTGTAGTAGCCCTGATATTTGTTCTGCTGATATCAAAACATAGAACGATTGATGTACTATACCGGCACTTCAAAAGCGTCTGGTGGCTTTATCTGGGACTATTGTTGGAGATTTTATATGGCTTAACGATGGCAACCCACCACATGATGTTTTCTTTTCGCTTCTTTGTTCCCTACATACCTACAACTGTGATTGTTGTGGTGGATCTCCTTCGCCGTGCATCTGAAACAACAGAAGTCGATTTGTCAACAGGACGACCTGCATACCTGTTCACAGGATTTCTTCTTTGTCTAACACTGTTTCAGCTCTATCAGAATGTATATACCTATAATCATTCTGTCAATGGGATTTCATCAATCGGGGAATACAGGGCTGTTGGTATCCGAGATTATGTCAGTTTCATACAGATTCTGAAAGAGGAGGCCTTCGATATCGAGAACCATTGGAAGATGATCAATGGAGATGGCGGCCGCCGTCCGCGGATCATAACCTTCGCAGCAGGCATGTTGCCCTACACTTACAGAGATTCATATATTTATGAGCAATTGGTGTCGTATCGCCATTGCCATCAACGGTATCAGCAAAGATTGTATGCCGATTACATCCATATCGTTGCTCCCAGACAGGGCCAGGTAGATCAGCAGCTACCGGGGCCTGAAGATAGTTATTATCTCGTATCGTCTTACGAGATGATTTTTGACGGATCGATGCAAACGTTCCTCGTTTATTACAATCCAAAACCTGAGGCACATAATCTCACTGTCGGGATTTACGATTTCTGCAAACAGGCTGAAAAGGTCGCAAAGTGACGAAACCGATAAAGCTTTTTAGATGGATGTTCAGACTGATGAGAGTATTGTTCGCCAGCGCCCTGTTCATCATATTCATCACACCTTCTTGGGCCCTTGCACAGTCTACGGGTGATCCTTGGGCCACACCCCTGAACCTTTCCCACTCGGGTGTTGCTACAAACCCGGATATTGTGACCGATTCTGAGGGAGTTGTACACGCAGTTTGGCAGGATGATCTCGCGAACTTTGTATACGCGCGGCTGGATGGCGATCAATGGAGTACACCAGAGACGACCAACTTGAATCGCTTGTTCACTGTGCCTATTCCTGGGGCGCCTGCGAGAGGATCTCGACCATGGATCTACACTGGCCCTAATCCATTGTTCATATCCGGTCCTGACCGATATATCTTCGCCTTCTGGATTTCCCCCCAAAATAGATTGTTCACGGCCAGAGTGAGAAACCTAAATTTCGAAAATTTGGCCTCTTGGGAATCTGGAGGTGTGATAGCGAATCAGGCTGCTTCTTTTGCAGCAACCACAGACGCGAACGGCGAATGGCATCTGGCCTACTTTCGTACGGTTGCCGATATCTTAAACCCAGCCGGCATTTATTACACGCACTCCAGAAATGGCGGCATAAGTTGGACTCGGCCAATCCTGCTCTATCAATCCCCTTACCTCAGTCATCTAGGTGTAGGCGAAGCTAATCTCAGCCTCGCCGCGGCCGAGACCGATGGAGCGCAGCACGTATATGTTACCTGGGACAATCGTCCACGGAAGCAGGTGTTTGTGGCCCACTCCGCGGACGGCGGAAAGAATTGGGACTGGGAAAAGCCGATGCTAGTTGCAGGTCCAGCGCCAGACGCTGGGTTGGCTGGTCCATTGAATATTCAGGTAGGCGCTTATCAGAATAATGTTGTGCTTGTCTGGCAAAGCGGCCGCTCAGCGAATGGCTTGCTGCCCGCATGCAACCAGATCTATCAGTTCTCCAGTGATGCAGGTGCCACTTGGAGCGACCCACAATCAATGATCGAGAATTTGCTGAGTTGCACACAATCAAACAAATTTGTAACAGGATTGTCGAACAGTCCTAAAGGCCTATTGTATTTTTTAACTGAAACTAAAAGCGAGGTTTTCCTAACAGCTTGGAATGGTCTCCGATGGAGCCAGTCGCAGGAACAACCAATTTTGTCTAGTTTTGAAGAACCTGAGATTTACACACAGGTTATCTTTGGTTGTCATCAGGGCGCTTTTTTACGCGCGCGACTGTACGTCGTTGGCTGCGACCAGGGGGACGGCGGCGATATCTGGGTTACTTCCCGCGATCTGGGGACAGATAATTCCTGGTTTCAGGCGCCGGTATGGAGCCAGCTTTCGCCTGTTACGAGCGATAATTTTAAGATGGAAGCTGTTAAGTTAGTGACCACAGATGATGGCTCCTTCCATGCCTTCTTTAGTCAGCATCAGGATCGGGCCATCTACTATACATACTGGAATGGCGAAACGTGGTCGCGCATCGCTCCGGTACTCAAACTGCCGGAAGGCGAAGCTGCCTCGCCGGCGATAGCAGTCGGATCTGGAAATGAGTTGTTTCTGATCGCACGAAGCAGCAATGGTAGGCTTTACTTTAGCCGGGCGACCAGCGGTGACGCCGCTACAGAAGCAAACTGGGCAACACCAGCACGACTCGAAATAGGCCACGACGGGGAAATTGGTTCGGTTGACATCGCCTCAGATCCTACTGGAACTATATATGTGGCTTATTCTATTCCACTAAATGACGAGCGCGGCATCTACCTAATTGAATCAAAAGACCATGGCACATCCTGGTCAGAGCCAATTCAAGTGTTCAATGGAGCAGCCGCAGGTTTCGATCTCGTCGGTGCACCTTCTTTATTGATATCGACAAATGGTTTATTACATATCATATGGAAGGAGCAGTCAATTCAGGGAGATGGAGAGCCACAGACACGCGCCCTCTACTACACCCGATCCGAGGATGGCGGGCATACTTTCAGCAATGCGACGCCGGTTGTTAAGGAACCTGTGGCTTGGCAAAAGATCATGGCTGATGTTAAAGGTAATCTGCATCTATTCTGGCAACCGCAGGACACACTCACGACCATCTGGGATCAGATCTCCCTAGATGGTGGGATGACATGGCAATACCCACAAGGGCTGCCCAATACAGGAAGGCTTGTGGCGGTTACGACCGACCCTGCTGGAAGATTGCATTTGATGGGTGTTGGTCCGGAGGCTCTTGGTCAATGGCTCTGGGATGGTAGTCGATGGCAGTCCGAAGCGCCCCTAAAATGGCCACCCGTTTCACAGGAGCAGCAGAGTCAAATTTCAGTGGAATTGTTAGCGGCTGCAGTCAGCAAACAAGGGAAAATGTTGGTTCTCGTGGCGGAACAGACAACCCGAGGCGATGTACCAGAGATGACACTACACTATGCCACCCGCACGCTCGAACTGCCCTCAGGACAGGCCGCAACCCAGATTCCCACTCAGGCAGTACTAACACCTACATTGGCTCCAGCAACATCCACTCCTGAGGGATTATTGACTCCGACCACTCCGGCCGACAATGGCTCTGCCACGGCGGAACAAACCGTCCAAAGCGCAACCAACAATCGGCTCTCCCCGCTCAAATCGGCTCTCTTACCGGTTGCGCTTCTTCTGCTCAGTGTTCTGGGTATTGTCATCTGGCAAGTGGCTCGAGCCAAAGATCGATAGTGCACCATTATTCGGCTACTGTGAAACTGCTGCAGCAAGCCAAAAAAACGAAAAACTGCAATGGTAGTGAAAAATAATAGTCGCGGCATACTGATCAATCTATCTCTGATCATCATCTCCACACTCTTTGCCTTATTTCTGAGTGAGATAGCACTGCGGCTCATGGGTTTCAAGCCAATGTATGTTAGTCCGGAACGAGATCAATTTTGGAAATATGATCCGGTTCTGGGATGGGCTCACCAACCAGGGCAAGAGGGCATCTTTGAAACGCCGCAGTTTCGTACTGTTGTGCGAATCAATGAAAAAGGTTTACGAGACCGCTCCCATTCTTATAAAAGGCAAAATGGTATCAAGCGCGTATTAGTGCTTGGGGACTCATTTGCTTGGGGTTATGGTGTAGAAGAATCAGAGCGCTTCTCACAACTGCTTGAAAAATCAGTCGATGTTGAGGTCATTAATGCCGGTGTCTCAGGTTACAGTACCGACCAAGAACTGCTCTGGTATAGGAGTGAAGGCATTAAATACGAAACCGATCTTGTCATCTTAGAGCTAGCTGGGAACGATGTGGGAGACAACGATCGGCAGCTTGTCAGCACAATCTACTATAAGCCGAAATTTGTGTTAGAAAAAGGCCAACTCGTCCCAACAGGTTATCCGCTGCCGCAAACCAGTCTACAGGGAAGATTCATATATTCTGTATCTCAGCACTCTGCCCTCGCCTATTTTCTCGTTCAAAGATATTTTGACTTACTTTCCTCATATGGGAAGATAAAGGTTAATTCGGATCATACCAACTCGGCCGTATCTGGCATAAGTACAGAAAGAGAAGACTTTAAACTGACGATAGCTCTAATCGATGAAATGAGAAATATCGCCGACTCAAGGAAAGCAAAGTTAATGATCGTGGCTACGGACCGGTGGTGGGATAGCCCATCAGGAGAAACTTACAAAGACTTCATAAATACATTGCAAACTGAAGGATTTTTGGTGCTAGATGTTGAATCAATGCCAGGTTTTGATCCTGAAGTTATGCTGATCCCGAATGATGGTCATTGGAATCAGGCCGGTCATAAATTTGTGGCAGAACATATCGAAGCGTTCATCGAGACACACCAGCTGCTCAGCCAGCCTTGATGGATCATTCACCAGAGCTCAAATTAAATTCTACATTCAATATGGAAAGAGGATAACTATGACAAATCTTGATGGAGAAAAACTTTCGATGGAAGAAGTAAAACAGACTATAAGAGAATATATTCTTGCAGAATTTCTCCCAGGGGAGAACCCCGCTGAGTTGACCGATTCGACCCCGCTCATTACTGGAGGAATCCTCGATTCGCTGGCAACAATAAAGTTGGTGGCATTTCTCGAAGAACGCTATCCGATCCAAATCCAGGCGCATGAGACAACGATGGACTATCTGGACAGCATCTCTGACATTGCGCAACTTGTCAGCTCGAAGATGTAGAGGAGACGTCCAGCTGTGCAACGGCAACGCATGCTATTTGGAAGCTATTGGTGGAACAGGCTCCTGCCCATAATGCTTATTTTGGGCGGAGCGGGCATAACGGCTCTAGCGTTGTCTGCCGATCTTATAGATCTTGGCGGACCGCGAGGCATTGGTCCCAGGCAGGTCGCCTTGGCCTTAAGTGGGTTCGCTGTTTTCCTGGCTGG
>Ga0137367_10003191_pt1 | contig 13253 bp, 6 predicted proteins | sample SagtaG_14_FD_104939 | JGI IMG/M metagenome (GOLD analysis project Ga0137367, IMG submission 104939) | Vadose zone soil microbial communities from Sagehorn Ranch, Mendocino, California, USA - Sage1_L_80_16 metaG | ecosystem: Environmental > Terrestrial > Soil > Vadose zone | place: USA... | reverse complement strand
GATACAATGCCAGAGGTGCTGAATAATGTTGCAGGATCAGCGGCTGCACGTGGCGAAACTGTAAAGGTTTGTGGATTAGATCCGACGAAGATGCTACCAGAAAGCGTCCAATCCTGGTACACCTCAAATGTCGCAGTCCCCGCTTGGTTTCCGGTGACTCTCATATTGATTGTGATAGGTCCACTTCCACCGGGAGCGAGAGTCACACTACCAGTTGGCGCAGTAACATCAACTACTGCTACATCCACTGCGCTTGCCAGCGCCAGTGAGTTGAGCAACATCGCCAAAATCACTGCCAGCGACATTGCAATTGAGAATTTATTTTTCATGATATTTTTTCCTTTTGAAATAAAAATGGATTTGCGATTTTGGAACAGTGAAGATTAGGCCCCTCTTTGTCAATAGCCACCTCCTTGAATTGAATGTCTCCAATTGGAGCAAAAATACCAAAATAAAAGCCGCCTACACTGGTTGGGTTTCCTCCCCGACGGTGCTGAGGCGGCTGAATAAAACCTCGAGTTTGGTTTGAGGTTTTATTGTTACAAGTGGGAGTGAGTACGAGAGTTTTCACTTAAGCAAACTTTGGCTTACACTTCTGCAAGCACGCTATCATGACGCCTTACAGAGATGACAGTTACAATTACCCAGTCGCAATAAAGTTACCAGAGCCTGATATAAGGTCGCAGAATCGGCGTTTTTGGTCACAAAATAGAGAAAAATACAGATAATTCACATCCAATTTCAAATTGGTGATCTTTGTCATATGTTCCAAATGACATTTGTCATCCCCATTTCTGATCCTGACAAAGAGAATAATTTACTGAAGTTTGTCCCCCACGTTTTCGCAATGGGCCAAGGGAGTCACAGACTCCGAAAGAGAAGCGATGCAGGAATGCAAAAGCCTCCTTAATCAGGAGGCTCTTTGGTTATCAGTTCAAGCCGCCGTCCTTCGCGCACGCCGCTAAGCGGCAGTCCCTGTGGGACGGCGGCGGGTATCAGCGCCGCACGCTACGCGCGGCGCTGGAGCATACGTAGAAAATTATTCAGCCGCCAGCTTGTAGCCTTGTTTGCTGTCGCCATTACGCGGGCGAGGGCCACAGCCATATCATCTTAAAGAACTTCAGAAGAAAGTGTAGCCATTTTCAACTATTTCTATTCCCGATTAATTCTAACCAACTTCCCTGTCAATTCGCCTAACTCTTGGACTGCTTTGTGGATTTGATTGGACTGTTCATGCAAATCAATATTCTGAGTGCATACAATAATCCCTGCATGATGGGCCGATTTTTCATGAAGAGCAATGAAATCGCGGCGATTAAGAGTCAACAAAATCCGTTCTGCTTTAGCAGCATACTCTAAAACATCTTCATCTGGAATTCGCTGATTGGCATTCCCCGCTTCATAGGATGTCAACACATCATATCCCATCTCTCGTAAATACTGTACAACTTTAATTGGAAAATTTTCATTAGTATAAAACGATGCCATCAAGCTTCCTCGTTGGCACGGATGGCTTTGTCCATTTCTTCGCTATGAGCATCGGCATAAGCCCAGGCATTAACCAAATCTGCTGCGCGCAGGGATGGAAAATTCTCGAGAATGGCAACTTCCGACCAACCAAGACGACGGTAATTCTCCAACGTCCACACGGGAATGCGAGTTCGCACAATAGATGCTTCACCACCCGACACGCCAGGCGTTTTCTCAATCCCTGCCCAAGTGTTGCCAACTTCTCGAGCAAGCCGTTGTAACAACTCCGCTTTTTCAGCGCGGCTCAAACGAGAAATTTGAGGTTCAATATTTTGAATACTCATAAGCGCCTCAACTTTTGGATATTATAGATACTATGCTTGAAATGAGCAAGCGGATCATTTCTCCTACCCGGGAACAGTAGCGCAGTGTGGAAATCTCCGTTTATCGATTAGATCTATTGGTCTAGTTGAAGATTGCCACACCTTCGGAAGCTTGTCCTGAATGCAGTCTACGAGAGTTTCGACGACTTACAACACCACTTACATGGCGGGGCTGGTTATTCAGCTGCCAGCTTGTAACCCACCCCTGTTATTGTCTGGATGATGAGCGGATTGGCTGGGTCGATCTCGATCTTGCGACGCAGGCGATAGACTACGTTCTTCAGCATGGTATTGTCCACTTCAGCCGTATACCCCCAAACTCTCTGGTTTAGTTCCTCGATCGTCACGATCTGACCTGGTCGATTCATCAGATAATACAAGAGGCGCAGTTCCAGATTAGTCAAGCGGACCGCATTGCCGTTCTTGAGAAAAACCATCCGCTCCGAGGGGAACAGTTGCAGCGTTCCCACCTTCAACGGATTCGAGGTATCCGCAGAAATGCTGCCGAAACGTCTCAACCAGACTTTCACTTTTGCCTGAAACAGCGAAGGACTGACAGGTTTGGGGATGCAATCGTCCACGCCGGCTTTATATGCCTCCAGTACAAATTCTTCGGTGCGAGCCGGTGCCAGCAGCAAAATAGGAGTCAGCATCTCGGCACGCACATCTCGTATCAATTCAAGGATTTGCGCTTCCGGTAAATTGATATCCAGGATGAGGAGATCGGGGGATTCTGATTCGCAACGCGCGAGTGTATTGGCAGGCACCGCTTCCAGCGCGACATTCAGTTTTTGTAGCTGTAAGCTAAAAACCCACAGAGGTCCTGTGGTCTGTTGATTGCTGACGATCAGCACCTTTGGAGCAACTCCTAGTTTTTCCGCCATTTTGACCTTTTTCATCAAAGGAATGCGCAAATATTTCGATCATTGCTCCCTTGATGAATAAAATGATTATAGCATTTTTTATGTGGAAGCGCTCGCGGCTCTATTTCAGTAGCATTATCATTCTACATTGCTTGTGACTCTCAACTCGCTGATTCCCTGGAAATAGCTTTGCATCCTTTCAAAGGAACTTAAGATGTACTTTTTGAGGAGCTGCTCATCTCCGCCCTGGCCGCTGGGTTGGCCCGCGGCAAAGAAGGTGCTTACCAAATAATGCTTACTTCACCACAAATCGATATCCAATGCCAGCTACAGTGCGGAGGTAATGCGGATGCGCCGGGTCTGCTTCGATCTTGCGCCGGAGACGATATACCAGATTCTTCAGCGTTGCTGTATCCCCTAGACTATAATGACTCCACACGCGTTGACATAATTCTTTGGTAGTCAACGTACGACCCGGCCGCCCCATCAGATAATACAACAGACGCAACTCCAGGTTGGTTAAGTGGATTGGGTCTTTATTATCGAGAACTACAGCCCGATCCGAGGGAACCAAATGGAAGCTTCCCACTTGGAGCGAATCGAGCATATCCCCAGGAGCATTCCAGGAGTGTCGAAGCCAGGCTTGAATTTTCACATCAAAAAGGGTGGGATGGATCGGCCTCAGAACGAATTCATCCAACCCGGCTTGATATGCCTCCAGCATGAATTTTTCCGATCGAATCGAGGTCAGCAACAGGATTGGTAAGACCGCTTGATCCCGCAACTTGGTAATCAGTTCGATGGCCAGCGATTCAGAATCGAGATCCAAAACGACCATGTCTGGGAGCGTTTGTGCCCAACGCTCGAGCGTGTTGGCAGGATCGGTTTCCAGAATGACATTCAGGCGTTGCCGGGTAACGGTAAACGCCCAGAGTGGTGAGGTTGTTTGTAGATCACTGACGACAAGAATTTTTGGAATCAAAGCCATACTCGCCACCATTTCTCATGCTCGGTCGTGGTGGGTCTATTTATTTTCTCCCACAGCAATGTATGTCTTAGGGCATGAGGGTTTCGTTGCGGATAAACCGCTCATCACCTAAAATCATTATAACATTCTCCACTGACAGATTTCAACTGTTTATTTTAGGGTTATGTTAACATTTACAGTTGTTAGATCGTGGTTTGACTTTCTCTCCTCCCTATGATATTATGCCAACACAATTCAATAGCCCCATAAGGCGCTCTTATCCAGAGAGGCGGAGGGACCGGCCCTGCGATGCCTCGACAACCACTCGCTCAGTAATCAGTAGACAGTAAACAGTGAACAGTCACTGCTAACTGAAGACTGATGACTGAACACTGAGAACGGTGCCAATTCCGACAGACGGATGTTCTGGTAGATGAGAGGGCTTCATACTTGAAGACTGATTGCCCTTTCTGCTCGTCTGAAGGGGCAATTTCATTTCTAAAGGAGTTTCAACAAACAATGAGCAACACTTTCATGACAGCCTCGCAACTGATGTTCACTTCTGAATCAGTCAGCGAGGGACATCCTGACAAGCTCTGCGATCAAATCTCGGACGCGGTGCTGGATGCGTGCCTTGAGCAGGATCCTCGCTCGCGCGTCGCTTGCGAAACCGCCACGAAGACCGGCTTTGTGGCACTGCTGGGTGAGATCACCACGCAAGCTTTTGTTAACTTCGATGAACTCGTACGCAAAGTGGTGTTGGAAATCGGCTACGATAGCAGCGACAAAGGCTTCGACGGTCATACCTGCGCGGTGCTTACCGCGGTTGCCAGCCAAAGCCCCGATATCGCCATGGGTGTGGATCATGCCCTCGAGTCGCGCAATGGCCACCAGCGAAGCAGTCCTGTGGATGAGATCACAGATGCAGAAGTGGAAACCATCGGCGCGGGCGACCAAGGCATGATGTTTGGCTATGCCTGCAATGAAACCGCGACCCTGATGCCAATGCCCATTTATCTCGCGCACAAGCTAACGCGTCGACAGAGTGAGCTGCGCAAAGACGGGAGCATCTCATGGCTTCGTCCGGATGCGAAGAGCCAGGTCACGATCGAATATTCACATGGCAAGCCCAAACGTGTCGACACGGTCCTCATTTCCACCCAGCATGCACCCGATGTCTCTCAGGCTGAGATCACTGAAATGGTGACCGAACATATCATCATACCCTCACTTCCCGCAGATATGGTTGATAACAACCTCAAGGTCTATGTCAACCCGACGGGGCGCTTCGTGGTGGGTGGTCCGATGGGCGATGCGGGTGTGACCGGACGCAAGATCATCGTGGATACGTATGGCGGGATGGGTCGGCATGGCGGCGGCGCGTTCAGTGGCAAAGACCCCACCAAGGTGGATCGCTCCGCAGCCTATGCGGTGCGTTATGTGGCGAAGAATATTGTCGCGGCGGGTATCGCGGATCGCGTGGAAGTGCAGTTGGGGTATGCGATTGGCGTCGCGCATCCGCTTTCAGTGAATGTAGAAAAATTTGGCAGTGCCAAGATCGCCGACGAAAAGATCTCCGACCTCATCAACGAATTCTTTGATCTGCGCCCCGGTGCGATCATTCGTGACCTGGGCTTGCGCAAGCCGATCTATCAGAAGACTGCCGCGTACGGTCACTTCGGCCGCGACGATATCGAGTTCCCCTGGGAGCGAACGGATAAGGCAGAAGCGTTGAAGAGTGCCGCGGGATTGTAGTCTCGATACGTCCCGCCGCAAGTCGAGTAGGGCGAGGTCCATATAGAGATCAGGCGGGACTACTCGACCACCGTTTTGCTAAACCAGAAGCGCCTCTGAAAGTTCAGAGGCGCTTTTGTTATTTTTTTGACGAGCTGACTGTCACCTTTTCCTTATTGCATCGTAATCACGAGTTGAGGTGGGTTGGTTCCTTCTTTGGAAGAGTAATCGGCTCCATCGCTCGAGGTGGAAGTGATCCGCAAACTGTAAGTTCCATCGCCAGTGATTAGAGATGTAATATCCACCTCATACCAATTGCCTGTGCTTACTGATCCAAGTGAAGCTAGAAGACTAGTGAGCGCCGCAGGTGCATTGTTCCATGTGACTGTTCCTTGTTGCCATGAATTATCGCTCACCGCATAAAAATCTCCACCTTTGCTCGCAGGATCAACGTTATACAAGCGCAGCTTTGCGCTGGACACCTGTTTGCCATTTAGCCCGGAAACAGCAAACTTGAGCAAGAAGTGTTTGATGGGGCTATTGTCTACTTGCAGAGTAGTCGCAGAACCATAGTTAGTGGTGGGAGAACCGCTTGCAACATAGGCATCATCAATTGGTGTGAAGGTGAGTATGCTACCTCCCGCTGGAATGGTGGGAGTTGGCGAAGCAGTTGGCGTTGAAGTGTTCGTTGCTGTGGAGGTTGGCGAAGCAGTCGGCGTCGGCGTAAAAGTTGGTGTAGGAGGAACGGTGCCTGTAGGTGTTGGTGTAGATGTAGGAGTACGCGTTGGCGTGTTCGTAGGTATAGAGGTCGGGCCACCCGTGGCAGTTGGCGTGCGCGTTTGCGTTTGCGAAGGCGTAGCCGTAGCAGTTGGCGTGGTACCTGGAGTGGGAGGTGGAAGAGTCCATGGCAATCCGTATTGGAACGCATCCACATCGTTGGCATCCAATCCCCATGTGCTGCCATCAAAGTATAACGTTGGTGAGTAATTACAAACAGTATCCAAACCATAGGAGGTCAGTGCACAACTAAACACATCCTCGTCGGCGCCGGAGACGCCATTGACCGCAAAATCTCCTGTGGTCGATAAGTAGACGATTCCATCCCAAAGATCCATGGCGTCTATGTCTTCGCCGCTGCTTTCCGCTAAACCCACATCAGAACCATCAAAGAACATGGTCAAAAAGCCCATCGTGTTATCGCCCAAGTTGGTGGGCGCGAACGCCAGAACATCTTCATCTTTGGCGGATAGACCTTGGGCGGATGAGTTGCCCGTTGTCGAGAGCAAAATCTGTGGACCCAGGAAGGTTAGCGCATCAATGCTCTCAGCCGAGCTGTCCAACCCGATATCGCTGCCGTCCACGTGCATATAGAATGTCCCCGCGGTGTTAGGCCCTAAAGACGTCGCTTCGAAGCGCACAACGTCCTGAGGGGTGACTGACACTCCATTCACGGTAATTGCCGTGCTAAACGACATGAAAATCGTATCTTCATCAAAGAAGGCAAAGGCGGAAAGATCGGTTCCCCCAACACCAACATCAGATCCATCAAACAACATGCTCCACTTCTGCCCATCGAAACGCAGGATATCCTCATCAGAGGAGGCAACTCCTCCTATAGTTTGACTGCTCGTCAAGGAGATGTAGAAAGCATTCGAGGGGGTGGGCGGAGGTGTCGTAGGAGTAAAGGTAGGGGTGGAAGTAGGCGTGCTTGTCTTGGTTGGTGTAGGAGTATTAGTCGGTGTAAAAGTAGGCGTGCTCGTATTGGTCGGTGTAGAAGTATTGGTAGGTGTAGAAGTGGGTAGTTGACCGATTTGTTCCCACAACAATTTCGCGGTTGCACCTCCGGAGTTTTCAAACATTTGCATTCGAATCGTGTGATTGCCTGCTGATAAGGATACGTCGGTTTGGCTCCAAGTACAGCAGGTTGCCCACGCATCAAGCTTTAAAACATCATCGATATACAGGCGTGCTCCATCATCATTGATCATCGAGAAACGATAAACACCGCCGGAAAAATTGATGGTGCGCGTCCAACGGGCAGCAAAGTTATCTGCTGAAATCGATGGGTCTGGACCTCCTGAGCCCCAATCGAAATTGATAGCTGCATCATCTCGGCATAGTACTGGTGGCCCGATGAAAGAGGCGTTGTTCCAGTATTCCCCTTGCCAATTCGTAATGGTTGGACAAGGAGGAGGCGAACAATTCAGGGATGGATATAATGCTAAAGAGGGGTCAACAAAATAGGACCACCAATTGTTTTCACGGTAGTCAGGACCACAGCCCGCGTAGGATGGCAAGTGGTTGAACCAATACACCATGTAATCCAACTGATTGCAGTTCCAGGCCGTGCAGGTCACTGGCTGTGCGATCGAGAGGGGATCACTCAAGTTAGGATAGTTACGGAAATCTTCGCAGTTGGTTAAAGTATTACCATGATTATCGTATTCATAGTCTCTTTGAGCATTCGGTGGGTAATGAACACTGCCACATCCGCTGTAACTGTAATCGGGAGATTGAACTTTCACTAACCCAAACCGATCCCAGTTGTGGGCTGTCCGATTTTCCTGCCAATCCCCATAGACTTTGGTCATCGTCGCTTCTTGCCGGTGACCAAAAGAATGGACAGCTTCCCCTACCCCGCGTTCATAACTCAACCCCATCATCGGCAACAGCTTATTGCAATTATGCGTTGAAGTCAGGGGTGGTGAATTATATTGATAAGCACTTGGACCCACAAGTCTTGATTCATAGAAACCAAAATAGGGCGCACCATACAACCACAGCTCGTCGATTTCACCGCGGTTCAATTTTCCGCAGAGATCATACTGATCGATGATCAGGTCATAATCGACTCCATCAGGTGTATGAGGAGCAATTTGGCCCTGCCACATCTGGAAATAGGTTGTCTCTGTGTAACGAAAACCGTCAACTTTTTGAGGCCATTCATTTGCGACCACTTGCTGAGCGATCGTGTATTGCAATTGACCCTGTGAAGCCGTTTGAAATGAATTCACAATCCCTTGTACTAACGTTGAATAAGCTGGCCAGCCCATATAGGTATCAAGGTCTTGACCATTGGCTAGAGTTGGATCGTATACCAGCAAAAACACTTTCTTATTCATGGAAGCGGTTACGCTTAAAGAGGCGTCGGAGGTAGTGGTTACACCCTCAATGGAATTCTGTATATCTAATGAACTCGGATAGGATTTCGCGTGGCCAGAACCAAAATCAATTCGAACATTCCCAAGTTGAGGTTTCCCAAATTGCCGAAGTGTCGCACGGATCCGATTCGCAACTTCTTGCTGTGTATTCGGTTGCTGATTGGGAGTATTTTTGAGTGTGACCGTAAAGTCCAAAGAAAACAATTCAAAATTTCCACAAGAGTCTGTTTCGCCAAAGTCATTCGCAGCAATGCTCGCATCGAACCCATCCTTCTTGAGAGCCAGCTGGGCTTGCTGCGCGACCTCTGGTCGTGAGGCACCAAATGCCCAGGTCCACGCCGTACCGGGTTCACATGCCTGCGGCCCAGAAGGTGATTCCCCTGTCTGTGGAGCGGCCCATACCTGATTCGCTGGATCGCTGTCAAATAGGGCAAATACCATTATGAAAATTAAAATAGACCGTACCAGAGAAGACTTTTTTTCTTTGAAAAACATCTTACTCTCCCTGGGAGTTGTCTTTCCTCCCGGTAAAATTGTATATTGTTCGTACTGTTGTTCAATCAACCTGCGCGAGCAGGTTGATTCCAACAAGCAAGACGAGATTTGTCATTTACGGGTTACAAAATAATGGAACGAGTTGGTTACACTCACTTGCCGCTCGTTTCATAAACCGTTAGACTCTTTAGGGAACGAGAGGTAAAAAGCAATTTCTGATTGATGCGGCACTTCGTAAATCAAAAGTCCGCCTCAAAAGAGGCGGACTTTCTCCCTATGCTCGGCGTGATCGAGAGATCGCCAACGGTAATCTTATTGTACGGTAATGACCAGTTGAGGTGGGTTGGCGCCTTCTTTGGAAGAGTAGTCCGCTCCATCACTCGAGGTGGAAGTGATCCGCAAACTGTAGGTTCCTTCACCTGTGATGAGCGAGGTGAGGTTCACCTCATACCAGTTGTTCGCAGCGACTGAGCCCAAGGAAGTCAGAAGAGTGGGGAGAGATGGAGGAGCATTGTTCCAGATGACCGTTCCTTCTTGCCAGGAGTTATCACTCACTGCATAAAAATCTCCACCTTTACTTGCAGGATCGACGTTGTACAAGCGCAGTTTTGCATTAGACACCTGTTTGCCGTTCAGACCGGAAACAGTAAACTTGATCATGATGTGTTTGACCGGGCTGTTGTCCACTTGCAGACTTGTCGCTGAACCGTAGTTCGTAGTGGGAGAACCGCTCGCAATATAGGCATCATCAATGGGTAGAAATGTAAATGAAGAGGCGGTCAGTGTGGAGGTGGAAGTAGGCGTACTCGTTGGCGTTGAAGTGTTCGTTGCCGTGGAGGTTTGCAAAGCGGTCGGTGTTGAAGTAAAGGTTGGTGTAGGAGGAATGGTACCTGTCGATGTTGGGGTGGACGTCGGCGTACGCGTTGGTGTGCTGGTGGGTGAAGGACCAGCTGTGCTTGTCGCCGTTGGAGAGGGAGTCCGCGTTGGAGTATTTGTCGCTAACGGCGTATTTGTAAGCGTCGGTGTGTTGGTGGACGTATTCGTGGGAGCAGTGGTTGGAATGGGTCCAGAAGCGAGGAAGTTGAAGGCATCCACATCATTGCTAGCTAATCCCCAGGTGCTGCCATCAAAGTACAGATTAGGTGAGTAATTACAAGCGGTCACATCTCCAATCGAGGTGGGGATACAGACGAACACATCTTCATCGAAGCCTGAGAGTCCATTGACCGCGAAATCACCCAATGTGGACAAATAGATGTTGCCATTGGAAGTGACATCCAACGCATCCACATCTTCATTGCTACTTTCTGCTAATCCCACATCTGAGCCATCAAAATACATGGACCACGTACCATTGGTCACGTCGCCAAAAGAAGTCTGTGTAAACGCTAACACATCTTCATCTTTCCCGCTAACACCGGGAACGGAAGGGTTGCCAGTCGTCGAGATCAACAGGCGTCCATCAGGGAGGAAAGAAAGGGAATCGATGCTTTCACCAGATGTATCAAAGCCAACATCACTGCCATCGAAATACATGCTAAAGGTGCCAACGGTGTTCGCACCTAATGAAGTGGCATCGAAGCGCGCCACATCCTGAGGAGTGAAGGCTATACCATTCAATGTCACTGCACTGTTGAAGGACATCAGGATCGAATCAGAATCCAGAAATGAGAAGGCAAATAGATTGAGGCTACTCAAGCCCACATCCGAGCCATCGAAGAACAGACTCCAATTGGTACCATCGAAGCGCAGGATATCTTCATTGGCTGAAGAGACTCCTCCAATGGTTTGACTGCTCGTCAGAGAGAGATATAGAGGATTATAGGAATACGGCGGAGTAGCAGTAGGGGTGGAGGTATTCGTTGGTGTACTTGTTGGCGTGAGTGTCGGAGTTGATGTTGGAGGAGTAGCCGGATTGTGGTAAAGAATGACTAATCCCTGTCCATCCGCAACAAGGACATCGGCCAAACCGTCTGCATTAACATCACTAATATTCAAATCCAGCGCGTAATACCAGCTTTTGTAAGGGATGAAATATAAGGATTCGGTGCTGAGCTCTCCGTTGCTTTGTTGAAGATAAACACCGGCATTGTTCCACCCACTATGCAGGGTGATAATATCCAATAAATTATCGGAGTTTATATCGGCAATCTCTATCGGGTCTGGAATATCATACGAAGAATAGGATGTTGGGGGCAGCAAGTTGCCGTTAGCATCCTGTGCAAACACAGCAATATAGGAGTAAGGGCGGTTACCGCCATAACTCATCACAATATCGGCATGTCCATCTCCCGTGACATCACCAATGCCTATTCCACCCCCATTGCAGAAAGAGGTGCAACCAATTAGACCTATCGAAAAGTAAGGATTTAATAGATTGTTATTCTGAATGTATATCTGCAGCTGATTAGAACTCTGATTATTGTTCATACTGACAACATCATTCAGACCATCACCATTGACATCCCCGATGGCAATTTCGGCGCTGACCAAGGAAGGATAGGTCACCATCGAATTCAATGTTCCATCCTGTTTCTGTGTAAACACTCCGAGGGAATTGGAGCCGAGATTGACAATGATATCCGGGAGGCTGTCGTTGTTCACATCACCGACTGCCAGTGCACCGGCCATAGACCCAGTGGGATATATGACGGGATACGGAAAGGTTCCATCGTTTTCCTGAAGGAAAACACGAATCTCATTCCCACCCGGGATGACGATATCATCGCGTCCATCGTGGTTGAGATCGCCGACACTGAGGACGGGAGATACACTGCCGGCATAGACCCGAGGTTGGGTGGAAAAATTGCCACTGCTATTCTGCAAATAGATCAACAATACACCATCACTAGTTGACAGTGCGACATCCTTCCTGCCATCACTGTTGAAATCCCCGGCCGCCACACCATAGCCGGTTTTTCCGCATTGATATTGTTTATAAGGTTGAAAAAGAGTGGCGGAATTCGATCCGGATACTATGGTGCAGGTTACGGCGGCGAGATTTGTGAGTTGAAAGCTAACCGTAGGATTTAGGTTTTGTACAGCGGCCTGCACCGTGTACATCCCTGCAACGCTGTTCGCGGAAAATAGCGGCGATGTCGCAATGCCATTTGCATCCGTGATAACGGAACTTGTGTTGGAATTGGTATCTGCAAACTTAACGCTGGCGCCGCTCGATGGCGCCTGAAAGGTCACCTGTGCATTTGCGAGCGGATTCCCGAGAATATTCAGGACTTTCACCTTGAGCGGATCTTGAAATGGCGTGGAGACTTGGACGGACTGTGTAGAACCACTTTGAACCGCAACAGACATAGGAAGCGATGTATCCAAACTGAGTACCTGAATTGCATTATTGACGTTGATAAAGAGCCGGCTCCCATCCGGAGAACTTTCCATTTCGGTAATACTTCCATTGGGAATCGGACCGTAGGTGGAAAGCAGGCGATAGTTCACTGGGCTAAGGAATCGAATGATATCGCCACCGGTCACCGTGGCGGTTAATGCCACGACGTTGAGCCCGGGTATGTACTTAATGAGTTTGCCTCCTCCTCCTTCGAACGTCCCTAACTGTTCCTGGACATTACCGCTCCAAACTTGTCCGCTGGAGGTGAATACCTTACTGCCATCCGGCAGCATCGCGAATTTGGGAGCCTCAAGGACATTGTAGGGTCCTTGATAAATTTTGGTTACATTATCGGTTTGAACATCGTAAATATAGACGTCACTGAATGATCCGCTATCATATAAATACTTCTTATCGGTCGTGACGGCCATCTCCCCATACGAAGAGACACTGATCCGGGTCAGCCAGGTATGGCTGGCTGTATCGTACACCTGGATCTTATCGTTTCCGTTGGAATATAAACGCCCGGCCCGGCCATAGATCACATCATTGGGTAGATTGTCATAATAAATGCTGAGATCAATCTTTGGGTTGACTCTGGCGATTTCTGCGCCGGTTTCTGCGTTGAGAAACAGAATCGTTTCCAATCCGGTCAATGCCACAGCCAGTTCCTGACCATTTGGACTGAGATCAATGCCGGTGGGATTGGCTCCATTGGGAAGGAGATAACCTTTGAGGGTCGCGCCTGTATTTTGATCGAGCACATCCACCCGGTTGGAGGCATCTGTTCCGTAGACCACTCCACGCCCCATATCGAACGCAAAATCCCGATACTGT
>Ga0137367_10003182_pt1 | contig 13276 bp, 15 predicted proteins | sample SagtaG_14_FD_104939 | JGI IMG/M metagenome (GOLD analysis project Ga0137367, IMG submission 104939) | Vadose zone soil microbial communities from Sagehorn Ranch, Mendocino, California, USA - Sage1_L_80_16 metaG | ecosystem: Environmental > Terrestrial > Soil > Vadose zone | place: USA... | reverse complement strand
CTTTCCAGCCGGCCCGCCGCTCGGGGATCGATCCCCGAGCGGCGAACACGACTCAAGTCAGGCCCTGCCTACACAGAGAATCGGACAGACCCGCACGCGTTTGTGCTGGCGCATGCTCTCTCGAGCGCGCTTGCCGGCGCCGCCCTGGATCCGCCCAAGCTGCTTGACGTCAATGTGCACGAGCTCGCCGGGCCGCGACCGCTCATACCGAACCGGCTGCTCGAGTCCGAGCCGCCCGAGTCGACCCATCCCTGACCGAGTCAGGATCCCAGAGACTGTTGAAAGCGCCATTCCAAGAGTCTCGGCGATCTCAGCGGCGGTGAAGCGCAACCCGCGGAGCTTCGCGATCGCCTCGACTCGATCCGGCGACGTGCGATTCGCGACTCGCCGGGGTGCCGAGGAGCGGTCAGCAAGACCTGCCACGCCTTCGAGCCGATAGCGACCGACCCACTTCCGTGCACAACGGACGCTCACCCCCGCCGCCGCTGCCGCCGAAACGACCGTCCGACCTTCATCAACAACGAGCTCACACAACCGCCGCCTACCAGTCCAGCTGAGAGCAGCGTTAGCGAGCAGATTCATCCGGAGACCTCCTTGGGGCCGAGCTTGCCTTTGACAGCTGCTCAGCCTCCAGGGAGGCCCGGATGAACCAACCTGCTCAGGAACTACATCTAGGCGCCAGCGCGGCGAGCGCGCAAACAGTTAGAAGCGTCTCATCTCTTGTGCGTTTGTTGGCTTGCGTTTGTGAGCGCGGAGACGAGTGGGGCTTTAGCGCTTGAGGCACCGACACCGAGATCATTCGCGCCTGCGGCCCTGAAGCAGAGGCAGGTTCCGACGCCGCAGCCTGCACCGGCCTTGCCTCGTCGCGGCGTTCGACTGCCGGCCGGCGCAGGCGAATCGCGGCCCCGATCTCTGTGCGCGCGTTCCTCAGTGAACTGAGGAACGCCTGGACGACGATGTTCTCCGCTCTCGCCGGACTTGATCAAATCGCCGCCCTTCGTGGTTGCTCGTCGTGGCAATCACGGCGGCCGGACGCCGCTCGGAGTCCAGGTGCGCGAGCACTTGAAACCGCGGGGCTTCGAGGTCGCCGGGTCCGGCAGCGCAAGGCGCGCGATCGCTCAGGCTTCAGTTAGCGCGGCGACTTGCCGAACCCTAGTTGAGACCTACAGCTTCGCGCCTGTGAACCGCGGGCGCGCAGTGGGGCGAAGCCTCCAGGTTTCTGCGTCGCGCTGCAGGCCGAGGCCCGTCTGGAGCGACATTAGCACCCCTCTAGCGGCCAAACGCAGGCGTGCACACAGAACCACCTGTCTCCGCGCCGCTCGTAAGTGTCGACGTAGCGGCTGTACTTCCCGGGCTCACGCGACGTCCGCGCGGACACCACGGCCGTGTTGCCGTCGGTATGCACCGCCAACTGATCGATCGCAAGTGACGGGGCAGGATGGCCCTCGAGATGTGCGATGTAGCGATCCTGCGCCCACACCTCGCCGGTAGCTCCGTCGAGGTAGGCGAACGATGGGGAGAGAATCGGCTTCAACATCTCCCACGAGCCATTCCGAAACGCCTCGATGAACTGGATATTCAGATCGGTCAGCGCCTTGACCGCGTCCATGGCTGCTCCATTCGGTGGTTCGGGGTCTGCGATCACGGACGCAACCCCCGCCGGGGGCCTGGGGATAGAGGGGAGGGGTACCGGGGCTCGGCGGCGGCCTGGGAGGACCAGCGTCCGTAATAGATGAGCAGTATCCGCGAAACAGCCAGCGTGTTCTGGCCAGATCCGGACACGTCGCGCAGACCATTCTCTTCATCCTGCGGCCGATCGATTTTTAGCGACGAAGTTTGCGGCCAGCGGCTCGACCTCGCGGAGCATGGCGATGGCTAACTGCTATCACCCGGACGCTGAAGAGAACCTGCGATGGTTCCGCGATTCCCGCAGCGACTTTGCAATCGGCCGCACACGCTTGTGCGCCGGCGGCCCGGGTCGTAGGTCAGAACCCGGGCCGCGAGGCAGGCCGCTTACGTCCGCAATCGGGAGCTCACTCCACGGTCAAGTGATAGGCGAAGGTCTTGTCGGCGCCGAAGGTGTTCGTCCCATGCACCAAGATCGTGTGCGCGCCGCGGTCAAGCGGCTTGAACATCATGAAGAAGCCGTCCACGACCGCCGACTGCGGCGAGCCCGTGATGCAGGGATCGAAGACTTGCAGGCTCGTGTCGCCGGTGATCGTCAACAGATCGTCGGAGCTGAAGCGGTAGCCGAGCACGTCGCTGAACGGCTGGCCATCGAGTGAGACATCGAGCAGGTTGACGCTGTTCATGACGGTCTGGGCGATGCCACTCAAGAAGTCGTAGAGCGATTCACCCGGGGGCGGCTGAAAGCCGGGAAAGGCCGGGCACGGGTAGTCCTCGACGTCGAACCCGAGCGCCAGGAGGATCGCCTTGCCGTGCGGGATCGTGCAGGTCCTGCTGCCGCTGAAGACGCGCGGGCCGGCGATCGGCGGGATAAACCAGACCGGCCCTTGCTGGCCGACAGCGCAGTCGGCGCCGGTCTGATCGAACAGCGGGTTGTGCGCCAGCGGTTGCGCGTAGATCCACTGCGCGACTCGCTCGCCCCAGGTCGCCATGTCCGCGCCATATGGCTGCGCCTGCTTCGGGAACAGCACGGGATTCGGGTTGTCAGCGTAGTCCTGAGACGCCGCGGCCGATGACTGCGCTATTGCCCCGCAGCACGCGGCGACCACGATGAGATATGCGATCCGACGCATACGATCCTCCCCTTTGGTCGGGCTTCTGGAACTCGGAGGCATCGGCGTTGGGTGCGGCTAGACCGATGTCCACCGCTCCGTGCATCGCGCATTCGGTCAGTTACAGCCGTGCACGGACACAGAGAGCGTAGGCAGGCCGAGTCGGAGAAACTCGCCCTTTTCGGACGAGATTGAGGGCCGATCGCGCGGCTCGCGACGTTGGGCCAGCGTCAGGTCAGTGGCTTCGCTGAGCTCTAATGCGTGCCGGAAGTTCGGGCGTCAGCGGGATCACGACCGTGTGGTAGCCCTCGATCAGTGCCATGACGGCGTCCCGATAGTTCTGCTGCCACTCCTCGCCTCCGTAGAAGGCGTCGAGCAACTCCTCGCGGCGTGAGGTTGACGCGAACGCCCGCATCAAGCAGTAGTAGTCGTCGCCGTCGACCGATGGGCCGTATGCGATCACTTCGATGCCGAAGTGCTGGAGCATCGGGAGGGCGCCTTCGCGGAAGAGGCGGTCGAAGTCGTCGCGTGCGCCGGGAACGAGCTTGTATGTCCGAATGTCCAGCACGGGCGTGGCGGCTTGGCTAGGCCCGCTCACGCCGCGCCTCGGGCTGCGTCCGGCAGTGTGACTCGAACGCCGGTGGGCGTGTCGGCCAGCCAGAGGTGTGTTGTCGCGAGGGCCCGCCAGGGCCGCCAGCGCTCGGCGATTTCGCCGAGCGTGGCGACCTGTTGGGGGTCGTGTCGGGGGAGGGCACGCTGCAGGCCAAGATCGGTGATCGGGCAGGCGTCCGGCTCGCCGAGCCGGAGGGCGAGGTACTGAGCGGTCCAAGGTCCCAGACCGTCGAGCGCGGTCATGGAGGCGACGAATCGATCGAGGCTGATGCTGCGGTCGAGCCGTACGGTGTCCTCGGCGACGGCGCGCGCGAAGGAGCGGACAGCCGTTGCTCGAGTGCGGGTGAGTCCAAGGCCGCCGAGATCCGCGGTGGCGATCGTGTCCGGCGACGGGAACGTAAGGCTGAGGCCGAGCGGCTGGAGACCGGGTACCGCGCTGCCAAGACGCTCGACGAGCCGCCCGGCAATCGTGTTGGCCGCGGCCAGCGTGACCTGCTGGCCGATGATCGCGCGCACGCCAGTCTCGAAGGCGTCCCACGTCCCCGGGGGGCGGAGGCCGGGTCGGGCTTCGAGCAGCGGCCCGATCGTCGGGTCCGCGGCCAGATGACTCGATGGCTCGTCAAGGTCGTAGTCGAGGCTCGCGATCCGGCGGGCACGCTGCACCACATGGATCAGCTCTTCCCAGTGCGGGAGGTGGGCGCGCAGCACGAGATGGTCGTCGCCCCCAGGGCAAAGCTCGAGCACGCCGGGGTCGCCGTCGACGACGATCGTGCGCCGGTAGGTGTCTGTGTCGACGTGCTCGACGCCCGGGATCGCGCGCGCTGCGAAGTAGGCGAGCATCGTGCCCCAGTCGAGCGGACCGTGGAACGGCAGCCGTAGGGCAAGGCCGCCGTCGGCGACCAGGCGGTCGGTCTTCCGCCGCCGGGCCCGCAGCATTCGAGGCGACGCCCGGAAGACTTCGCGGCAGGTGCGATTGAACTGCCGCAGGCTGCCGAAGCCCGCAGCGAAGGCGACCTCGGTGATGGTGAGGTCGGTGTCGTCAAGAAGGCGGCGGGCGAAGTGCGCTCGCGCCGAGCGTGCCAGGCCGTCCGGGGTCACCCCGAGTTTCGCGGTGAAGAGCCGCCGCAGATGCCGCGCCGAGACGCCGAGGCGCGCGCCAAGCTCGGCCTCGCTTCCCCGGTCAAGCACACCGTCCAGGATCAGTTGCACGGCGCGGCAAACCAGCTCGGGCCCGGTCCAGCCGAGCTGCTGCGCTGACCGGTAGGGGCGGCAGCGCAGACAGGCCCGATAGCCCGCAGCTTCCGCCGCAGCGGCGAACGCGAACGTCGTGACGTTCTCCGCGCGGGGACGCGCCGAGCATCCCGGCTGGCAGTAGATCCCAGTGGTGACGACCGCGGCGAAGGGTTCCACCGCGTCAGCGTATTCGCAGACGCGGGAGTAGTCCGGCCGCATTCGGACATGGTCGGCGACCTCGTCATTCAGCGGGAGCGTCGATCCCCGGCCGTCCTACGAACCCGGCAGCTCCGCCCACGAACATGTCTCGACGGTGCGAAACGCCCATGTCGAATGAACAGCCCCGCGCCCGCGACGCGGCCTAGCGGTGCTCGAGTGCGACGCGGATCCCGAGACCGACCAGGATCCACCCCGTAATCCGCAAAGCAACGCTGACACGAACAGCGCCGTCTTCGGCTGAGCGCGTTCGTGAACAGCCTTCGTGATAACTCCCGAGGCGACCGTTACGCATAGGCGCACCCGCGATCTCGGCAACTGGCCTCGTGCAGTGCCTGCGGCTGGCGATGATCGCCGGCACTCCGAGCGCGATCAAGTACGACGCGCCGATCAGCTTGTCGATCGTGAAGGCGATGACCGAGGTCGCAGCGGCGTCCCGATCCCAACGATCGACGCTGCGCCCCAGCCGAGCTGACCAGAGCTGCAGCCGGCCGCCGTAGCGGATCGCGGCGCGCCGTCCCCGCGTGATCGCGTTCTTCGTCACGACTGCCGTATCGGGACCTGGAATCACGCTCGCGAGGAACGAGACGGCGGCGAATGAGAGGAGAATCGTCAAGCCTCAAGACCCAGCGTCGATTTTGCCCTCTGGACGAGCCGCGCGAACGCGGTGCTCCGGAAGGGCCACCACATCACAGAGCGTATCCCGCAGGCGGTCAATGAGACCGGCCTGGACCGGACGGCTCAGCAATCTTGTCCGGATCCGGCGAGAGCGCCTGGCCGTTTTCGCGCACTCTGATTCGGGCGCAACTTCGCACGAGGAGGAACAGGCATGTCCGACACGGCTGTTAGCTCGGACGTCGCGGCTGCCGGCAGAGAAGCGGCCGCGGTGGCGATGCTTCACGATCTGAACGCAGACTACATCCGCGCGTTCGTAGAGGCCGACACCGACTGGTACAGAGCGCATCTGAGCGATGACTTCGTCTGCACGCTGGCCGACGGGCGGCGAATCAACAAGAGCGAGTTTCTACGCGGGACCGCCGAAGGGCCAGGCGTCACAGATGTCTCCTACGACGAGGTCGATGTTCGCCCGCTGGGCGAGGTGGCGCTCGTTCACGGCGTTACCCACTACACGCGCGACGGCGCAGCCGCGTCAACGCGCTACACCGACATCTGGCGCTCGTGTGATGGCCGCTGGGAGGCGGTCGCAGCACAGCTCACGCCCGTCTCCAGACCCTGATGCCGGCGGCCGCGCAGATCGTTTCCAGGACGACGATGGACACCAACATCGACCGATGCGCTGCAGGCCCGCGCGGCCTCGAGGGCTGAGACAACGGGACCACCCCCGGCTGCGATGGCTCTCGATCATCGATTCGCGGACCTGAAGGCGGAGCTGATCGCCGAGCGTCTGCAGGTGGTCGGCCAGCCGCTTCGGGTCAAGCTGGTCGACCGGCTCGCTGCGCGGGCCTCGACCGTTCAAGAACTCGTGGCGACGCTACAAACGACGCAGCAGAACGTCTCTCAGCACCTCGGGATTCTGCACCGGGCAGGCGTGGTCAGCCGACACAAGGAGGGCACCCACGTTCGCTACGAGCTCGTCGACCCGCATGTCCTCCTCATGCTCGAACTGGCCCAGGCAAGCCTCGCGCACCGATTGGACGAGCTCACGCTCCTAATCGAGCCAAGCCACGACTCCGACGCGGATGGATCCGCCCGGTGACTTACTGCTCCTCCCTGGCCGCGCGGGCCGCGACGTGCTGCAGGCGTTCGCGCGCATCCTCCGGCCACAGTCTGGGGGGCCGAACACGACAGTCGCCGTTTTGGTACGTGCCGGGCGCGCGTTGAAGCGGCCTAGGTGTCCTGCCTACAGAGGTTGTGAACGGCTGAGGGGTTCTATCCGACCCTCCTCCGAGGCTGTGGGTCTGCGAAGACCACGGCTCGAAGGAGGGCTCGGATGTATCTGCACGCTAACGCGAAGCTCGGACTGGCTGCTCGTTTCGCGCTTGTCCAGGCGGTCGAAGCTGGCTGTTCGATTCGGGATGCGGCCAGGCGTTTCAACGTCTCGCCGGCGACCGCGCATCGGTGGTGGCGTCGCTGGTTGGAGGCTGGTGTGGAGGCGCGGCGGACGCTCTCCTGTCTCTTTGATCGTTCCAGCCGTCCGCACCGCTCGCCGCGGCAACTCGCACCGCACGTGGAGGAGGCGATCTGCGCCTGCCGGCGCGCGACGGGTTGGGGACCGCGCTTGATTGCCGGCGCGACCGGCTTCGCGCACTCGACCGTGTGGAAGGTGCTGCGCCGCGCGGGGATCTCGCGGCCGCCCCGCGCGATCAAGGAGCCGCCCAACAGGTACGAGTGGCCCTGCCCCGATTCCGCGGCGGATCGCCCTGACCGACTCCGCATCGTCGATGTGGCCCCAGCCGTCGGCTTTGCCCTCGAGCCAGAACTGCCCCCGATCGCCCAGCAGCCGAAGCCCATCCGGTTGCCGCCGATGGTCGCGCGTCCGTGCACGCGGCCGGTCCTCGGCACCGTGGTTGCCGTCACCTGGTTCCGACCTGCGCCGCTCACAACTACCTCAATTCACCGTCCCCGCTTCCGCCTAACACAGACCTACGATTGTGGGTTTGTATTCGTCCTGATGACCGCCGTAGCAGCGCGGGCATCCGCCCGCCCGCGGTTAATTCGGACACGCGTCTATCTGTCGAGTAGCCCTGCAAGCCGGGTCAGACACAGGCGACCGTCGCGAAAGGAGCGGCGCGGCCAATGATGAACGCGACGAGCGCGATCGTGTGACCGCGCGCGGCTCACTGCCTGCAACCTCGGGTTTCCTCGCCGTCACCGCCTGATCGATCGGCACCACACCGAGCCGCGTTCCCAGGCCCGATCGCGTCGTACAGCTAAATTGCTCCTGAACGATCGGCTTCGTTTGCTCCATCACTCGGCGCGCACCTCCACTTCGTAGCGCCTCGCCACGCGCTGGAGTGCGCGCGCCCGATCGGCGCACTCGATCAGCACGCTAAGGGCCGGCCGACGTTTCGATCCGGTATGGAGCCGTGTGTTGCTGCCACACGGCGACTGTTCGTCCGGCCGGAGTCGCAGCAACCCGCGGCACGCGGCCGTCCTTCCCGATCGCTCGAACGGACCCGAAGCCGCCGTTTCGCAGGATCGTGCGGCTCCAGACAGGACTCGCCTCGTCTCCTAGCGATTGCCAGACCGCTATGCCGTCGCCGTCGTCATCGAGGGCGACGTCCGGGTGGTCGCCCACCCCGAATCGGACGATGTCACCAAGCGTCCCGCTGCGGGAGACCTGCCGGCCGTAGACGACGATCCGATTCGCTGCGAGATCTCGTGTCCAGACGACCACTGAATCACCCTCAAGGTCGGTCGCGAGGGCATAGTGGTAACCGGCGTAATGCTGCCGAGGCGAAATCGCGAGCGGGCGGCCGAGCGAGCCGTCGCGATGCCACGTGCGTAGCCACACACGCGGTTGCGGACGAAGCGCGGACCGGAAGCTGATCACGAAGTCTCCGTCCCGGCCCGACGACGCGTGCACGAGCGCGAGGCCGCTCCCGCCCGAGGCGATCACGCGGGTCGGGGAGACTGCCGCCGCTCTTATCCTGCGCACAAAGACGTGCCCGTAGTCGGTCCAGGCGACGACAGCGACGCCGTGTCGATCCATCGCGATCGCGGGCGGCTCGGGCGAGCCTGGACCGAGGTCGAGGGCCCGACCGACCGTCCCGTTGCTGAAGATCTGTCGCACAACCGTGTAATAGCTGCCGGCGCTGGCCGTGGGGCGGTATTCGCTCCATGCGACGAGCGCACGCCCGCCGGGAGCGAGCGCAACCTGCGGTTGGTTGCCGATCGGGCCGTCCGGCGTCAGCATCAGCAGCGGCCCCAGCGCACCCGCCCGTCCCACCCGGCGGGCGGCGATGCGCCAGTTCGTATGCGTGTCGTGCTGCTGCCAGACCACGACTGAGTCGCCGTCGTCGTCGCTTGCCACCTGTGGCCAGGCCGGCTCCGGGCCAAGCTCGGACACGTTCATGACTGGGCCGAGGCTGCCGGTTTGAGACCGCCTCCGCGCCTGAACCTGGTGATAACAGCCGGGCGTCTGCAGGTCGCAGGCCTCCCACACGAGCAGCGCGTCCCCTTCGCGGTCGACCGCGACGGTTGGGGAGTCGGTCGCGGTCCAGCCGTCAGGCGAGACCCAGCGCGGCGGGCTCCAGGCCGCAGAAGCGCGACTCACCGCGAGCAGAATCCAGATCGCGACAAAAAGATTCGCAATCAGCATGCGAGCGATACGCCACCGAACAGGCTCGTGCGTGAAACGTCGCTGTCGATGATGGATCGGATGCACAGACATCTGTGGATGAGTCCTCCAAATGGCGGTCTCCTGGCTCAGATGCCCTCCGCTCTTCCTGCCAGCCCGGTCGGCCGGAGTACAAGCATGACGATCAAGATCACGAAGACGATTGAGAGCGTCCAGTCGCTTCCGGGCGCGTGCCATCGGAGTCCATCGTTCAACGCCTCGGTGATCCCGATGACGACGGCGCCGAGGATCGCGCCCGTGGGGCTGCCAATTCCCCCGAGGACCGCGGCTGTGAGCGCGACGAGGCCGAGGTGGAAGCCCTGGTCCCAGCTGACGTTCGTCTCGTAAATGAGGTACACGAACCCGGCTGCTCCGGCGAGCGCACCGGCCAAGACGAAGGTGAGAAGAATCGTCCGGTTCACGTTCACGCCGACAAGCGCGGCCGCTTCGCGGTCCTGTGATGTCGCGCGGATGGCTTTGCCGTATCTCGTCCTGCGAAGGATGAAGAGAAGCCCTGCTAGCAAAGCAAGCGCGAGGCCGATGACGATCAGCTTGTCCCAGCTGAAGGTAAATCCGTAGAGCCGGAAGATGCGTCCGCCGGGAAGGATGGGCTCGACGGTATTAAAGCGGTTGCCCTGCCACACGAGCAGGATGTTCTCGAGGATGAAGACGATGCCGATCGAGGCAACGAGTGGAGCGAGCCGCGGGGCGCCTCGCAGCGGTCGGAAGGCAGTGAGCTCGACCAGCCCGCTGATCGCGGCCGAGAGGCCGGTCGCGCCAGCAAGCATCAAAACCAGGAGGACCAGCTCCTTGCCCGCAGATGCCTGGCCGAGGGCTCCTTGCCGGGCGATTGAGGCGGAGATCATCGCTCCGAAGATGAAGATGTCTCCGTGAGCGAAGTTGATCGTGTCGACGATCGCGTAGATGAGGGTGTAGCCCATCGCGAGCAGCGCGTAGATGCATCCGGTGGTGATTCCGATGAGGACGAGGCTGAGGAAGATCGCTGGTGTTCGAACGAAGTTCTCCGTCAACCAGAAGGCAAGGAGTCCCACGGGTACCAGCGCTCCAAGAGTATTCGCTGTCGGCCGGCGAAACCGCGATGGTCCGCGCGGCCGAAGCGAGACAGCTCCCGCCAGCGTGCCGATTGCGCTCTGCAGACGCCAGCGAGACGCTTGGGGCTCGGCTATGTCAAGCGAAGACTCGACCGACTCTCCCTACGGCTCAGCTGCCTCCGCGCCATCGAAGCGGAGATGCGTCTCGCTGAGAATCTCGATCGTGCGCGCCCTATTCAGGTCGACACGCGTCTGGCCGACATCCTCGAAGAGACGGACGCCGTCACCGAGGAGGAGCGGAAACGAGGATGCTCGTCCGCTCCGGGTCACGATGGCTTCGGACGGCGGAGTGACGTTCGCCTCGCGCCTCGTCATCAATTGCCCCTGATCGAAGCAAGCCTCCCGGCATGCGCAGACAGTTCAACACGCATCCGAAAGTGTCAAACAAGTCCATCAGCGTCTTCTTGTGGACGCGTCCAAGTGCATGGCTGATCGCTGGCTGGGAGGCGCGCAGGCGCAGCTGGGCATGGTCACGGTTGGACGGTGGGGTGCGTTAACTCGGTTTCGGCTCGGGAGCGCGCACGAGGGCCGTACAGTCGTGCGCCCGCCCTGCTGACTCCGAGGAGCTTGTTCTTGTTGTGGTCACTCTGCTATTTGGCGTTCCGATGCGCCCTACGGCTCGTGCTGCTTCGTCCTCGATCAACCGAGTTCAAGGAGCTGGAGATCGTCATACTTCGGCATCAGCTCGCGGTACTTCGTCGGCAGACGGGTCGCCCGCAACTGACGATGATCGATCGCGTCTTCCTGGCCGCGGCGAGCCGGTTGCTGCCGCGATCGCGCTGGCAGTCGTTTCTTGTCAAGCCGACGACGCTGCTGCGCTGGCACCGCCGCTTGGTCGCGCGCCGCTGGACGTACGCCAGTCGGCGCGGCCGGCCGCCGATCGGGGGCGAGATCCGCGAGTTGGTGCTGCGCCCTCGCGCGCGAGAATCCGCGCTGGGGCTACCAGCGATCGTCGGCGAGCTGAACGGCCTCGGCATCGCGGTGTCCGCCACGACTGTGAAGAAGATCCTCCGTGAGGCGGGGCTCGGCCCGGCCGGCTCGCGGGGCGGGCTCTCCTGGCGAGCGTTCCTCCGGCAGCAAGGGCAGAGCATGCTCGCGGTCGACTTCTTCATCGTCGAGACAATCACGCTGCAGCGACTGTACGTGCTCTTCGTCATCGAGCTCGGCAGCCGCCGCGTTCATCTCGCCGGCTGCACCGCCAATCCGACCGGCGCCTGGGTCACCCAGCAGGCGCGCCAGTTCACCTGGACGCTCAAGCAGCAACCCCGGTCGTTTCGCTTCCTGATCCGCGACCGCGACAGCAAGTTCACCCGCGACTTCGACGCCGTCTTCGTCAGCGAAGGCGTCGAGATCATCAAGACACCGGTGCGAGCGCCGAAGGCCAACGCGGTCGCCGAGCGCTTCGTCCGTACCGCCCGCGCCGAATGTCTGGACTGGCTCCTGATCATGAACCAACGCCACCTCGAGCGCGTGCTCCGCGTCTTCATCCACCACTACAACACCCACAGGCCACACCGCTCACTCGATCTCAAGCCTCCCGATCCCCTGGCCCAGCAGCTGGGGGTCCCGCACTCGCCCATGAGCCCCGTTGAACGCCGAGACCGACTCGGCGGACTCCTCCGCGAATACCGCGTCGCCGCATGAACCGACTTTGCGTACCCCACAGGCTGCCGTGCCCGCTCGCCCGCCTCCTGCGCATCGCGCCAGACATTCGCTCCGCGACGGTGTCAGGGCCGGTTACCGGGGACCCATTCGAGATCATAAATCCGGCCGTTTGGTTGCTCGGCGGGCCGGATTCTCGATGAGGTCTGCAGCCGATTCGTCCGTCACCTCTGAGGCGCCGCATCAGCACAGAAGCTAGCTGCGCCCAAATTCAAGTGATTTGCCGGAAAGATCGAGCACGTGAACTCCAGCGACCTGCGAACCCCGAGGAAATTCAACGACGGAGCGTGTTTCGCGAGCGACGATGCTGTGCTTCGGCGCTGTGCTGTCGCCAAATCGCGGTGTCGTCCTCGGAGCTCGGGTCGGCCGGTCACCGCGCAGGCTCCAGCCAAACACAGCCTCATAGAAACCCGCTGTCCGCGCGGGTTCGGTGCCGAAAACCGCAAATAGGAGATTCCCCCCGACCCTGAAGACCCGCGGCTTGTCGGCGTCCCCGGATGACACGTCGCTGTCCCGTGCCTGTCTCACTTCACAACCTCGAAGCGAAGATGCGTCGCGGCCGGAGTCTCGATCGTCCTCGTCCTCTCCAGCTCGATCCGCGCCCGGCCGCCGTCCTCGAAGAGACGGACGCCTTCACCAAGGAGCACGGGGACTAGATGAATTTGCAGCTCGTCCACCAGCCCTGCCCTCAGGTACTGCCGAATGATGTTCGCGCCGCCCCAGATCCCGACGTCTCGCTCGCCGGCGGCGGCCTTGCCCTGCTCGAGGCCGGCCTCGATTCCGCCGGTGACGAAGGTGTAGGTGGTGCCGCCTTGCATAGGCATCGGCTCACGCGGCTCGTGCGTGAGCACGAATACCGGCCGCTCGAAGGGAGGAGGATCTCCCCACGGCTCCACGCCGACGTCGAACATGCGCTTCCCCATCAGGATCGCTCCCGTCCTCGCGTACACCTCATCGAGCACCTCCGCGTCCGCGTCTGTCTTTCTGGCGAACATCCAATCGTGGAGGCGTCCGTCGTCGTCTCCCAATGGTTTCTCGACGCCCTCGTCGGGCCCGGTGATGAAACCGTCCACCGACATCGAAATATCGAAATGGACCTTGGTCATCGATGCTCCTTCGTTTCGGGTCGCCACACGGTGGACTGGCCTATCGATCTCGCGATGCGTGAGGTGCCTTGTGCCGCTCGTCCCCGACTACGTAGATCATCTGCATGCTCGCGGGCTGAATCACACCTCGCTCTGGGGCGGGCGCATCCCGCCGGGCAAACGCTCCGGGAAACGTGGCAGACCATCGTCGGGTATGGGCTCCCAGGCTGCTGCGTAGTCGGTGAATTGGTGTGCGCTCGGCCGGATGCCCGGATCGGCGTCAAGCGCTCCCATTCGAACGCTGAGTCGCTCCGGTTG